>Ga0302314_10000648_pt1 | contig 64319 bp, 51 predicted proteins | sample III_Palsa_N2_3_FD_200533 | JGI IMG/M metagenome (GOLD analysis project Ga0302314, IMG submission 200533) | Peat permafrost microbial communities from Stordalen Mire near Abisko, Sweden - III_Palsa_N2_3 | ecosystem: Environmental > Terrestrial > Soil > Palsa > Peat permafrost | place: Sweden...
GGACCTGCCGTTCCTGATGCCGGTGGAAGACGTGTTCTCGATCTCGGGCCGCGGCACGGTGGTGACCGGCCGGATCGAGCGCGGGATCGTCAAGGTGGGCGAGGAGGTCGAGATCGTCGGCATCCGGCCGATCCAGAAGACGGTCTGCACGGGCGTTGAGATGTTCCGCAAGCTCTTGGACCAGGGCCAGGCCGGCGACAATGTCGGCGTCCTGCTGCGCGGCACCAAGCGCGAGGATGTGGAGCGCGGCCAGGTGCTGTGCAAGCCGGGCTCGATCACCCCGCACACCAAGTTCCTGGCGGAAGCCTATATCCTGACCAAGGAGGAGGGCGGGCGTCACACGCCGTTCTTCACCAACTATCGCCCGCAGTTCTACTTCCGCACCACGGACGTGACCGGGGTGATCGTGCTGAAGGAAGGCGTTGAGATGATCATGCCCGGCGACAATGCCGAGCTGAACGTCGAGCTGATCACCCCGATCGCCATGGACCAGGGCCTGCGCTTCACCATCCGCGAAGGCGGCCGCACCGTCGGCGCCGGGGTGGTGGCGAAGATCCTGGAGTAGAATACCTCTCCCGGAGGGAGAGGAGGGCCCCGTTGGCCAAAGGCCAACGGGAAGGTGAGGGCTTACGGACGGACCAGAACGATCCTGAACCGTTCGTACGCCCTCATCCTCCCGCTCGCCGCGCTCGCGGGCCCCTCCTTCTCCCCACGGGAGAAGGTATGCGGCTTGCCCCGACCGTCATCCTGGAAAACGGTTATGCTGCCCCAGTTTGTTGATTGGGCTCACCTGAAAAGGCGGCGACTTGTTCAAAGACTCGAACGCCTCGCTTATTTGGAACCGCGCTTGCACGGGAGACCTAACCCTCGGAAAAAGAGGCGATTGGGCGCTGGCGCTCATGCTGGAATTGCATGGCGGCGCAATGAATGCCGGCCTGTTACACGCCGTTGGCGGTCTGGATGCCGAGGAGTTGGCTGCGGCTGAGGCGAGCTATCGATATTTCGGCCTGGATGATACTGCAGATCTGATCGCTGAGGCGGCGGCCATTTCCAAGCGCGGTGACGATTCGGGCGACCGGGAGCGGGAGCTAATTAAGCGTTACGCGGCACTCATTCCCAGCGACGCGACGCTGGCTGAGCGCGTGGAACGGGCCCTTCGTTGCAATCCCTCTGAATTCGCGCCGATATGATCTTGCGGCGTTATTGATACGACCTACAGCGGCAACGATTTCCCCAATTCCCCAGCCAGATCACGGATGAACTGCCAAGCCACCCGCCCCGAGCGGGCGCCGCGGCGTTGCGACCACTGCAGGGCGCGGCGCTCCAAGCCCTCGACCTGAAGATCGAATCGCGCCGCATAGGCCTCGATCGCCGCCAGATAGGCCGGCTGATCCATCGGCGGAAAGCCGATCCAGAGCCCGAAACGGTCGGAAACCGACACCTCCTCCTCGGCGTCCTCGGCGCGGGCCATGGGATCGCCCCGTTCGTCGTGGTGGCGCGGCATCAGGTGCCGGCGGTTGGAGGTAGCGACGAACAGCACGTTGGACGGCGGCCCGGCCACGCCCCCCTCCAGAGCCGACTTCAGCGACTTGGCCGCCGCGGCGCCTTCCTCGAAGGACAGATCGTCGCACAGCACCACGAACCGCTCGTCGCGCCCGCGCAGATCTTCGAACAGCCGGGGCAGGGCGGCGATGTCGTCGCGGTCGATCTCGACCATTCGAAGATCCGCGCAAGTCCCGCCCACAGCCATGAAGGCGGCCTTGGCCAGGGAGCTCTTGCCCGCGCCGCGCGATCCCCACAGCAGCGCGTGGTTCGACGGCAAGCCCTGGGCGAACCGGGACAGGTTCTGGGCGAACTGGTCCTTTTGCCGTTCCACGCCCACCAGCAGGTCCAGGGCCAGGCCATAGTCCGGCGCGGCGACGAAGCGGTCCGGCGCGCCGTCCTGGCGGCTCGGCTCGAAGCGGAACAACCGCGCCTGGTCGAACCGGGGTGCGGCGACGGGCGCGGGGGCAAGGCGCTCCAGCGCCTCGGCGATACGGGTCAAAATTGCGTCGGTTTTGTCGTTCATGAGGCGGTTTCCTATCGGTCTCATCGGCGCATTGCAAAAGACCGTTGCAGCGCATAGCTTCCGCCGACTTCGCGCCGCCCATTTCCGGCGGCTTTCTCTTTGCTTGGAGACCCTATGTTCGCGACCCCGGCCATGGCCCAGACGCTCGGCGCAGCCGGCGCCGGCGGCCCGCAGGACATGCTGCTGCAGTTCGCCCCGTTTCTGATGATTCTGGTCGTCGGCTACTTTCTGCTGTGGCGTCCGCAGCAGACCCGCGCCCGCGATCATCGCGCGGCGATCGCCGCCATCAAGCGGGGCGACACTGTCGTGCTGTCCAGCGGCATGATCGGCAAGGTGGTGCGGGTAGAGGAGACCGAAGTGGGGCTTGAGATCGCTCAGGGCGTCACCGTCAAGGTGGTCAAGACCATGGTCGCCGAGGTCCGCACCCGCGGCGCGCCCGCGCCGGCCAATGACGCCAAGTCCTGACGCACGCCGGGGAAGGTTGACTTTAGAATGCTGAATCTTCCGCGCTGGCGGGTCATCCTATGCGTCGCCGCGATCGTGTTCGGCATCGTGTTCACCCTGCCGAACGTGTTGCCGGCGAATGTCGCGGCGGGTTTGCCCGGTTGGGTTCCGCACCAGCGCCTGAACCTTGGCCTGGACCTGCAGGGCGGCTCGCTGCTGTTGCTCGAGGTCGACACCCAGGCGCTGAAGGCCGAGCGCCTGGCCAATATCACCGAAGATGTTCAGCGCACGCTGCATGACCAGAAGGTGGCCTTCACCAGCCCTGTTCAGGTCAATGGCGAAATCTCGCTGCGAATCACCGATCCGACCCAGATCCAAGCCGCTCGGGACGCCCTGCAAAAGCTGGCCCAGCCCCTGGCCAATGGCGGCGGGCGCGACATCAGCGTGCAGACCGCGCCGGACCAGCACCTTTTGGTGTCGCTGTCGGACCAGGCGGTTACCGCGGACACAGCCCACGCGGTGCAGCAATCGATCGAAATCATCCGCCGCCGCATCGACGCCCTGGGCACGCGCGAGCCCTCGATCGCCCCCCAAGGCACGAACCGGATCGTGGTCGAGGCGCCCGGCGAGAGCGACCCCGAGCGGTTGAAGAGCGTCATCGGCCAGACCGCCAAGCTGACCTTCCAACTGGTCGACGAGAGCGTGACGCCACAGGAGGTCGCGCAGGGCCGGCCCATTCCGCCGGAATCGGTGGTGATTCCCAGCCAGGACGCCCTGTCGCCGACTTATCTGGTCAAGCGCCGGGCGACGGTGTCGGGCGAGATGCTGACCAATGCGGCGATGTCGTTCAACTCCCAGACCGGCCAGCCGGTGGTGGTGATCCGTTTCAACGGCCAGGGATCGCGCCGTTGGGGCGATGCGACCAGCCAGAACGTCGGCAAGCGTTTCGCCATCGTGCTGGACAACAAGGTGCTGTCCGCGCCGGTGATCCGCGAGGCGATCCTGGGCGGGTCTTGCGAGATTTCCGGCAACTTCACGACCGAGTCCGCCAATGACCTGGCCGTGCTGCTCAACGCCGGCGCGCTGCCGGCGCCGCTGAAGTTCGTGCAGCAGACCACGGTCGGCGCCGAACTGGGGGCGGACTCGGTCAAGGCCGGCGCCCTGTCGGGGATCATCGCTCTCGCCCTGATCGGAACCTTTATGGTGCTGGCCTATGGGATCGTGTTCGGCGGCTTCGCCATCGTCGGCCTCTTGTCCAACATGACCATGATCCTGGGCGCCATGTCGCTGACCGGGGCTACGCTGACCCTGCCGGGCCTCGCCGGCCTGATCTTGACCATCGCCATGGCGGTGGACGCCAACGTGTTGATCTTCGAGCGGATCCGCGACGAGGAGCGGGCCGGGCGAAAACCGCTGATGGCCATCGAGACCGGCTTCAGCCGCGCCAGCGTGTCGATCATGGACGCCAATATCACCATGCTGATCGCGGCCCTCATCCTGTTCGCCTTTGGCGCGGGGCCGGTGAAGGGCTTCGCCTGGACCCTATCGATCGGGGTTTTGACCTCGGTCTTCGCAGCCCTGTTCCTGACCCGCCTGTTCGTCGCGCTGTGGTACAGGTCCAACCGGTCGAAAAGCCTTCCGATCTAAGGATCCGAGACATGCATTGGCCCCTGATCCGCAACCTGCCCAAGGAAACGCACTTCAAGTTCGTGAGCCTGGCGCCGTTCGCCGCCGGCGTCTCGGCGCTGTGCGTGCTGGCCTCGATCTTCTCGTTCGCCACCAATGGCCTGAACCTGGGCATCGACTTCAAGGGCGGGACCTTGATGGAGATCCAGACCACCGGCCCTGCGCCGCTCGGGCCACTGCGCGCGGCCCTCGGCCGGATGGGCGTCAAGGACGCCCAGGTGCAGGGCTTCGGCGCGCCCAATGCTGCGCGGCTGCGGTTCGAGCAAGCCGCCGGCGCCGACTCAGCCAAGGCCGTGGGAGCAATCGAAACGCAGTTGGCTCAACAGTTCCCGGGCATCAAATTCACCGACGTGGAATATGTCGGCCCCAACGTCTCCGGCGAACTGTTCCAGGGCGGCCTTTTGGCTCTCGGCGCGGCCATCGTGCTGATGCTAGGCTATATCTGGTTCCGCTTTCAGCTGCAGTTCGGCTTTGGCGCCGTCATCGCCCTGGCCCACGACATCGCGCTGACCATGGGCATCCTGTCCTTCTTCCACATCGAGTTTTCCATGCCCTCGATCGCGGCCCTTTTGACCGTGATCGGCTATTCGATGAACGAAAAGGTCATCGCCTTCGACCGGCTGCGGGAAAATCTGCGCAAATACAAGAAGATGCCGCTGGCGGACATCATCAACCTGTCCGAGAACGAGCGTCTGTCGCGCACCATGATCACCGGCGCCACCGCGCTTTTGGCGCTCAGCGGCATGCTGTTCCTGGGCGGGCCGACCGTGCGGCCGTTCGTGATCGCTATGGTCTGCGGCATCGTCATTGGCACCTATTCCTCGATCTATGTGGCGCTGCCGGTGATCCTGCTCTGGGGTGTGAACCGCAATGTCGAGGAGGCCGAGCCGCTAAAGCCGGTCGGCGCGCGTCGTTAGGTTGCGGACATTAACTTTGAAGGCTTGCCGCGCGGCCAAGGACGCTGCAACCTGCCGCCCAAACCGGAGCGGAACCGGGCGGATTTAAGGGATAACGATCATGCTTGCGGCATTGCTGGGAAACCTGCGCAACACCGTCATCGTCGGCTTCGTGCTGGCGCTGATTTTCATCGCGGCCTATTTCTCGACCTATGGCGGGCACGCCGATCAGATTTTCTGGACCGCCATCTTCCGGTATCTGCACGTGCTGTTCGGCATCATGTGGATCGGGCTGCTGTACTACTTCAACTTTGTGCAGACCCGGATGATGCCGCAGATCCCAGCCGAGTTGAAGCCGGCGGTGTCCAAGTTCATCGCGCCGGAAGCCCTGTTCTGGTTCCGCTATGCGGCCCTGTTCACCTGGCTGATGGGCGTGATCCTCGCTGGAGCGCGCGGTTATATCGTGCAGGCATATACCCTTGGCGCCAGCGAGGGCTTCGCCGACAAGGGCCATATCCTGATTGGCGTTGGCATGTGGCTGGGCACGATCATGTTCATCAACGTGTGGGCGTTCATCTGGCCGAACCAGAAGCGGGCTTTGGGCCTCGTCGAGGCCGACGCGGACACCAAGGCCAAGTCCGCGAAGATCGCGGGTCAGTTCTCGCGCATCAACACCCTGCTGTCCGTGCCGATGCTGGTCGCCATGACCATGCATCAAACGCTGATCGGCTAGGACGCCCCGCGGCGGCGAAATGGATCCCGTTTCGCCGCCCGCCAGCGTTGACGACCTCGACGCGGTCGTCCGCCGCGCCGATCCGGATCGCTGGCGGGCAAGCCGATTCATAAGCGATCCGGCGGCGCGCGCCGACGTCATCGCGCTCTACGCCTTCAATCACGAACTGGCCCGCGTCGCCGAAACGGTGCGCGAGCCTTTGATGGGCGAGATTCGCCTGACCTGGTGGCGCGAGGCGCTGGATGAGATCTACGCCGGCGGCGCGGCGCGGCGCCATCCCGTGGTGGACGCCTTGGGATCGGCGGTGTGTCGCCGCAGCCTGGCCCGCGCGCCGCTGGAGGCCATGATCGAGGCGCGCTTCAACGATCTTGAACCCGAGGCGCTAGCCGATACCGCCGCGTTGAACGGCTATATCGACGCCACGGCGGGCGCGCTGATGGCTTTGGCCGTGGCCGCGGTCGCGGGGGTGGAAGCCGATGCCGTTCGCCCGGCCGCGCGAGCCTGGGGCCTGGCGGGGCTGCTGCGGCTGCGCGCGGCCGGCGTGGCCCGACTGCCGGCGCGGTGGAGCGCGGCGGCGGTTCAGGAGGCTGTGCGGGATGCGATGCGCGAGGCGCGCGGCGGCGCAAAGTCCTTACCGGTCGCCGCCTTTCCCTGCGTCGCCTATGCGACCTTGTCCGGTCCCTATGCGACCGGGAGGACGCCATCGGAACTGGGAAAGCGGCTGCGGTTGACGATGGCCGTCCTGACCGGGCGACTCTGAACCGCGGCAGGTCTGTCGGATCAAGCGATCCTGGCGCGTCCTTGGGACATACAACAGCGCAACAGGAGCTTGCCATGACCAGCGCCGTCGAAACCGCGACCGAAGACCGCGACCTTGTCCTCACCCGTTTCATCGCGGCGGCGCCGGAGACAGTCTACCGCGCCTGGAGCGAGCCCGAATTGCTCAAGCAATGGTTCGCGCCGGCGCCCTTCACGACGCCTGTCGCGGAGCTGGACGTTCGTCCCGGCGGCGCCAACCTTATCGTCATGCGCGGTCCCGACGGAACCGAGATGCCCAATCACGGCGTCTATCTGGAGGTGGTCCCGAACCGCCGCATCGTCTTTACCGACGCTTTCCGCGGCGCCGGTTGGGAGCCCGCGGACAAGCCCTTCATGACCGTGGTGCTGACGTTTGAGCCGGCGGGCGAGGGGACCCGCTACACCGCCCGGGTTCGCCATTGGACCACCGCCGACCGCGAAAGGCACGAACAGATGGGTTTCCACCAGGGCTGGCCGATCTGCGCCGATCAGTTGGCGGCGCTGGCGCAGAGGCTTTGAAGGCGGCGGCTGCCCCGGGCGCCTGAGCGCCCGCGCTACTCCGCCGCCGCTTTCGCCGAATCGCCCAGCCACACATCGAGATCCGCCAACGCCCGCAGGCTCATCAGCCGCTTCTTCGCCCGGCCGCGCTCGGCAGCGGGCAGGCGACGGCCGTCGGGGCCCTGTCTGGGCGCCTCCATCGGGGGCAGCAGGCCGTAGTTGATGTTCATCGGCTGGAACGAGCCGCCCTCCAGATGTCCGCCGGTGATGTGGGCGATAAGGGCGCCCAGGGCGGTGGTGGCGGGCGGCGCGTCCAGGCGGCGGCCCAGGCGTTCGGCGGCCGCCAGGCGGCCGGCCATCAGGCCCACCGCGGCGCTCTCGACATAGCCCTCGACCCCGGTCACCTGGCCAGCGAACCGCAGGCGCGGATCGCGCTTCAGCCGAAGCTGGCCATCCAGCAGGCGCGGGCTGTTGATGAAGGTGTTGCGGTGCAGCCCGCCCAGCCGGGCGAACACGGCGCGCTCCAGGCCTGGAATGGCGCGGAAGATGTCGCTCTGAGCGCCGTGCTTCAGCTTGGTCTGGAAGCCGACCATGTTCCAAAGGGTGCCCAGGGCGTTGTCCTGGCGAAGCTGGACCACGGCGTACGCCTTCTCGTCCGGCCTGTGGGGATTGGTCAGGCCGACCGGCTTCATCGGGCCGTGGCGCAGGGTCTCGCGGCCGCGCTCGGCCATGACCTCGATCGGCAAGCAGCCGTCGAAATAGGGAACCTGCTCCCAATCCTTGAATTCGCTTTTGGGGCCGGCCAGCAGGGCGTCGACGAAGGCCTCGTACTGCGCCCGGTCCATCGGACAGTTGATATAGGCCGCTTTGTCGCCGCCAGGACCTTCCTTGTCGTAGCGCGACTGGCGCCAGGCCGCGCCCATGTCGATCGTCTCGAAATGCACGATCGGGGCGATGGCGTCGAAGAAAGACAGGGCGTCTTCCCCGGTCAGGCCCAGGACCCAGTCCGCGAGCGCCGGCGAGGTGAGGGGTCCGGTGGCGATGATCACGCTGTCCCAATCGGCCGGCGGCGCAGCGACTTCCTCCCGCGCGATCGTCACTAGCGGATGGGCCTCGAGCCGCGCAGTGACCGCGCCGGCGAAGCCCTCGCGATCCACCGCCAGCGCCGAGCCGGCCGGCACCTGGTGCGCGTCGCCGGCGGCCAGGATCAGCGAGCCGCAACGACGCATCTCCGCATGCAGCAGACCGACGGCGTTGTGCTCGAAATCGTCCGAACGGAACGAGTTGGAGCAGACCAGTTCGGCCAGATCGCCGCCGTGGTGCGCCGCCGTGCCCCGGTGCGGGCGCATTTCGTGCAGAACTACCGGGACGCCGGCCTGGGCGATCTGCCAGGTCGCTTCGGACCCGGCCAGGCCGCCGCCGATGATGTGAATGGGGGAAGGGGACATGGCGGGCGTTTTACGCCAGGCCGCGAGCGCGCGGTAGTGGAAGCCGGGCGGGTTTTCTGCCTAATCTCCTAACCTGGGGCTGTGCAGGGGGGTGGAATGGCGACGATTTCGGTCGGTGGCGCGTTGGGCGAGGGCTTCTCCCTGATTCGGCGTCACCCGGGCGCCGTGGCGCTGTGGACGGCGGTGCTGATCGGAGTCCTCATCCTTCGGCTCGCCGTATCGGCGCCGATCTATGTCGCGCTGTTCTCCCAGATGACGCACAGCATTGCGGGGGGCGGATCCGCATCGCCCGACATCGCCGCGGTGACGCCGCTGATCCAACAGGCCCAGGCCCTGAATCTCCTGCTCGGGCTGGGCTCGTTGGCCGTCAACACCGTCCTGATCTGCGCGGTTTTCCGCGCGGTGCTGCACCCCGAACAGAGCCGTTTCAGCTATCTTCGGCTGGGCTCCGCGGAGGTCTTTCTGTTCATCTTCATGATCGCCGCATTCATCGCCTTCGCAATCGCCGCCGTCGTGGCGATAATCCCCGTCGCCATCATCATCGGCGTGTTCGCCGCGGGCTCCCCGGCCGCGGCGATCGGGCTGGGCGTCGTCGCCGTCCTCGCCTTGGGGGTTGGCGCCGTCTATCTCGCCCTGAGGCTGTCCCTGATCGGCCCGATGATGGTCGACGACGGCCAGTTGCATCTGGGCGACGCATGGGCGCTGACCCGTGGCAATGTGGCCGCGCTGTTCGGGATGGGCCTGGTTCTGGTGGTGATCATCATCGTTGCGGAACTGGTCATTCTGGGCCTGGGCGCCGCGTTGCTCGGCGCGGCGACCGGAGGGTTTAGCCAGCTCAAATCGCTAATCCAACAGGGGCCTCAGGCTATTTTGGCCGCGCTGGGGCCAGCCCTGGTCTTTGAATTCGTCGCCTGGATCGCATTCATCGGCCTGGTCTTGCCGATCTTCAACGCACCGTGGGCGCGGGCCTATCGAGACCTGAAGCCGACGGATGTGGCCGCCACGTTCAGCTGACGACCCGGCGGTCTGAATCGCCGAACGGCGCGGAAGGGCCTCACGCACTCTGGTCAAACCCGCCTATTCTTCGGCTTGGCGTCGAGTCGGGGCGCTGCACGCGTTGAACGGGAGAGCGATGGCCGCGCCGATATCTGTCATGGAGGCGGCGGGCGCGGCGTTCGGCTTTTTGAAGCGGTCCTGGAGTCGCACCGCTGGGGCTCTGGCCCTCGCGGGCCTGCTCGGCGGAGCCGCGGCCTTCACTTTCCTTGATAGAGACTTCACCCGCGCATTCGGCCTGCTCGCGGCCTATCTGCTGGCTGCGGTCATGGCTCTGGGCGCGCTGTTTCGTCTCGCCCCTGGCGAGCGCCCGTCCGGTGATCTAACTTCGTCGGTCGGTCTGGGCGGATTTCAATGGGGCGCGATCGAGGGACGGCTGCTGGCCGTGGTCTTGCTGCGCGCTGCGTTGTTCGGCCTGCTTTGGGCCCTGTTCCTGACCGTGCTGGCGGCGATCTATGTCGGCATGGCCGCCGCCGAGGCCGCACCCGGCTTCGCGGTCGCCGCGGAGGCTCGATGGCGCCCCGCGCTGGATCCCTTGGGCTGGACGGTCGTTGCGGGCGTCGGATTGGCGGGGGCGGCGGGACTGGGCTGGATTGCGCTTCGACTCTGTCTCGCCTTTCCAGCGACCGTGGCGGCGGGCCGTGTGCAATTGCTCAGCACCTGGGTCCTGACCAGGGGGGGTGTCCTGGCCATATTGGCGGCCACCATCCTGGTCGTCTTGCCCGACCTTGGCGTGACTTTGGCCGTGCAGATCGCTCGCAGCCTGTTGATATCGAACGCGTTGGCGGATCACCGGCTGATCGCCGGAATCTTTGGCCTGATCGCGGGTCTGGGCCATAGTTTCCTGATATTGCCGCCATCGGTCGGCCTGATGACCTATCTCTATGACCGGCTTGGTCCGGAAGACGCCGGAGTGCGCTGATGCCCATATTTTCGCTGACCGACGCCGCCTTCGAAGGGTTTCGGCTGACCCGAGAGCGCCCGCGCGTGGTGGCGGCGTGGGCGACGCTCTACGCCCTGATGAGCCTGGTCACCGCCGTGGTGATGGTCACGACGATCGGGCCGGAGTCCGCCACTCTGCGCGCGACGGCCCAGGGCGCGATCCCCTCGGATCCGGCGGAGGCGACGCGGCAATCGCGCATTCTAGCGCCATTCCTCATGATCATGTTGCCGCTGGTTCTGGTGTTCTGGTCCGTGCTCACCAGCGCGGTTTATCGAGCCATACTGAAGCCTGGGGAGGGCGGTTTCGGCCGCATCCGTTTCGGCGCCGACGAGATCCGCATGATGGGGCTGATCGTGATCCTGTTCCTGGTGCTGGTGTCGACCCTGTTCGCCCTGCGCATGGCGGATGGTTTGGGCGCAATCCTCGCGGCGAGCGGCGGCGGCGTGGGAGCAGTGCTCGGCAATCTTGTGCGATTGGCGGGGTTTTTGGCGATAACGGCGTTCTGGATCAGGCTGTCCTTGGCGGGCCCCATCACCTTTGTGAGCCGCGAAATCCACGTGTTTCGATCGTGGACCCTGACCAAAGGCCATTTCTGGCGCCTGACCGCCGCCTATGGGCTCGCGATCGGTTCGGCGCTCGTCGTGATGCTGCTCGCCTTGGTCATCTTCGCCGCCGCCGCGCTGGGGTTCGCGGGGGCGTCCGGCGTCCCGCTGAACCATGTCGAGCGGATCTTCCAGCCGGACATGACGTCAATCGCCGCCTATTTCACGCCGGCTCAGATATTCAATCAGGTGTTTTCCGCGATTTTGCTGGTCGCGGTCTTCGTCGTCCTGCTATCGCCCGCGGCGATCATTCACCGCGCGTTGACGCGCGAGCGCGGCGCCTAGAGCGCTTCCCGCCAAAGTGGGTCCGGTTTGGCGATAAGGAAGCGCTCTAAGTATATGTTTTAGAGCCTTTTTATCCCACCTCGATTGATTTAATCGAGGTGGGAAAGGCTCTACGCCGACGCGCTGGGCCGTTCGCTCACGCGTGTGTGCCAAGCCCGCAGGTTGGCGAACTCGGCCGGCGTCTCAAGGCCGATCCAATTGGCGAAATCGATCGTTGTCAGCGCGCAGATGTCGGCCATGGTGAACGCGTCCAAGGCGAAGAATTCGCGGCCGTCCAGTTCGCGGTCCAGCCAGCGCATGGCGCCCGTGACATGCTCGCGGTTGGATTCGCCGAAGTCCTTGAACTGGGTCAGCAGCGCGGCCGTGTAAGGATGGGCGTGGCGCCAGAACATGCCGACCGGCACCATCAGCTGCAACTCGACGCGCCGCGTCCACATGTCGACATGGGCCTTTTCCAGGGCTGTGCGGCCGAACAGGGCCGGCTCGGGATGCAGCTCCTCGAAATAGCGGCAGATGGCCACGGTTTCGGAGATGGTGGTCCCGTCGTCCAGCTCTAGCGTGGGTATCTGGCCCAGCGAGTTCTTGGCGCGGTATTCCGGCGACTTGTGCTCGCGCTTGCGCATGTCGACGAAGGTCTCGGGCAGATCGACGCCCTTTTCCGCCAGGAAGATGCGGACGCGACGCGGGTTGGGGGCGGGGGCCGGGGCGCCGTAGAGCTTCATGGAACGTCCTCCTGGCCGATCATATGTCGGCGTCCAAGCGTGCCTAAACGAAACCGCGCCGGCCGACTAGTCGCACGGGCGCTCGAGCGGTTAGGGTGGGCGCCGCATCAACCAAGGAGGGACTCCCATGAGCGCCTATATCGTCTTCACGCGCGAAAGGATGCGCGATCCGGCCGAGTTTGACACCTACGCCAAGAAGGCGGGAGCGACTCTGGCGGGCCACGAGGCCAAGCCGCTGGTCTTCTACGGCCGCAGCGAAACCCTTGAGGGCGCGCCGATCGAAGGGGCGGTGGTTATCGAGTTTCCCACGCTTGATGCCGCCAGGGCTTGGTACGACAGCCCGGCTTATCGCGAAGCCCGCACACACCGCTTCGCCGCCGCCGACTATCGCGCCTTCATCACCGAAGGACTCTGAGCAGAGCGGACGCTTTTTAGGCCCGCACCTTTAGCTTCCGCACGCGCTCGCGGCGACGGTCTTCATGGCGTTCGAGCATGTCGGCCAGGTAACGGCCGGTCCAACTATGCTGGTCGGCGGCGACCTGTTCGGGGGTGCCGAAGGCGACGATCTCGCCCCCGCCGTCGCCGCCTTCGGGGCCGAAGTCCAAGATCCAGTCGGCGGTCTTCACCACGTCCAGATTGTGCTCGATCACCACCATGGTGTTGCCATGGTCAACCAGCTCGTGCAGCACCTCCAGGAGCTTGCGGGTATCGTCGAAGTGCAGGCCCGTGGTCGGCTCGTCCAGGATGTAGAGGGTCCGCCCGGTGGCGCGGCGCGACAACTCCTTGCTGAGCTTGACCCGCTGGGCCTCGCCGCCGGAGAGGGTGGTGGCCGGCTGGCCGACTTGGACATAGCCCAGACCCACCCGTTTCAGCGTCTCCATCTTGTCGCGTACCGACGGGACAGCTTTGAAAAAGTCCGCGGCCTCCTCAACCGTCATATCAAGAATCTGGGATATCGATTTGCCTTTGAACAGGATTTCCAGAGTCTCACGGTTGTATCGCTTGCCCTTGCAGACGTCGCAGGTGACGTAGACGTCCGGCAGGAAGTGCATCTCAATCTTGATCAGCCCGTCGCCCTGGCAGGCCTCGCAGCGGCCGCCCTTAACGTTGAAACTGAATCGGCCGGGGCCATAGCCGCGAGCCTTGGACTCCGGCAGCTGGGCAAACCAGTCACGGATCGGCTGGAAGGCGCCGGTATAGGTGGCGGGGTTGGAGCGCGGGGTTCGCCCGATCGGCGACTGGTCGATATCGATGACCTTGTCGAAGTTTTCCAATCCTTCGATCCGCTCGTGGGCGGCGGGGGCGTCGGAGGCGTTGTTCAACCGGCGCGCGGCGGCCTTGTACAGCGTCTCGACGGTGAAGGTCGACTTGCCGCCGCCGGAGACGCCGGTGATGCAGGTGAAGACGCCCACCGGAATCTCGCCGGTGACGGATTTCAGGTTGTTGCCGCTGGCGCCGATCACCTTCAGCCGCTTGGTCTTGGAAATCGGCCGGCGCTTTTCCGGTATCGGAATTTCCTTCACGCCCAGAAGGTACTGGCCCGTCAGACTGCGTGGTTCGGCCATGATCTGCTCGGCCGTGCCCTCGGCGATGATCTCGCCGCCATGGATTCCGGCGGCGGGCCCCATGTCGATGACGTGGTCGGCGGTGAGGATGGCCTCCTCATCGTGTTCGACGACCAGGACCGAATTGCCCAGGTCGCGCAGGCCCTTGAGGCTGGTCAGCAGGCGCGAATTGTCGCGCTGGTGCAGGCCGATCGACGGCTCGTCCAGTACATAGAGCACGCCGGTCAGGCCCGAGCCGATCTGGGAGGCCAGCCGGATACGCTGGCTCTCGCCGCCGGACAGGGTGCCGGAGCCGCGCGATAGGCTGAGATAGTCCAGACCCACATCCACAAGAAACCGCAAACGGTCATTGATTTCCTTGAGGATTCGCCGGGCGATCTCCATCTGTTTGTCGCTCAGCGACGTCTCCAACCCCTCGAACCAGTCGCGGGCGGGACGGATCGCCAGGAGCGAAACGTCGGCGATGTGCTTGCCGGCGATCTTGACCGCCAGGGCCTCGGGCTTGAGGCGATAGCCGCCGCAGACCTCGCAAGGCGTGTCGGACTGGAACCGGCCCAGCTCCTCGCGCACCCAGGCGCTGTCGGTCTCGCGCCAGCGCCGCTGCAGGTTGGGGATCACCCCCTCGAAGGTTTTGTTGACCTCGTATTTGCGGGCGTTGTCGTCATAGATGAAGCGGATCTTCTGGCCGCCGGAGCCGTACAGGATCACCTGCTTGGCTTCGTCCGGCAGCTTCCACCAGGGCAGATCCATCGAAAAGCCGTAGTGGGCTGCCAGCGCCTGCAGGGTCTGGGTGTACAGCGGCGAGGGCCCCTTGGCCCAGGGCGCCACCGCGCCTTTGTGCAGGCTCTTGTCCTTGTCCGGTATCACCATGTCCGCGTCGAAGGTCAGCTTGGAGCCCAAGCCGTCGCATGAGGGACAGGCGCCGAAGGGGTTGTTGAACGAGAACAGCCGCGGCTCGATCTCGGTGATGGTGAAGCCGGAGACCGGGCAGGCGAACTTCTCGGAAAACAGCAGCCTTCTGGGTTCGGTTTCGCCATCCTCCAGATTGGCCCATTCGGCCACGGCGATGCCGTCGGCGAGCCGCAGCGCCGTCTCGATAGAGTCGGCCAGCCGCTGCTCCATATCCGGTTTGGTGACGATCCGGTCGACCACCACGTCGATGTCGTGCTTGAACTTCTTGTCCAAGACCGGCGCATCTTCAATGGGATAGAACTCGCCGTCGATCTTCAACCGCTGGAAGCCGGAGCGCTGCCAATCGGCGATCTCTTTGCGGTATTCGCCCTTGCGGCCGCGCACCACCGGCGCCAGCAGAAAGAGCCGCGTGCCTTCGGGCAGGGCGGTGACCTTGTCGACCATCTGGCTGACGGTCTGGCTCTCGATCGGCAGGCCGGTGGCGGGCGAATAGGGAATGCCGACACGCGCCCACAGCAGGCGCATATAGTCGTGGATCTCGGTGACCGTGCCGACGGTCGAGCGCGGGTTGCGCGATGTGGTCTTCTGCTCGATCGAGATGGCCGGCGACAGACCCTCGATCAGGTCTACGTCGGGCTTGCTCATCAGTTCCAGGAACTGGCGCGCATAGGCCGACAGGCTCTCGACATAGCGCCGCTGGCCCTCGGCATAGATGGTGTCGAACGCCAGGCTCGACTTGCCTGATCCCGAAAGCCCGGTCAGCACCACCAACTCGCCGCGCGGGATGTCGACGCTGATGTTCTTCAGATTGTGCTCGCGCGCGCCGCGCACGCGGATGTGACGAGTTGGATCAGACATTCATGCGTCCGGAAAAGCCGCCCCGGGAGGAGGGCGGACAGCCTCCTAATGTAGTACGCGGAGTCGTTAGCACAGCAAGAACAATATGTGAACAAGATTGAATGTTCGGGCTATGGCTTTGCCAACGCGGCTGCGAAGCTGTTCTGGAATGGGCGCGCGCCCTGAGGCGGCGCGGACTTTGGGGTCTGAGTAGCAGCGGAACAGAAAACCTACACAAGGAAAGCCATCTGCCACTTGTGTCCGCCTGGCGTCCTTTGGCGGACTATGCGGCTAGCCCGCCACCAAGGATGAAGCTCAATGGAAGAGGAAGGGACCACAACTGCGCCAGCAGCTCATGCGCGTGTAAGACATTCCGCGCCGCAGGCGAGCGCCTCGAACGCAGCGATCACGTCTTCGCGTCGCACCTCATCCGGCGTCAGCATGAACTGCCAGACGAGACCCATGGTCAGCGCCTGAACAGCCAGCGCCAGCGCATGGGCGCTGATCGCCAGCTGGCCCTCGTACTGCGCGGCCAGCGCCGTGGTCATCTTGCGGAACATTTGTTCATAGGCCGCCGCCAGTTGCGGGCGCAGCCCAGGCTGGCTCATCGCGTAGAGCTGGAACTCGATGATCAGGCCGCCGTCGCGCTCACCGGCTGGAAACTGCACCAGCAGCGTCTCGGCAAAGCGGCGCAGCTGCGTCCTCAACGGCTGACGCTCAGCGAAGTCGCGGTCGAGACGCATGCCTTGCGAAGCGACGGCCGCCATCATGAGGTCGTCGCGGCCGGAAAAGTTCGAATAGATCGAGCCGCGCGTGACGCCGGCGCGGCGAGCGATGGCGTCCAGGCTCGCGCCGGCGAACCCCTCCTCCGAGATCACCTGCAGGGCTGCGTTGATCAGCGCGCGGCGGGTGCGCTCGCGCTTGTCGCCGCGTCGCCGCTCTGATTCGGCCATGGACTCAAAATAGACATCGTGCATAATATGCATATTGCATATTATGGGGTCGCGGATGCCGTCGACTGACCATGGGCGGCCGATCTGGCCGCCGGTGCGGGCCAGCCTAGCAGGCGTGGCCATCGCGGGGGCGCTGCTGCTGGTCCCTGGCGGGCTGGTTGAGGGCGGAACCTGGCTGTGGCCGCGCGGGCTCGCCTTCCTGGCGGCGTACGGCGCGATCAACGTGGTGGGCAACATCGCGCTCGCCGTCTGGCGGCCGGCGCATTTTCAGGTGCGCCAACAAGGCGTGGTCGCATCGCGCGAAAAGAAGCAGCCGCGGATCGACGCCGTCGGCACGGTGTTGCTGTTGATCTTCACGGCCGGATGGACGGCCTTCACCCCCGTGGACGTCTTCCATCTGCACCTGCTGCCAGCGCCGCCGGCCTGGCTCGCCGACCTCGGCGGCCTGGCGGTTGCTGTCGGCCTTGCGCTGACGCCGTTGGCGGTGTGGGAGAACCGCTTCGCCACGCCGAACGTGCAGGATCAGACGTGCGCCGGTCAGCAGGTGGTCCAGACCGGCGTTTATCGCCTCGTCCGCCACCCGATCTATCTCGGCAATCTGCTGCTGTTCGCCGGCGCGGCGCTCTGGCTCGGCAGCACCGCCGCCTGCCTCGCCACCAGTGTGCACCTGCTCGCCACGCTGGGACGCATCATGGTCGAGGAGAAGGACCTGCGCGCGCGCCTGTCCGACTACGGAGCCTATGCCCGGCGTGTCCGCGGCAGGCTGATTCCGTTCGTGATCTGAGGTCGGGCATAGATCCGTCCGACGGGCAGTTCCGATGGACTGTCCGCCGATACGACGTCGGACATGCCGTGCGTGTCCGGTTTGATCAGGGCATTAGTGAGTTCTGGGACAAATTGATTGTCGCCGAGTCGGACACAAGTGGCAGATGGCTTTCCTTGTGTAGGTTTTCTGTTCCGCTGCTACTCAGACCCCACTTTGCGGCGCTGGGCAAAAAATGCCGCGGGTCCGCGTCTGCATGTTGCGGACCACGGCGCCTCGCTGTAGCGACGCTTAGGCGGAGCCAGTGGATTGATTGGCTGAAAAAGGGGGCGGCTTGATGAACCAGACACGTAGGCGTTGTCTCAAATTCGGTTTTGGTGGGCTGTTGGCCGCTGGACTCGGCTCGTCGCTCTCTTCGGCGGAAACGCCGCATTTCGTCGATCTGACGCCTCAGTTTTGGACCGCCTACACCGCCGCTGAGGGCGCTTCCGATCGAGCGAACCTGCTGATCGATCGCTATTTTGAACCGAACGCCGTTGTCTACAGCGCTGCTGAAATCAAGATCACGCGAGAGAAGGTGGCCACATGGCTAAAGACCTTTGATCCCATGGCCGGCGATGTGCGTCGGCTGTGCGCCGCGTTTCCATCGGAATTCGCCGCCCATGAGAAACGGTTCCGCCGCACCTTTCCAGACTTCGATCTGGCCAACGCGCCGGTGTTTTTCCTGCCGTCTCTTTACACCTTTGACGGACACCCGGCCCCGTATCTAGGCAAGACGGTTCTGTTTCTTGGCGTGGACGGCATCGTGCGTTACCATGGAGCGAACGCCGACCTGGCTGTGTTGCTGGATCATGAGAGTTTCCATCTCTATCAAGCGCAGTCAAAACTCGCCTTCTTCTCGGACGATGCTCCACCTTTGTATGCAGGGGTCTGGACAGAGGGAACGGCGACCTATGTCAGCCAGGCCCTCAACCCCACGGCGTCGCATCTCCACGTACTGCTGGACGATCAACCGCTAGCGGCCGCGAAGCCGGAACTCGTCAAGCGGATGGCGGCGATGATGCTCGATCGACTGGACTCACGCAGCGAAAGCGACGCCAAGATGTTTTTCAGCGCCGGATGGGTTGGCGATATCCCCGCGCGCGGCGGATATCTGCTCGGCCTGTTGGTCGCGCAACATGCGGCCAACCGCATGTCACTGCGGCGTATGGCCGGTCTGCGCGCCGACGAGATGCGGGAGGTTGTGAGCACGGGTCTCAAGGTGTTGGCGGCATGATGGAGTGAGGTCATGCTTGCGTGCACATCGCCCTGAGTATCAAAATCCGCCAGCAGCTTTGCTGGGGTCGTGAAAGTGCAAGCTCTCTCGCGCGGATGCGCCGATTGTCCCCGTTGCCGGCATCGTTGTCGTAAGGGGCCTTGCACCCACCTGCGGTGACAAGAAAGGCCGCCCGCCGCAGGCTATACGATCCCGGCCGCCTTCTTCGGCCGGCCCCCCTTTGCGCCGTTGGCTCGAGCCGCCGCAGCTTTTCCTGGTGATTTGGCCTGACCCGCGCGGCGCGCCATGTAGGCCTGGGTTCCGAAGATGCCCGCGAGCAGGCCGGGAATGGAGAGGTCGGTGTCCAGCGCTTCCCAATGCAGCCCGTACCCGGCGCCAAGAATCTGGATATTCACAAGTTGGTCGTCGGTAGCCGCCTCAAGACCCTGCGCTAATCGCGGCGGGAAGGCGAAGGTGCAGCCATTGGTCAGGTCCACGATCACGCGGCCCAGCGACCGGTCATAGCGCGCCTTTGACGCGCGAGGCTCTGTCAGGTGGGCCGCCTGGCCACGTTCCAAGGCAGTGTCGATTTGAGCGTCGGACAGTTCAACCATGAACTTCTCTCCACTTGGCCAGCAGGTTATCGCGGTGTTCGGCCACGACCTGCATGGCGCGCCGGACATCGCCGCGCTTCATTCCTCCAGACCAACTCCGGCGCGCCATCGGCGGTCGCGAGGTTGATCTTGGCTTGGCCGTCACCGAACACATGAACATGGGCGGGCTCGTGGTCATCGAGGAAGATAACGACGTTCAATCCGTGAGTTCGGAGGACGGTGACCATCTGAGATGGTAACCCATCATGTTGGGTTTTTCAATTGGAATGGAAGCGCCTCAGGATCTGGTGCGAAGTCACCGGTTCACAGATCCGGTTTCCCGATTTCCCAGTTTCATGTAATTTCTCTCCCAACCCATGGAGACCACGATGGAACGCGCCACGAACATCCGCTTCGTCCCGCATGCTCACCATCTCGTGGTTTCCCATGGTTTCCTTCATCACCCTCGCCGGCCTCGGTTATCGCACCCCTGACGGCCGCGAGCTTTTCTCCGATCTGAACCTCGCCTTCGGGCGCGAGCGCACTGGTCTTGTCGGCCGCAACGGTGCGGGCAAGTCCACGCTGATCCGTCTGATGCTGGGCGAACTCACGCCCAGCGAGGGCGCGGCGGCGCGCACCGGCCGGATCGGACTGCTGCGGCAGAGCCTGGCGCCGGAACCGGGCGCGGCCGTTTCGGACCTCCTGGCCGTCCGCGACGGTTTGGAGCGCCTGGCGAAGATCGAGCGGGGTGAAGGCGGCGAAGACGACCTGGCCCTGGCCGACTGGACCCTGGAGGAGCGGCTGACGACGGCACTGACCGATGTCGGCCTGGCCGGGCTGGACCCGGCGCGGCCAGCGGTCAGCTTGAGCGGCGGCGAGGCGACGCGTGCGGCCTTGGCGGGGTTGCTGATCGCCCAGCCGGACCTGCTACTGCTGGACGAGCCGACTAACAATCTGGATGTGGAGGCCCGCCGGATAGTCGCCCGGGTGCTGGCCAACTGGCGCGGCGGCGCGGTGGTGATCAGCCATGACCGCAGCCTGCTGCGCCAGATGGATCGGATCATCGAACTGTCTGGCCTAGGCGCGCGGGTCTATGGCGGCGGCTACGACCTCTATGCCGAGCGGCGGGCCGAGGAGCGGGCCGCGGCCGCCCAGGCTCTGGCCAACGCCGAGCGAGGCGTTCGTCAGGTCCGCCGCGAAATCCAGGACGCGCGCGAGCGCAAGGATCGCCGCGACGCCGCCGGCCGCCGCTTCGCCGCCACCGGCAGCATTCCCAGGATCGTCGCCGGCGGCATGGCCCGCCGCGCCGAAGAGACCAGCGGACGCGCCAATCGCTTGGCCGATCACCAGCGCGCCGCGGCGGAGGAGGCGCTGGCGCAGGCCCGCGCCAGTGTCGAGCGGCTGAAGGCGTTGGCGTTCGAACTGCCGTCCAGCGGGCTCGCCGCCGGGCGGCGCGTGCTGAGCCTGGACAAGGTCGCGTTCGGCTGGCCGGGCGAAGCGCCGCTGCTGGAGGCGGTCAGTTTCGAGATGGTCGGGCCGCGCCGCGTGGCGATCACCGGGCCCAATGGCTCGGGCAAGACCACACTGCTTAAGCTGATCGCCGGCGACCTTGAGCCGACCAGTGGCGCGATCACCCGCGGCGGGCGCATGGCGCTGCTGGATCAGCGCACTGAGGTCTTGGACGAGGTTGAGACCATCCTGGCCAACTTCCGCCGGCTCAATCCCGACGATGACGACAACGCCTGTCGCGCCGCGCTGGCGCGGTTCTTGTTCCGCGACGACGCGGCGCTCCGGCCCGTCGCCGAACTCAGCGGCGGCGAGCGGCTGCGCGCGGCGCTGGCCTGCGTGCTGGCGGGCCGCCCGCCGCCGCAGCTGCTGATCCTGGACGAACCAACTAATCATCTGGACTTGGATTCCATCGCCGCGATCGAGGCGGCGTTGGCCGGCTATGACGGCGCCGTGCTCGTGGTCAGCCACGACGCGGACTTTCTCGCAGCGGTGGGTGTGGAGCGGGAGGTGCGGCTGACCGCGCTGCGTTAAGCTCGCTGGTTCAGGGTCACCGACGCCGCCGTCGCCGGCTTGGTCTTGGTCCCACGCGGGCCATAGGTCGCGCCGGCGGAGCGCTGGACGGCGATCTCCTCGGCGATGGCGTGGACCAGGCCCTCGGTCACGATCTTGGCCGCGTGCAGGGCGCGGCCGTGGCGGGCGATCACCGCGTCGAACGCCTCGGTGGCGCGGGTCAGCCTTTGGTGCTGCATCTTGGACAGCTTGTTCAGCACCGCGGCCTGCTGGCGGATCCGCAAGGCTTCGTGGCGATAGACGTTGGCCAGGCGCGCGGTCTCTTCCATGTTGGCAGCGGCGTCCTGCGGCCGGCGCGCCTCGAAGGCCTTCGCCTGGTCGGCGATCAGGCCGGTCAATCGCTCGGTGAGGACAACGAGCTGATTGACGCGCTCGTCGAGCGCCGGATCGCCGCTGCTCATTTCGCCGGCTCCGGAGTGAGACCCTGCATCTTGAGCATCTCGCGCTGCACCGAGGCGGCGACGCCGATGCCGCCCTTCTTGACGATCTGCTTGGCCATGGCCTCGTTGAGGAACGATCTGAACTGCTGCTCGCCCTCGCCGCCCCCGAAGGGCTCGGACACTGTGACGCCTTCGAACATCGAACCTAGGGTGTTGGTCAGGAAGGACGCCTCGAAGTCCTGGGCGCTTTTTTTGATCGCCGCCCGCTTGGCCTGTTCGGAGGCGCTCATCGCCACCCCCGCGGTTACTCCCGCAAGCGGCTTTGGCAGAGCGACGGGAGTGGACAGGCTGGAAAATGGGGTCATCACATCACCTCGATATCAGCTTGCAGCGCGCCGTCCGCCTTGATCGCCTGCAGGATGGAGATCATGTCGCGGGGCGTGACGCCCAGGGCGTTCAGGCCCGCCACCAGGGAAGCCAGCGAAGCGGATTCTTTGACGATGATCAGCTTCTTGCCCTTCTGCTCGTCTACCTTGACGGTCGACTGCGGCACGACGGTGGTGACGCCTTGAGAGAACGGAGTCGGCTGGCTGACGCTGGGCTTCTCCTCAACCGAGATGGTTAGATTGCCCTGGGCGATGGCGACCGTGGACAGGCGCACCTTCTCGCCCATCACCACAACGCCGGTCACCTCGTCGATCACCACCTTGGCCGGCGTATCGGGCTCGACCTCAAGGTTCTCCACGGCGGTGACGAAGCTGGCCATGTCCCGGCCGGCGGGCGGGCGGATCGACACGATGGTCGGGTTTTCCGCGATCGCCGTGCCGGGATAGTTGGCGTTGATCACGTCAGCAATACGGCGCGCCGTGGTGAAGTCAGGATTGTGCAAGGTCATCCGAAGTTCGCTCATCTTGGCCAGAGAGAAGCCGACTTCGCGTTCGACATTGCCGCCCGCGGCGATTCGCCCGGCCGTGGCGACCCCCTTGATGATCGACGAGCCGGAAGCGCCGCTGGCCGCGATCGAGCCGGTCTCGATGGAGCCTTGGGCCACTGCATAGGCCTCGCCGTCGCCGCCCAAGAGCGGTGTGACGAGCAGGGTTCCGCCTTGCAAGCTCTTGGCGTCGGCCATGGCCGAGACCTTGACATCCACCGTCGAGCCGGCCGCGGCGAAGGCAGGCAGGTTGGCGGTGACCATGACGGCGGCGATGTCCTTGGTGTCCATCGTGGCGCCGCGGGTGTTGACGCCGAGCCGCTCCAGCATGTCGATCATGCTTTGCTGGGTCATCGGGGCGTTGCGCAGGCTGTCGCCGGTGCCGGCCAAACCCACCACCAGGCCGTAGCCGACCAGCTGGTTTCCGCGGACGCCCTCGAACTGGACGATATCCTTGATCCGTGACGAAGCGAGGCTTGGCGCGGCGCCTGCCGCCAACGCCAGAGCCGACAACATGCCTATGGACCAGCGCAAAATACGAAGACGCATGAGCTTCCTTGGGCCCGCGCGGACGACACGCCGCGCCTCATCGGCGGTCTTGCGAGGTTCATGCCAATTGGGCGGTCAAAAATAGCGTTATAAATCAGAGCTTTGGAATCGCGACGCCCGCCACGATCCGCCGCGGGCAGAAATTGCCGGGTCTTAACGAACCGGCAAGGGTCCAGGCCAAGACTGTGGCGCGGTTCAAGGACCGCTTTGGACGAGTCGAGTCATGAAGGTCAACGGCCCTAGCGGCGCCGGACCGACCGCCGCCCCGCGCGGCGCGGGGTCCTCGGCGGCGAGCGGATTTACGCTCGCCGGCGTCGGCGGCGCGTCGGATGCGGCGCCGACCACGCGCGCTGGCGCGGTCGCCAGCCTTGGTTCGCTGGATGCGCTTATCGCGCTGCAGGAAGTGGGCGGCCCGCTGGAGCGCCGCCGCAAGGCGGTGCGCCGCGCCGGCGCGATCCTGGACGTGCTGGACGAGGTCAAGCTTAGCCTGTTGGACGGCGGCGTTCCGCCCGCGGCTTTGGACCGGCTGGTCCGCGCCGTGCGCCTGGAAAAGGGCGAAGCCGACGAGCCGCGGCTGCGCGATCTGCTGGACGAGATCGAAACCCGGGCGGTGGTGGAGCTCGCCAAACTGGAGGTGGCGCGTGCGGCCAACTAGCCAATCAGCGTATCCCGCGTTGTACCGACGCAATGTTTTGGTATAAGCGGCTCGCTCCGCTCTGGGGGAGGGTTTGTAAGCGTGGGAACGTCCTATGACGGCGGCCGCGGCTGTGATTGAAGAAGCAAGTTATCGTCCGAGCGAGGACGAGGAATTTATGAGCGATCGTCAGCTTGAGTACTTCAAGAAGAAGCTGCTCAACTGGAAAGAGGATATCCTCCGAGAATCGCGTGAGACCGTGTCTCATCTGCAAACCGAAACCGAGAATCATCCTGATATCGCCGATCGCGCCTCTTCAGAAACCGATCGAGCACTTGAACTGCGCACCCGAGATCGCCAGCGCAAGCTGATTTCCAAGATCGAAGACGCCCTGCGGCGAATCGAGGACGGTTCTTACGGCTATTGCGAGGAGACCGGCGAGCCCATCGGCGTGGCCCGCCTGGACGCGCGTCCGATCGCGACCATGAGCCTTGAGGCGCAAGAGCGCCACGAGCGCCGCGAGCGGGTCCATCGGGACGAATAGGCCTACCGCGGAAGACGCCTTCGCCGGCGCGGCGCGGGCGCAACAGGCCGGCCAGTCGGAGGCGGCGGTCGTTGGCTATCGCCAGGCCCTGTCGCTGGAGCCGGACCTGGTTGAGGCGCACCACAACCTCGGTCTGGCGCTGCGGGCTCTGGGCCGGCTGGACGAGGCCGCCGCGTCGTTCGAACGGGCCCTGGCGCTGCGTCCGACCTTGATGGCCGCCCATGTCAGCCTCGGGCAGGTCCTCGAAGCGCGCGGCGACCTGGCGGGCGCCGCGGCCAGCCTCGGCCGCGCTCTGACGCTGCGTCCCGACCACGCCATCGGCCACTACAATCTGGGCGTCCTTTTGGGGCGTCTGGGCCGGGCGGGAGAGGCGATCGCGGCCTATCAGCGTGCGATCGCTCTGCAGCCTGGCTTCGTCGATGCGCATACCAATCTGGCCAACGCCTTGCAGGCGCAGGGCTTGCTGGAAGCGTCGGAAGCCGCCTACCGCGGCGCTGTCGCGCGCAGCCCCGACGCGCCGGGCCTGCACATGAACCTAGCCATGGCCCTGAACAGCCAGGGACGCCTCGGCGAAGCCATGGCCGAGTTCGAACAGGTGCTGCGGCTCCAACCGGACAATGCCGACGCCCACCATGCGCGTCTCTGCGGCATCAACTATCGATCGGACGTCTCGCCGCCGGCGCTGTTGTCCGAGCACCGCCGCTGGGCCGAGCGATTCGAGCTGCGTCCGGCGCAGGTCCACCCCAACGATCCCGCGCCCGGCCGGCGCCTGCGCGTCGGTTACGTGTCGGGCGATCTGCACAATCATCCGGTCGGCTCCTTCCTCGCGCCGGTGCTGGGCGCCCACGATGCTGCCGAAGTCGAGGTGTTCTGCTATTCGAACGGCGAGCGGGCCGACGCCATGACCGGGCGGTTGCGCCAGGCCGCGAGCCACTGGCGCGAGATCGGCGGCCTGACCGACGAGGCGGCGGCGGCGCGGATCCATGAGGATGGGATTGACATCCTGGTCGACCTGTCCGGCCATACGCCGTCTAACCGACTCGGCGTTTTCGCGCATCGAGCAGCGCCGCTACAGGCGTCCTGGCTGGGTTATGCGGCCACCACGGGCTTGGCTGAAATGGACTATCTGCTGATGGACCCGGCGACCGCGCCGGACGGCGCCGAGACTTGGTGCAGCGAAGCGCTGATCCGGCTGCCGCAAACCCGCTTCTGCTATCGGCCGCCGGACGAGGCGCCGGCGCCGGCCGCGCCGCCGTCGGTCAGGCGCGGCCGGGTCACATTCGGCAGCTTCAACAACCTCATCAAGATTGGCCCGGACGTGGCGACGCTGTGGGCGGGGGTGCTGGCCGCCGTGCCGGGCTCGCGGCTGGTTTTGAAATGGGAGTCGCTGTCCGACGGGGGCGTTCGGCGCCGGATCGGCCAGCTGTTCGCCGCGGCCGGCGTTCGCGCGCAAGCGCTGGAGCTGCGGGGCTTCTCGCCGCACGCCCAGATGTTGGCGCAGTACGACGATATCGACATCGCCCTGGATCCTTTTCCGTTCTGCGGCGGCCTGACCAGCTGCGAAGCCCTGTGGATGGGGGTTCCCGTGGTGACCTTGCCCCAGGACCGGTTCGCCTCGCGCCAGACGCTGGGCTTTCTGAGGTGCGTGGGGCTGGACGATCTGGCGGCTACCTCGCCCAAGGACTACGTCTCCATCGCCGCCGCTCTGAGCGCCGATGTGTCCCGGCGCGAAATGCTGCGCGCGGCCCTTCGGCCGCGCATGGCCGCCTCGGCCTTGTGTGACGCCAAGGCCTTCACGACGGCCCTCGAAAGGGCCTATCGCGAGATGTGGCGACGATGGTGCGCCGGCGCGGCGCCGACCCACTTCGATCTCAAGTCACCCGGGGGATGAGCCGGGGAACCTCCGGGCCCTCTTCGCTCGCCATGGCCTTCATCAGCGGAAGGATCACCTCGACATCGGCGGTCGAGCGCCAGGTGGCCAAGAAACCCGGAGGCGTGAGATTCTGGTCCACCGTGTGACGCAGCAGAGCGAACAACGGCTCCCAAAATCCGAGCGGACTGTAGAACACGATCGGCTTGCGATGCAGGCCCAGACGGCGCCAGGACATCAGCTCGACCACTTCTTCCAGCGTGCCGATCCCGCCGGGAAAGATCGCGAAAGCGTCCGCCTGTTCGAACATCAACGACTTGCGTTCATGCATGGAGCGCACGACGATGGTCTCGACATCGTCATAAAGGACTTCGTTCTGACGCAGGAAATCCGGCATCACCCCGAGTACGCGGCCGCCGGCGCCATGCGCGGCCCGCGCGCAGGCGCCCATCAGTCCGACCCCGCCGCCGCCATAGACCAATCGCAACTGTTCACGCGCCAGGATCCGGCCGAAGGCGGCCGCGGCCTCCATAAACAGCGGATCAGCGCCGTTGGACGATCCGCAATAGACACAGACCGAGCCGATGAGCGGCGAATGATCGGACATTGATGCCCACTCCAAGATCCGAATTGCTGTTCCAGCGCCTGCCAAGCTGGGCGATTCTCATGTCAGCGCGAATGCAGCAGACGCGATACCAGCCGGGCGGTGCAAGCGCTTGGGTGAAATTGACGCTGGGCGCGGGCGCGCTGGCCCTGGCGGTGGGCCTGGCGGCCTGCGGCCGGGGTGGGGCGGCCTGGCGCCCGGCGGACACGCCGGCGCCGCCCACGCCGGAGGAATCGGGCTATTTGCGGCCGCCGTCGCCGCAGACGGCGCAGCGCGCGCCCGGCGGCGGCGTGGTGCTGTCGGGACGCTCCGGACCGCAGGCGCGGGTGCGCCTGTCCTCGCCGCCGCCCAACAGCGTGGCCTATGGCGCCACCGCCCGCGACGACGGCCAGTGGTCGATCACCACGCCGGACTCGCCTGACGTCCGCTTGTTCGGCGTCGCCGAGGAACTGGTCGGGCGCGACGTACAGAGCGAAGGTTATGTCGCAGTCCTGCCCCGCCCAGGCCCGGCAGGCGTGCTGTTGCGGGCGGGCGGCGGGGCGTCCGTATTGGTCAACCCCCTCCTGGTCGGGCTCAGGATCGCGGCGGTGGACTATGACGGCAGCGGCGCGGCGGTGGTGTCAGGCCTCGCGCGGCCGGGAGCGGTGGCGCGGCTTTTTGTCGATGGCGCCGCGGCGGGCGAGGCGCGGGTGGGCGAGCGAGGCCGCTTCTCGATCAGCCTGACCGGCAGTCTCAAGTCGGGCGATCACGAGGTCCGCGTGGACTGCGCCGACCAGAGCGTCACCGCGAAATTCGCTCTGGACCATCCCAGAACCATCAGCGGGCTCCCATATCATGGCGAGCGCACGCCGACCGGGTGGCGCATCGACTGGCTGACGCCCGGCGGCGGCGAACAGACGACCCTAATCTTCGACGCCGCGGAGTCCTGAATTCTTGGCCTTTCACGACATGATGGCGGGCCGGGCAATGGCGGTTTCGGGGGCAGTGGCGCCCGCCGCGGCGCGTTTCGACTTCTGGAGCTCGATGGGCGACCTGGCGCGGCTGGTCATGCGATCGCGGGCGCAAGGTTTGAAATCCCGGCTCGCGGCGGCGCTGGCGCTGGTGCTTCTGGGGAAATGGACCGGGGTCTATGCGCCATTGCTTCTGGGCGCGGCGTTGAATGAGCTTGGCAGGGTGTTGGCGGCGCCGGCGCAGGGCCATGGCGCGGCCGCCGCTCTCAGTGTCGCCTTCTTCGGCCTCGTCGCCGGCTATGTGGCCCTGCGCTTCATCGCCAGCGCGGCCCCGCTGGCTCGCGATTCAATCTTCACGCCGGTCTCGCAGATGGCGCTGGCCCGGTCGGCGATGGAGGCCTTCGCCCACTCCCTGTCCCTGTCGCTGGATTTCCACCAGAGCAAGCAGACCGGCGGCCTGGCGCGGATCATCGATCGCGGCGCGCGCTCCACCGATTTTTTGATCCGCAGCGTGGTGTTCAATTTGGGTCCGACGGTGCTGGAGCTGGCCATGGCGGCCTATATCTTCACTACCCGCTTCAATTGGCGCCTGGCCGTGATCGCCGTGGTCACCATCGGCGTCTACATCACCTTCACCTTCTCGATCTCCAACTGGCGGATCGGCCACCGGCGCGCGCTGAACGAGGCCGACTCCGAGGCCGCCGGACTGGCCGTCGACGCCCTGATCAACTACGAGACCGTCAAGACCTTTGGGGCCGAAGATCGCGCGGTCGGCGCCTATTTCCGCGCCATGACCGACTATGCCAGCGCCGCGGTCAAGGCCAACACCTCGCTTCAGCTGTTGAACACCATCCAGTCCGTCGTCCTGAACCTGGGCCTCGGTCTGGTCGTGGTCACAGCGGCGCTGGAAGCCCTGCATGGGCGCATGCATGTGGGCGATGTGGTCGCCGCCATGCTGGTGATGAGCACGATCTACGCGCCGCTCGGCATACTCGGCATGAACTATCGCGAGATCCGGCAATCCTTCATCGACATGGAACAGATGACCAATCTGGTCGCGGTGAAACCGGACATCTCCGATTCCCCCCGCGCCAGGGACCTGCCGCCGGCGTCCGGCCAGGGCTCGGAGATCCGCTTCGAGAAGGTCGGTTTCCAGCATACCGCGCGTTCCCTGGGCCTCAGTGAAATCGACTTCCGCGTTCCACCGGGCCAGACCACCGCGCTGGTCGGGCCTTCCGGCTCTGGCAAGACCACGATCGTCCGCCTGGCGCTGCGGCTGCTTGATCCCCAGTCCGGCCGCGTGCTGATCGACGGGGTGGATCTGCGCGACGTCAAACAGGCCTCGCTCCGCGGGGCTGTCGCGCTGGTGCCCCAGGACGTGGCCCTGTTCAACGACACCCTCTACGCCAACATCGTCTTCGCCCGTCCCGAGGCCAGCGAAAGCGAGGTCTGGGCCGCCGCCGAGGACGCCGAGCTGGCTCGCTTCATCGAGGGCCTGCCCGATCGGATGGACACCCGCGTCGGCGAGCGCGGGTTGAAACTCTCCGGCGGCGAGCGCCAGCGGGTCGGCATCGCCCGCGCCCTCCTGGCCAGGCCGCGCGTCCTGATCCTGGACGAGGCCACCAGCGCCCTCGACGGGCGCACCGAGGCTGCGATCCAGGCCACCCTGCGCAAGGTGCGCCAGGGCCGCACCACGCTGGTCATCGCCCACCGCCTGTCGACTATAGCAGATGCGGACGAGATCTTGGTGATCCGCCGCGGCAAGATCGTCGAGCGCGGGCGGCACGAGGACCTGATAGAGCAGAAGGGCGAATACGCTTCGCTGTGGCGCCGTCAGACGCGAGGCGTTTAAGGTAGAGGTTCGGTTTGCGAGGATGCTTGAACGATGAAATATCTGCACACCATGGTCCGCGTGCGAGATCTGGACGCTTCGCTGGACTTCTATTGCAACAAGCTGGGCCTGGTGGAGGCGTCGCGGATCGAGAACGCGGGCGGCCGCTTCACCCTGGTGTTCCTCTGCGCCTCCAATGATGTGGATCGGGCCAAGGCCGACCGGGCGCCGATGGTCGAGCTGACCTACAACTGGGACCCCGAGGACTATCAGGGCGGGCGCAATTTCGGCCATCTAGCCTATCAGGTCGAGGACATCTACGCGGTCTGCCAGCGCCTGATGGACGGCGGGGTGATCATCAACCGCCCGCCGCGCGACGGCCACATGGCCTTCGTCCGCTCGCCGGACGGGATTTCGGTTGAGCTGCTGCAAGACGGCGTTCTACCCCCGGCCGAGCCCTGGAAATCGATGCCGAACGTCGGCGCCTGGTAGCGCCGCCCTTCAATGCGCCGCGTCGTTGGCGCGGTCGCGCATCTGGGCCAGGCTAGTGTGGTCGAGGATGTCGGCCATGGCGTCGCGGACGTCCTGCATGATCAGCCGCACCGAACAACTCGCCAGGTCGGCGCAGTCGTCGCAGGGCATGTAGGCCGTACGGCTGGCGCAGGGGATCGGCGCAAGCGGGCCGTCCAGCGCGCGGATCACGTCGCCCACGCGGATATTGGCCGGCTCGCGCGCCAGGGCGTAGCCGCCGCCGCGGCCCTTGCGGCTGCGCACGAAGCCGGCGTTGCGCAGATCGACCAGGATCGCCTCGAGGAACTTCTTGGGCAGTTCGTTGGCCTCGGCGACCTCGCCGATCGAGGCGCCGGCGCCGGGCTCGAGCCTGGCCAGATGCACCATCGCCTTCAGACCGTACTTGGCCTTTTTCGTCAGCATTCGTTCTCCGGCCCCCAAAAAGGCACGCTCCCCCAAACGCGCATCCTTGCGTAACGACAGCCGTTCCGTTGTGTCAAATGCGGTCAGACCGCCAGAGCTTGCGCCAGGTCCGCGATCAGGTCGTCGGCGTCCTCGACGCCCACCGACAGGCGCACGAAACCGTCGGTGATGCCCAGGGCGTTGCGCTGGTCGGCCGGGATCGTGGCGTGGGTCATGATGGCCGGGTGCTCGATCAGGCTTTCCACCCCGCCCAGACTCTCGGCGAGGGTGAACAGGCGGGTGCGCTCCAGCATGCGCCGGGCGCCTTCCAGGTCGCGCTTGAGGGTCAGCGAGACGATGCCGCCAAAGCCGCCGGTCATCTGGCGCCGAGCCAGGCCATGCTGGGGATGGCTCTCCAGGCCCGGATAGATCACCCGTTCCACATCGGAGCGCGTCTCCAGCCATTGGGCGATCTTAAGGGCGTTGGCGCAGTGCCGCTCCATGCGCAGGGACAGGGTCTTCAGGCCGCGCAGGGCCAGGAAGCTGTCGAACGGGCCGGAAATGGCGCCCTCGGCGTTCTGCAGAAACTTGAGCCCCGCAGCCAGTTCGGCGTTGTCGCCGACCACGGCCACCCCCCCGATCATGTCGGAATGGCCGTTCAAGTATTTGGTGGTCGAGTGGGTGACGATGTCGAAGCCGTGCTCCAGCGGCCGCTGGACATAGGGACTGGCGAAGGTGTTGTCGGCCACCGAGATCAGGCCGCGACGCTTGGCCAGGGCGGCGATGGCCTCCAGGTCGATCAGTTTCAGGGTCGGATTGGTCGGCGTCTCGACCCAGATCATTTTGGTGTTGGGCCGGATCGCGGCCTCGACGGCGGCCAGGTCGGTCAGGTCGAGCGAGGTGACTTCAAGGGCCGAGGTGCGCTTTTTGACCCGCTCGAACAGCCGGTACGAGCCGCCATAGATGTCGTCGGCGGCGATGACGTGCGAGCCGGCGTCCAGCAAATCGACCACCGTGGCGCCCGCCGCCAGGCCCGAGGCGAAGGCGAAGGCGGTCGAGCCGCTCTCCAGGTCGGCGATGCAGCGTTCGAAGGCGAATCGCGTCGGGTTCTGGCTGCGGGCGTATTCGAATCCCTTGTGCACGCCGGGACTGGTCTGGGCGTAGGTCGAGGTGGCGTAGATCGGCGTCATCACCGCCCCGGTGGTCGGATCATGCTCCTGGCCGGCGTGGATGGTCCGGGTGGCGAAACTCAGGCGGTTCTTGGCGGGATCGGTCATGAGGTCGCCTTAACCCTTCCCCCTCGATGGGGGAAGGGTTGGGTTGGGGGTGAACACGCCGAGGTCGGGGCGAAGAACGCGGAAGACGTCGAACGCGATTTCTTCGTCTTTGCCGGTGGACGCACCCCCTCTCCAACCTCTCCCCCATCGAGGGGGAGAGGCTTTGTTTATCGTTCAACGCTTTACGCCGCCAACCGCAGGTGGTTGATCAAATCGACGCGGGTGATCAGGCCCATGAACTCCTCGCCGTCAAGCACCACCGCCACCTCATCGCGGTCGAAGACGCGCAGCAGCGAGTCGATCGGCTGGCTGGCCTGCAGGGTCTTGACCTTGCGGGTCATGGCGTCCTGGACCGGGGTCTTGAATTTGAGCGCCCGGTGCGCCTCGCCGCCCTCGACGGCGGTCAGGATGTCGCTTTCGTCCAGGATGCCGACCAGCTTGCCGCGATCGACCACCGGCAGCTGGCTGATGTCAGAGGAGCGCATTCGATTATAGGCGGTGAGCAGGGTGTCGTCCGGGCCGATGGTGACCACGCCGCCCTCGGAATAGCGCTTGGTGATCAGGTCGCGCAGGTCGCCGTGCAGATCCCGCTCGGTGAAACCCTGGGCGCTGACCCAGAAGTCGTTGAAGGCCTTGGTCAGATATTTCGAGCCGGTGTCGCAGACCAGGCTGACCACCCGCTTGGGCGTGGTCTGGGCGCGGCAATAGCGCAGGGCTGCCGCCAGCAGGGTTCCGCTGGACGAGCCGGCGAGGATTCCCTCGGCCTTGAGGAGCTCGCGCAGGGTCTCGGTGCTCTCGCGGTCGCTGATCGAATAGGCGCGGCTGACGAAATCCATCTCGGCGTTGATCGGGATGAAGTCTTCGCCGATGCCCTCGATGGTCCAGGAGCCGGCCTCGATCATCTCGCCGGTTTCGACATAGTGGCAAAGGATCGAACCGACCGGATCGGCCAGCACCATCTCGGTTTTGGGCGAATGCTGGCGCATGAACCGGCCGATGCCGGTCAAGGTGCCGCCGGAGCCGACGCCGACCACCACCGCGTCCACGTCCTCGTCCATCTGCGCGAAGATTTCCGGCGCGGTGCCGATCTCGTGGGCCAGGGGATTGGCCGGGTTCTCGAACTGGTTGACGTAGAAGGCGCCGCTGGACTGGGCGAGGGTCTGGGCCATGTCCTGATAGTATTCCGGATGGCCCTTGCCGACGTCGGAACGGGTCAGCCGCACGTCGACGCCCATGGCGCGCAGATGCAGGATCTTCTCCCGCGACATTTTGTCGGGCATGACCAGGATCAGCCTGTAGCCCTTCAGCGTCGCTACCTGGGCCAAGCCCAGGCCGGTATTGCCGGCGGTGGCCTCGATGATGGTCCCGCCGGGTTTCAGCCGGCCGTCGGCCTCGGCCGCTTCGATCATCGACAGGGCCACGCGGTCCTTGATCGAGCCGCCGGGGTTCTGGTTCTCCAGCTTGAGGAACAGCCGGCAGAGCCCCGTATCGAGGTGCTTGACCTCGAGAAGCGGCGTCTTGCCGATCAGATCGAGCGCCGAGCCGACGGCGCGAGGCAGGCCGGGCATCTTGTCGTTCATGCGCGAAACTCCGCCCAGAAGGGGCATTTTGTGCGCGGATTAGAGCATGTCCGGGCACGGTTCACACGAGGGGAACCGCTTTCTACGCCGATTCCACGCCTTTGGAGCGGCCGACCGTCAGGCCCGTCGTGGCCGTGAGCCTGGCGCCTGGCGCGGCAGGGCCTGCGTGGCGGGCAGGGCCGGGGGCGGCAACTGCATTACCCGGTTCTCGACCGATTTCAGCGCCTGCTCGGTTTCCGGCAGGCTTGGAAGGTCCAGCCGGGGCGGGGCGTCGAACCCGAAGGCGGTGGTCAGGTCGCCGACCGTCTCGCGCCGCCACTTCGTCAGATTGGGAACCTCGACGCCGAAGCGGGCCTCGAGCAGCTTCAAGGACGAAGTGTGGTCGAAGGTGGTTCCGCAGACATAGCCGCCCCGGCTGAACGGCGAGATCACCATGCAGGGCACGCGGAACCCTAGACCGATCGGCAGGCCGCCGATGAATTCGCCGGGTGTTCCCGGCGGCGGCGTCGGCGGCGCGACATGGTCGAACAGACCGTCGTTTTCGTCATAGTTGAGGATCAGGGCGGTGCGCGCCCAGAGCTTCGGATTGGACCACAGAGCGTCCAATATCTGCGCGGTGTGATCCTCGCCGGCGGCGGGTAGGTAGTCGGGGTGTTCGCTCAGGTCCGAGGGCGGCACGATCCAGGTCACCTGGGGGATATTGCCGGTGCGCAGGTCCGACAGCAGCTCATAGAACGGCCGGTCCTTCATGGCGTTCTCGTAGAGGGCCGAGGTTGCCGGCGCCTTCTGGTACTGGGTGAAGTACTTCAGGACATTGCAGTCGTAGTCGTCCAGGTCGTGATAGACCCGCCACGAGACGCCGGCGCGCTCCAGCCGCTCGGGATAGGTCTCCCAGGAATAGGCCGTGCCGCTGTTGTCGATCGCCGGCCCGCCGAACTTGCCGTCGGGATCGTTGGTCGCCGTCATCAGGAAATAGCGGTTCGGGCCGGTCGGTCCGAACACCGAGCAGTGATAGCCGTCGCACAGGGTGAAGGCGTCGGCGAGGGCGTAGTAGTAGGGTAGATCCTCGCGCGTCAGATAGCCCATGGTCATCCAGCCCCGCTCGCCATCGGCGGCGCGGTGCGCGGGAAGCCAGCTGTCCATCGCCCCGCCATTCCACGCGGCGTGCTGCGCGCTCCAGGCGTGGCTGAGGTCGTGGGTGCGCTGGCCGTTGGTGCGCAGGGTGTTCAGCGCAAACGGCGCGATATAGCCGTCTGGATGCTGGGCGTCCGCCTGGTGGAACAGCGAGCGGCCGTTCGCGCGGCGCGCGGTGGGATCGTCGAAGCCGCGCACGCCGCTCAGCGAGCCGAAATAGTGATCGAACGAACGGTTCTCCTTCATCAGGATGATGAAATGATCGATGTCGTTCAGCCTGGCCGGCTTGCCCGTGGCGGTGGCCAGACCCGGCGCCGCGGTCAGCATTGAAGCGGCCGCCGCCGTATGGATCAGGCGGCGTCGATCGATCTCGGTCATGCGGAGTCCTTCAACTCAGGTTCTTGCGCGGGGCTCAATAGGCGCGAATCTGGCCGGTCTCGCCGGCGACGTTCATCAGGCCGTTCAGCCGGGTGTTGGCGTAGACCGGGCCGGCGGGTCCCAGGGTCACGACCAGGGTGTGATCCATGGTGCCGGGGCCGTTCTTGTGGCGGATGCCGCCGGTGGAGGCCATGTTGATATAGTCGGCGCCCTCGAAGGTCTCATGGGTGAAATAGTGGGTGTGGCCGGCGAACACCGTGTGCGGCCGCCCCCTCAGCATGCCCTGAATCTTGGCGAAGCTCTCGCTCTTCATCTTCCAGGCCGGCTTGTGGATCGACACAAAGGTCCAGCGGACGTGCGGGTGGCGGGCCAGCGTGTCGCGCACGAAGCCCAGCTGGCGATCGCCCAGATTGACCGTCTCCAGGCCGGCGTATTCGCTTTTTTCACCCCGCTCGCCGGTGGCGCTGGCGGCGATGCGCTCCAGCGCTTCCCGTTCGGCGCGGTCAGGATCGGTGCGCATCAGATCAACAATCGAATAGAAATACGCCGCCGTCGCCGGGGCCATTGGCGTGGGCGTGTCCTCGGTGTTCAGGACCAAAAACAAAGCGCCCTTGTAGGTGAAAGCGTAGTAGCCCGGCCCGCGCCGCTCGCGCCAGGCATCCAGGGTCTCGGCGTTGTCCACGTCGTGGTTGCCGGGGGTGAAGATGAACGGCCGGCCGACCTTGGCGATCGAGCGCTCCACGACGTCCCATTGGCGGGCAATCTCGGTCCGGTCCTCGGTATATCCCTCGATCAGGTCGCCGACCGACAGGACGAAGTCCGGCTCCAGCCAGCTGATCTGCTGCATGGCCTGGTCGAACACGCCCGGCTTGGCGATGCCGGTGTTGTCGCCGATGACCGCGAACCGCAAGGTCCCGCCGCCCGGCCGCGGGCTGGCGGTCCAGGGCTTGGGCCCCGCGACGGAAACGTCTGGCCTGAACGCCTCGGAGTCCAACCTTCCACTGGAGGCGCGGGCCAGGGTGGGCGCGGCGAGCGACGGGATGGCCAGGCTGGCGACGGCGCCGCGGAGCAGTCCGGCGCGGGAGATGTGCATGGCGCGCCCTTTCTGTGTTCGGAGTACGGGAGCTGAGTCTATGGCATTTTGGTCCTCTCTTGTGACGGTTTCACCCGCGCGTTTGGTGGTCCTAACCCGTTCGGGCAGGTCGACGCGACGCGCGACGCACCCTAGGTTGGACGAAGTTCAGGGGGATTCCGCATGAGTTTCGCCACGCGCCGCAAGTCGATCGACGCTCTCGCCGTCGCCAGGGATGGGCGGAGCCTGAAACCGACGCTCAGCTGGCCGCATCTGGTGGCCCTCGGTGTAGGGGCTATCGTCGGCACCGGCATCTACACTCTGACCGGGATCAGCGCCGGACTGGCGGGGCCGGGTGTCATCTTCTCGTTCGCCATCGCCGGGGCGGTCTGCGCCTGCGCGGCCCTGGCCTATGCAGAGATGGCCACCCTGATCCCCGAGACCGGCAGCGCCTATACTTACAGCTACACAGTGCTGGGAGAGATCTTCGCCTGGGTGGTCGGCTGGAGCTTGGTGCTGGAATACACCTTGGTCTGCAGCACGGTTTCGGTCGGCTGGTCGGCCTATGCGTCGGGCGTGATGGTCCACCAGCTGGGCTGGAATATCCCCACCGCTCTGCTGGCGGGACCGCTGGCGGGCGGGATCGTCAATCTGCCGGCCGTGCTGGTGGCGTTGGGCGTCGCCGGCGTGTTGCTGCTGGGCGCCCGCGAGAGCGCCAACATCAATTTCGTCTTGGTGATGGTTAAGCTGACCGCCTTGGCCGGCTTCGTCTTCCTGACCCTGCCGGCGTTCAAGGCCGGGCATTTCCAGCCGCTGATGCCCTACGGCTTCGCGGCGCATGTGGGTCCTGACGGCGTCAAGCGCGGGGTGATGGCGGCTGCGGCGATCATCTTCTTCGCCTTCTACGGCTTCGACGCCATCTCGACAGCCGCCGAGGAGACCAAGAATCCGGCCCGCGACCTGACCATCGGAATCGTCGGCTCGATGTTCCTGTGCACCATCATCTACATGGTTGTGGCCACAGCCGCCCTGGGCGCCTCACCGTTTCAGTCCTTCTCCAAGAGCGGCGAGCCGCTGGCCTTCATCCTGCGCTCGCTGGACCATCCGCTGGCGGCTAGCCTGATCGCCGGCGCCGCCATTGTCGCCCTGCCGACCGTGATCATGGTGTTCATGTACGGCCAGAGCCGGATATTCTTCGCCATGGCTCGCGACGGCCTGCTGCCGCGCGGTCTGGCGGTGATCAGCCGCCGCGGGGTGCCGACGGTGGTCACCCTGTTTACCGGAGCGGTCGCCGCTATCGTGGCGGGCTTCTTGCCGCTGAAGGAAATCGCGGCCCTGGCCAATGCCGGAACCCTGCTCGCCTTTATCGCCACAGCGGTCTGCATGATGACGCTGAGGGTGGTCGATCCAGCCCGACCCCGCCCGTTCCGCTGCCCGCTGCCCTGGCTGATCGGCCCGGCGGCGGTGCTGGGCTGCCTTTATCTGTTCTCCAGCCTGCCGCTGGCGACGGTGGTGCGTTTCCTGATCTGGAACACGGCTGGCATCGGGGTCTATCTGCTGTATGGGCGCACCCGCAGCCGGTTGGCGACGGATTAGGCGAGCACCTTTGGGTTGACCGCGCGCGGATCGCTGTTTGAAAAGCGGTGTTTGGGCGCCCTATCCTGGGCCCCGTTTAGTCCTCGGCTGCAAACGGTCATCCAACAATGATTAGCCCTCCCCAATTTTGCCGTGCGCTTTTATCCGAGCGTCCCGCGATGCCAGCGGATGAGCAGCTATTTGGCCCGCTGATCGGAAGCTGGGATCTCGTGGTGCGGTGGTTCGACGAAAGGGGAAGCGTTTCGCGCGAAGAGGCCGGCGAATGGCATTTCGCATGGGTTCTCGAGGGGCGAGCCATTCAGGATGTCTGGATCGTTCCGCCGCGCGCCGCCCGGACTCTGTCGCGGAATTACGAGTATGGCACCAGCGTTCGTTTCTATGATGAAAATTTGAAAGCATGGCAATCGACGTGGATCGGCCCCGCGCACAACATAGTATACACCTTCCTTGCACGCGCACAGGGCAATCAAATCGTCATGGAATCCACGCCGGAGGCCAAATCACGCTTGAGATGGTCTTTCGACGACATTTCTAATTCTGGATTTACTTGGAAGAACGAGATTTTTGAGAATGCCCAGTGGCGGACGCAGCAGACCTTCGTCGCTACGAGAACACAACGAACGGGCGACCAATAACTTCGGGCGACGCCAGGGCGGCAGGGAGAAGCAGAGCGGTCGCGCGCCGTCAGGCTGACCCGCTCCAGACTCTAGACCGCACGCCGCCGGCGCGCGTCCATCCGATCATGCAGCCGGGCCACCGCGCGGCTGGCGGCCGTTTCGAACAGCCCCGGCACAACGCCGTGGATCAGGCATATGAGGCCGGCCGCCATGAGCGCGCCCGCGAACCCGAAGGCCATGCGCTGATGCGTCCAGTAGTCCTCGCCGACGCTGCGCGGATGGTCCAGGAAAGCTCGCGTCCACAAAAGACCATCCTCCGAACCGCGAAGCCACGCGGGTGGCTCCAAAGCTCACGCTGAAACGGCCCCCAAAGATGACGGCCGTTCGACTTAATTTAGGGATAAAATCCCAGGCTTGAGATCCCTGACCTGAGCCGGACGGATCGGCGCATCCTGACGCTTTCAACCCCACGCCGCCTACTCCTTTGCAACGCGCCGCCGAAGTGCGATGTGGCTTGCGCGCGCCAGGACCCCGGAACGCTCAGGAGAGTTTGATGAATCGACGTTTCGCCGGCTTCGTGGTCGGCGCCATGATCCTGGGCGTGCTCACGGGTTGGCTGTGCAACCGCTATCTGGCGCCCGACCAACGGGCCCAGGCGGTCTCCGGTCTGTCGCTGATCACCGACGTCTTCCTGCGGCTGATCAAGATGATCATCGCGCCGCTGGTCCTGACCACCCTGGTGGTCGGCGTCGGCCATATGGAGAACGCCGCCGCTGTCGGCCGGGTCGGCGCTAAGACGCTGGGCTGGTTCCTCGGCGCCTCGATCGTTTCGTTGCTGCTCGGCATAGTGATGGTGGAGTGGCTGCAGCCGGGCGCCGGGATCACGCTGAATGCGCTGGGCGTCAGCCATCTGGCCACCGCGCCCACGGCCGAGCCGTTCTCGCTGGCCGCCTTCATCGCGCACCTGGTGCCGACCTCCATCTTCGACGCTATGGCCCGCAACGAGATCCTGCAGATCGTGATCTTCGCCGTCTTCGTCGGCACGGCCATCTCGATGCTGGAGGACAAGGCGCCCCAGGTAATGCAACTGGCTGAGCAGGCCGCGGCGATCATGCTGAAGGTGACCGACATCGTGATGAAGCTGGCGCCGGCGGCGATCTTCGCCTCGCTGGCCTCCACCATCGCCGCGCAAGGCCTGCCCATCTTGATCACCTACGCCAAGTTCGTCGGGGGGTTCTATCTCTCCATCGGGATGCTCTGGGCGCTGTTGTTCGCCGCCGCCTTCGCAGTGGTCGGCCGCCGCGCCGGACCCCTGTTCGGCGCGATCCGCGAGCCGGTGCTGATCGCCTTTTCCACCGCCAGTTCCGAGGCCGCCTTTCCCAAGCTGCTGGCCGCCTTGCCGACCGTCGGTGTGCCGCGGCGCATCGCCAGCTTCGTGCTGCCGTTGGGCTATTCCTTCAATCTCGACGGCTCGATGGCGTACTGCACCTTCGCGACGCTGTTCATCCTGCAGGCGCATGGAGTCCACCTGGAGGCCTCGCGCCTGGTGGCGATGCTGTTCCTGCTGCTCGTCACCTCCAAGGGCATCGCCGGCATACCGCGCGCTTCACTGATCATCATCATGGCGACCCTTTCGTTTCTGGGCCTGCCGGAAGGCTGGATCGTGCTGGTGCTGGCGGTTGATCACCTGCTGGACATGGGCCGCTCGGGCACCAACATCATTGGCAATTCGGTGGCCGCGGTGGTGGTCTCGCGCTGGGAGGGCGCGCTGGACGAGGCCGAACTGGCAATCTTGGCGCTTCACGAGCACTGAAGCCTAAGCGCCGCCACGCCGCTCCAACTGATAGATCGGCGCCTCGCCGTATCCCTTGGCCAGCTCGACCCGACCGACATAGCGCGAGGCGAAGCGGTCGGGCTGGGTCACGGCCAGCATCGCCGCGAAGGCCTGGGTCGTATAAATCTCGCCAGGGATCACCTTGGGTTCGATCCGCGCGGTGAGGGTCACCTCTGATCCGTAGAAGTTGTCGAGGCCGGTCACTGGATCGACCGCCTGGTAGACCGGGCCGAAATGCAGGCCGATGCGCATGCCTTCCGGCTCGCCGGACGCGGGGTCGGAGATCCTTACCCCCTTCAGGGCCTCGATGATTTCGAGCACGATGTCCGCCGCCTCGGCGGTGTCGGTGATCACGGCGTATAGCGCGTCGCCCCAGGTGTTGCGGCTGCAGACCGAGTCCGGGTGAGCATTCAGTACGTCCGCGATCCGACCCATCACCTCGCGGTTGAACACCGGAACGGCGGTCTCGGACAGCCGCGAATAGCCGTTATAGTCGGTGAAGATGATCGCCCGCACCACGCGCTTGGGCCCGTCCTCGGCGGCTGAACGCTTGGGCGAGACCACGCGGCGATCGACCGGGCCGGGCTCAATGATCCGATGCTCCAGGCCCAGAGCCCGCCAGGCCGCCACATCGAGCGCGGCGCCCGCCGCCGAACGGGCCGGCTGGCCGTCCCACACCGCGAGCTGGACCGCCCGAGCCGCCAGTTGGCCGGCCCTCAGATGGGCCAGGCCCATCGCCAGCTGCCCGGCGTAGGCGAATTGGCCGTCGTGCTGGACATAGTCCATGCGGGTGGCGAAGGTCACCGACGCCGCGCGCCGCAGACAGGCGTCGAAGCGCGCGAGCCACGCCTCGCCACCAGGGCGCACCGAGGTTTCGATGAAGTCGTCCGTCAGGAACGGCAGGATGACATGCAACTCGCCGTCGCGTCTAAGGACTTCCTCGGCGATCAGGATATCGGCGCCGCACGCCAGGGCCCCATAGGCGATAGTCGATCCCAGTGCGTCGATCTCGGATCGGATGCGCGCTGCGAGCGCGGCTTCCGCCTCGCTCCCGGCCTGGAACATGTGACCGGTGAAGGTGATCACCGGCGGTGGTCTAAGCTGGTCCAGCAGCGATCGCCGATCGGCCCGCGAAACCTCCGCGCTCGCGCAAAGCCAATCCAGCTGGCGATAGGCCGACGCCCGCTCGCCGTATCCGACGTCACCGGCCAAGAGCGCCGCGGCGACCGCCTCGCCGGCCTCCCGGGCGCGTCCCAGCAGCACCAGGGCTTCGGCGCGGCTGGCCGAGGCGAAAAAGCTGTTCGGAGGATTCAGATCCGGATGGGCCAGGATGCCCACGGCCAGCTCGCGCGCCGTGTCTCGGTCGCCGGCGGCCCAGGCGGTGGTGGCCGCATTGATCTGCGGAAAATATCCCGATCTGGCCTCGTAGGCGCGCAGATAGGCCGCGCTGGCCAACTGGAACTGGTTCGCCCGCGCCGAGCCCGCCGCGGCCAGGGCGCGGTCCTTGTGCAGGCGGCCGCGCAAAGCCAGTGCGTCTTCGTCGCCGGTCTGGCCGCCCAAGCCGTAGTGATCATAGAGCTGTTCCGCCCGACCGGTGTCGCCCATCTGGGCCAGGGCCAGCACCTGCAGATAGCGGAATCTGGGCTGCGGGGCGCCGGCCTCGATAGCGCCGTGGGCCAGGTCATAAAGGGCCAACGGATTGCCCTCACGCCGGGCGGCTTCGGCGCGTTTCAGCAAGTCCCGGGTCGAAGCGGGGTCTGGCTTGTCGGTGTTGATGGCATCGGCCAATGGGGCGACCAGGGTTGAAAAGGCGAGGGCGGCGACTTCGAAGCGGCCTCGACCGATCCGTCAAGAGCGCTCCAGGGTTTCGCTCTTGGATGCGGTCCGACGATCTGCTTTGCGAGACCGCCGATCGCCCGTTGACCGCAAGCCCGACCGCTGCCCATTCTAAGCTAAGTAAGGTGGGAGCGGACGATGGGCGGGGGCGCGGGCTGGGGGTCGAAGCGCGCTGTCGCGATCCTCGTCGGCGCGGGCTTGCTGGTCGGCTTCGGGGGCGGTTTCCTGACCGAGCAAGCGCTGTCGGGCGGCCATCCGCACGGGGCGCCGGCCGCCTCGTCGTCCGGCTTCGCGTGGCCCTTTTTCGGCAAGCCGCGCGCGGCGAACGCGCCGCGGGCCGGCCCCCGCAAGCCGGACGGATTCGCGGTGTGGAAGACCCGGGTCGATACGGCGGGCGCCGATCCGGTCTCCTGCGTGACCATGAGCCGGGACCTGGACCCGCGCCGGTCCTATTCCGATTTCGTGATGGTCAGCCCTGACCTTGGCCATCCGGTCGCGGCCAGCGCGCGCGGCGATGAGCTGTGTGTAGCGGGCCTGGGTTTTTCCGGACACAAGCTCACCCTGCTCAAGGGTTTGCCGGCCAAGTCGGGGGAAACGCTGCTGGAGAATGTCGATGTCGACTTCGCCAGCGCCGATCAGCCGCCCTATGTGGGTTTCGACGGCGGCGGCGTGATCCTGCCGCGCGAGCAATCCGACGGGGTTGGCATCGACACCGTGAATGTCTCTCGCCTGCACGTCGAGGTGCTGCGCGTCGCCGACCGGAACCTGGTCCGCAAGTCCATCAGCGCCCCCGATCCCACGGCGGAGGGCGAGTACAGCTACGAAGGCGACGATGACGACGACGGCGCGGTGATTTGGAAGGGCGAGGTCGCGGTCAACGCGGCTGGCGGCCAGCGTGCGGTGACAGTGTTTCCGCTGGGCGCGGTCCTCAAGGACATGAAGCCAGGCGCCTATGTGATCACCGCCAAGGACGCATCGGGCGTGCTGGGAGCCAAGCGGAAATCGGGGCAGGAAGACGAGGACCGGCCGGCGCGGGCGAGGCGCTGGATATTGTTCACCGATATGGGCCTGTCGGCCTATGACGGCGCCGACGCGTTGGACGTGGTGGTGCGCTCACTGCAGACCGCCAAGGCGCTGGCCGGTGTGCGCATTGCCCTGGTGGCTAAGAACGGCGAGAACCTCGCCCAGGCGCTGAGCGACGCCGACGGCCACGTCCGCTTCGACCACGCTCTGCTGGAGGGCGAGGCCGGGCAAAAAGCCGTCATGGTCATGGCCTATGGAGCCAAGGCTGACTTCACGCTGCTCGATCTGAACCGCGCGCCGATCGATCTGGCGAGCCAGCTCAAGGGCGACGCCGGGCGGGCCTTGCCGGGTCTCAAGACGACCAGGGGCCGGGCCGCGACCGCCGCCGTCGATGGCTATCTCTATGCGGATCGGGGCGTCTATCGCCCCGGCGAGACCGTGCATCTGGCCGGGCTGGTGCGCGACCGCCTGTCCCATGCGCTCAAGGATCGGCGAGGGACCCTGGTGATCCACCGGCCATCGGGGACCGAATTCCTGCGCCTGCGCTTCGATGGAACCCCCACCGGCGCTCTGGTTCAGGACCTGACGCTGCCGGCGACCGCGCCGCGGGGCAAGTGGAAGGCCGCCCTTTTGATGGACGGCGCCGACGATCCGTCGGGCGAGACCAGTTTCGAAGTGGAGGATTTCGCGCCGCAGCGGCTGGCGGTCGAGGTCAGCGGCGACGCCGGCCGGCCCCTGGCGGCGAGCGAAAGCCGCAAGGTCCAAGTCCACGCGCGGTTCCTCTACGGCGCTCCCGGCTCCGGCCTGCAGGCCCAGACCGAGGCGCGGATTGAGTCCGACTCCAATCCCTTCCCGCAATTCAAGGAATACCGCTGGGGCGACGAACAGACGCCCTTCGAAGGCAAGCTGATTGAACTGCCCCAGATGACCACCGACGCCGCCGGCGACGCCCGCGTCATGCTCGACACCAGCCAGGTCGCCGACGCCGTGCAGCCTTTAAGCGCGGAAGTTAGCGCCTCGGTCCTCGAACCCGGCGGGCGGCCGGTCACCGAGATGTTGAAGCTGAAGGTGCGGCCCAGGCCGCTCTATCTGGGCGTCAAGACCAGTTCCGGCGGGAGCGGCGAAGGCGACCGGGTCCAGAGTTTCGACATCATCGCCGTGAACGCCCAGGGCGGCCGCGTCGCCGCAGGCCATGTCAGCTACATCCTGATCGCGGAGAACTGGACCTACGACTGGTTCGAGAAGGACGGGCGTTGGGGCTTCCATCGCACCAGCCACGACTCGCCGATCGCCAAGGGCGTGCTGTCGATCGGCGCGGGCCAGCCGGCGCGGATCAGCCGCCGCCTGCCCTGGGGCGACTACCGACTGGTGCTGGAAGACGACGCCTCCCGCGCCAGGACCGTGATCCGCCAGTCCGCCGGCTGGGACGAGACGGCCAAGGACGAGGACACCCCCGACACCGCTCGATTGGCTGTAGCCGATAAGCCCTACGCGACAGGCGACGTGATCGAGCTGCACATCCAGGCGCCCTTCGCCGGCGAGGCCGAGGTGGCCGTGGCCTCCGACCAGGTCATCGCGTTGCGCACGGTCAGCGTACCCAAGGCGGGCACGACGGTGCGTCTGCGCGCGACCGCTGCCTGGGGCGGCGGCGCCTATGTGATGGTCAGCGTGATGCAGCCGCGCGATCCGGCGGCGGCGCCGAAACCGCGCCGGGCGCTGGGGGTGGTCTATGTGCCGCTGAAACCCAAGGGCCAGGTCCTGACCGTGACGCTGAACGCGCCGGCGAAGCTGGAATCGCGCGCGCCGATCGTCGTGCCTCTGCAGGTCAGCGGCCTGGCCCCCGGCGCGCGGGCTCATGTCACCCTTGCGGCGGTCGACGAGGGCATATTGCGCCTGACCCACCAGGCCTCGCCCGATCCGGTGAAATGGTATTTCGGCCGCCGCGCCCTGTCGGTGGACTATCGCGACGACTATGGACGCTTGCTGGACCCCAACCTCGGCGCGCCGGCCGCGGTCAACTACGGCGGCGACGAGATGGGCGGCGCGGTCCTGACGGCGACGCCGATCAAGACCGTGGCCCTGTGGTCAGGGGTGGTGGAGACCGACCAGGCCGGCCGCGCCACGATCAGCCTGCCGCCCGGCGCCTATAACGGCCAGCTGCGATTGATGGCGGTGGCCTGGACCGATCAGGCGGTCGGCGCGGGACAGCAGTCCGTGCTGGTGCGCGAGCCGGTCGTGGCCGAGCTGGACCTGCCGCGCTTCCTGGCGCCGGGCGATCAGGCCCAGATCGGGCTGGAGCTGCACAATGTCGAGGGCCGGGTCGGCGCCTATGTGGCCCAGGTGTTCGGCGAGGGCGGCCTGACCACGGCGTTCCGCAATCTCTATCAGCTGCTGCTCGGCCAGCGGATCCTGGATCATCTGACGCTGACGGCGCCCAACCGCCCGGGCGTGGGCGCGGTGAGCCTCAAGGTGACCGGACCGGGCTTCGCGACCGTGACCCGCTATCCGCTGCAGACCCGCATCGGCTGGGGCGCCGTCACTCGGGCCACCGGCGACTTGCAAAAGCCTGGCGAAGCCTTCACCCCCTCGCCGCAACTGCTGCGGGGTCTGTCGGCGGGCGAGCTGTCGATGACGGTGTCCTATTCGCCGTTCCGGGGCTTCGATCCAGCGCCGATCGCCGAGGCGCTCAGCCGCTATCCCTACGGCTGCACCGAGCAGCTGGTCTCGACCGCCTATCCGCTGCTCTATGCCGGCGATGTCAGCAAGGACCCGCGTTTGCGGCGCGTTCCTGCCGCCTTGACCAACACCGCCATCCAGATCCTCGACCGCGAGGGGCTGGACGGAGCGTTCGGCCTGTGGCGGCCTGGCGACGCGGAGGCCGACGCGTGGCTTGGCGCCTATACCGTCGATTTTCTGCTCGAGGCCCGCGCAAAGGGCGTGGCGATTCCGGACGACGCGATGCAGCGTGCGCTGCACGGCATGCGGCTGATCTCCCGCACCGACGACCAGCCCAATATTGACTACCGCCTGACCTATGAGGACTTCTGGGGCAAGGACCTGGCCAAACGCATGCGCAGCCGGGCCGCGGCCTATGGGCTCTACGACCTGGCCAAGGCAGGGCAGGGCGATCTGGCGCGCCTGCGCTGGTATCACGATGTCCACTTCGCCGACGAGCCGTCGCCGCTGGCCCGCGCCCAGGTCGGGGCTGGGCTGGCCATGATGGGCGATCGCGCCCGCGCCCACGACAGCTTCGTCCAGGCGGTCCGCCAGCTGGGCTACAAGGAAGAGTTCGACTGGTACCAGAGTCCGCTGCGCGACCTCGCCGCTGTGATCGCCCTGGCCTATGAGGCCGGCGAGACCGGCATGGCTCACAACCTGCAGGACCGCCTGGAGAACCGGGTCAAAAGCCCAGACGACCTCAATACACAGGAGCAGGCGCGCCTGCTGCAGGCGGCCCACGCCATGCTGGCCGCCGCCGGTCCGATCCGCATCGCCGCCAGCGGGGTGCAGCCCTTATCCGGCGATCGGTGGTCCGTGGGCAAGCTGGCCAGCGCGCGCTTCATCAATCAGAGCCAAGGCGCGCTTTGGCGGACGGTCACGGTGCACGGCCTGCCGCTCTCGGCGCCGGGCGCCGATGGTCATGGATTGAGCCTTCGCAAGCAGTTCTTCACCACCGACGGCCGGCCGCTCGATCCGTCCCACCTGATCCAGGGCCAACGGGTGGTGATCAAGCTCAGCGGAGCCTCGGGCCAAGCCCGGCCCATCCTGACCGTGGTTGACGACGCCCTGCCGGCCGCGTTCGAGGTGGAGACCACCCTGACGCCGGCCGACGCCGACGTGACCCAGGACAACCAATCGGGATCTCCCCAGCCCGCCAAGGCCAAGGGCCCATACGCCTTCCTGGGCGAGCTCTCCAAGGCGTCGGTTCAGGAAAAACGCGACGACCGCTACATCGCCGCCCTGACCGTGCCAGGCGACAAGACGTTCAGCCTCGCCTATGTCGCCCGCGCGGTGACGCCAGGCAGCTTCTTCCTGCCGGGCGCATCGGCTTCGGACATGTACCGCGTCCGGGTGTCCGCGCACACGGCGGCCGGCCACGTGACCATCGCGCCGGCCAGATGACGCCGCGGGGTTCAATCCGCATACTGACGATAAGCCTCTGCCTGGCGGTCGGGGCCGAGGCCGCTGCCGTCGCGCTGGACGCCGCGCTCCCGCCGCCGATGGAGAAGGCCGAGCATGCCTCGCCCGTGGTGCTGGATCGCAAGGGCGCGTGGCTGGGCGCCGTACCAGTGGAGGATGGCCGCTGGCGGCTGCGCGCGGACCTAGCCCGCATCGATCCCATCTTCTTGCGCCGGCTGAAGGCGCTGGAGGACGCTCGCTTCGATCTGCACCCTGGCGTCGATCCCGTGGCGCTCGCGCGGGCGGCGGCCGGCGACCTGGCGGCGGGGCGGGTGCGCTCGGGCGGTTCGACCCTGACCATGCAGCTGGCCCGGCGGCTCCAGCCCCGGCGACGCACTCTGTCGGCCAAGCTGATCGAGGCGGCGCGGGCCTTGCAGTTGGAGTACCGTCTGGGCAAGCGCGGCGTCCTGGCGACCTATCTGACGCTGACCCCTTATGGCGGCAATCTGGAGGGCGTGCGCGCCGCCTCGCTGGCCTATTTCGGTCATGAGCCGGACAGCCTCAGCGACGCCGAACAGGCCTTGTTGATCGCTCTGCCTCAAGCGCCCGAGGCGCGACGGCCGGACCGCCATCCAGCCGCCGCACGCGCGGCTCGCGACCGAATCCTGGCGCGCTTGCAAGCGGCCCGCCTGATCTCACCGCAGGCGCGGAGCCTGGCCGAGACCGATCCCTTGCCGCGCCGCCAAGCGCTGCCCGCCCTGGCGTGGCAGAGCGTGAACCAACTCGCACGCCGCGCGCCCGTCGGCGACCCCAACGTCGTCTCCACCCTCGACGTCCGCCTGCAGAGCCAGGTCGAAGCGCTGGCCGCCCAGACTGCCGCGGAACAGGGGACGGCCACCTCGGTCGCGGTCGTGGTGGTCGATGTGCGCACGCGGGCGGTCCGCGCCGCGGTCGGCTCGGCGGGACGCGATGGCCCGGGGGGGTGGATCGACGCGACCCGGGCGTTGCGCTCCCCCGGCTCCGCGCTCAAGCCCTTCATCTACGCCATGGCCTTCGAGGCGGGGCTGGCCGCGCCGGACACCAAGGTCAGGGACGCCGCCGCGGTCTATGCCGACTACCGTCCCCAGGATTTCGACCGCGCCTTTCACGGCGAAGTCACCGTCCGCCAGGCGCTGCAGTCGTCATTGAACGTGCCGGCGGTGAACATGCTGTCCAGCGTGGGTCCCGGCGCCTTCGAGCAGCGGCTGCGCGCGGCGGGCGCGACCTTCGTGCGGCCGCGCGCCGGCCTGGCGCCGGCGAGCCTCGCCCTGGCATTGGGCGGCGAAGGCACCACCCTGCGCGACGTCGCCATGCTGTACGCGGCGCTGGGCGACGGCGGGATCGCCAAGCCGTTGGCCTGGACCGAGGCCGAGGCCCGCGCGCGGTCGCGCCAGCCCGGAACGCGTCTAGTCCAAGAAGAAGCTGCCGGGCAGGTGCTGGACATCTTGCGCCAGGGCGCGCCGCCGCCGGACCACGCCCTGGCACAGCTCCGTCCGGACGCGGACCGCATCGCCTTCAAGACCGGCACCTCGTACGGCTATCGCGACGCGGTGGCGGCAGGGGTCGGCGACGGCCATGTCGTGGCGGTCTGGACTGGCAGGCCCGATGGCGGCGGCCGGCCGGGCTATACCGGGCGCGAGGCTGCCTTGCCGCTGCTGTTCGACGTGTTCGACCGGTTGGAGAATAGAGGCGTGGCCCCGGCGCTCGAGCAGGATGCGTTGGACGAAGCTCCGTCCGGGCTGCAGGAGGTCGCCGGCGAGTTCGACCCGCCGCCGCGGCTGGTGTTTCCGCTGGACGGCGCCGTCTTGCAATTGGACGCCTCGGAGAGCGGCGGATCGGGCTTCGCCCTCGTTGCTCAAGGCCAGGCCCTTCACTGGTTCGTCGGCGGTGCGCCGCTGAGGACGAATGCTCTGACCGGCCAAACCCTCTGGCGTCCTCACGCGGCAGGCTTTTATCGCATCGAGGCGGTCGACGCAGCCGGCCGCCGCGGCTCGGCTCATGTCAGGGTCGCGCGCTGAGCCTCAGAACAGCACCGAGGCGCCGGCGTCGGCGGCGCCCACGCTGGCGCGCATATGGCCGAACAGCTCGCGCCCCCAGCCGAACGGGTTGGACCGCTCGATGGCGAGGTCGCGGGCGGCGAGCACCGAAGGATCGACCTTGACCTCCAGGACGCCCGCCTCGGCGTCTAGACGGATCACATCGCCGCTGCGCAGCCGGGCGATCGGACCGCCCTCATGGGCCTCGGGCGTCACGTGCAGCGCGGCCAGCACCTTGCCGGACGCGCCGGACATCCGCCCGTCCGTCACCAGCGCGACCTTGAAGCCGCGATCCATCAGCACCCCAAGACAGGGGGTCATGCCGTGCAGCTCCGGCATGCCGTTGGCCTTGGGGCCCTGGAATCGAACCACGGCAACCAGATCGCGGTTCATCTCGCCGCGCTGGAAGGCGGCGACCAACGCCTCCTGATCCTCGAACACCATGGCCGGGGCCTCGACCACCCGGTGATCCGGCTTTACCGCGGAGATCTTGGCCACCGCACGGCCAAGACCGCCGGTCAGCATCCGGATCCCCCCGTGGACGTCGAAGGGATTGGAGACCGGCCGCAGGATGTCCTCCGCCAATGACTGGTCATTGCCCGGCTGCCAGATCAGCCCGTCTTCCCGCAGCAATGGCTCCTGGGTGTAGCGTTCGAGGCCAGGCCCAGCGACGGTCGAGACATCGCCGTGCGCCAGGCCCGCCTTGAGCAGCTCGCCTATGACGAAGGCCATGCCGCCGGCGGCGTGGAAAGCGTTCACGTCAGCGGCGCCGTTAGGGTAGACGCGGGCGATCAGGGGCGTCGCCGCCGACAGCGCGTCGAAATCCCCCCAGGTGAAAAGGACGCCCGCGGCGCGCGCCATGGCTACCAGATGCAAGGTGTGGTTGGTCGATCCACCGGTCGCCAACAGGCCGACCGCGGCGTTGACGATCGACCGCTCGTCGACGATCCGGCAAAGCGGGGTGTGATCCGGCTGGTTGGCGGCTAGGGCCGCGGCCCGCTGGGTAGCAGCGGCGGTCAGCGCGTCGCGCAGCGGCGTGAAGGGGTGCACGAAGGCCGCACCCGGCATGTGCAGGCCCATCACCTCCATCATCATCTGGTTGGAATTGGCCGTGCCGTAGAAGGTGCAGGTCCCGGGCCCATGATAGGACGCCATCTCCGACGCCAGCAGTTCGTCGCGGCTCGCCTTGCCTTCGGCGTAGAGGGCGCGGGTCTTGGCTTTCTGAGCGTTGGGAAGGCCGGACGCCATGGGGCCGGCCGGCACGAACAGGATCGGCAGGTGGCCGAAGCTCAAGGCGCCGATCAAGAGCCCCGGCACGATCTTGTCGCAGATGCCGAGGCAGAGGGCGGCGTCGAACGCGTCGTGGCTGAGCGCGATGGCCGTGCTCATCGCGATCACGTCACGGGAGAACAGCGAAAGCTCCATGCCGGGTTGGCCCTGGGTGACGCCGTCGCACATGGCCGAGACGCCGCCGGCCACCTGGGCCGTCGCGCCCACCGTCCGCGCCGCCTCGCGGATCAGCGCCGGGAACCCCTCATAGGGCTGATGCGCCGACAGCATGTCGTTATAGGCGGTCACGATCCCGATGTTGGCCGCGGAGGGGGCGCGGACGCGCAGCTTGTCCGCGCCGGGCGAGGCGGCGAAGGCGTGGGCGAAGTTGGCGCAGGACAGCTTGCCGCGCCCAGGTCCCCGCCCGGCCGCGGCCTCCATGCGCGCCAGATAATCGGCGCGGGTCTCGCGCGATCGCTCGATCACGCGCGCGGTCACGTCGGCGACGACAGGGTGCAAAGGTGGAGCGGGCGAGCGGGTCATGGGGTCTGGCCTTGCCAAGCGCGAATGGACTCGGAGCGTGCGCCGCCACGAGGGCGAGAGTATGGAGGCCAGGCGAGGCCGCCGGCTAGGCCGGTTTGGCGTAACTCACCGCCATGCCCGCGCGGACGTCCTGCTGCACGCCATATTGCGCGAATGGATAGCGGAAGCCGTTCTTGGCCAAAGCCTTCATGCCGGCCAGGGCGGACAGCAGGTACTGGGGCGGCGCGGCCATCAGCATCTCGTCGTCCAGCACCCCGCCATAGCGCCGCTCCGCGAAGCAGGGGATCGATAGGCTGGGCAGCCGCGTGGTCAAGGCCCGGCCCCAAGAATCGGCGCATGCGGACTCCCCCACAACACTCCAGTCGAACCGCTTGTATCCCGACCATTGCAGGCCGTTGATGAAATAGATCATCGCTCCCGGCGTCGCATAGAACAGGGCGATGTCGGGCGGGTCTAGCCGGCCGCCAGCCAGCGGCCCCACCGCCAGCGCCTCATAGCGTCCGTCCGGCACGCAATGCATCGCCTCCTGATGGGCGCGGGCGTCCTCGGGCGTGCTGAACCAGACCCCGGTCATCTGCTCGCCCGACCGCCAGGCCTCGGTCTTGGCCCCGCCCAGCCCCACGACCGCGCGGCACTGAGCGCCGACCAGATCCTCGCTGGTGATCCCGACGGTCCAGCCCAGCCGCGAGGCCTGACCCACGATCTGATCCAGCGTGTGCACAGATTGCGGCCGCCGGATCCGAGGTATGGCCTCCATGTCGGCGCGCTGTTCGAACATCTTCATGGCGAAGGGGATCGAGCGGAGCTTCAGCAGCTGCTCCAGCTCGCCCGCGGTCGCGGCCCAGTCCTGATCCATGGCGGCCCTCCGCGGATTTTTCTTATGGCGGAGCAGGGCCCCGCCGACGCCCACGCGTCAAGGCTTTGGTGAGCGTCGCTGCTGTGCAGGCGCCTATCGCCCGGTTTAGTCTTGGCTCGCCGTCCGATCGTTGGCGAGCACGGCTCAATAAGAAGGGGAGTAGACGCCAGATGGCGAAGGAATTCGGCGCCGCCGACGCGGCGCGTCTGAAGGCGGCGGCTCAAGACGAGCTGGCGCGTCTGAACCTGCCGGGGTTCGCCATCGGCGTCGTATCCGGAGAACGGCTGGTCTACGCCGAAGGCTTCGGCTTCGCCGATATCGAGAGCGGGCGACCCCAGGACCCGAACCTGCGCCAACGGATCGGCTCGATCACCAAGACCATGATCGGCCTTTGCACCATGGCGCTGGTCGACGAGGGGCGGCTGTCGCTCACCGAGCGCCTGGTCGACCACATACCCGAGCTTACCCTGCACGGCGACGGCTCGGGCATTACCCTGCGGCATCTGATGACCCACACCGCCGGCATCGGCGAGGTCGCCATGCCTGACGAGGTCAGGAACACCGAGGATACGCTGTGGTCCAAAGAGCCGGACCAGGATGTGCTGGGTCTGTTTCCCAACGGCTTGACTATCGATGTCCCGCCTGGAACCAAGTGGTCCTACGCCAACCTCGGTTTCGCTCTGCTGGGCGAGATCGTTTCGCGCATCGAGGGCGCGCCGATCGCGGAGGTGGTGAGGCGGCGCGTGTTCGCGCCTTTGGGCATGACCGACTCCGATCTTCTGGACCGGCCCCACTCGGATCTCACCACCGGCTATCATCGGGCGCCGGGAGAGGATGCCGGCGAACTTTTCGTGCGCGCCGGCATTCCTGTTCCGGATGAGCCGACCGTCGACGGCGTCAACATTCGAGGCGGCTTCCTGCATATTCGAGGCGGCGGGGCGGCCGGGGCGGTCCAGTCGACCATCCCGGACATGGCGCGGTACGCCTCGGCGCTATTGCGGCGCGGTGGCGGCGTCATCCGACCCGAGACTTTTGACGCGATGATCGCGCCGCAATGGCGCCCCGACGAGCGCCTGGAAAGCTGGGGCCTTACGTTCGCGCGGTACAACCGGTTAGGGCGGCGCGTTTTCGGGCATGGCGGCGGGGTGCTGGGAGGCTGGAATAGCATGCTCCATATCCTTCCGAGCGAGGATCTGGCCCTGATCGTCCACGCCAATTGCGCCTTCGAGGAATTCGGCAAGTTCGAAAACCGGTTGCTGGCCGCAATGCTCAACGCGTCCGCGCCGAAACTGGGAGGAGATGTCGCCATCGACCTGCTCGTTGCCGCGCCGGGCGTCTATGAGGCTGTCCCCGGCAAGCTCACCAATTTCCGGATCAGCGGCGGCGTCGGCAGGCTGCAAATCAAGGCTCAAGAGGGCGGGCTGACCCTCTATTCGCGGCGAGGCGCCTGGAAGAGCGGCGTGCGCATGTTTCCAGCCGGCCCCACAGATCCGGACTATTTACACTTGGCGGACGACGAGCTGGAGCCCACGGGGTTGGTTCTCATCAGGGACGCTGGCGGACGCGTCACCGGGCTACGCTACGGGTTGGTCCAGATGGTGCGCGCCGACCAAGTCCCACCCTGGGTCTGAACAGCCTCATTCCTGTATGGCGAATGGATCCTCCACGCGAGGCCAGTAATGGCCGTTGCGCTTGCGGTAGGGGATGGCGCCGTAGTCCTCCAGCAGGGTTCCCGGCCCGATCGTCGTCAGGATCGCGCTGGCGATCGGCTCGAACCCGGCGCGAAAATGCGCCGTCGACTTCACGACCGCGATGCGCATCCGGTCCAGTGGAACGCCGATATTGGTGAACAGGTCCGGGGAGAAGGCCTGCACCCGCCGCTCGCACAGAACGATGTGCGCCCCCTCGCATTCCACCCAGGCGGCGCGTCCCAGATGACTCGGGCTTCCAAGCCCGCGCTGCACCAGGTCATCGCTTAGACCCCTGATCACGATGGTCAGGTCGATGGGATCTCCGGACTCCGGGCCGCACTTGCCCCCGATCCGCAGGGCCAGATGGGCGCCGACGCCGGCATCCTGGCAGAACCGGACCGCGACCGGGTCCCAAAGCGGGCCGAGCGCCACGTCTCTCAGACCGCGCTCATGGATGCGGCGCAGGACGAAGGTGGAATCCCCCGGCGCGCCGCCGCCGGTGTTGTCAGCCTTGTCGGCGATCACGACCAGTCCCGGCGGGCCGGCCAGCGCGGCGTCCAGGGCGTCGTCGATGGTGTGGCCTGGTCCTGTCACTTCATGACGGATGGACCAGAAGCGCTCGCCGAACCTACGCGCCACGGCCGCCGCTCCCGCGACGTCGCGATCCACAACGGCGAGCATCTTGACCCCGCTGTCGGCGACGTCGCCCCAAGGAAACCCGTGCGCCAGGCTGAGCGACAGCACCCCGTCGCGTCCTTCCTGGGCCTGCATTTCCTTGACGAACTCGGCCATGCGCCCGGAGGTCGTCGGGAACATGTTGACCATCCTGCAGTCGTAGGTCGCCATGACTGGGCGGGTCTGACCGGCGGCCGCATCGACACAGAGCCGAAAAAGCTCCCGCGCGCGGCGACCGGCGTCGATATGCGGATATTCCTTGAAGGTGATGATCGCGTCCGCGTTGTCCAGCATCGCTGGCGTCAGGTGGCAATGCAGATCAAGCTCGACCCCGATGACGGCGTCCGGGCTGACGATCGCGCGTAGACGCGCCAGGAGATCGCCTTCGCAATCATCATAGCCGTCCGCGACCATGGCGCCGTGCAGGGACAGCAGCGCCACGTCGAACGGACCCTCGCGCCGCGCGTCGTCCAGGATTTCGTCGCGAAGCGCCTCATAGACCGACCTGACCGTCTTCCCGGCCGGGGCCGCCGTGGCCGCGAGGCTATGGAACACGCCGTGGCCATCGGCCTCTGCCATCTGCCCCCACAGATGCATCAATGCACCGGTTCCATTGCGCGTGACGCCGGTGCGGCCACGCTCAACGCCCGCTTCTTCGAAGCAGCTCCAACCCGTGGGCAGGCTCGAAAAGGTGTTGGTTTCAGTGGAGAGCGTGGCTGTGAAGATTCGCATTCGGTCCCGCCCTTGATGGCTCAGCCGGGACCTGTTGGCCCGCTCCGCGAATGGAGACCGATCCATCGATTGTTTCAAGTCGTGGCGCCGCCGCGCCATCGCCCGCACCGAGGCCGCCGTTTGCTCCTGATCCCCAAGGGGCGGCGGCCCCGATTTGAGGACTTTTGCGGCTCCCCGTCCTCGGCGGCGCCCAAATTGACGGCGCTTGTCCCGATCGCGTTCGACCGCGGCGGCAAAGTCTAGATTATTACGATCTGATCAGAACGTAATACGTCATCGACCGGAGCGGCTGACGGGTCGTGGCGAAACTTGGGCGCTGCAAAGGCGCGCCCTAGCCAAGCCGACGTGTCGGCCCAGGAGCAACAGGCTGGGGATTGCGGCCATGAACGACGTCACTTCATCGCGGGCTAGAACGCCGTCGCGAGCGCGCCTCGCCAGCCTGCTCGCCTTCGTCTCGGCAGCGGCCCTGGCGGCCGGCGCGCGAGGCGAAACGGTTGCGGCCGCCGCGGCGTCTCCGAACGGCCCGGCGGCGGCCTCAAGCGCCGATGCGACCGTCACGGAAGTCGTGGTGACCGTGCAGAAACGCGCGCAGAACCTCATGTCGGTCCCAATCAGCGTCACCGCAGTCTCCGGCGCGGCGGTCGAGGCGGAGCGGGTCGCCACCTTCGACGACCTCAGCCGCGCCGTGCCTGGCGTCGCGTTCGACTCCAACGCCACCTTCGGAACCACGGACATCTCGATCCGGGGGGTGAGTTCGTCCGCAGGATCGGCGACCGTCGGCCTCTATATCGATGACGTCTCGATCACCACGAAGAACTTCTTCTATGAGGGTGCGATCGAGCCGGTCATCACCGATCTCGACCGGATCGAGGTCCTGCGCGGCCCGCAGGGGACCCTCTATGGCGACAGTTCCGAGGGTGGAACCATCCGCTACATCACCAAGGCGCCGAACCTCAGCGTCTACAGCGGCGAGGTGACCGTCGACACCTCCAACACCGAGCACGGCGGGGAGAACTACAGCGGCAACTTCGCGGTCAACCTGCCGATCATCAAGGATGTCCTGGCTCTGCGGATCAGCGGCAGTTCCGAGACCGACAGCGGCTGGATCGATCATTATACCCAGGACATCGGTCCCGAAGACGCGGTGCTCGGTGGCGGCGTGCTCGACGAAAAGGGCGTGAACAGCCAGCGAATCGACACGTTCCACCTCGCCGCGACGTTTTCTCCGGGCCACGGGCTAACCATAACGCCCGCCTTTTTCTACCAGCACGAGCACGCCGACGATACGTCCGCCTTCTATATCGATACGCCCGGTCTTGGACTCTACGATCAGGACAAGGAGGTCCGCGAGCCTGGCGACGACACCCTGAAACTCGCCAGCCTCAACATTCACGAGGACTTTGGCCCGGTCCAACTGACCTCCGTCACAGGGTTCCTACAACGCACCGCCGAGCGCCAGGAGGACGGCACCTTCTTCAACAGCGCATCGTTCGTATCGTTGCTGTCGGGACCGCCGGCTGTCCCGCTGCCGAACCCGGTCAACAACGTCCCTTTGCAGCAAGCGTTGAACATCCTGTCCAATCTGCCGTCGCCGGTGAAGCTCGACACGCACTATATCCAGTTCACTCAAGAGTTGCGGTTGTCGTCGCCGGACGCGCCGGGGGATCATCTGCACTGGGTGGCGGGCGTCTATTTCGCGCAGCAGACCATCCACAACACCGACTTTCAGCAGATCCAGGGGATCAATTCCACGTTCCTCAGCCTGTTCGGCGTGCCCATGGAGGACACCGCGATAGAGCCTACGTTCAACGCGGGCGTGGCGGGAACGACACTGTTTCCGAACGACATCGATGAGTCGGACAACCGCAGCTACAAGGAAGACCAGTATTCCGGCTTCGGGCAGATCGACTACGACATCCTGCCGGATTGGCACCTGGGCCTCGGCGGACGCTACGAATACGCCACGGAACATTATGTGTCGGTGGAGACCGGCTTCTACCAGATCGGCAATCTCGGGTTCACCGGATTTCCTCCAGGCAATCCCGCGACGCCCTATACGCAAGCGGCCTCGTCGACCTCGTTCACGCCCAAGTTCACGGTCAGCCATGACTTCAACCCGAGCGAGACGGTCTACGCCTCGGCGGGCGAAGGCTTCCGGCTGGGCGGCCCCACCGGACCGATCGTTTTTGGGCCGAACACGGTCTGCGCCGGCGACTTCGCCCTCATCAACCAGACCACCCAGCCGATCAAATTCGGCTCCGACAGCCTGTGGACCTACGAGCTGGGCTCCAAGGGTCACTATCTGGACAACCGCCTCTCGCTAAACGGCGCGGCCTTCTACACCGACTGGCACGACATCCAGCAGCAAATCTACCTGCCCGACTGCGGCTACTATTTCACCGAGAACGTTGGTGACGCCCGGATCTATGGCGGCGAGCTGGAAGGCGCGTTCAAGATCACCCGCCATCTGCTGTTCACCGCCAATGTCAGCGCCGAGAGCGCCACGATCACCCGGTCGATCAATCCGGTGACGGTGCCGGTCGGCTCCAACCTGATCGATGTGCCGCAGGCCACGTTCGACGTCGAGCTGAGCTACAACCGGCCCATCACCGACGACATCAAGCTGTCCGCGCTTATCAACTATGACTGGACCGGCCACTCGAACGGCAGCTACCAGCGCTTCACCAACACTGTGGCGCTGGGATCGCCGTTGAACCTCAACTTCAACAACCCATCCTACGGCGTGGCGAACGCGAATCTGATGCTGTCGATGAAGCGGTACGAGCTTTCGCTGTACGCCAAGAACCTGTTCGATGACCGCACGATCATTCAGTCGCCCGAGATTAACACCGTCTATGAGGGCTATACAGTCCATCCCAGGGTGTTTGGCGTGTCCGTGAAGGCGTTCTTCTGATCCGTGTTTGCGCTCCCGGCGAGCGATGGCGCCGACCGCGGCGATGCTGAGCACGCGGTTGATCGTCCCTCAAAAGTGTTATGATCTATGAAAATCGTAATAATTCTCTAGTATCGGCCCATGCCCTCCGAACCGCCTCCCCACCTCGCCCGATTGAGCATTAGTCTGCCGGCGGACCTGCTGGAACGGCTCGACGCGATGATCGACAAGCGCGGCCTGCCCAACCGGTCGCAGACGATCGCCGAGCTGATCCGACATGAACTGGCCGACCACAGCGAGACCCAGGACGGCAGTGTAATCGCCGGAACCATCACCCTGATCTATCGGGCCGAGAGCGGCCGGGTGCGTCATGCCCTGGCCCAGACTCAGCTGACGTATCTCAAGGAAGTCATCTCGTCGCAGCACGTCTTTCTTGAGGACGATCAGTCGCTGGAAGTGCTGCTGGTGCAGGGGCCGCCGGAGCGCCTTCGCGGTCTCTGCGACGCCTTGCGCAAGATCCGGGGCGTGCAGCAGATCAAGCTGGTCGTCACCACCGCGCTGCTGCCGCCGCTGCACGCCCACGGCGAGGCCGAGGCGCCCGTTCGGCCGCCTCGCGCCAAGTCCGCCTCATGACTGGACCCGCCACAGCCAACCCCGCCGGCGCCCGCGATCACGCACGGGCCATGGCCGGGACCCGTGTCGAGGCGATGCCGACCATCCCGGCGACCACGGCGATCGACCTGCCCGCCGGCGTCGCGCCAGAAACCGTGGTCTGGGACGAAACCCTGGCGGCGGGCGGCTATGCCTCGCGACAGCTGAACCGCGGCGCACGGTTGCGGCTCGTCGACGCGCACGGCGACGCCTGCGTCTCGATGTTATTGTTCAACGCTGAACGACCGGTCGAGCGACTGAACGTGGCCGACACCTTGAAGGTGCAATGGAACGCCTATCTGGGCCCCGGCCGGCTGATCCTGTCGGATATGGGTCGGGTAATGCTGAGCGTGCTCGAGGACACCGCCGAAGGGCACGACGCCTTTTGCGGCGCCTCGAACGCCGTGGCCAACGCCCGTCGCTACGGCGATGGCTTCAACCACGGCGCCCATCCGAACGCCCGCGACCGGTTCGTCATCGCCCTGGCCAAATACGGCCTTGGCCGAAAGGACGTCCACCCTTGCATCAACTGGTTCAAGCCGGTGACGATAGACGAGGACGGCGCGACCCGGCTCGATGTCGGTCCGTTTGCGCCGGGACGTCAGCTCACCTTGCGGGCCGAGATGGACCTGATCGTGGTCCTGGCCAACTGTCCCCACGTGCTGGACCCCCGCGTGGACTATGCGGTGACGCCGGTGCGCGCGACGGCCTGGCGTGGCCCGGTCACAAGTGAGGACGATCGGATCCGCAGCGCGACGCCCGAAGGCCTGCGCGCCTTCCTGAACGTCGAAGACTATTTCCGCCGGTGAGGGCGCGATGAGCCAGGACCCAGCCATCGCCGGCCTGACCGGCGCCGTGATCCACGACGAGGTGGTCGCCGCGCGTGCGCCTTGGAGCCAGGCAGTGCGGCGCGGCCAGACCCTGCGCATCGTCGATCTGGAGGGCAACCAGGCGGTGGATTTCCTGGTCTACAGCCTGGCCGACGACGCTGAGCGGTACAGCGCCCAGGACACCATCGCCGCCCAGCAGAACATCTTCCTGCGCACGGGCACGGTCCTCAGATCCAATGAAGGCGCCGCGATGATGACCATCGTGGGCACGTCGGTGGCCTATCACGACACCATTGGCGGGGCCTGCAGCTGCGAGTCCAACACCCTGCGCTACGGCCACCACACCAAGGCCCAGCACGCCTGCGTCGACAATTTTCTGCTGGCCAATGCCCAGTACGGCCGGACCAAGCGCGACATGGTCTCCAACATCAACTGGTTCATGAACGTGCCGGTCGAGGCGGACGGGGCCCTGGGCATCGTCGACGGCATTTCGGCGCCGGGCCTGCATGTCGATCTGCGTGCCGAGATGGACGTGGTCGTGGTGGTCTCCAACTGTCCCCAGATCAACAATCCCTGCAACGGTTTCAATCCGACGCCGGTGCGCATGATCATCGTCGCGTGACACCGCCCGCTCGCTTCAAACCCCGCGAGGACCCGTGTTTCGCAAGGTCCTGATCGCCAATCGCGGCGCCATCGCGTGCCGGATCATCCGCACGCTGGGCAGGATGGGCGTGGGTTCGGTGGCGGTGTTCAGCGACGCCGACGCCGGATCGCTGCACGTCTCGCAGGCCGACGAAGCGGTTCGCATCGGCCCGCCGCCGGCCAGCCAGAGCTATCTGAACGTCGCGGCGGTGTTGGACGCGGCCAGGGCGACGGGAGCGCAGGCGATCCATCCCGGTTACGGCTTTCTGTCTGAGAACGTCGCCTTCGCCGAGGCCTGTGCGGCGTCCGAGTTGGCCTTCATCGGGCCGACGATCGAGAACCTGCGCGCGTTCGGCCTGAAACACGCCGCGCGAGATCTCGCCAGGGCCAATGGAGTCCCGCTGGCGCCTGGAACCAACCTGCTGGTCGATGCGGCGGCGGCGGTCGAGGCGGCGGCGGCCATCGGCTATCCGGTGATGCTCAAGGCCACCGCCGGCGGCGGGGGCATCGGCATGCGGGTCTGCGAGGACGAAGCCGCCGTACTGGCCGGCTTCGCCGCCGTCGAGCGTCTGGCGGCCGGCCATTTCAGCGACCGAGGCGTGTTCCTCGAGCGCTATGTCCGCACCGCGCGCCATATCGAGGTGCAGATTTTCGGCGACGGGGCGGGCCATGTCGTGGCTCTAGGCGAGCGCGACTGTTCGCTGCAGCGGCGCAATCAGAAGGTCATCGAAGAGACGCCGGCGCCGCATCTGCCGCCGGCGACCCGCGACGCCTTGCTAGACGCGGCGACGCGGCTAGGCGCGGCGGTCAAATACCGGTCGGCGGGCACAGTCGAGTTCCTGTACGATCCCGCCGGCGACGCGTTCTTCTTCCTGGAGGCCAATACCCGGCTGCAGGTCGAGCACGGCGTCACCGAGCAGGTCACCGGCGTGGACCTGGTCGAATGGATGGTGCGTGGCGCGGCCGGCGACTACGGCTTCCTGTCATCCTGGCGGCCGCGGGCCAGCGGCGCGTCGATCCAGGCCCGCCTCTATGCGGAAGATCCGAGCGAGGACTACCGGCCCAGCGCCGGCCGGCTGACCGAGGCGGTGTTCCCGACGGACGTGCGGGTTGAGACCTGGGTGGAACAGGGCGCGGAGATCAGCACGCACTATGACCCGCTGCTGGCCAAGCTGATCGTCACGGCGCCAGACCGGCCGGCGGCCGTCCTGGCCCTGCGGCGGGCGCTGGCCCAGACCCGGCTGTCCGGGATCGAAACCAACCTCGGCTGGCTGCGCGAAGTGGCGGCCAGCGAACCCTTTGTTTCCGGCGAAGTCTCGACGCGCGCCTTGGCGCAGATCGCCCATCACCCGACGACCGTCTCGGTGCTCACCGGCGGGCCGACCACGACGGTGCAGGACTGGCCGGGACGTCTGGGCTACTGGGATGTCGGCGTTCCCCCTTCCGGGCCGATGGACGCGCTGGCCTTTCGGCTTGGCAACCGCCTGCTCGGCAACCCGGAAGGGGCGGCCGGGTTGGAGTTCGCCGCAGCTGGCCCCGCGCTTCAGTTCAATACCGACTGCGTCGCCTGCCTGGCGGGGGCGGACTTCGGCGCGAGCCTCGATGATGCGCCGATCGATCCGTACACGCCCTTTACGGCCAAGCCCGGTCAGACCCTCAGGATCGGCCGGGTTCAGGGGCCCGGCCTGCGCGGCTATCTGCTGTTCCAGGGCGGCCTGGACACGCCAGCCTATCTGGGCAGCCGTTCGACCTTCACCCTCGGCGGGTTCGGCGGGCATGGCGGTCGCGCGCTCGCCGCCGGCGACGTTTTGCACCTGGCCGAACCTGGAAAGGGCCATGTGGCGCCGGCCCCAGCGGGTGCTGACATCCGGCCGGAGCTGACCCGCGCCTGGCGCATCCGGGTCCTGTACGGACCGCACGGCGCGCCCGACTTCTTCACGCCCGCCGACATCGCGCTGATCCGCACGGCGGAATGGAAGGTTCACTACAACTCCAACCGCACCGGCGTTCGCCTGTCCGGGCCCAAGCCGGAGTGGGCCAGGCGGGACGGAGGCGAGGCGGGGCTGCACCCCTCCAATATCCATGACAACGCCTATGCCATCGGCGCGCTCGACTTCACCGGCGACATGCCGATCATCCTGGGTCCGGACGGGCCGTCGCTCGGCGGGTTCGTCTGCCCGTTCGTGATCATCCAGGCCGACCTCTGGAAAATGGGCCAGCTGGCGCCGGGCGACACCGTACGGTTCGAGGTGGTCCACGACGCGGCCGCCGCGCACGCGATGCGGGACCAGGACGCGGCCATCGCGACCCTGACGCCGCCGCTTCGACCACCCGCCGCACCGTCCGATCCCCTAGGTTTGAGCCCAATTCTCCACCAGATCGCGCCGATCGGCGCCCGCCCGCGAGTGGTCTATCGCCGACAGGGCGACGCCGGCGTGCTGGTGGAATATGGCCCGATCGCGCTGGACATCGAGCTGCGCCTGCGCGTGCACGCCTTGATGCTGGATCTTGAGGCCCGCGCCTTGCCGGGCGTCATCGACATCACCCCGGGCATCCGCTCCTTGCAGGTCCACTATGACCCCGCGCGGCTGACGCAGGCGCGCCTGGTGGACGAACTCACCGCCGCCGAGGAGCGGCTGGCCGGCTTGGACGAATTCGAGATCCCCTCGCGCGTGGTCCATCTGCCGCTGAGCTGGAACGACCCGGCGATCCGGCAGACCGTCGACAAATACATGCAGTCGGTGCGGGACGACGCTCCCTGGTGCCCGGACAACATCGAATTCATCCGGCGGATCAACGGGCTGGACTCAGTCGACGACGTGCAGCGGATCGTGTTCGACGCCCGCTATCTGGTAATGGGCCTGGGCGACGTCTATCTGGGCGCGCCGGTGGCGACGCCGATCGATCCGCGCCACCGCCTGGTGACCACCAAATACAATCCCGCCCGCACCTGGACCCCGCCCAATGTGGTGGGCATCGGCGGGGCCTATATGTGCATCTACGGCATGGAGGGGCCGGGCGGCTATCAGCTGTTCGGGCGAACCATCCAGGTGTGGAACACCTATCGCAAGACCGCGGCCTTCGCCGATGGCCAGCCCTGGCTGCTGCGTTTTTTCGACCAGATCCGCTTCTTTCCGGTCAGCCACGAGGAATTGGTCGAATGGCGCCGCGATTTTCCACTGGGGCGGCGTGAGATCAGGATCGATCAGGAGGTCTTCCGGCTGAGCGATCATCGCGCCTTCCTGGCCGCAAACCGCGAGGCGATTGACTCATTCCAGGCGCGCCGTGAGGCTGCCTTCGACCGCGAGCGCGCCGCCTGGGAGCGCGACGGGGAATTCGCCCGTATCGAGGCGCTGTCAGAGGAGCCAGCGGTGGGCCTGGACGCGGCGGCCATTGTCGCGCCGCCGGGGTCGGAACTGGTCGAGGCTCCTCTAGGCGGCAGCCTGTGGAAGATGCTGGTCAAGCCAGGCGACCGGGTTGAGAAGGGCGCGGTGGTCGCTGTGATTGAGGCCATGAAGGCGGAGTGCAGCGTCAACAGCCCCTCGGCCGGCGTGGTCACCGGGGTCTACGTCCAGGAAAACCAGGCCGTGGCCCCCGGCGCGGCGCTGATCGCCTTGGCGGCGGGTGGTTAGGATGACTTGCGTTCGCTCCGCGTCGCCGGGTCAGATCCTCTCCCGTTGGGGGAGGGGGACCACGCGCAGCGTGGTGGAGGGGGCTTTGCCGGAGAGGTCTCAACAGCCGCCAGGCCCCCTCAGTCGCTTCGCGCCAGCTCCCCCAACGGGGGAGCAGCTGGAGCTCCGCGGCCTCCATGGTTGAGTTCACCCGCCTTTGCGTCACCGATATCGCCGCCCGGGTCGCGGCGGGCCAGCTCAGCGCCGTTGATGTCGCCCGCGAGGCGCTGGAGCGGGTCGCGGCCTACGAAGCGGTCCAGCCAGCCGTCTGGATCGAGCGCGTGGCGCCGGCCGAGGTGCTGCGGCGGGCAGGGGAAATCGGCCGCCGGGCCGCGGCGGGCGAACGCCTGCCCTTGGCCAGCGTCCCGTTCGCGGTGAAGGACAATATGGACGTCGCGGGCCTGCCCACCACGGCCGGCTGCCCCGCCTTCGCCTATCGGCCTGAGCGAACCGCCTTTGTGGTCGAGCGGCTGCTGGCCGCTGGGGCTGTGCTGATCGGCAAGACCAATCTCGACCAGTTCGCAACGGGTCTGATCGGCTCGCGCAGCCCCTACGGCGCTTGCGGCTCGGTCTATAATCGGGACTATGTCAGCGGCGGCTCCAGCTCAGGCTCGGCCGTGGCCGTGGCGGCGGGGCTGGTCGCCTTCGCGCTGGGCACCGACACCGCCGGATCCGGCCGCGTGCCCGCTGCGCTGAACCACGTGGTGGGACTGAAGCCGACCAAGGGGCGCTGGAGCACGAGCGGGGTGGTTCCAGCCTGCCGTTCGCTGGACTGCGTGACCGTGTTCGCCTCGACCATCGAGGATGTCGCGCGAGTGGATGACGTCGCCGCCGGTTTCGACCCAGACGATCCTTATTCCAGGCGATCGCCGGCCCAGGGCGCCCCATCGGTCGGGTCAAGTTTCAAGGTCGGCCTGCCCCGCGCGGAACAGCTGGAATGGTTCGGCGACGGTCAGTCCGCGCGGCTGTTCGAGGCCGCCGTTGCGC
>Ga0302314_10000649_pt1 | contig 64256 bp, 55 predicted proteins | sample III_Palsa_N2_3_FD_200533 | JGI IMG/M metagenome (GOLD analysis project Ga0302314, IMG submission 200533) | Peat permafrost microbial communities from Stordalen Mire near Abisko, Sweden - III_Palsa_N2_3 | ecosystem: Environmental > Terrestrial > Soil > Palsa > Peat permafrost | place: Sweden...
GGATGTGAAAATGACAGTCCCACAGTCGCGAGACTGGATGGTGGACGCGGCTGGGATTGAACCAGCGACCCCTACGATGTCAACGTAGTGCTCTCCCGCTGAGCTACGCGTCCGCTCCGGCGCCCCAAGGCGGGCGTTTGCAGGAACGCGCGATATATCGGCGCCTCCTCGGCGAGGCAAGGTTTGACCGCCGCGCCAGATTACCGAATATGTCCGCATGAACGCCTGGGAGCCTCTGGCCCTGCTGCGCGAACCTGATCCAGTCCAGGATGAGGCGCCGGATGCGTTCGAGATCGCCCGGCCGGCGTCGGCCGCCACGGCCCTGGTGTTCGCTTCCCCCCATTCGGGCCGCATCTACCCCACCGGCATGATGGCGGCGTCGCGCCTGGACGCCGACGCCATCCGACGCTCGGAAGACGTGTGGGTCGATAGGCTCATCGAGCGCGCCACGGCGTTCGGCGTCGGCGTGATCACAGCTCGCCTCGCCCGGGTCTATCTGGACGTCAACCGCGAGCCGTGGGAGCTCGACCAGGGCATGTTCTCCGACGAACTGCCGGCCTATGCGCGCGGTCGGTCGGCGCGGGTGGCCGCGGGACTTGGGGCCATCGCCCGCATCGTCGCCGAGGGCGAGGAGGTCTATGCCCGCAAGCTAACCTTCGCCGAGGCGCGCCACCGCGTGGAGGCGGTGCACGCGCCCTATCACGCCGCCCTGCGCGGCCTCGTCGACGAGGCGCTGGAAGCGCACGGCGTCGCGGTTCTGCTCGACTGGCACTCCATGCCTTCGGCCGCGGCGCGCCACTCGGCGGCGGGGGCGTGCGACGTGGTGCTGGGAGACCGCTTCGGGGGCGCGTGCACGCCGGCCATCGCCCGCATCGTGGAACGCGGACTGACGGACCTCGGCTACACGGTCGCCCGGAACGCGCCCTACGCCGGCGGCTACACCACCGAGCATTATGGACGACCCGCGCGCGGGGTTCATGCCCTGCAGATCGAGGTCAATCGCGCGCTCTATGTGGATGAGGTCAGCTTGGCGCCCACGCCGGGCTTCGACCGGCTGAAGTCCGACCTCGAGCACCTGTTTAAGACCCTCGCCGACACTGACTGGGCGCGGATTTGACGGTGGTCGCCGCCCGGGTGGCGCTGTGCGTCGCCGTGTGCGCGAGCTTGGCCGCATCGCCCGCCTGCGCCGCCCAATCCATCGCCCTTAAGCCGGAACTTGCTGGCCTCGCTTTTCTCGTCGGACGGTGGTCGAGCGATAACGGCAAGGTGGCCGACACGGGGGGTCGGTCGGCGGGCCGCTCGGTCATCAGCATCGAGGCGGATGGGCGCGCGCTCCTGCGCCGTGACCACACGGATCTCTTCGACAAGGCTGGCCGGCCCGCCGGCGGCTTCAGCCAGCTGATGATGATCTATGCGCAGGGGGGCGGCTTCCGCGCGGACTACGAAGACGGGGAAGGCCACGTGATCCACTACACGTCGGCGGTTGTGAAACCGGGCCTCGTGGTCACCTTTCTAAGCGATCCTGCGCAGGGCGCACCGACGTTCAGGCTCACCTATGAACGCGTCGACCACGACAAGATGGCCGTGACCTTCGGAATGACGCCGCCGGGGGAGGCCAATTTCCATCCCATCGCCACCGGCACGCTCGAGAGGTCGCGCTAGTTCGCCGACTGAGCCAAAAAAAATGGCCGCGCACGGCGGCGCGGCCAGTTTAATAGGGAGGAAACGCCCAGGAAGGGCAGAGTCGTCAGCGACGCCTCATGAACCTAGATTACGGTGCGGCGCACAACGGGGCAAGGGGAAAATTGTCGCAGAGCGAGAGAATCTCGACGATCGCATTTAGATAAACTAATACAACCGGTTATTATTTACCTTAGGTCAGCGCTTCACACGCGTTTCGAATGCAGATTGTTGCGGCGCACCAGAAATGACTCCGTGCGTGTGGCTTCGGGACGGAATTTCGCCTATATGGCGCGCCCTCCCCCCAAACCGGCCTCCGCACCATGTCACTGCGCAATATCGCCATCATCGCTCACGTCGATCATGGCAAGACCACCCTGGTCGACCAGATGCTGGCGCAGTCAGGCATCTTCCGCGCCAACGAGGCGCACGCCGAACGGGCCATGGATTCCAACGACCAGGAGCGTGAACGCGGAATCACCATCCTCGCCAAAGCGACCTCTGTGCTGTGGCACGGCGCGGCGGGCGAGACGCGCATCAACATCATCGACACCCCCGGCCACGCCGATTTCGGCGGCGAGGTGGAGCGCATCCTGGGCATGGTCGACGGCGCCCTGTTGTTGGTGGACGCCGAGGAAGGCGTCATGCCGCAGACCAAGTTCGTGCTCGGCAAGGCGCTGAAGCTCGGCCTTCGTCCCATTGTGGTGCTGAACAAAGTCGACCGCCCGCACGCTGACCCTGACCGGGTGCTGAACGACGCCTTCGATCTCTTCGCCGCCATCGGCGCCACCGACGAGCAGCTCGACTTTCCCCACCTCTACGCCAGCGGCAAGCAGGGCTGGGCCGTGGTCGACATGGCCGACGAACACAAGGATCTGGCGCCGCTGTTCGACAAGATCGTCGAGCATGTGCCCGCGCCCGCGGCCATAACGCGCGCCGATGAGCCGGCGCAGCTTCTGGCTGTGCTCATCGAGGCTGATCCGTTCCTGGGTCGTCTGCTCACCGGCCGGGTTGAGTCGGGGCGCCTGACGCCCGGCATGACCATCCGCGCGCTGTCACGCGAAGGCGTGGAGATCGAGCGGGGACGCATAAGCAAGCTCCTGGCCTTCCGCGGCCTCAAGCGGGCCCCGATCGAGGAGGCCCTGGCCGGCGACATCGTGGCCGTCGCCGGACTATCCAAAGCCACCGTGGCCGACACGCTTGGCGCGCTCGACGCCGAGGGCGCCCTGCCGGCCCAGCCCATCGATCCACCCACCATCGCCATCACGGTCTCGGTCAACGACAGCCCCCTGGCCGGGCGCGACGGCGACAAGGTGCAGAGCAGGGTCATCCGCGAGCGCCTGCTGCGCGAGGCCGAAGCCAATGTGGCCGTGAAAGTGACCGAAACCTCCGAGAAGGACGCCTTCGAGGTCGCCGGGCGCGGCGAACTGCAGCTGGGCGTACTCATCGAATCCATGCGCCGCGAAGGCTTCGAAGTCTCCATCAGCCGCCCGCGCGTCGTCTATCAGTCGGACCCGGAAACCGGCGCGCGCCTGGAGCCGATCGAGGAAGTGGTCATCGATGTCGACGACGACTTCTCCGGCGTGGTCATCGAAAAGCTGTCGCAGCGCAAAGCCGAGCTGAAGGATATGGGTCCGTCCGGCGCCGGCAAGACGCGCGTGACCTTCCTCGCGCCCTCGCGCGCGCTCATCGGCTATCAGGGTGAGTTCCTGACCGACACCCGCGGCTCCGGCGTGCTCAACCGCGTGTTCAGCCACTACGAGCCCTACAAAGGGGCCATCGAGGGCCGGCGCAACGGCGCCCTCATCTCCAACTCCGACGGCGAGACCGCGGCCTTCGCCCTGTGGAACCTGGAGGATCGCGGGACCATGTTCGTCGGCGCTGGCGAAAAGACCTACCAGGGCATGATCATCGGCGAAAACGCCAAGCCGGACGATCTCGATGTGAATCCGATGAAGGCCAAGCAACTCACCAATGTGCGCGCGTCGGGCAAGGACGAAGCCATCCGCCTGACCCCGCCGCGGCGTCTGACCCTCGAGCAGGCCATCGCCTACATCGGCAGCGACGAGCTGGTGGAGGTGACACCCAAAGCCGTCCGCCTGCGCAAATCCGTCCTCAACCCCACCTTCCGCAAGCGGCGGGTGAAGGAAGACGCGTAAGGGCCCAGCCCTACAGCATCAGCTCCATCCACACGTCGGCGCGGGCGTAGGGCGAGATGGGGCGGCGGTCGGGCGGCAGGTCCCGAAAGCCGAATGCGCGGTAGAGGCCGAGCGCCGCGGCCTGTTTCAGGTTTGATTCGAGATAGAGCCTGGGCGCGCCGGCGGCGCGGGCGCGCTCGATCGCCGCGGCCATGAGCGCCTTGGCGAGCCCCAGGCCCTGGTGCGCCTCGCCCACCGCCATCTTGGCGATCTCGAAGCCCCCGTCCGCCATGGCCAGCAAGGCGCAGCAACCGGCTGGCTCTCCATCCGCCAGGGCGAAGAGAACGCGTCCGCCCTTGGCGATCACCTGACCCTGTGGATCGCCCAAAATCTCCTCGTCCTTGGCTTCGAGCGCATAGGCACGCGTGATCCAGGCGAGGTTCAGGGCCTTGAACGCCGGCGCGAAGCGGGGCTCAAACTCGACGATCTCCATGCCGCTCATGATAAGGCTTCCTCCGCCATGGCCAACGCTGTCTATGCCGCTCTGCCGACGACCATCTTCTCGGTGATGTCCGGCCTCGCGCGCGAGCACGGCGCGGTCAATCTCGGCCAGGGCTTTCCTGACGAGCCGGGGCCGGAGGCGATCCGCCGTCAGGCGGCCGAGGCCGTCCTCAACGGCGACAACCAATATCCACCCATGCCGGGCCTCCCCCAGTTGCGCGAGGCGGTGGCGCGCCACTACGCCCGATTCCAGGGGCTCGACCTGGACTGGAAGACCGAGGTGACGGTGACCTCCGGGGCCACCGAGGCGCTGGCCTGCGCCTTCCTGGCGCTCATCGAGCCTGGCGACGAGGTGGTGCTGTTCGCGCCGGTCTATGACGCCTATGCCCCCATGGTCCGCCGCGCGGGCGGGGTTCCGAAGATCGTGCGCCTCACCCCGCCGGCCTGGCGCTTCGACCGTGCCGCGCTGGAAACGGCGTTCACCTCTCGAACGCGGCTCGTGGTCATCAACAATCCGCTCAATCCCACGGCGACGGTCTCGTCGGAACCTGATCTAGCGCTGCTGGCGGAGTTCTGCGTGCGCCACGACGCCATCGCCATCTGCGACGAAGTCTGGGAGCAGGTGGTGTTCGATGGCGTCCGCCACCTGCCGCTCATGGCCTTTCCCGGCATGCGCGAACGCACGGTGAAGATCGGCTCGGCCGGCAAGATGTTCGCCCTGACCGGCTGGAAGATCGGCTTCCTCATGGCCGCGCCGGCGCTCACCGAGGTGCTGGCCAAGGCGCATCAGTTCCTGACCTTCACCACGGCGCCCAACCTTCAGGCGGCGGTGGCCTGGGGCCTGGAGAACAGTGACGCCTGGTTCGCCGCCATGCCGGGCGAGCTGGCCGCTTCGCGAGATCACCTCGCTGGGGCCCTGAAGCGCGAGGGGTTTGTCACCCTCCCCTGCCAGGGCACCTATTTCCTCAACATCGACCTCGCCGCATCGGGCGTCGATGAAGACGATCTGGCGTTCTGCCTGCGGGCGGTGAAGGAGGCGGGCGTCGCCGCGATCCCGATCTCGGCCTTCTATGAAGACGAGCCGGTGCGCTCCACCATCCGCCTGTGTTTCGCCAAGCGCGGCCAGACCCTGGAAGACGGCGCGCGGCGGCTAGCGAAGGCTCGCGAACTTTCCATCAAAGCCCAGTAACTGAGCGATTCGCCTCTCCTCCCTTGATGCGGGTGAGAGAGAAGAATCAGCAGGTCGCGCCGCCGTCCACGACGATGGTTTGGCCGGTCATCCAGGCGCCAGCGCGCGAGGCGAGGAACACGGCTGCGCCGGCGATGTCGTCCGGCTCGCCCAGGCGCCGCAGGGGTGTGGCGAAGCTGGCGCGATTTTCGGCCTCATGGGTGTCCCACAGCGCGCGCGCAAAATCGGTCTTCACCAAGCCAGGCGCGATGCAGTTGACGCGAATGTTGCTGGGCGAAAGCTCCTGCGCCAGGTTGCGTGCGAGCTGCATGTCCGCCGCCTTGGAGATGGCGTAGGCGCCCAGCACGCCGCTGCCCCGGAGGCCGCCGATGGACGAGATGACGACGATCGCCCCGTCCTTCCGCTCGGCCATCTCCGGCGCGACCATGTGGATCAGCCAGTGGTTGGAGACGATATTGTTGGCCAGGATCTTGTGGAACGCCTCGTCGGTGATCCCGCCCATGGGTCCGTAGTAGGGGTTCGAGGCGGCGTTGCAGATCAGGATGTCGATCTTGCCGAAGGCCGCGCGCGTCTCCGCCACCAGGCGTTCCAGATCATCCTTGGACGAGATGTTGGCCGGGACGGCGATGGCCGCGCCCGGGTGTTTGGCGTTGATCTCCGCCGCCACGTCCTCGCAGGCGTTGGCCTTGCGCGAGGAGATGACCACCTTGGCCCCGTGCTCGGCCAGACGCTCGGCGATGGCCTTGCCGATACCCTTAGTGGACCCGGTGACGATGGCTGCCTTGCCGGTGAGATCGAACAGTTCCATCGCCGCGCTCCGCTAAACAGACGTTTTAATTGGCCGCACAATCTGGCGGCCAACGCCAGCGGTCAAGGCGGCGCGATGCTCAACGGGTGCGGTGGAACTCCGGCGCTTCGCCGTGGATGACCGGCGATTCGGCGGCGATGCGGCGCAGGGCCTCAAACGCCTCTGACGGGCGGTCGAGGTTGAGGTCGTGAAAGTCGAACCTGATCGACTGGGTTTCCGTAGCGGATGCCGCTTGAGCGTCGGCAGGATGGCCGAAGGGTGCGAGGGCCCAGGCCAGTGTCTTGGAGAACATCGTGGATCCTTGTTTCGTCCGGCGCCGGCGTGCGTCGGAATGTCGCAGTTAGACACCAGTTCGCGGATTTCGCACAGGGCCCAGAACCGATGAATTGCCGATCATTTGCCGATCATTCGCTGATCGACCGGATGGGTCGAACGCGCGGCTTGACTCGCCTCTGGCGCTTGCCGCTATCTCTTGGGCACGCTTGCGGCCGGCGCCCCAGCAGGGGGTGTCACCCGGCGTCTTCCAGGGGGCGTCCATGCCGATCATGCAAACCGTACTCTCCAAGCTGAACGAGAACCTCGGCCGGGACAACATCCGAAGTTTCGCCAAGGATAGCAGCGGCGATTTCGAGCACGGAAAGCCGCTTCACGAGGCGCTGGCCAAGGCAGGAGCGGGCGACGGGCCCCTTCGGGAGCCGTTCAAAGCCTATCTGAGCAAGATGCCCGCGGGCATCAGCGAAGCTCTTCGGGCGACCATCCACCACGCGCTGAACACCACCCCCCCGACGATGATCACGTTTGCGTGGGCGCCCGCCTACGACTACGAACTCCACGTCTGGCAGTCCCCGGACACCGAGACGACCAAGGGCGGCATCACGGTGATGTTCAAAAGCCGCTATCCCGACCACCCTCACCCGCTCGCGGCGAAGTAGCCGGCGCGGGGCTAGGTCGCCGACTCATAAACCTGCCAAGCCAGACGCCAACCGGGCGGCGCTTTCCTCCACCTTCCCTACCGTCATGGCCGGGCGGAAGTCCCGGCCATCCATTTGGCGCGTGCGGATGGGTGGCCATGCCGGCATGGCCACGATTCGACCGTTGAACCGCACCTGGAATGCTTTGCCTTGGCCGCGCCGGGCGCGGCCACTCGCCATTTGGCGTCCTTGGATGGCCGGGACCGTCACCCTCGGGCTTGTCCCGGGGGCCGGCCATGACGTTCCTTGTTTGGGGCACGCATATGCGATTGCCCTCGGGGATGAGCGGGTAAACGCATCAGGCTCTCCGCGCCCCGTGTTTCTGGCTCTATATCCTATAGGCCGCGCTTCTGCGCTTCTCGCGCCAGACGGAAGCCGTCGCGAATGTGTTCTCGATGGGCCTCGACCGCGTAGGGGGCACCGGCGGGGCGACGCCGTGAACCCCTGACCAGATCGAGCCCGTCCAGGGCGTCGACGGCCTCCGCGAACCGGCCCAGCTGAGCCAGGGCCGCGACCAGAAGAGTCGAGACCTCGCCGCGCACGGAGCGGCCGGCGCGACGGGCGTAAGTCAGCGCGGCCTCGTAGTCGCCGGCCTGATAATGGGCCAACGCCAGCGTCTCGAGCATCAATCTCACCTGCGGGTCGCACGGGCTAAGGCTCAGGCTGCGCTCGATGGGCGCAATGGCCTGATCCGGCTGGCCGCCGAAAATCAGCACCTGTCCCAGCCGGTAATGGGCGTAGGCGAAGTTGGGATTGAGTGCGAGCGCCTGACGGGCGCCATCCATCGCCGCCGCGTGATCGCCGAGATAGAGTTCCGCGCCGGCCGCGGCGAAATAGGCCGTGGCTTCGCGAGGGTCGAGACCAATGGCGGTCTGCGCCGACGCCAGGGATTCGCGGAAGTCGTTCACCGCGACGGCGGGATCAAGAAATAGCGCGCGCCCATACAAGAGGCGCGCCACGCCGACATGGCCCAGCGCAACGCTTGGGTCCAGACGAACGGCCTCCCGGAAGAGCGAGAGCGCCAGCTCTTCGTCCTTCAGCGTCATCAGATTGAGATGCCACATGCCCTGGTAGAAGCAGTCGAGGACGCCGAAGTCGGCGACGCTCTTGTGTTCGGTCCGGATCCTTTCCCCCTGAAGCATCGCGGGCTCTATGGCCGCCGCGACGTGCTCGGTGACGTCGTCCTGGAGATCGAAAATGTCGACGAGCTCGTAGTCGAACTTGTCCGCCCAGACGTTGGCGCCGTTCAGGGCGTCGATCAGCTGGACCGTCACACGCACGCGCTTGCCGGAGACCCTGACGCCGCCGCTCACGAGGTAGCGGACGCCGAGCTCCTTGCCGATCCGGATCGGATCCGCATCCTGGTCCCTGTAGGTGAAGCTCGAACGCCCCGCGATCACGAAGAACCAGCGCCAGCGCGACAGGGCGGTGATGATCTCTTCGGAAATGGCTTCCGCGAGATAGTCTTTGCTGGGGTCTCCGCTCAGATTCTTGAGCGGCAGGACGGCGATGGATGGCTTGGTCGGGAGAGCCAGGGCAGGCCGCTCGCCGGACGCCGAAATCGAGCTCAACCTGTTTTGGTCGACCGTCGACACGACCAGGCGGTAGCCGGCCCTGGTGATGGTCTCGATCTCGAACACGCCCTCGCCGAGGCTCGTGCTCACGCGGCGGACTCGACCGATCACGCGGTTGAGGGCGTCCTCGCCAACCACGACGCCGCGCCAGCAGGACATGAGCAGCTCGTCGCGCGTCAGGATTCGGCCGTCGGTCTTTATGAGAGCGACGAGCACCTGCATGACGCGGGGCTCGATGATCTCTTCGCGTCCGTCGTCATGGGCGACGCGCCGGCGCCGCGGGTCGATCTCAAGCGGACCAAGGCGGACCAAGGCTTCACGGGCGAGATCGATGGGCCCGAGCTCGCCGACCGGCGCGCGTCCCGCGCCGCCTGAAATGGGGAGGCGGTCACCGTCCGCCTCGCCGACAGATGCTCCCATGAAAAAGTGCCGCCCGCCTCGCTCGCCGCAAAGCTAGCAGGCGCGGAGTGTGGGCGCCATGGCCCATGAATTCCCGAGGTTAGTCCTCCCTCAGCTGCCTAACCGATGGGCGCCGGGGACCCGACGCGGCCGCTGGCCGGCGGGGGACATCGCCGGACACGCAAACCGCCGGATGCGGTCAACGATTGGCGTAATAGTAGGTAGGCCCGGCGCTGGCGGGGTCCCCACGGGCGGTGGCGGCGAACGCCAGGATGGCGAACCCCAGGGCGGCCAGGGCGGTGACGGCGTTCAGAAGCGGCTTGGGCGACATTGGACTGTTCCTGTCCGGATCTGGATCCGGGTTGGTTGGGCGGTGGCTTGAAAGCTCGGGCCATACGTCGGCGCGGCGAGCACGCTGTGCGCGTAGCCCACGATGACCATGGCGATGAACCCGACGGCGGCGGCGGCGAGGGTGCGGTCGTATTTCATGGCGTTCCCTTGAAGGCGTGGCTCGGCGAGACGACGCTGAACCCATCGCAAGGGAACACCTGAACGCCGCCGCCCGACAGGACGACGAACCGATCATTTGCCGATCATTTGCCGATCAAGCCGGTCCTTGCGCCCTCCGGACCGCCGCCCCAAGATGCCGGCATGCTCGAAACCAAGGCCGCCCACCGCGCACCCGCCTTCGGCCGAGGGTTTCTGAGAGACATCTGGTATTTCGCCGTCCTCGCCAGCGGCCTTCGTCCCGGACGCATGGCGCGCCACGAGATTTTGGGCGAGCCGGTAATGCTGGGCCGCACGCCCGGAGGCGAGGTCGTGGCCCTGCGCGACATCTGCCCACACCGCGCCGCGCCGCTGTCCGCGGGGCGGTTCGTCACCGAGGCCAACGGGGCCGAGAGCGTGGAATGCCCCTATCACGGCTGGCGATTTTCCACGGCCGGCGCTTGCCTCGCCGTTCCTTCGCTCACCACCCATGACACCTTCGATGTCTCGCGCATCGGGGTGCGGCGCTATCCCGTGGTCGAAACCCAGGGGATGGTGTTCATCTGGATGGCGGAGGACGCGAGACTCTCAATCGAATCTCCTCCGCCGCCGCCCACGTTTCCAGGCGTGGTGGGCGGCGCGCCCAAGCTCGTCGACCATATGGAGTTCGACGCACACATCGATCATGCGGTGGTCGGCCTGATGGACCCGGCGCACGGGCCCTATGTGCACCGACAGTGGTGGTGGCGCTCGCAGGCCTCCATGCACGAGAAGGCCAAGCGCTTTGAGCCGGCGCCCCTTGGCTTCGTCATGACCCGCCACCCCCCGTCACGCAATTCCCGCGCCTATGCGCTGCTGGGCGGCGCGCCGATGACCGAGATCACCTTCCGCCTGCCAGGTCTTCGTTGGGAGCATATCGAGGCCGGCCGGCGGCAGGTTTTGTCGCTGACCTGCCTGACGCCGGTCAACGCGGCGAGGACGCGCATTACCCAGATCGTCTGGTCCGACCATCCGATGTTCACCCTGGCCAGGCCCTTCGTTCGGGCCGGCGCGCGCCGGTTCCTGCGCCAGGACGGCGACATGGTCGATCTGCAGAACCAGGGCCTGAAATACGATCCGACCCTAATGTGGATCGACGACGCTGATCAGCAGGCGAAGTGGTACCAAGCGCTTCGCCGGGAGTGGGTTGCAAGCCGCGGCGATGGCCGACCATTCGTCAATCCGGTCGAGCCGCGGACCCTGCGTTGGACCAGTTGATCCACGCGCGTCCGCCTGCCGCATGGCGGACACGTTTCAGCGGCTTTAGTCTGTGCGCGTGAAACGAGACCTGACCCGGAAGGCGGCGGCCCTCACCGCCATGCTAGTCGTCCTGCCCCTGGCCGGATGTACGGCGCCCGTCGCCCAACCGGCCCCGGTGTTCATCACGCCTTCAGGCGAGCCGATCCGGCCGACGCCCGACAGGCCAGACGGATTCGAGACTTGGTTCGCGCGCCTGGACGCCCACCACAACGGCCGTATCGATAGGGCGGAATTCCGCGCCGACGCCGAGCAATTCTTCAAACGCCTGGACACCAATGGCGACGGGATCATCGACGGCTTCGAGATCGCTTCCTACGAGAAAACGGTGGCGCCCGAACTCGATATCGCCGGCCAAGGCTTCGCCCGTGGGGGTTCGACGGCGATCGTATCGCTCCTGTCCGATCCCGAGCCGGTGAGCGGCGCCGACCTCAATCTCAACTCGCACATCACGCTCGTCCAATGGCTGAGTGTCGCCGACCACAGGTTCGACCTGCTGGACGTGAAACATCAAGGCTATCTGACGCGCGAGGCCCTAAGGACCCTGCTGCCGAAACCCGCGAAAGGGGCCAAACCCGTCAGGGGCGTCAATCCATGAGAGTTTTCGCCGCGCTGCTCCTTCTATTGCCGCTCGCGGCTTGCGGGCCGCGGGAGCCGAAGCTTCCCAGCGACGCCCTCGATCGGGCCATCGAATCCTCGATTGGGGACCCAAGCACCTGTGTGCTCGTCGTCGACCATTCCACGGGCAATACCGTATACAGCTACAACAACGGCTTCGACTGCGTACGCGGCCTGCCGGCCTGCGACCGGCCGGGCTATCTCAGCGCCAAACAGGCCCTGGCCCTCGCGACCCTGGCGGGCGGCCGCAAGAGGAGTTGCAACTCTGTCGCCGATGGATCGCGCACCGTCGGCTGGGCCGAGGGCCGTGTGCAAAGCACAAAGCACGACTTCATCTATTCGGCGGTCATGGAGGGCCAGCGCGCCCTGCCGGGCGAAGAGATCGCCGCGCGCCTCGACGACGCCTTCGCGTCCGCGGGGCTTTAGGGGTCCCTCAGGCCCCGGCCTGACGATAATTGGTCTTGAGCCACGCGTCGTAGCCGCCGGCCATGACGCCGCGCCACCAGGGTTCGTTGGCAAGATACCAGGCGAGCGTCGCCGCCAGGCTGGAGGCGAAATCCCCTGCGGGCGCGTAGCCCAGTTCACCGCGGATCTTGCGATCGTCGATGGCGTAACGCCGATCGTGACCAAGGCGATCGGCGACGTGGGTCACCAGCGCGACGGAAGCCTTACCGGCCGCCGCCGGCGCCGCCGGAAAACGCTGGGCCAAAGCAGGATCACTTCGAAAGGCGCCGTCCACGGCGGCGCACAGCCGCTCCACGATCTCAAGATTGGTGAGCTCAGATCCCCCGCCAACATTGTAGGTCTCGCCCGGCCGGCCCTTCTCCAGGATCAACTCGATGGCCGCGCAGTGATCAGCCACGTCCAGCCAGTCGCGCACGTTCTGGCCGTCCCCGTAGACCGGCAGCGCCCGACCATGCAGGGCGTTGATCAGGAACAGCGGGATCAGCTTCTCGGGATGCTGATAGGGGCCGAAGTTGTTGGAGCAGTTGGAGATCGTGGTCTCGAGCCCGAAGGTCCGGTTGTAGGCCCTGACCAGATGGTCCGAGGCCGCCTTGCTGGCCGAATAGGGCGAGTTGGGGGCGAAGGGCGTCAGCTCGTGGAACGCGGGATCGTCCATCTCCAGACTGCCGTAAACCTCGTCGGTGGAGACGTGGTGGAAGCGGTGCGGACGGCCCGATCCCTGGTCGAGCCAGATCTTGCGCGCCGCCTTCAGGAGGGCGTGGGCGCCCACGACATTGGTGTCGATGAAGGCGTCCGGCCCATGGATCGAGCGGTCCACGTGGCTCTCGGCGGCGAAGTGAACGATGGTGTCGATCCGATGGTCGGCGAGCAGGCGCTCGGTCGAGGCCTGGTCGCGAATATCGCCGTGGACAAAGACGATATCCTCGACGCCATCGAGATTGGCCCGGTCGCCGGCGTAGGTCAGGGCGTCGAGCACGACGAGAGTGTCGGCGGGACGCCTCGCTCGCCAGCGGCGAACAAAGTTGGTCCCTATGAAGCCGGCCCCGCCGGTAACCAGAAGCGCGGTCATGGTCTCATCCTGGCGAGTGCGGCGCGCAGGGCGACGCGCCAGTGGGGGGCCGAGCGGCCCAGAAGCGTGAAGGCGGCGCTCTTGTCGAGCACGCTGAAGGCCGGACGCGCGGCCGGCGTCGGATAGTCGATGGTGGCGATAGGCGCCACCCTTGGCGCGCGCTCCAGAACGCCGGCCGCAACCGCCTCCTCGGCGATGGCCGTGGCGAAATCGTACCACGAGGCGACGCCGGCGTCGGTGAGGTGCAGAATTCCGCGGGCGTCCGTGCGCGCCAGATCCCACAGGGCGTCGGCGAGGGTGAGGGTCGAAGTGGGCGTGCCGATCTGGTCAGCGACGACGCCCACCTCCGGCCGTGACGCCATCAGACGCAGCATGGTGGCCAGGAAATTCGCCCCTGTGGGGCCATAGACCCAGGCGGTGCGCACGGTCAGAGCCTCCGGCGTCACCCGCGCCACTTCCTGTTCCCCGGCCAGCTTCGAGCCTCCGTAGACGCCGAGCGGCGCGGTCGCGTCGTCGGGTCGATAGGGGCGGCTCGCTTTGCCGTCGAACACGAAATCGGTGGAGACATGAACGAGGCGGGCGCCGGCGCGGCTTGCGGCCAGGGCCAGATGGCGGGCGCCATCGCGGTTGATGCTGAACGCCAGATCCGGCTCGCTCTCGGCCCGATCCACAGCGGTGTACGCCGCGGCGTTCAGGATGAGATCGGGGGCGAGAGCCTTTACACTGGCTTCCACCGCCGCCTCATCGCCGATGTCGAGGTCGGCGCGCGTAAGGCCGGTCACATCCCAGCCAGCGGGCTCGGCGGCGAGAAGGGCCCTGGCAAGCTGTCCGCCCGCGCCGGTCACGATGGCCTTCATGGGAACAGCACGGCCTCCGCGAGCAGCGGAGCGGCGGCGTCTTTCGGTGACAAAATGGGCCGCAGACCGGCGGGGAGCGGCCAGTCGATGGCCAGAGTCGGATCATCCCAACGCACGGCGCGCTCATCGGCCGGGGCGTAGAGACCGCTGCACTTGTAGAGAAAATCCGCGCTGGGCGAGAGAACCAGGAAGCCATGCGCCACACCCGCCGGCGCCCAAAGCATGCGGCGGTTTTCGGCGGACAGTTCAATCCCGAACCAGCGTCCGAACGTAGGCGAGCCCCGCCGCATGTCCGCCACCGCGTCGAACACCGCGCCGTCGACCACCCGGGCGAGCTTTCCCTGCGGATTGGGCAGTTGATAGTGCAGGCCGCGCAGCACGCCCTGGCTGGAGCGGCTGTGGTTGTCCTGGTCGAAGGCCGCGTCGATCCCGGCGGCGGCGAATTTCTCCCGATGCCAGGTTTCCATAAAGAAACCCCGGTCGTCGCCGAACACCTGGGGTTCGATCACCGTCACGCCGGCGATGGGTGTCTCGAGAAACCTCACCGCGCCTCGCTCAGCAGCGAGAGCAGATATTCGCCATAGCCGCTCGACCGCAATGGACTGGCCAGGGCCTCGAGTTCGGAGGCGGAAATCCAGCCCTGGCGCCAGGCGATTTCCTCTGGGCAACAGATCTTCAGGCCCTCGCGCTCCTCGACGATGCGCACGAACAGGGCGGCGTCCAGCAGGGCCGCGTGCGCCCCGGTGTCCAGCCAGGCGTGACCTCGGCCGAGGGCCTCCACATGCAGGTCTCCCGCCTCCAGATACCGGCGATTGAGGTCGGTGATCTCCAGCTCGCCGCGGGCCGAGGGCGCGAGATCGGCGGCGTATTGCGTCACGCGCTCGTCGTAGAAATAGAGTCCGGTGACCGCGTGGTTCGATTTCGGAACCGCCGGCTTTTCTTCGATAGCTACAGCCCGACCATCGTCGCCGAACGAGACGACGCCGTATTGTGTTGGGTCCTTGACCCGATAGGCGAATACCGTGGCCCCGGCTTCGCGGGCGCTGGCCCGCCGCAGGATCTCCGGCAAGCTGGCGCCGTAGAAGAGATTGTCGCCCAGGATCAGCGCCGAGGGACCGCCGGCCACAAAATCGGCGCCGATGCGGAAGGCCTGGGCAAGGCCCTCGGGCCTCGGCTGGACCGCATACGAGATCGAAAGTCCCCACTGGGCGCCGTCACCCAACAGGCGGCGGAAAGCGTCCTGCTCATGCGGCGTGGTGATCACCAGCACTTCGCGGATGCCCCCCAGCATCAACACCGAGAGCGGATAGTAGATCATCGGCTTGTCGAATACGGGCATGAGCTGTTTGCTCACCGCAACGGTAAGCGGATAGAGCCGCGTGCCCGCGCCTCCCGCCAGGATTATGCCGCGTCGAGTCATGGCGCGTGACCTAGCAGATAAAACTGTGGTCTTTGAGGGGGTGAAAGCGCGCGGCGGAAATATGTGGAAAAATGTCCCGGCCGCAATTCAAATGCCGAACGCATATGACATGTGGCGCGGCCGGCTGCGCCCAAAACTTGGCCAGAAGCAACCGTGGAAGGTGAATGAGCGACTATAACCCTCACTCGCCCAGGCCCTCCCCGCGCCCTCTGACGCGAAGGTCGGCTTGGCTCACGCCGATCGCCATCGCCGTGGTCATACTGGTGGCCATCCTGATCGCGGCGGTCCTCACCTTCTGCAGCTCACAGGGCGGAGGTCAGGGCGGCGGCCACGGAGGCCATGGCGGCCGTGGCGGCGGCAGCGGCGGCCCTGGAGGGCGTCCGTCGATCACAGTGGGCGTGGCCAAGGCGACGCTCGGCGACATCCCGATCAACGTCAATGCGTTGGGCACGGTGACGCCGCTGGCTACGGTGAGCGTGAACGCCCGCGTTTCAGGCATCCTCGACCACGTGGGATTCAAGGAAGGTCAGACCGTGCGCAAGGGTCAGCTTCTGGCCCAGATCGATCCCAGGCCGTTTCAAGCCGCGCTGGACCAGGACTTGGGCACGCTCGCGCATGACGAGGCGACGCTGGCCGGCGCCGAGGTCGACCTCGCGCGCTACGCCAAGCTGAACGCCCAGGACTCCATCGCGCGTCAGACCTATGAAGATCAGGTCGCCACCGTCAGAACCGACAAGGGGCTCGTGGCCGCGGACAAGGCGGCGGTGGCGTCGGCCAAGCTCAACCTGAATTTCACCCGGGTCGACGCACCCGTTTCGGGCCGGATCGGCTTGCGGCAGATCGATCCCGGCAACCAGATCACCTCCAACGAGACGACGCCGTTCGCCGTGGTGACTGAGATGGACCCGATCACCGTCATATTCTCCGTGCCCGAGGATGAGATTGGCCCGATTGAGCAGCACGGAGGCGCAGGACTCGCCACCACCGCTCTGGACAGGGCCGGCGGCCAGATCCTGGCGACGGGCACGCTCTCCACGCTCGACAACCTGATCGACACCACCACCGGCACGGTGAAGGCCAGGGCGCTGTTCGCCAACTCAGGCGGCAAGCTGTTTCCCAATCAGTTCGTCAACGTCACCTTGCTCGTCGATACGCTCAAGAACCAGGTGACGGTTCCGACAACGGCGGTGCGGCATGGCCCGCAGGGCGACTACGTCTGGGTGCTGCAGCCAGACCAGACGGTGAAGTCGCGCACGGTGAAGGTTGGCCCTGGCACGCCGGAGACAGTTTCCATCGCCTCCGGCCTCAATGCCGGAGAGACCGTGATCACCGACGGCGGCGATCGCCTGAAGGAAGACGCCGCGGTGGTGCTGCCCGGCCAGAACCCCGTCGCCGGGGGGAAAGGCGGCAAGGGCGGTCACGGCGGTCACCACCGCCACGGCAATTGGGGCGGCGGCAGCGGAGGCGGCGCCGCTAGCGGAGGCGGCTCCGGCGGTGGATCTGGCGGCGGCCAAGGGGGCGGAGGCTAGACCCGGATGATCTCGCGCTTCCAGGCGAGGGCGCCCGGCGAGGCGGCGGAAACGACCGCGCCGTGAATCCCTCCCGTCCGTTCATCGAAAGGCCGGTAGCGACCTCGCTGCTGATGGCGGCGATCCTGCTCGCCGGCATCGTCGCCTTCCATTTCCTGCCGCTCTCGGCTCTGCCCGAAGTCGACTATCCGACGATCCAGGTCACTACTTCCTATCCTGGCGCCAGCCCGGAGGTGATGGCGACGACGGTCACCGCGCCGCTGGAAGTGCAGTTCGGCGAGATGTCGCAGCTGGACCGCATGTCCTCGATCAGCTCGAGCGGCTCATCGGTGATCACTCTGCAGTTCGACTTGAGCCTCGGCCTCGACGTGGCCGAGCAAGAGGTTCAGGCGGCCATTAACGCCGCCGGCAGCCTGCTGCCCACGACACTGCCGGCGCCCCCGATCTATTCCAAGGTCAACCCCGCCGACGCGCCGGTGCTGACGTTGGCGCTGACATCCGACACCGTGCCTCTGACCGAGGTCGAGAGTTACGGCGATCAGCAACTCGGCCAGAAGATTTCGCAGCTGTCCGGGGTCGGCCTTGTGTCGGTCAGCGGTGGCCAGAAGCCGGCCGTGCGCATCCAGGCCAACAACAATCAGCTGGCTTCCTATGGACTGTCGCTTTCGCAGCTCTCCACCGCCATCGCCTCGGCCAATTCCAACAGCGCCAAGGGCAATTTCGACGGACCCACGCGGGCCTACACCATCGACGGCAACGACCAGCTGCTCACCGCGAGCGACTACGCCAATCAGATCATTGCTTACGAAGGTTCGGCGCCGGTGCGCCTTTCGGACGTAGCGACCGTGATCGCCGGCTCGGAGAACACGGAGCTCGGCGCCTGGTATGACCGCACGCCCGCCGTGCTGCTCAACGTGCAGCGCCAGCCTGGCGCCAACGTCATCAGCACCGTCGACCAGATCAAGAAGTCCCTGCCGGACCTGATGACCGCCCTGCCGCCGGGGGTGAACGTCAAGGTGGTCACCGACCGCACCACCGGCATCCGCGCTTCGGTCACCGATGTTGAATTCGAGCTCATGCTCTCCGTCGCTCTGGTGGTGGGGGTGATCTTCCTGTTCCTGCGCAGCCTGCCGGCGACGTTCATCGCCAGCGTCGCTGTGCCGCTCTCGCTCGTGGGCACCTTCGCGGTGATGTACGCGCTCGGCTTCTCGCTCAACAACCTGACGCTGATGGCGCTCACCATCGCCACCGGCTTCGTGGTCGACGACGCCATCGTCATGATCGAGAACATCTCGCGCTACATCGAGGCCGGCGAGACGCCGATGCAGGCGGCGCTCAAGGGCGCCGAACAGATCGGCTTCACGATCATTTCGCTGACCGTGTCGCTGATCGCGGTGCTGATCCCGCTGCTGTTCATGGGCGATGTGGTCGGGCGCCTGTTCCGGGAATTCGCCATCACCCTGGCGGTGACCATCGTCATCTCGGCCGTGGTGTCGCTCACCCTGACGCCGACGCTCTCGGCCCGATGGCTCAAGACCAACGACCGGGTCGAGGAAAGCGAATTCGGGCGGCGCTCCAAGGCGACGGTCGACTATGTCATCGGCCGCTACGACCGGGCGCTCACCTGGGTCCTGGACCGCCAGATGGCCACGCTCATCGTCGCGGGCGCCACACTGGTGCTGACCGTGGTGTTGTTCCTGATCATTCCCAAGGGCCTCTTCCCCACCCAGGATACCGGCATCGTCCAGGGGGTGACGGAAGGCAGCCAGTCGATCTCCTACCAAGGCATGGCGACCCTGCAGCAGAATGTGGCCGACCGGCTGCTAAAGGATCCGGATGTCGCCAGCCTGACCAGCTTCATCGGCGTCGACGGAACCAACACCACGCTCAACAACGGGCGCATGCTGATCAATCTAGCCCCCTTCGGCCACCGATCGGCGCCACAGGCGACAATTCTCGACCACCTGAGACAAGAGGCGGCTCAGGTGCCGGGCGCGACGCTTTACGTGCAGCCGGTCCAGGACCTCACCATCGACTCCTCTTCGGGTAAAACGGAGTACCAGTTCGCCCTGCAGGGCGCTGACACCAAGACGGTGACCGACTGGTCGAGCAAGCTGGTGCAGCAACTCTCTCATGAGCCGAAGGTGCGCAACGTCGCCTCCGACCTGCAGAACGAGGGACTCTCCGCCTACATCAACATCGACCGCGAGACCGCGGCGCGCCTAGGCATCACACCCTCGACGGTCGACAACATCCTCTACTACGCCTTCGGCCAGGCCATCATCTCGACCATTTTCACTCAATCGAGCCAGGAGCGCGTGATCCTTCAGGCCGACCCGAAGACGATCTCGTCGCCGAACGATCTCAAGAGCCTTTACGTCACCAGCGGATCGGGCGTTGCGACGCCCTTGTCGGCGATCGCCACCGTTCAGGAAAAGCTCTCACCTCTGCAGGTCAATCACGTGGCCCAATTCCCGGCCGCCAATATCTCGTTCGACACCGCGCCCAATGTGTCACTTGGCGACGCCGTCTCGGCCATCCAGAAGGACGAGAAGGCGATCAGCATGCCTGGCAGCATCACCACCGCCTTCCTGGGTGCGGCCAACGCCTACAAGGCGTCGCTGTCCAACGAGTTGTGGCTGATCCTGGCGGCGATCGTCACCGTCTACATTGTGCTGGGCGTGCTCTACGAGAGCTACATTCACCCCATCACCATCCTCTCAACGCTGCCTTCGGCCGGCGTCGGCGCCCTCGTGGCCCTGATGATCGCCGGCCAGGACCTGGGCGTGATCGGCATCATCGGCATCATCCTTCTGATCGGCATCGTGAAGAAGAACGCCATCATGATGATCGACTTCGCGCTCGACGCGGAGCGCAACGAGGGCAAGGCGCCGCGCGAGGCTATTCATCAGGCCGCCCTGCTGCGCTTCCGGCCCATCATCATGACCACCTTGGCGGCCCTGTTCGCCGCCCTGCCGCTGATGCTGGGCTGGGGCGTGGGCTCTGAGCTGCGCCATCCGTTGGGCGTAAGCATCGTCGGCGGCCTCATCGTCAGCCAGGCCCTGACGCTGTTCACCACGCCGGTGATCTACCTTCAGTTCGACCGCTTGGCGCGACGCTTCGGCGGCCCGAACCTGCGCAAGGGCGAGTCGGACCCTGGGCTCTCCGAAGCCGAGCCTGACCCGGGGCCGGCCGTGACATGAACCTCTCGGCGCTCTTCATCCGGCGGCCGATCTCCACGGTCCTTCTGACCTGCGGCGTGGCGCTGGCGGGCGTCGCCGCTTTCTTCCTATTGCCGGTCTCACCCATGCCGCAGGTGGATTTTCCGACCATCTCGATAAGCGCCAGCCTGCCGGGTGCCAGTCCGGAGACCATGGCCACCAGCGTGGCCGCGCCATTGGAAAAGCGCCTCGGAGTCATCTCCGACGTCTCAGAGATGACGTCCTCGAGTCGGACCGGCCAGACCAACATCACCATGCAGTTCGACCTGAACCGCAACATCGATGGCGCGGCGCGTGACGTGGAGGCGGCGATCAACGCCGCCCGGCAGGATCTGCCGACGACGCTGCACTCCAATCCCACCTATCGCAAACAGAACCCGGCCGATGCGCCGATCATGATCCTGGCGCTCACCTCGCAGACGCGTACCCCGGGCCAGATCTACGACGCCGCATCCAACATCCTGGAACAGCAGATCAGCCAGGTGAAAGGCGTCGGCGAAGTGACCATCGGCGGTGGGTCCCTGCCGGCCGTGCGGGTGGAACTCAATCCGCTGGCTCTGTCGAGGTATGGCATCGGCCTGGAAGATGTCAGGGCGGCGATCGCATCGGCGAACTCCAACCAGCCGAAAGGCATCGTCCAGGACAGCAACACCCGCCTGCAGATCTACACCAACGACACCGGTCTGGCGGCGGCCGCCTACGCGCCGGTCGTGGTGGCCTATCGCAACGGAGCGGCCGTACACCTGTCCGATATCGCCAGCGTCGTCGATGGCGTGACTGACGTGCACAACTACGGCCTGTTCAACGGCAAACCGGCCATCGTCGCCGTCGTCAGCCGCACGCCGGGCGCCAATATCATCGACACCGTTGACCGAGTGAAGGCGTTGATGCCGACCCTTCGAGAGGTTCTTCCGCCCGACATCGACATGCAGGTGGCTTCGGATCGAACGGTCACCATCCGCGCGTCCCTAGCGGACGTCGAGCGGACGGTGATCATCGCCATCTGCCTGGTGGTGGCCGTGACGGCGTTCTTCCTGCGCAATGGCCGCGGCGTCCTGATCCCCAGCGTCGCGGTGACCGTCTCGCTGCTGGGCGCGCTCGGGGTGATGTATCTGTTGGGCTTCTCGCTCGACAACCTCTCACTCATGGCGCTCACCGTCTCCACAGGCTTTGTGGTCGATGACGCCATCGTGGTCATGGAGAACATCACCCGCCACGTGGAGGCGGGCATGAACCGCTTCGAGGCGGCCTTGTTGGGCGCGAAGGAGGTAGGCTTCACCGTATTTTCGATCAGCATTTCGCTGGTCGCGGTGTTCATTCCTATCCTGCTCATGGGAGGGCTACCCGGCAGGCTGTTCCGCGAGTTCGCCGTGACGCTCTCGGCCGCCGTCCTGGTGTCTCTGGTGATCTCGCTCACTACCACGCCGATGATGTGCGCCTTTCTGATCGACCGCTCGAAGCCGAAGAGCCAGCAGGGCGTCCTAGCCCGGTTCTCCGATCGCACCTTCTCCTGGATGCAGGGGCGTTATGAAAGGGCCCTCGATTGGTCCTTGGACTCCGGGCCGGTGATGCTGGTGGTGCTGGCGGCCTGTGTGGGGCTCAGCATTTACCTCTACAGCGTAGCTCCCAAAGGCTTCTTCCCGCAGCAGGATACCGGTTCGATGGTCGGCGGGCTGCAATCCGACCAGTCAAGCTCATTCGCCATCACCAGCCAGCGCATGCACCAACTGGTCCGCATCGTCGGCCACGATCCGTCGGTCCAGAACGTGGTCGCCTTCGCCGGCAGCAATGCCGCGGGCGGCTTCCTGTTCACCACCCTCAAGCCCAGAAATCAGGAAAAAGGCGGCTCGGCCGTGGTGGTCGCCCGACTGCGCCCGAAGCTGGCGCACGTCGTCGGCGCGGCTTTGTTCCTGAACCCGGTCCAGGACGTGCGGTTCGGCGGACGTCAGAGCAATGCGACCTACCAGTACACTCTGCAGGCGGAGAGCCTGACCGAGCTGCGCCAATGGGCGTCCAAGTTGGCGGACGCGATGAAGCTCCAGCCGGTATTGCAGGACGTGAACACCGACCAGGAGGATCACGCCCTGGATAGCTACCTCACCATTGATCACAACAAGGCCGCTCGCCTCGGCCTAACCGACACCCAGATCGACAACACTCTCTATGACGCGTTTGGCCAGCGCCAAGTATCCGTGATCTACAAGGACACCAACCAGTATCGTATCGTCATGGAGGCGGATCCGAAATTCACCCAGGATCCTACCATGCTCGCCGACGTCTACGTGAGCACAGGCACCGCCGCGAGCGGGATCTCGGTGGCGGCCGCGCCCACCAGTTCGGTCGGCCTGGCCACCGCGGCCGGTGTTACGCGATCCACGACGGCCGCCAGCGCCTACACGCCGGTAGCCGCCACCCGGGCGAACCAGACCATTTCTTCCCTTGCCGCCGCGGCCACCAAGACGACATTCGCCGAAAACGCCGCGCCATCCTCGTTCTCGACGCCCACCTCTCTGCTGCAGGCGAACCAGGCTGCGTCCGGCACACAGGTGGCGGCGGCGACGGGAAGCACATTCTCGGGCGCGATCACGCCTGTTGCGAACACCAACGCACCCGGCGCGGCCAACGTCGCGGGCCAGCCGGGCGCGGTGTCGGCGAACACCGGCGCGGCGACTGCCGTGGGCGCGACCGCGGTGTCGGGACCGGCCGCGCCCCCCGGACGCGCCGCTTCTCAAGGTGTCTCCGTGAGCACAACGCCCGAGACGATCGTGCCGCTCTCCGCGTTCGCCAGCTGGGCGGACGGCGCCACGCCCAACTCGGTCAATCACCAGGGCACGTCGCCCGCGACCACGATCTCTTTCAATCTGGCGCCGAACAAATCTCTGAGCGACGCCACCAAGGCCATCGCCGAGGCCGAGGCACAGATTCATATGCCGGCCACAGTGCATGGGAGCTACCAGGGGACAGCCCAGGTCTTTCAGCAATCCCTGGCCAGCGAGCCGGTCCTCATCCTCGCCGCCCTGGTTACGATCTACCTGGTTCTGGGCATCCTCTATGAGAGCTACATCCACCCCCTGACCGTGCTCTCGACCCTACCTTCCGCCGGCGTCGGCGCGCTCGTCGCCTCGATTCTGTTCCATACGGAACTCTCGTTCATCTCGCTCATCGGCATCATCTTGCTGATCGGCATCGTCAAGAAGAACGCCATCATGATGATCGATTTCGCCATCGCCGCAGAGCGCGAGGGCGGCATGAGCGCGCATGACGCCATCCGCCAAGCCGCCATCACTCGCTTTCGCCCGATCATGATGACCACCTTCGCGGCCATTCTCGGCGCCCTGCCCCTGGCCATCGGTTGGGGAGAAGGCTCTGAGCTGCGTCGCCCCCTGGGCATCACCATCATCGGCGGCTTGCTTGTGAGCCAAGTGATTACACTGCTGACCACGCCCGTCGTCTATCTTTACCTCGATCGCCTGAGCCAGCGTCGCCGCCCGCGCCGCCGCGTCCAGGGCGCGGGGCCCGCCCCGGTCCCTGCTTTCTGAAAATGAGTCCCGCCATGTCCAAAGCCCGTCCCGCCGCTCTCACAACCCTGCTCCTCGCCGGCGTCGGCGGCTGCATGGTCGGGCCCAACTATCACCGGCCGAGCACGCCAACGCCGCCGGCCTACAAGGAATCAAACGGCTGGATGCCGGCGCAGCCGTCGGACGCCGCCGACCGCAAGGACTGGTGGACCGTGTTCGGCGACCCGACGCTGAACGCGCTCGAGGCTAAGGTGGACGTGTCCAACCAGACCCTCGCCGCCGCCGAGGCCGCCTACCGCGAGGCCCATGCCCTGGTGGCCCAGGACCGCGCCGCCCTGTTTCCCACGATTACGGGCAACGCCTCGTTCCAGGCGTCAGGCGGCGGCGGGTCGAGGGCGTCGACCGCCGGCTCGGGCACGACCACGGGCGGGTCGACGACGACATCGAGTTCCACGCAGACCCTCTATCAGGTAAGCCTCGGCGGCACCTGGGCGCCGGACATCTGGGGCGCGGTGCGCCGCACCATCCGCAGCGCCAAGGCGTCCGCCCAGGCCAGCGCCGCCCTGGTGGCCAACGCGCGCCTGTCCGCCCAGACGGAGCTGGCGGCGGACTACATTTCCCTGCGCGAACTGGACGAGGAAAAGCGCATCAGCGACGCCACGGTCACGGCCTACACTCGCACCCTGACTATTACCCAGAACAAATACAAAGCCGGCAACGCCGCGCGCAGCGATGTGCTCACCGCCAAGACCCAGCTCGAGAGCACCGAGGCCCAGAACACCGATCTCGCGCGGCAGCGCGCGCTGATGGAGCACGCCATCGCCATCCTGGCCGGTGAGCCGCCTGCGGCGCTTACCCTGGCGCCAACTCCGTGGAATCTGAAGCTGCCAGAAATTCCGACATCGGCGCCCTCAACGCTCCTCCAACGTCGGCCCGACATCGCCAACGCCGAGCGCACGGCGGCCTCGCAGAGCGAGCTCATCGGCGTGGCCGTGGCGGCCTATTACCCGAACGTCACCCTGACGGGTGAGGGAGGTTTCGCCGCCCCCAATCTCGGCCAGTTGTTCAATGCCTCGAACGCCTTCTGGTCGCTGGGCGCGTCGGCCGCCGAGACCATCTTCGACGCCGGCGCCAGGTCGGCCAAGGTGCGCGAAGCCAAGGCAGCCTATGATGAAGCAGTCGCCAACTATCGCCAGACCGTACTCGCCGCGTTCCAGAACGTGGAGGACAACATGGCCGCTCAGCGCGTCTATGTCACCGAGGAAGCCCAGCTTAGGCAGGCGAGCGACGACGCCAATACCAATGTCACCATCACGCTCAACGAGTACCGAGCCGGCACGGTAGACTTCACCACCGTGGCGACGGCCCAGGCTGTGGCGCTACAGGATCAGAACGCTCTCGTCCAGAATCAGGCGGCCCGCCTGACGACGGCCGTCTCCCTGATCGAGGCGCTGGGCGGCGGCTGGACGACCGCGGCGCTGCCGAAGAGCTAGTGGTGACGGCGATGCCGGCGGGGGGCGCGGCTCCTGGCGTGGCCGTGGCGATAGTGGCTGCCAACAACGGCGCCGCCAATCCCGCCTACCACCAGCCCCACTGGACCGGCGACGACCGCTCCGCCCACAGCGCCAGCGGCCGCGCCGTTGACCGTTGGATTCGCCGAAGCGGCGCTCGAAAGGCCCAACAAGACGGCGACGCCCAACGTGGCGACAAGTCTGTTCATTTTCTTCTCCAACGGGATCGCGTCCCGAAACTCATCGGCGAGGATAGCCGAATTCCGCCGACTGAAGCCAGGCGCGCATCTTCAACGCGCGAAACGGGCAAGCGCCTCAAAACCGCTCCCCGGCATGCTAGAACCTCAAATCGATGAACGCCCCGCTCACCACTCAATATGATGAAACCGCTTCGGCCTTCTTCGCCAAGGCCCGGCGCGCCTGGGTTGACGCCATGGCCGACGACCGCGACCTCGCCGTGCTGGAGATCGGCTGCGGAACCGGCGCCACTGGCGCACTGGCCCTTCGTCAGGGCAAGTGCGGCTCGTGGGTTGGGGTGGAGATGAATGCTCGGGAGGCGGCCGAAGCCATGTTCGCCTTGACCGACGTGATCAGCGCCGACCCCGCCGTGGTCGCCCTGCCGCACGCGCGCTCCAGCTTCGGCCTCATCTTCGTGGGCCACGCGCTCTCTGGCTTCGACGCCCCCGCCAAGACCCTGAAGGCTGTCGCGCCCCTGCTGCGTCCCGGCGGACGGTTCGTGGTCAGCGCCGCCGGCAAAGGCGTGGACAAGAAGCGCGGCTTCACCCGCCACTCCCTCCGCCGCACGCTGAAGCGCGCCGGCATTGAGGTGCTGATGTTGAAGGAGAACGGCGGCAAGGCTGGCTTCCTCGGCCTCGGCCGCGCCCACCCCAAGAGCCTCCACGCCACGGGGAAGCGGCGGTAGGGCGACGCGAAAGTCGGTCAATTTCCGGCGGATGCGGTCCCTGAACTGAAGCGGCCCGACCTGACGCCGTGCCGCGCACTCACCTATGGGGGGTTGGATCTGAGGGTGCGACGTCCTCATCCAGAACAATCTGCCCTGGCCTTCCGGCTTCGTTCGGGCAATTCACAGTGCGGACACCACCTTGCGCGCCGCCTCGCAGTGAGCGAAGGTCGCCCACTCAAGGGAGGGTCATTTATGCGCAGCACTCTGATTCTGGCCGCGGTCGCGGCTCTAGCGTTTGCATCTGTCGCCGACGCGAAGGCCTGCAAGGACGGCAAGGGACATTTCGTCAAATGCCCAGCCGCCGCGGCCGCACCGAGCAAGCCAATGACTCCGGCCGGCGGCGGCACGATCTTCAAGGGTCGCCCAAAGGCGGTGGCCAATGCCTCCCCCGCCGCCCCGATGAGCCGCAGACACGCGGACGCCGGGACGCACCATTGCAACAAGGGAAAGCCCTGCGGCGACTCTTGCATCCCGATGAATAGGGTCTGCCACAAGTAGGCCCGGGCTAGCCCGGCCAATCGCGCCGTCGATCGAATCGCCCTCACGCCATCGGGCGTGGGGGGATCGAGTGCGTTTGCTCTTTATCTGCCACGAGAGTCTTTGGAATTATTGGGTCGCGTGGCGAGAATCGAGCTGGCGATATTCCGCCTGGAAAGCTGACCCCTCCGTCAGCCAACGTGTTCGAGCAGCCGCATCCTTGCGCCGCCCGGCGATCAATCGTCACGGTCTGGACGCATCCGACTGCCCGGGCGAGGATGAGGTGGCGAACCAGGACGTTGAAGTCCAGCAAGAGGCGAATTCACGGCGCCACAGCGCTGCACGCGGCCGTGGAATCCGGGCCCGTGGCTTCGGCGCTCTGGACTGCGAGTTTGTCGACCACGATCTCGCATTGGACACCGCCGCGTGGGCCCATGGCCGATGCGTTGATCGACAGAAGGGCGTGGGAAGCGGCCAGAAATGAGAGAATCCAGGGCGGCTTCACGAGTCGCTGCTCGGTCTCGCCATAGGCGTTGGTCGAGGCGATATCGACCGCATTGGCCTTGCTGGTGACGATGTAAGTGACGTGGCGCTTCATCGGGTTACAGGCGGCGAGCATCAAGACCGCGGCTGGCCACGGCGCGCATCGCTGCCAAAGACGGATGGTCGGGAGCAATCCCCGCTCCTGGCTTGGGATTGCCGAAGCGAATCCCGCATGGTGACGCTTCGGAGTCTGGAGACGACGCGCCGTCCGCGCAAGTCAATGGAGGTCCAAACGACCTGACGGGAGCGGCGTTTGGCTGTTGCGGCGTCAGGGGACCGTTCCGACAAGCCGTTGCCACAAACCGGCGAAAGCATAGAAAATTTGGAGCGGGCGGCGAGAATCGAACTCGCGACATTCAGCTTGGGAAGCTGACGTTCTACCTCTGAACTACGCCCGCATCGGCCCTAAATCCGGCCACGCGGCGGTCATAGCGCAAATGGCCGGGGCCGGAAACGGGGCGTCCTCAGGCCACCGGCGGACGCTCGTCAGCCATGAAACGGTAGCCAATGCCGGGCTGGGTGAGGATGTACCTTGGGGTCGCCGGGTCAGGCTCGATCTTTGCGCGCAGCTGGCCGATGAACACGCGCAGATACTGCGTGTCCTCGGCATGCGCCGGCCCCCAGATGGAGATCAGCAAGTCCTTGTGGGTGAGCACCTTGCCGTCGGCCTTGGCGAGCTTCGCCAACAGTTCGTACTCCTTAGGCGACAGGCGCACGGTCTCGCCGGCTCGGCTGACCAGGTCGCGGCGCAGGTCGATGACGATGTCGCCGGCGCGCACGATGGGCGGCGGCGCTTCGCCAGGCCGGGTCTGCCGGCGCATGGCCACCCTCAAGCGCGCCAGGAGCTCGCCCACGCGGAACGGCTTTTCCACATAGTCGTCGGCGCCATTGTCCAGGGCCTCGATCTTCTCCAGCTCCCGGTCCCGCGCCGACAGGACGATGATCGGGCCCTGGTAGAATTGCCGAGCCTTCAGCAGCACCTCCTGGCCGTCCATGTCAGGCAGGCCGAGGTCCAGCACCACCGCGTCCGGCGGTTTGCGGGCGATCTCGGCCATGGCCTGACGACCGGTGTCGGCCCGCGCCGGGTCATAGCCGGCGGCCATGAGGGCCGGCTCGAGAAAGCGGTGGATCTGGGGCTCGTCGTCGACGACGAGGATGCGCAGCTTAGACATGCTCGTCCACCGGCGCGGTCATCACCGGCTCTTTACGCAAGCTGATGAGGATACGGGTGCCGCGACCGCCGTGGATAGGGCTCGCCGCCGCGATGCGCCCGCCCATGGCCTCGATGAAACCTTTGGAGATGGCGAGGCCAAGGCCAGCGCCCTTCCCCCGGTCGCTGGATTCCTCCATGCGGCGAAACCGCTCGAACACGCGCACGAGCTCGGCGGTCGGAATGCCCCGCCCGTCGTCCTCGATGCTCAGCACCACATTGTTGCGGTCGTCATAGGCGGCCAGATCGATCGTGGAATCGTCAGGGCTGTAAGCGATGGCGTTCTCCAGGATGTTGACCAGGGCCTGTTCGAGCAGCGCCGAGTCGGCTTTCACCAGAGGCAGGCCGGGAAGGAAATCGCGAGTCACCTTGCGCCCGCCCAGGCGGCGCGACACGCGTTCGGCCGCCGCGCCCAGCACGTCGCGGACGTCGACCCAATCGGCGCGGATGTCGAGGCCGCCGCCTTCCAGCCGCGTCATGTCCAGAAGATCGCCAACATAGCGGTTCAGACGCTCGGCCTCCTCGCGGATGCTGGAGAGAAGATCGACCTTTACCGCTTCATCGAGCGAGTTTGGATATTCGAGCAAGGTTGTCGCCGCCCCGAGGACGGTGGAGAGCGGCGTACGCAGATCGTGGCTCACCGAATTGAGCAGCGCCGAGCGCAGTTTGTCGGAGCGTCGGAGCGCTTCAGCGTCAGCCGCGTCGGCGGCGAACTCCGCCCGCTCCAGCGCGACCGCGCCCTGGTCGAGCAGCGAGGCGACAAACCGCTCGCTCTCGTCGTCACGTATGGAGGCGGCCTCCACGCCAGCCACGCCCGATCGGGCCTTGACGCCCTGCAGCGGCCGGAACGTCCAGGCGGCGTTGGGCAGGGTGCCAGTGTCCGCCCCGGCGGCTTCGCCATGGACCCAGGTCCAGCGCGCCGCGGCCACATCGGCGGGGCCAAGGGGCTCCAGACTCGGCGATCCGGCCACCGCGACCACATCATCGCCCTGGGGCAGCAGGACAACGGCGCGGCCGCCCGTGGCCGCCGCCAGTTGCTCAGCCAGGGCGTGCGCGGTGTCGCCTTTCTGGGTGGAGGCGGAGAGGCGACGGCTGGCGGCTAACAGGGCGGTGATCGCCGTCGCGCGCCTGGACGTGGCCAGGGCCTGGTCGCGCACCCGCCCGGTGAGCCAGCCGGTGGCCATGGCCACGACAAAAAACACGAAAAAGGTCAGGACGTCGGTGGCGTGACCGATGCGGAAGGAAAGCCGCGGTTCGAGAAAGAAGAAATTGTAGGCGAGCGCGGAGACTGCCGCCGCGGTCACCGCCGGCCACAACCCGTAGGCGAGGCCGCTCACCAGCACGCTGACCAGGAAGATCATGGCCAGGTTCGCGCCCTGTGACAGCTGATCGACGAGCCCGGCAATGAGGCCGGCGACAGCCACAAGGCCCAAGGACGCGAGGTGTCCCTTCCATTGAGCGAGTGGCGAGCGGCGCGGCTTGAGTGGGGCTTCGGGCGCGTCGGACTGCCCCTGCTCGGTAATGATGTGCAGGGCGGCGCCCCTGGCGCCATCGGCCAGGGCCGGCACCAACGCTCGACCGAAGAGTACCCGCCAGCGCGACGGACGAGACTTGCCGACCACCACCTGGGTGACATTGTTGCGCCGGACGTATTCCAACAGTGTGCGGACGATATCGTCGCCGGTGAGTACGACGGTCGACCCGCCGAGCTGTTCGGCCAGCCTGAAGGCGGCGCTGATTCCTGCGGCGCCCGCCGCGTCCGGAGAGGGCTTGTTGGGGCGCTCCACGTAGGCGACCGTCCACGGCGCGTCCATCATCATGTCGGAAAGCCGCTTGCCGGCGCGCACCAGCGGGTTGGCCATGGCGCCCGGGCTGATCAGCACCACGATCCGCTCGCCCGCCGCCCACGGACCCTCCACCCCCTTCTGGCGCATGGCCGCGACCAGCTGGTCGTCGACAGTGAGCGCCATGCGCCTCAACGCCAGCTCGCGCAGCGCGGTCAGGTTCTCGGGCTTGAAGAAATTGGTCGCCGCCAGGCGCGCGGTGTCCGGCAGATAGACCTTTCCGTCGGCGAGGCGCTGGCGAAGTTCGTCCGGGGTGATGTCCACCAGTTCGATGTCGTCGGCCCTAGACAGGGCCGAGTCGGGTACGGTCTCGCGCTGGCGCGCGCCGGTGATCTTCCAGACCACGTCCACCAGACTCTCGAGATGCTGGACGTTGAGCGTGGTCCACACATTGACGCCGGCGGCCAGCAACTCCTCCACGTCCTGCCAGCGCTTTGTGTGACGGGAGCCGGGGGCGTTGGAGTGGGCGTATTCGTCAACGAGCAGCAGGCCGGGCCTCCGCTCCAGCGCCCCGTCGAGGTCGAACTCGAGAAGCGTCCGCTCCTTATACTCAATGGGCTTGCGGGCCAGGACCTCGAGGTTGCGGGTGAGCAGTTCGGTCTCGCGCCGGCCGTGAGTCTCGACGACGCCCACGACCACGTCCACGCCTTCGTCCCGGCGCCGGGCGGCCTGGGCCAACATCTCGTAGGTTTTACCGACGCCCGGGGCCATGCCCAGGAACACCTTGAGCCGGCCGCGCCCCGCCTTGGCCGCTTCAGCGAGAAGCGCGTCCGGATCGGGGCGTCGGGGCTCGTTGGGCGTCATGCCGGCTTAGGGTTACCCTTTGGCAGCGCCGCGTCCAGGGCGCGGTTGGTCATCAGCACATTGACATGGGGCTGGCCGATGAACCCGAGGAAGGGGCCGTCGATATGGGCGGAGATCAACTCGCGCACCTTTTCCGGCGCGGCGCCGCGGGCCTTGGCGATCCGGTCCGACTGCAGCAGGGCGTAGGCCGGCGAGATGTCCGGATCGAGGCCCGAGCCCGAGGTGGTGATGGCGTCGTCCGGGATCTCGGGTGAGCCGGTGGAGGCGCGCAAGGCGGCCGCGTCCCCGCGGATGCGCTTGGCGAGATCGGGATTGAGTGGCCCGTAGTTGGACCCGCCCGAACTCGTCGGGTCATAGCCGGCGCCAGCCGCCGATGGGCGCGGATGCAAATATTCGTCACGGGCGAAGGGCTGGGCGAGCAGCGCCGAGCCGACCACGTGGCCCGAGGCGCCCCGCACCAGGCTGCCGTTGGCCTGGAAAGGGAAGGCCACCTCGCTGACGGCGGTCACCGCGAGGGGATAGCCCAGGCCCAGAAGCAGGGTGAGGACCACCGTGGAGACAATGGCGGGGCGAAGGTCGGAGAGCATGTCATGCGCCTCTTGAGGGCTGTCAGGCGAGGCCCAGGGTGGTGACAATGAGGTCCACCACCTTGATGCCGATGAAGGGAGCAACAAGGCCGCCCAGGCCATAGATGAGCAGGTTGCGCTGCAAAAGCTTGCCCGCGCCGATCGGGCGATAGCGCACCCCGCGCAGGGCCAGCGGGATCAGGGCGATGATGATCAGGGCGTTGAAGATCACCGCCGACAGGATCGCACTGCGCGGGTTGGCCAGGTGCATGATGTTGAGCGCGCCGAGCGCCGGAAGCGACACTACGAAGATAGCCGGGATGATGGCGAAATACTTGGCCACGTCATTGGCGATGGAGAAGGTGGTGAGGGCGCCGCGGGTGATCAGCATCTGCTTGCCCACTTCGACGATCTCGATGACCTTGGTCGGGTCGCTGTCCAGGTCGACCATGTTGCCGGCCTCGCGCGCCGCCTGGGTGCCCGTCTGCATGGCCACGCCCACGTCCGCCTGAGCCAGGGCCGGCGCGTCGTTGGAGCCGTCGCCGCACATGGCCACCAGCCGGCCGCGGCCTTGTTCCTCGCGGATCAGACGCAGCTTGTCCTCGGGGGTGGCCTCGGCAAGGAAGTCGTCCACGCCGGCCTCAGAGGCGATGGCCGCAGCGGTCACGGGGTTGTCGCCGGTGATCATCACCGTGCGCAGGCCCATGCGGCGCAGATCGGCGAAGCGCTCCTTCACGCCGCCCTTCACCACGTCCTTCAAGTGGATGACACCCACCAGGACGCCGTCCTCAGCCACCGCCAGCGGCGTGCCGCCGGACCGGGCGATGCGGTCGATGGCGGAGGTCAGCTCGGCCGGGACTTGGGCGGACGTTATTTCAAGCATGCGCAGGATGGCGTCCACGGCGCCTTTGCGCCAGCTGCGCGCGCCGGCGTCGAGGCCGGAAAGCCGGGTGGTGGCGCTAAACGGCACCGGCGTGGAGTCCGTCGGTGGAACGCCGGTGAGCCCTTGCCCAAGAGCAAGATCGACGATCGAGCGCCCCTCCGGAGTTTCGTCGGCGAGCGAGGCCATCATCGCCGCTTGCAGCGCCACCTCGGCGCGCACCGCCGGGGCCGGGATCACCTCCGTGGCCATGCGGTTGCCGTGGGTGATGGTCCCGGTCTTGTCGAGCAGCAGGGTATCCACGTCGCCCGCCGCCTCCACCGCACGCCCGGAGGTGGCCAGCACATTGAACTTCAGCAGCCGATCCATCCCGGCGATGCCGATGGCTGACAACAGAGCCCCGATGGTCGTGGGGATGAGGCAGATGAACAGCGCGCCCAGGATGAGCGGGTCGAGCTTGACGCCGGAATATTGGCCGAGGCCCAGCAGCGTCACGGTGACGATCAGGAAGATGAGTGTGAGGCCCGCGAGCAGCACAGTCAGGGCCATCTCGTTGGGCGTCTTGCGCCGCTCGGCGCCCTCGACCATGGCGATCATGCGGTCCAGGAAGGTGTCGCCAGCCTCGACGGTGATGCGCACCTTGATCCAGTCGGAGACCACGGTGGTGCCGCCGGTGACCGCCGACCGGTCGCCGCCCGCCTCGCGGATCACCGGCGCGGATTCGCCGGTGATGGCCGCCTCGTTCACCGAAGCCACGCCCGCGATGATCTCTCCATCGGAGGGGATGACGTCGCCGGTCTCCACCAAGACCACCTGGCCGACGCCCAGTTTGTAGGCCGCCGTGGGTACGATCGTGCCTAGCTTGTCATCGATGATCAGCTTGGCCTTTACCTCCACGCGCTGGGCGCGCAGGGCGTCGGCCGCCGCCTTGCCGCGCCCCTCGGCGATGCTCTCGGCGAAATTGGCGAACACCACTGTGAACCACAGCCAGATGGCGATCTGTAGCGCCCACCAGGGGCTCACGCCGGTGCGGAAGGCGTCGATGGTTGAGATCGTGGCCAGGATGGCGACCACCTCGGTGGCCAGGATCACCGGATTGCGCGACAGCCGCCGCGGATCGAGCTTGACGAACGAATCGACGATGGCGCGCGTCACCGCGCTCGAGGTCAGGGTGGTGGAAGCCACCGCCGAGCGGCGCTTTTCGCCCAGATGCACGGATACGTCGGTCATCGGCTTCGGGGCTCCGTTAAGACGCGGCCACGGCCCGGAGCACTTGGAAGTGCTCGACGATCGGGCCGAGGGAGAGGGCGGGGAAATAGAGCAGGCCGCCCATGATCAGGATCACGCCCACGAGCAGGCCCACGAACAGCGGACCGTCCGTGGGAAAGGTGCCGCCGCTGGGGGCGAGCTTGGGCTTGGCCGCGAGAGAGCCGGCCACGGCCAACACTGGCAGAACCGTGGCGAACCGGCCCAGCAACATGGCCACACCCAGGGTCGCGTTCCAGAACGGCACGTTGGCTGACAGGCCGGCGAATGCGGAGCCGTTGTTCCCCGTCGCCGAGCTGTAGGCGTAAAGGATTTCCGACAGCCCGTGCGGTCCCGTGTTCTCCAGCGCCTTGAGGGCGATGGGCGTAACGACGGCGAAGGCGGTGAAGCCGAGGATCGACGCCGGCATCACGAGCACCGAGAGCATGGCGAACTTGACCTCGCGCGCCTCGATCTTCTTGCCGAGGTATTCCGGTGTTCGGCCGACCATCAGTCCGGCCACGAAGACAGCGATGATAGCCATCACCACCATGCCGTAGAGGCCGGAGCCCACCCCGCCCGGCAAGGTTTCGCCGAGCTGGATCATGAACATGGCCATCCCGCCGCCCAGTGGCATGTAGCTGTCGTGCATGGCGTTGACGCCGCCGTCCGACGCGCCGGTGGTGAAGGCGGTCCACACCGCGCTCGAGGGCGCGCCGAAGCGCACCTCCTTGCCTTCCATGTTGACGAGGGTGCTGGCATGCACGGCATGCATGGCCGGCGCCGGCTGGGTCTCGGCCCAATAGATCACGGCCGAGGCGCCGAGGATGAACAGCGCCATCACGGCCACCAGCGCCCGGGCGTCCTTGCGCGCCAAAGTCACCACCCCGAAGGCGAACACGCAAGCGTAGGCCAGCACGTTCATCTCGATCTCTTCGAGGAGGTTGGTGATGGCGTTGGGATTTTCGAACGGGTGAGCGGAGTTGGCGTTGAAGATGCCCCCGCCGTTGGTGCCGAGCTGCTTGATCGCCTCCTGGCTCGCGGTCGGATAGAGCATGATCGTTTGCTTGCCGCCTTCGACGCCCACGGCGTGCGCGCTGGCGGTCAAGGTTTGGGGCTCGCCGAGGGCCACAAAGCTGAGCGCCACGACGATCGAGATCGGTAAGAGGACGTAGAGGCTGATGCGAGTCATGTCGACCCAGAAATTGCCCAGGGCTTCACCTCGGTTGGACACGAAAGCGCGGGCCACGGCCGCCGCCATGGCGATCCCCGCCGCCGCCGACAGGAAGTTGTGGCTGGTCAGCCCCGCCATCTGGGAGAAGGCGGAGACCGTCTGTTCAGGCGTGTAGGACTGCCAATTGGTGTTGGTGACGAAGCTGATGGCGGTGTTGAACGCCAAGTCCGGGCTCAGGCCCTTGAAGCCCTGCGGATTGAACGGCAGCACATCCTGGAACCTCAGGATAAGATAGAGCGCGACAAAGCCCGCTGCGCTGAACACCAGCATCGAGATCGCGTAGGCGAACCAGTTCTGGCTTTTGGTCGGGTCGACCCCAAAGGCCCGATAGAGCACTTTCTCCACCGGCCCCAGAACCGGATCTAGCCAGGTCTTTCCGCCCTGCCAGACACGCGCCATGAAGAGGCCCAGCGGAATCGCCAGGACCACCGTAATGGCGATGGTGGCGAGAATCTCGCCCCAGCCGTTCGCGTTCATCGCCGTCAGTCCTTCTTCACGAAGTCTAGAATTTGTCGGGTCGCAACAGGGCGGCGACCATATAGGCGCCGATGAGCACCGCGCCGACGCCCCAGATCAGTTCGATGAACATCGTCAAATCCTCTTCAGCGCGATGGCGTAGAGGACGAAGACGCCGATCACGGCGAGGCCGGAGGCGATGTAGATCAAGTCGGCCATGACAGATCCTTCGCGCGCGACCCAAGGCGGGTCGGGCAAGGTCGGCGGAATAGGCCCAGAGTGCGTAAGATCGCCATTCCGAAGACCGGGCCACCGCATAAGGAAGATATAAAGATCGACACCGCTGACGTTGACCGGCGCCGCCTTCGGTTCCACGATGTGGAGAGCTTGGGAGAGACGAAATGGCCGACGGCGAGATGATGGCGAAAGCAAAATTCCACGCCATGACCGAAGGCACGACCGATGACTGGCGGGCCATCGGCGCCGCCGGCCGGCCGTTTCACGAGGCCTATGGCGACCGCCTGATCGGTGCGCTCCGGGAACTCGGCGGCGACACCGGCGGCTTCGCCGTCGACCGGCTCACCCACTCACTGCAGACGGCCACCCGCGCCATGCGCGATGGGCGCGACGAAGAATATGTCGTCTGCGCCCTGATGCACGACATCGGCGATCTCATGGGTCCAGCCAACCACGCTGAGATCGGTGCGGTGATCATGAAGCCCTATGTCTCGGAAGCCAACCACTGGATGATGGACAAGCATGGCGTCTTCCAGGGGTACTATTTCTTCCACCTGATCGGCCTCGACCGCGACATGCGCGAGCAATACCGCGGCCACCCGCACTTCGAATATTGCGCGCAGTTCTGCCATCTCTACGATCAGTCGAGCTTTGATCCGGACTACGACACCGCGCCGCTAGAGGCGTTCGAACCGATGCTGCGCCGGGTCATCGCCAGCCCGAAGAATTCGATCTACGGCCGCGCGGCGGTGTCCAGCCACGCGGCCTAGTCGCCGGCGCTGAATGTCCCCTCAATCGGGTTGCCGGAAGCGCGCGCAATCCTGAACACCAGACGTGCGCCGCCTTTTCACGTGGGGAACCCCGCGGCCGGAGCAGGGTTCTTTAGGGCCGGGAGGGGCTCAATCGAAGGATCGATACTCCCATGAAACCCATCCACAAGCCGCTCATCGCGGCCATCGGAGCATTGGCGGCCCTAGGCGGCGTTGCGGCCGCGACTTCGGCCGGTGCCGCTGTGGTCTGCAACCGCTATCATGAATGCTGGCGTGTGCATGACCGTCTGGATTATCCGGCGGCGGCCGCCGTGACGATCTACGACGACACCTGGACAGCGCCAGACACCACCTACCACTGGCTCAAGGACCGCGACGATCACGGCTATTGGGTCCATGGCCGCTGGCACAAATTCTAGCTGTTAGCCTGACCTTCCAGCGCCTCGGACTTGAAGCAAGTCCGAGGCGCTTTCTTTTTGTCTCTCAGGCGTCGAACACGATCACCGAGCGAGCGATCTGGCCGCTCTTCATTTCCTCGAAGGCGTCGTTGACCTCCTCGAGCTTGATGCGGCGCGAGATCATGTCGTCGAGCTTGAGTTTGCCGGATAGATACATGTCCACCAGCCGAGGCATGTCCACGGGATAGTGATTGGACCCCATGAGCGAGCCCTGGAGCTTTTTCTCGCCCAGGAAAGCGTAGCCCGGAATCGTGACGCTCTGGCCGATGGGGATCATGCCGATAATGTTGGCGTCGCCCCCGCGCTTGATCATGCCAAACGCCTGCTCGGCGGTCTTGGAAAGTCCCACGGCCTCAAAGCTGTGATCGACGCCGCCCTTGGTCATTTCCAGCACCTCTTTCACTGCGTCGGTTTCGGAGGCGCACACGAAGTCCGTCGCCCCGAAGTTGCGGGCCATGTTGTCCTTGGACTTGGACATGTCGATCGCGATGATACGGCTCGCGCCGGCAATGGCGGCGCCGTTGATGGCCGCCAGGCCCACGCCGCCGCAGCCGATCACGGCGACGGTCTCGCCCGGCCTCACCTTGGCGGTATGGAAGACCGAGCAGACCCCGGTGAGTACGCCGCACCCGATAAGCGCGGCGCGGTCGAGGGGCATGTCCGGGCGGATGGCGACGCAGGCATGCTCGTGGATCAGCATCTGCTCGGCGAAGCTGGAAAGGTTCAGATACTGCATCATCGGCCCCGTCTCCTGCGCCAGGCGCGGCGCGTCGGACGCCTCGCGCTTGGTGTCGGGGCTGACGCAGAGGCTCATGTGGCCGGTGAGACAGAACTCGCAGTGGCCGCAATAGGCCGAAAGGCAGGTGATCACGTGGTCGCCCGGCTTCACCGTGCGCACCTCGGAGCCCACCTGTTCAACCACGCCGGCGCTCTCATGACCGAGCACGGCCGGCAAGGGATGGGGGTAGGAGCCTTCGATGAAGTGGAGGTCGGAATGGCAGACGCCGGCGGCGGCGGTGCGAATCAAGACCTCGTGCGGGCCAGGCTTGCTGATCTGCACGTCCTCGATCTGGAGGGGGGTTCTGACTTCCCTGAGGACGGCGGCCTTCATTGCGTTTCCTTTCCCGGCGAGACTATCGCGGCCGTCTGGCGACCGTCGACGAGGGTTATCGCCGGTAAGTCGGCGCCCGCCAAGAACCAAGTGGGCAAGTCCGAGCCCGCCGTTGCCGAGAGCGCGCCAGCGCTTTAGGTTCGCGAAATCATGAAGCCCAATCCGTTGTGTGTCCTCGCGCTGCTTTCCCCTCTCGTCCTCGGCGCCTGCGAGACCGAGTCGCTTGGCCCCACGGTCAGTGGGCCGGCGACGCTCTATCAGCCCGGCACGGGAGAGACCTTCAACGAGGGTGATTTCGTCTGGTCGCGGGCGCCGGGGGTCGGCTCGATCGACGGCGTACTCACCTTCCGTGACGGCGGGACGCGCTACTCCTGCCGCGGCCGTGACGTCATCCTGACACCAGAGACACCCTGGGTGCGCCGGCGCATGTTCATTCTCTATGGCTCGATCGACTCCGCCGCCGTGCCGGCCGACATCGTCCGCGCGCGCACGCCGTCCGGGCCTAGCGGCGACTACGCCAGCTATGCGCGCAAAACCCAGTGCGACAGCGCCAACCGTTTCAGCTTCAGGGGCCTGCCCGACGGCGGTTGGTACGTGATCACACTGGCGAGGCCTGACGACGCATCGCAGGGAACCGTGGCCGTCATGCGCCGGGTCCAGATTCGCGGCGACGCCCGCACGATCGACCTGGACTAGCTCTTTCCTTCCCCGCGTCGAGGGGAGAGGGCTCGAGGGCTTTTTTCATGAACACAGGCCCATGCCCGCCGTTCACGCCGGGTTCAGCCAGGCGCGCCTATCTATCCTCCGAACCTCGCGAGAGGCATCCCGAGCGCGGTTCCCGCGTTTTCTTACTTGGAACGGTTGAGGAGGTTCCGATGAACTCGATTCTGAAAAATGGCGCAATCGCGATCGCCGCGGCCGGCGCTCTTGCGGCCGCCCCGGCGATGGCCGCGCCCCATGGCGGAGGCGGGCATGGCGGCGGCGCGCATTTCTCCGGCGGCGGCGCCCGAGGCGGCGGCTTCCGCGGCGGATATCGCGGCGGCTACGGTGGATATCGGGGCGGCTACGGCTGGCGCGGTGGGTATGGCGGCTGGGGCTACGGCGGCTGGTGGCCGGGTGTTTACGCCTATGGCTATCCCTACGGCGGCTGCACCGTCTGGAGCCCCTACTATGGCCGCTATGTGGTCAGCCCCTACTGCGCGGGTTACGGCTACTAGCACCGCCATCGACGATCAGGTTCAGCCCCGCGCTCGCAAGGCGCGGGGCTTTTTCTTGTCCAGCGCCCGTCAGTTCACCGTGGCGCGGCCGATCTCCAGGCCGTCGGCGCCGGCGCTGACCTGGATGACCGAGCCGTCGGCGAACTCGCCGGCTAATAGCTTGCGGGCGATGGGGTCGATCAGCTCCTTCTGGATGACGCGCCGAAGCGGCCGCGCGCCATAGACCGGATCGAAGCCCTTTTCGCCCAGCCAATGGATCGCGCCCGGATCGAGGGCTATGGCCATGCGCCGCGTCGCCAACAGCTTTTCCACGCGCTGGAGCTGGATATCGACGATGGAATCCATCTGCTCGCGCCCCAGGCGCTTGAACAGGATGATTTCGTCGATGCGGTTCAGGAACTCTGGCCGGAAATGGCGGCGCACCACGTCCATGACCAGCGGACGGACCGCCTCCACATCGTCGCCCTCGCCCTGGGCGGCCAGGAACTCCGAGCCGAGGTTCGAGGTCATGATGATAAGCGTGTTGCGGAAATCCACCGTCCGCCCCTGACCGTCAGTCAGCCGACCGTCATCGAGCACCTGGAGGAGGATGTTGAACACATCCGGATGGGCCTTCTCCACCTCATCGAACAGCACCACCTGATAGGGGCGCCGTCGGACGGCTTCGGTAAGCGCGCCGCCTTCGTCGTAGCCGACATAGCCCGGAGGGGCGCCGATCATCCGGCTCACCGAGTGCTTTTCCATATATTCGCTCATGTCGAGGCGGGTGATCGCCGCCTCGTCGTCGAACAGGAACTCAGCCAGCGCCTTGGTGAGCTCGGTCTTGCCGACGCCCGTCGGGCCCAGGAAAAGAAACGAGCCGATGGGTCGGCCCGCGTCCTGCAGGCCCGCGCGGGCGCGGCGCACGGCGTCGGACACCGCCTCAAGCGCTTCTTCTTGGCCGACCACGCGATGGCGGAGCGAATCCTCCATGCCGAGCAGCTTCTCTCGCTCGCCCTCGAGCATCTTCTCCACCGGGACGCCCGTCCACCGGGAGACCACCGAGGCGATCTGTTCGGCGTCCACCACTTCGGGGGTGAGGGCGTCGGCGTCGGCCGCCTGCTCTTCGTCGGCTAGGCGCCGTTCCAGGGGCGGAATCTCGCCATAGGCGATCTCCGACGCGCGCTGCAGATCTCCCGACCGCTGGGCAACGGCCAGCTCGGCGCGCAGGCGCTCGAGAGCTTCGCGCGCCTGGGCGGCTTGACCGATTTTGTCCTTCTCCGCCTTCCAGCGCGCGGTCATTTCGTTCGAGCGGCCTTCCAGCTCGGCCAGCTCCTGCTCCAGCTTTTCCAGCCGTTGGCGAGAGGCGGCGTCGCTCTCCTTGGCCAGCGCTTCCCGTTCGATCTTTAACTGGACCACCCGGCGGTCGATCTCGTCGAGCTCCTCGGGCTTGGAGTCCACCGCCATGCGGACGCGGCTGGCAGCCTCGTCGATGAGGTCGATGGCCTTGTCCGGCAGGAAGCGGTCGGTGATGTAGCGGTTGGAGAGCGTCGCAGCGGCGACGATGGCGGCGTCGGAGATGCGCACGCCGTGGTGCGCCTCATACTTTTCCTTCAAGCCGCGCAGGATGGAGACCGTGTCCTCGACGGTGGGTTCGCCCACGAACACCGGCTGAAAGCGGCGGGCGAGCGCGGCGTCCTTCTCCACGTTCTTGCGGTATTCATCGAGGGTGGTGGCGCCCACGCAATGCAGCTCGCCGCGCGCTAAGGCCGGCTTCAACAGGTTCGACGCGTCCATGGCGCCCTCGGTCTTGCCGGCGCCCACCAGAGTGTGCATCTCGTCGATGAACAGGATGACGCCGCCCTCGGCCGCGGTGACCTCGTTCAGCACCGCCTTCAGGCGCTCTTCGAACTCCCCTCGATACTTGGCGCCCGCGATGAGCGAGCCCATGTCGAGGGCCAGCAGCCGCTTGTCCTTCAGGGATTCGGGCACGTCGCCGTTGACGATCCGCTGGGCCAGACCCTCGACGATGGCCGTCTTGCCAACGCCCGGCTCGCCGATCAGCACAGGGTTGTTCTTGGTGCGGCGCGCAAGCACCTGGATGCTGCGCCGGATTTCCTCGTCGCGGCCGATGACCGGGTCGAGCCGGCCGTCGCGCGCCGCTTGAGTGAGGTCGCGGGCGTAACGCTTGAGCGCATCATAGCCCTCCTCCGCCGAGGCGCTGTCGGCGGTGCGACCCTTGCGCAGAGCCTGGGCGGCCTGTTCGAGGGCGGACGCCTTGACCCCGGCGGCGGCCAGGGCCTTGGCGGCCTCGCCGCCCTCCTTGGCGATGGCGATCAGCAGGCGCTCGGTGGTCACGAAGGCGTCGCCCGCCGCCTTAGCCCCGGCTTCGGCGGCCTCGAAAACGCTGGCCATCTCTGGTCTCATATAGAGCTGGCCGCCGCCGCCCTCGACCTTGGGCGTCTTGGCGAGCAGCGCCTCCACCGCCTGTTCAGCCGCGTCGGGGCGCCCGCCCGCGCTCTGGATGAGGGCGCGGCCGAGCCCATCCTTCTCCTCCAGCAGCACCTTCAGCAGATGCTCGGGAGCGAATTGCTGGTGCCGCCTGGCCAGCGCCAGGGACTGGGCGGACTGGATCGCCTGTTTGGCGCGATCGGAATAGAGGTCGAGGTTCATGGGACGCCCTGGATCTGGATGACTTCACGCCATGTAGGTGTGGCCGGAAAGTCACACAAGGGTCCGACCATCTCCGTCGACGCAGGTCATTCAGCCGTTGTTCAACCCTGGGCGCCCATATCCTCAAGGCGCGGCTGTCGAGCGGACCTAACCGTGACTTTGGGCGTTGAGCCTAAGCGAGATGTGGGAAGGCGGAGATCGTGACCTCGATCGGCGTTGAGCAGCTGGGAGCAAGACCCGCCAGGACGAGGCCCCGGGGCGTGCTGGGCCTTGGCTGGGCGTGCATCGAGTCGGCGGTCAGCGGCCGCTCCGAACACCGACCCACCAGCGCCGACTATCCCGACAACGTGGTTCGCCGGGTGAGCTTTTCCGCCGGCGGCGGTCTCGGCTGGATGATCTCGGCCCTCGTTACGCCCCGCGTCACGCCCGCGCCGTGGAAGATCGTGGTGGTGACCGGCGCGCCCTCGTGGGCGGAATACTGGGCGCCCGTGATTGCGGCTCTGCCGGCCGACCGGGAAATGATCGTTGTCGATCGCCCTGGCTATGGTCTCAGCGAGCCAGCCGAATGCGTGCCGGACATCCGCGACCAGGCCCGCGCCCTGGCCCCTCTGCTGGAAGCTGCCCGCGGCCAGAAGATCCTGCTCGTTGGACAATCCTACGGCGCGGCCATCGCCGTGCTGATGGCGGCGGCGAACCCTCGCAATGTCGCCTCGGTGACTTTGCTGTCGAGCTATCTCGGTGAAAGCGGCCCCACCGCCCGTTGGCTGGTCGACGCCGGCCGGCGCCTGAAAGGGCTGATCCCGCGCGACCTGCGCACGGCGGTGGCTGAGGTTTCCGGCCAGCCGCCGCAATTGCCCCAGATGCGCGAGGCCTTGGCGCGCCTGCGCGCGCCGGTTCACGTGATCCATGGCGACGCGGATGATTTCGCGCCGGTGGAGCTCGCCCGCCGTCTGGCGGCGGACACCCGGGCGCGGCGCCCGATCCGGCTGCAAGAGGTGGCGGGCGCGGGCCATTTCCTCAACGATGGGCCGACGCAGACCATCATCGACTGCCTGGAGGCCTGCCTTCCGGCCTCCGCCCCGGCGCCCGCCGAAGGGTTCGGCGCCTGGGTTTCGGATCTCGCGAGCCGATTGAAGTCGGTCTCGCCCGGCCGGGGAGAGATCGCAGCTTAGAAGACCGAGCGATCGGGAAGCTTTGCGATTTCGCGGAGCCAGAGGCGTACCGTAAATTCATATTATCTAGGCTGAATTCACCGTATTTAATTCAGTTCTCGGCCGGCTCCGACCGCGGACGAGCGGGCGGCGTGAATTTGACGCCGTGGCCCGCGGGGAGGCGGGCACATCCCTTAATGATTTCGAAAGGGCCGACCGTAAATTCGTATTATCCATAGCAAATCCGCCGTAAATAATTGAGGGGCGGCGGCTGGTTTGGCCACGCGGATCCACCGCTAATCCCCGTTCCAACGGTGGCGCAAGTGCGCTGAGACTGTCGGCAAGCGTCGCCGGCGCGTGGAGGCGGACAGGAACTGATTCAGGCATGGCCCAGCAACACCGTCGGGAAAGGGAGCCTGCGAACAATAATACAATAGTTGCAAAAAGGCAAATTCTCTGCGCGCGAGCAAGCAGATTTAATTCCGAGTCCGAACCGTCAGGCTTGGGGAATCGGCGAACCGTCGGTGAGCGACGCCACTACATCCGTCCATACGTCGTCGAGTGGACGGCCGGCGTCCTTGGCGAGCACGGCCTCGCCGTTCTCGCCTGTCCGCATGGCGGCATTGGCGCGCCGCACGGATCCCACGCCGTGCGTACGCTCGATCCAGTCCAACAGCGCGGCCGCCTGCTGATATCCCCGTCGATAATCCCCCGCCGCCGGATTGAGCCGCCTCTCGGGATCCTGTGGAAACAGCACGTAGTATCGGACGTAATCGGCGACCCCTTCCACGAGCCAAGGAATGAACGGTGGCTTATAGTCCTGAACCACGTGCACAAGCTCGTGGCCGACGTAGTTGTAATAGGTCGGGTGGGCCGTGATGTATGGCGCATTCAGCGCGATGATGTTGCCGACCGTATGTCCTGCGAGTCCTTGCGGCAGGTCGTTGCGGAACTTGATGTAGACATTCTCCGGCGGTCGATATCCGGGCGAGGCCAGCGCGCCGGCGACGAGCGGCCACCAACTCACGGCCCGCCGTCGAAGCTCCTGACCCCACGCCTCCAAAGAAGGCGCATCTTCGGTATCGATGACGAAGTTTGGGGTCGTCCCGGCTGCCCGGAGCCCCGATGGGAGCAGAAGCAAAGAGCCAGCGGCGATCAGCGAGCGCCGGGACACCATCACCTTGATCCCGGCTTCCGTCATGACGAGAGCCGCCTAGAACACGCTCCGGCCGGCCACGCGCAGATCGTAGCGCTGTTCGCCCTTGCGGAAGTCGGCGTCGCCTTCGAGGGCCAGGTACGAGAATTCCGAGCCGCTCTTCAGCGAGAAGCCCACGGTCGCCCAGCCGCCCTTGTCGGGATCGCCGGCCACGGTGAAGGGCGTTCCGTCCTGGAAGTTGGCGGTGACGTCACCCACCTCGCCGCTGATGACTTCCCGATAGCCGAAGCGGACCTCGCTGCGGAACCAGGCGGCGCGACCCCACTGCCGGCCCAGGACCATGAGCGCCTGGCCGCTGAACTGGGTGTCGGTCTGCGGCGCCAACGCCAGGTTGAACGCCGTCTCGGGGCCGGTCTCCTGATAGCCGTTCTGATGCAGCGTCAGGTAGTCGAGGGAGAGCTCGGGCCGGGCGTAATACGGGCCGAACAGCTTGATCTCGTAGCTCGCACCCACGTGGCCGTCATAGAAGGCGCCGCTCCAGCTGGCCTGGGCCTCGTCGACGGTCGTCAGATAGGCGAAAATGCGGTTCTCGGAGAACCAGCCATAGCCGGCGCCGCCACGGGCGGAAAACGTCAGATTGCCAAGCGAGCGACGGTAATACACGCCGGCCTCAACCATGGAGGCGACATCACGGGCGCCGAGCTGGGCTGCGGTGTCGGTCTCCTGGGCGTTGAAATAGGCCAAGGTGACGCCCATGGCGCCGCCGCCGGCCCCCATGCGTTCGTAGCCGCCTACCAGCCCCAGCACCTTGGCGTCCGAGCCAAGACTGTCGACGCCGCTGCGGTCCACGCGTTCATTGACTTCCTGCAGCCACAGACTGGCGCCCCCCACATGGGTGGCGTTGTCGGGCGGCGTGGCGGTCATGGCCGACTCTTTTTCCACGGCGGCGTCGAGCGCCTCAAAGATGCCCTGGCCCTGGTTGGGCAGAAGCTGGTCGTAAACCGATTTCAGACCGGTCTCGGATGTCTGGCTGAGCAGACCCTGGGAGATCCCTGCGCTGCCGGCGGCGGTGGTGTTCGTCGACAGAGTGTTCAGGATGGCGTTGTAGGCTGCGGTTTCCTCGGCGTTGAAGCCGAGTTGGGCGGCGGTCTTGCGGGTGACGGTGAGATCGATGGCGCTGTCGCTTGGGTTCCCCGGTTCGGAGGCCACATAGGTCGCCAAGGCGGAGTAGAGGAACGGCGTGTTGCCCACCGAGGTGGCGGCGAGCGAAGGGGCGCTTATCGTGCCGGCGGCGCCCTGGATGACCGTGTAGGTCTGAACGAGATTGGTCTGAAGACTGACCAGGTTGAGGCCGATCTGGCCGCCGGGCGCGATGGTGACAGCGCCCGTGGTGGTGAATTGGGTATTCTGATTGTTGATCGGGTCGGCGGCGACGTTCAGGACACCGGTGGCGCCAACGCTGATGCTTGTGGCGCTCTGGTTGAGGGTCGGGTTGGTGTCGACAAGCGCTCCTTCGTTGACGCTGATCTGGAACTGGCCACCGGGCTTTTCCGAAATATAACCCCCCACCACTGGAGAGTTGATCGAGGTCACACCGTTGGTCGTGACAGTCGAGCCCTGGATGTTGATCGTATTGAGCGCGGCGCCCATGGTGATCTTGCCGGCGGTGACGTCCCCGGCCTGGATGTTCAGCGTATCAGGGCCCGAGCCCATGTAGATGTCACCGACGATGGCCGGCGTCGTCGCGCCTATCTCACGCCAATAGGAGGGGTCGTCGACGGGATCTAAGCCTGCGCCCGCGGCGATGGTGTTGACGTAGATATTACCCTGGTAGCTGACGAGCTGGCCGACCGTGTAGCCAGACGTGGCCGCATAGGCCGTCACGCTGGACGAAGTCGCCAAAGGCGAGAAGGATTGGTTGATCGTCTGCGGCAGGGTCCCGGCGCTCATGTCGATGGCGACGGCGTTGCTGGCCCCGCTGGCCGATGTGGTCGGCATGAGCGCGCTGACCACGGTCTGGTTGAGCACCGCCTCGATGGAGCCGGTGTTGTTGATGTTCTGCAGGGTCCCGGACTTGTCGATGATAGCCCCGGTCGCGCCGCCCGCTCCGGCCGTGCCGGTGAGCTCAGCGAGAATGCCGCTGTTGTTGGTGATGGTGGTCACCGACGCGCCGGCGTCGATTTCGATGCCGGTGACATTCACCGCCGTCGGCGCCGGGGTGTTGGGATAACCTCCGCCGTTCGAGGTGGACGTCAGGGCGGAATTGACCTGGATCGACGAGGCGAAGATCGCGCCGTCATTATAGATCGTCGGCACGGTCGCGCCGGCGCCGATGCGGATCGCCGTGGCGTTGCCCTGATAGGCATAAGCCGCGATGGTGCCGCTGTTGTAGAGGCCGCCCACGACATTGACCGACCCGCTCGGCAGATAGACGGCGGGCGTTGACCCAGTCGGCTGGTTGTTGGAGCCGAAGGTGTACGTCACCGGGGTGATGAGGATAGGCCCCCCGATCTGCAGCGCGGTCGCCGACAGCTGCTGCCCCAGAAGATAAGGGGACGTGAGCGGGTCGAACAGGCTCTCGCCCAGCACCGAGCCCTGGATCACCAGGCCGAACTGCTGAGTGGGCGCCGCTGTATTGTAAGGGCTCAGATAGCTGCTGCCGGTGAAGGCGCCGATCGTGATAGCCGGCGCCGTTCCTGTCGCCGACACGGCGCCGATCTGCATCGCCGGCGCCGAGCCGTAGGAAACCACAGAGCCGGTTCCCTGGAGGGTGTCTGGCACGCCGTCGTTGTCGAGGTCGAGGTTGGTGGTGCTGAGGATCGGCGGCGGTGCGCTGACGATGAGGCCGGCGCCGACGTTGCCGCCAACCGTCACAGCCGCCCCACCCTGCTGCATCTCTTCCTGGCTGTAGAGGACGGAGATGTAGGGGTTGGTCTGGCGGGTCGTCGTGCGATAGCCGGTGGCGACCACGCCCGATGAGATATTGACGTAGCCGCCGACGTTGCCGTTGAGCTGCACCGCCTGCGCGCCCGGGCCGGTCGCCGACACGCCGGTGATGCGCATGTTGCCGCCGACGCCGCCCGTGGGGGTGATCTGCAGGCCGATGGCGTTCTGGCCGGTGACCGTGATCGTACCCTGGGCGATCGTGGCGGCGGCGCTGGTCGTGGCCGGAGTCACCACCAGCGACGTGAAGTCGCCGGAGATCGGGGCCTGGATGGAGACGCCCTCGGAGTCGTTGCCGTTCACCGTGATCGTGCCGGTGTTGATGATCGAGCCTACGAACGTCGGCGAGCCGGACGACGGGAGCGTGACCTCGACGCCCACGCGGTCGGAGCCCTGAGCGAAAGCGCCGGTGTAGAGGCCGTCATTGTTGGGGTCCGTGGGCGGCGTATAGGTCTCGGTGAGCTGTATCGAGCCAGAAAGCGTGGCCGAACCCGTGTAGCCGCCGACAATGTTGAGGCCCGTGGTGCTATTCTGATTGGACGAGCTGAGCGAGCCCGAGACGGTCACGGTGTTGTTGCTGTTCAGCGTCAGGGCCGTGCCCGCCGCCGAGAGATTGATTGAGCCGGTCACGTCGACGTCGGCGGGCTGGCCAGCGTTGGCCGTGGCCGTGGTCACCGGCGTGCTGGTCGAGGAGGATATGGTCACCTGCGCCAACGCCGGGACGGATGCCATCAGGAGTGGCGCGGTCGCCGCAGCCGCAGCCAGTAATCTTCGCTTCATGGACGGGACTCGTAGCTCGCTGCGACGTAGGTTGGATCGACCCGCCGTAATACGAGGGAAATTGGGGACGATTCAAGGCAAACGGCGGATTGACGAGAAGATGTCACGCCACAGTTACATGCTTGTCGTCCAATGGGAGGCGGAACTGAGACGACGACGCGCGCCATTGCATGACTGAGAACCGCCTGGACGCTCTCCGCCCCGGCCGGACGGGTATGCTCGTCCTGGCGGCGGCCATCGGCGTTGCACTTCTCGTAATGTTTTGGCGCCCGGAGGCCGGCCTGGCGGCGCTCGCCGCCTTGGCGGTCATCGCCATTGCGGGTGTATTCGCCTACGTGCGGCGGCCGTTCGCGACTCAGCCATTGGCGGCCTCGGCGGCGGCCCGCGCCGGCGTGAGCGCGCTCCCCTTCGCGCTGATCGTGGAACGCGCGGCCGATCCGATGATCATCGCCGCCGGCGGTGACCGCGCCGACCTCAACGCCCGCCGGTTCCTGTTCGCCAACGCCGCGGCGCGCGAATTGCTCCGCATTCAGCGGCCAGAGGGCCCTCTCACCACAGCCATCCGCGCGCCGGAGGTGCTGGCGGCGGTGGACGAGGCCCTGTTCGAGCACGTCGTCGGCCACGCCCTCTACCAGGCCGGCGGCGTCCAGGACCGGGTTTGGCGAGTGCGCGCCGAGCCGCTCGATTCGGACGGCGATATCCGCCTGGCGGTCGTCTCGCTGCGCGATGAGACCGAGTTTCGCCGCAGCGAGCGCACCCGCGCCGACTTTCTGGCCAACGCCAGCCATGAACTTCGCACGCCGCTGGCTTCGCTCACGGGTTTCATCGAGACCCTACGCGGCCATGCGCGCGATGACGAGGCCGCCCGTGACCGGTTCCTGACCATCATGCAGGTTCAGGCCGAACGCATGCGCCGCCTGATCGATGATCTGCTGAGCCTTTCGCGAATCGAGCTGGGCGAGCACATCGCCCCGGCGGGCCAGGTCGACCTGACCGTGGCGGCGATCGATGTTCTCGACGCATTGGGCCCGCTCGCCCAGGAACGCGGCGTGACCTTCGAATCCAAGCTGCCGCCGCCCGGAGAGGCCGAGGCGCCTGGCGATCGGGACCAGATCCTGCAGGTAATCCAGAACCTGGCCGAAAACGCACTCAAATACACCCCGGCTGGAGGGTCGGTGTCCGTGAGCCTGGAGATGGGGTTGGACGCGGCTTCATGCGTCGCCCCGAGATCCGCCGGAACCGTTCACCTTTCCCTTCTCACGCCGGACCACGCGCCCGATCGGCGCTATGCGGCGCTGCGCGTTCAGGATCAGGGGTCCGGCATCGCCCGCGCCAACCTGCCGCGCCTTACTGAGCGCTTTTTCCGCGTCGAAGGCCAGAAGAGCGGCGAGCACGCCGGGACGGGCCTGGGCCTGGCCATCGTCAAGCACATCGTCAACCGACACCGCGGCGGGGTGACCGTGGAAAGCGCGGAAGGCATGGGCGCCACCTTTACCTTCTACATTCCCATGACCCGGAGGGATGACGCGGAGGCCGGCGCAGCTTGACGCTCGTCTAGGTCAAGCTGCAAAGCGGCGCGCATGAAGATCCTCGTTGTCGGATCGGGCGGGCGCGAACACGCCCTGACCTGGAAGATCGCCGCGTCGCCCCTGGTCACCGACCTGGTGTGCGCGCCGGGCAACCCAGGCATGGCCGCCCTGGCTGAATGTCGCGCCGTGGCGGCTGCCGACGTGGAGGGTCAGGTCGCTCTTGCCCGCGAAATGGCCGCCGATCTGGTGGTCGTAGGTCCGGAGACGGCCATCGAAGCCGGACTCGCCGACCGCCTGGCCGAGGCCGGAATCGCTTGCTTTGGCCCGAGCGCCAGCGCCGGCCGCCTGGAATCGTCCAAGGCTTTCGCCAAGGCCTTCGCCGAGCGCCACGGCCTGCCCTCCGGCCGATTCGGCGTGTTCGAGGCGGCGGCGCCGGCCAAGGCGTTCCTCAAGGAATTTACGGCGCCCTATGTAATTAAGGCCGATGGTCTGGCGGCGGGCAAGGGCGTGGTCATCGCGCCGGACGTGGCCGCCGCCGAGACCGCGATCGACGACGCCCTGGACGGCCGATTCGGCGCGGCGGGCGCGCGGCTGGTGATCGAGGAATTCCTGGAAGGCGAGATCGCCTCTCTGTTTGCCCTGTGCGACGGGAGCGCCAATCTCCTCTTCGGCGGCGCCCAGGACCACAAACGCGCCTTCGATGGCGAGACCGGACCCAACACTGGCGGCATGGGGACCTATTCGCCGGCCCCGGTGCTCAATGCCGCCACGGTGGAAGCGGCGCGCGCACGCCTGATCGCCCCCGCCTTCGCCGGCATCGCAGCCGAGGGCGCGCCCTACCGCGGCGCTCTGTTCTGCGAGATGATGGTGACGCCGGAAGGCCCCAAGCTCATCGAGTTCAACGTCCGCTTCGGCGACCCGGAGTGCCAGGCGCTGATGCTGCGGCTGGAGAGCGATATCGTTCCCTATCTTGTGGCCTCGGCCACGGGCGGGCTCCCGGGCCTGCCGCCGCCGTTTTGGCGCGACGATGCCGCGATCTGCGTCGTGCTCGCCGCGGCCGGCTATCCCGGGACGCCCGAGACGGGCGGCGTGATCGAGGGGGCCGATGCCGACTACGGTCCGGACGTGGTGGTCTTTCACGCCGGCACGGCGCGCCGGCCCGACGGCGCTCTCATCGCCGCCGGCGGCCGGGTGCTCAACATCTGCGCCCGCGCGCCCACTCTCGCCGCCGCCCGGGATCTGGCCTACGGAGCGGTCGACCAGATCCGCCTGCCGGGAGGCTTTTGCCGCCGCGACATCGGCTGGCGCGCACTCGGAGTCTGACCCGGCTTTGCAAGGCGGCGCCCGCCTGGCTAGATGGGCGGCGAGAAAAGTTGAAGGCGAGGAAGCTATGGCCGCTCCCACCGAGGAGCAGATTCGCGAGGCGCAGAACACCGGCGTCAAGGAAGTGGTCGAAAACCACCGCTTCGACGAGGCGAGTCTCGCGGCATGGATGGCGGCCCACGTGGCTGGCTTCGAGGGCCCGCTCGTGGTGCGCCAGTTCAAGGGCGGCCAGTCCAACCCGACCTACGAGCTGACCACGCCCGCGCGCAAATATGTCCTGCGGCGCAAGCCCCCCGGCAAGCTGCTGCCCTCGGCGCACGCGGTCGACCGGGAATTTCGGGTGATCTCGGCGCTCTATCCCACGGGCTTTCCCGTGCCGAAGCCTTATGCCCTGTGTGAGGACGACGCCGTCATCGGCACCATGTTCTACATCATGGGCAAGGTGGAGGGGCGGGTTCTGTGGGATCAGACCCTGCCGAGCTACGCGCCGGCCGAGCGTCACGCCCTGCATATGGCGGCGTTGAAGACCCTGGCAGACCTACACAACACGGCTTACCAGGCCATCGGCCTCGCCGAATTCGGTCGCCCCGGCAACTACATGCTTCGCCAGATTTCCCGTTGGACCAAGCAATATAAGGCCAGCGAAACCACCCATCTCGACACCGTCGAGCGCCTGATCGAGTGGTTGCCGGCTACCGTGCCCGCCGACGATCAGACCACTATCGTCCATGCCGACTACCGCCTCGACAACGAGATCATGCACGCCACCGAGCCGCGCGTTGTGGCCGTGCTCGACTGGGAGTTGGCCACCCTGGGCAATCCGCTGGCCGACTTTACCAACCTGCTGATGCAGTGGGTCAACGGTTCCGTGGCCGCCATCGAGGACAAGAAGGCGTACGGCATCCCGACCATGGAGGAATATGTCGAGCGCTACTGCGCGCTCACGGGGAGGTCGAGCCTCCCGGACCTCAACTGGTATTTCGCCTACAACCTCTTCCGCCTGGCCGGTATCGTTCAGGGGATCGTCGGCCGCGCCCGCGACGGCACCGCCAACAGCCCCCAGGCGGCAGCCATGGAAGCCCGCGTGCCGTTGCTGGGCGAAGCCGCCTGGAAATACGCCAAGCTGGCCGGGGCCTAAGCCCTTCGGACCGCCGCCAGCAGCGCGTCGAGCGTCGCCTCTTCCTCGAACCGGGCGGCCACCAGCCACGGCGTGACGCGGGCGCGCCAGGCGGGGGTCAGGCGCGCCCAGTCTTTTTCGCTGGTGACGAGGCCGGCGCTTAAGGCCGCCGCCCGGTTCGCGAGGAAGGTCAGGAATCGCTCCGAAGGGGCCTGATGATCGGCCAGGGGTGCGAAATCGACCAGATCGCAGCCGGCGGCCTTGAGCGCTCGCTCCATCTTCCACGGCTTGCCAATGCCTGCGAACCCCACCTGCGGACCGGGCGGCGGAGGCCTGAGCGGCGCGAGTCGGGCGACCAGCACCGGTTTGCCGGTGAAAAGGGCGACGAGGTCCGGGTTCGCCTTGGGCAGGTCAGCCGGAAGAAGAATGATTACGGCGTCGGCGCGCGCGAGGCCCGTCGCTAGCGGCTCCCGCATCGGTCCGGCCGGAACCACCGCGCCGTCGCCGAAGGGCCATTCCCCGTCCCGCGTCTCGCCGTCGACCACTATGAGCGACAGCGCCTTGGCCACGGCCGGGTTCTGGTGGCCGTCATCCATGACGATGACCCGCGCCCCCGCCTCAGCCGCCGCACGAGCCCCGGCGGCGCGGTCGCGCGCAACCCAGACCGGCGCATCGGACGCCATCATCAGCGCTTCGTCGCCGACGTCGGCCGCGTCATGTCTGGCCGGATCGACGCGGACGGGACCGCCCAGGCGGCCGCCATGGCCTCGGGTGAGGATATGAGCGTCGCCTCCCCGGGCGATGAGGCGTCTCGTCAGCTCACGGACGATTGGAGTCTTCCCGGCGCCGCCGACGGTGAGATTACCCACGCAGATCACCGGAACGCCAGGATCGGCCGGCGCGCCGCGCGCGATCCTCCGAGCTGTGGCATGCGTCCAAAGTCGCGCCGCCGGAACAGCAAGCAGCGCCACCAGCCCGCGCCGCCCTTGATCGCGCCGGTACCACTCTCTGGGGGTGCGCAGCCTCATCGGTCCAAAAGCGCCAGTAGGCGCGGGGCCAGGGCCTGGTTGTCCTCATCCCGCCGCCGCGCGATCTCGGTGGCGCGCCGGGCCATATCCGTGAGACCGCCGGAGAGCGCCTCGCTCATGACCCGCGCCAGATCCTCCGCCCCATCGATCCGGCGCGCAGCCTCCGCGCTCAGGAAATCCCCATAGATCGGCCAGTGATCCACGTGCGGGCCGGCGACGAAGGGGCAGCCGAGCCTGGCAGGCTCCAACGGATTGTGGCCGCCCACGCCCTCCACCAGGCTGCCGCCGACAATGGCCACGCGCGCCAGACGGTAGAAAAGACCCAATTCGCCCAGTGTGTCGGCGACATAGACGGCCGCGCCGGCGGGGCTTTCGCCCGTGCTCCGGCGCGCGACCGTCAGACCCTCGGCACGCGCCGAGTCCACGGCTTCGGCACCTCGCGCGGGGTGCCGTGGGATGAGGACCAGCAGGGCGTCTTGGCGGACGACGCCGGCGAAGGCGCGGACGATCAGGGCTTCTTCGCCCGGATGGGTGCTGGCCGCGAGGATCACTTGCCGCCCGGCCAAGGCGCTTCGCAGGGACGCGAGTTCCACCTCATCCGCCGGCAGGGGCGGCGCGCCCAGCTTGGCATCCCATATTCCGTTCAGGCGTCCTCCCAAAGCGGCGAAGCGCGCGCCCGCCGCTTCGTCACGGGCCAGAATCACATCGAAGGCGTCAAGGATCGCGGCCACGGCGCGCGGAAACCGCCGCCAGGAGCGAAAGCTCGCCTCCGACATCTTGGCCGAGACGAGGGCCAGGCGCGCGCCCGACGCCTTGGCCCGACCGATCAGATTGGGCCACAGCTCGCTTTCCACGAACACGCCCAGGTCCGGACGCCAATGGCCCATGAAGCGCTCCACCGCCCCCGGCGTATCCACCGGCGCGAACTGGTGGACCGCGCCGGCTGGCAGGCGAGACCTGAGAATCTCCGCCGAGGTGCGCGTTCCCGTGGTCACCAGGACGCCAACGTCCGGCCTCAACTCACGAAAGCGGTCGATAATCGGCAGGAGGGCGAGGCCCTCGCCGACACTGGCGCCATGCAGCCAGGCCAGGGGGCCGTCCGGTCGGGCCGCGCTCGCGCGCCCGAGACGTTCAGTGATCCGGCTGACATCTTCGTTGCCGCGCCGCGCCCGGCCGTTGAGGATCAGGGGTGCAAGGGGTGAAATCGCCGCCGTCGCGCCGGCGTAGAGCGCCAGGGACAGCGGCTTCGCCGCGCTCACGCCGCCGCGCCCGTGAGCAGGGCCTCGGCCCTCGCCTGGCCAGCCTGCATACGTTCCTGCCAATCCTGCCGCACCTGCTCCAGCACTTCGGCGTCCGCGTGCGGCGGTAGGCGCAGGGGACCCTCCAGCACCACCTGACCCCTCGCGAACGGCAGGGGAATGCGCGTCTGGTCCCAACTGGAGAGGGTCAGCGCCGGCGACGCCGCCAGACTCATGATGAACACCGGGCAGTCGGCCGCGCGGGCCATCTGCACCGGGCCGATAGGAAGTTGCTCGCGAGGACCGCGCGGACCGTCGGGCGTCACGATCAACACCCCTCCGGAACGGATGAAGGTCAGGGCCTCGCGGAAGGCGCGCGCGCCGCCTTTGGAAACGGCTCCGCCCTCGCGCCCTGTGGACCCGCGCACGGGAGGGATCTTCAGCCGTTCAGCGGCCTTGGCGATGAACTGGCCGTCGGGCGAGAGCGAGATGATCACCTTGCGCGGCTTGTCTCGCAGCAGCGGGCGACAGGCCATCCCCTGGGCGATGCGCCCGTGCCAGAAAAGCGCGATCAGGCCCTCCGGCCCGCTCATGATCTCGTCGACGGGTGTTCGGTTTTCGAAGCGCCAGCGCACGGTGGCGATGATCAGCTCGATATAGGCGGCCACCAACCAGCCCAGGATCGACTGGACCGCGGCCGAGCGGAAGAAGCCCTTCACGCCGCCGTTCCGGGCGTCGCTTCCAGGTCCTGGGTGCGCGCCAGCCGGGCATAGAGGCCGCCCCGGTCCATGAGGGACGCGTGCGCGCCGGTCTCGACCACGCAGCCCCGGTCGAGCACGTAGATGCGGTCGGCCCCGCGCACGGTGGACAGGCGGTGGGCGATGATGACCGTGGTGCGGCCCGACATGAGGCGCCCGAGGGCCGCCTGAATCTGCGCCTCGCTCTCCGTATCGAGGGCGCTGGTGGCCTCGTCGAGCAGCAGCACGGGCGCGTCCTTCAGGAAGGCGCGAGCGATGGCGATGCGCTGGCGCTGCCCGCCCGAGAGGCGCGCGCCGGCTTCACCCACCATTGTTTGATAGCCGCGCGGCAGGGCGAGGATGAATTCGTGCGCGGCGGCCTGAGCGGCGGCGGCCTCGATCTGCGACTGGCTGGCCCCGGACCGGGCGTAGGCGATGTTGGCGGCGATGGTGTCATCGAACAGGAACGGCTCCTGCGTCACCAGAGCGATCCCGCGCCGGAGTGAAGCCAATGTCACGCCCCGCACGTCCTGACCGTCCAAAGTCACCGAGCCGCCCGTCACGTCGTAGAACCTGGGAATGAGATTGAGCACGGTGGTCTTGCCGGCGCCCGAAGGTCCGACCAGGGCGACGATCTCGCCGCGCCGCGCCTCCAGATTGACCCTGTCCAACACCGGCGCCTCGCCATCATAGGTGAACGAGACGCCCTCCAGGCGCAGGTGGGCCGCGTCCAGCCTGAGCGTCGGCGCGTTGGTCGTGTCGCGGACCTCCGGCTCCACGTCGAGGGCGGCGAACAGCCGCCGGCCGGCCACCAGACCCTGGCTGATTACAGTGGTCAGGTTCGACACCTGGCGCAGGGATTGGGCCGCAGTGAGCATGGCGGCCAGGAAGGCGGCGAATGCCCCCGGGTTGGCGTGGCCGCCCGTTGACCGCCAACCTTCGTAGGCGAGGACGGCGGCGATGATAATGAAGCTCAGTGTTTCGGTGGTCGGAGCGGCCAGGGCGCGAGCGTTGTCGCCGCTGATGATGTAGTGCTGGCGATCGACGATGACGGCGGCCACGCGCGCCTCTTCATAGGCCTCGCGGTTCTCCATCTTGATCACGCGGACCCCATCGAACCCCTCCATGATCGCGGTGGCCAGGGTCGAGGTGGCGTTCATGGCCCCGCGTGCGGCCTTGGTCGCGCTGCGCATGAACCGGCCCAGGGAGAAAGCCACCAGCGGCGCGGCCAGAAGCACGAAAAGGCCGAGGCGCCAGTCGGTCCAGGCCATGACCACGCCCGCGGCCACGAGGGTCAGGCCTTGCTGGACGGAGGTGATGACGCCCGTGGTGGCCGCCTCGCGGATAAGGCCCGCGTCGTACAAGACGGAGGAGACGAACCCGCCGCTGTGCGAAGCCCGCAGCCGCGCAAGGTCCGCCCTCACCAGCTTGCCGAACAGTTCGGCCTGCACATCGCCGACGATGCCGTTGCCCATGCGGTTGATGAGCAGCGCCTGGATGACCTGGACGACGCCCCGGCCGATGGCGAGGGCGACGATGACCAGCGGAATGGTGAGCAGCGCGCCGGGCTTGGGGCGCACGACGAGGTCGTTCACCGCTGGCTGCAGGATGCCTAGGAGCAGGCCCGAGAGGCCCGCGAAAATCGCCGCGCAGACGAGGGAGACGCCCAGCGCCCGCCAGCGTGGCGCGAGATAGCGCCGCGCGATGCGCGCCGCGACTTTCATTTGCCTGGGCGCGGGACGTTCTTTGCTCATGCCGCGCCCTGAGGGGTGGCAGGCCGCCCCATCTATGTGGCGGACCAGGGCCTATTTCTTCATGAACCCGCCGTACTTCGCCGTGAAGCGCGAGACGCGACCGCCGCGGTCGATCAGATGCTGATTGCCGCCAGTCCACGCCGGGTGGGTCTTGGGGTCGATATCGAGGTGAAGCTCGGCCCCTTCCTTGCCCCACGTCGAGCGGGTCTGATAGGTCGTGCCGTCCGTCATCTTCACGGTGATGAAGTGATAGTCGGGGTGAATGTCTTGTTTCATGGCGTGACCGGACCGACTTGAACAGGGTGAAGGACCCGCGTGTGCGGGGCATTTTTTGGACGCGCGGCTATACACGCCTCAGCCGCGTCAAGGCAAGGGCGATCATGACCAGCGAAGGGGTTTCCGGGGCGCGACGACGGGTCGCCGAGGGGGCAAAGGTCGCGGGCGGCCAGCGCGAACCCGGCCGCGATCTTCGGCCCCTGGCCGAGCTCTGGCCGTTCCTCCAGGCGCATCGGGGCGCCGCCATCGGCGCCGCTTTGTCGTTGCTCATTTCCACCAGCGCGACGCTTGGCCTGACCGGCGCCCTGCGGCTGGTGGTGGACAAGGGGTTCGGTTCTGATCTGCGCGGCAGTCTCAACGAAACCTTTCTTATTCTTCTGGGAGTCGCCTGCGTGCTCGCTCTGGCCACCGCGTTGCGATTTTACTTCATCACCAAGCTCGGCGAGCGGGTGGTGGCGGACCTCCGGACCGCTCTCTACCGCCGCGTGCTCGCCCTCGATCAGGCGTTCTTCCTCAAGGTCCGGTCCGGGGAAGTGCTGTCGCGCATGACCACGGACATGACCATCGTCGAGGGCGTGGTCGGGTCGGCCGCCTCCATCGCCGCGCGCAATCTGCTGACGGTGACCGGGGCGGTGGTGATGCTCCTGTTCATCTCCCTCAAGCTCACGGCTTGCGTCGTCATCATCGGCCCGCTCGTCCTCGTACCTCTGCTGCTCTACGGCCGGCGAGTGCGGAGGCTCTCCGCCCGGGCGCAGGATCGCTTCGCCGAGGCCGTGGCCTTCGCCGGCGAGACCCTCGACGCCGTGGATACAGTCCAGGCCTTCGGCCGCGAACGCGCCGCAGGCGACCGGTTCAGCCAGGCGGTGGAAGCCGCCTTTGGCGCCTCAGTCTCCCGGATAAGCGCTCGGGCGGTAATGACCGGCGGCGTGATGATCCTGGTGTTCGGCGGGGTGGCCGCCGTCTTCTGGCTGGGCGCCAACCAGGTGCTCAGCCGGCACATGTCATCCGGCGCGCTCATCCAGTTCGCCATTCTCGCGGTGCTGGCGGCAGGCGCCGTGGGCGCGCTCAGCGAAGTCTGGGGCGACGTGCAGAAGGCCGCCGGGGCCATGGACCGCATCACCCAGCTGCTCCACACCCGTCCGGCGATCACTGCGCCGGCTTCGCCCATGCCGCTGCCCGCCCCCGCCCGGGGCGAAGTGGGCTTCCGCGGCGTCGTGTTCGCCTATCCCGGCCGCCCCGACCTGCCGGCCCTCAACGGCTTTGATCTGCGCGTCCGGCCGGGCGAACGGGTAGCGCTGGTAGGTCCATCGGGGGCCGGCAAGAGCACGGTCTTCCGCCTGCTGCTCAGGTTCTACGACCCCGACGCGGGCGAAGTGCTCATGGACGGTATTGATCTTCGCCAGGCCGATCCGGCCGAAATCCGCGCGCGCATCGCCCTGGTGGCTCAGGAGGCGCCGCTGCTCTCAGGCTCGGCTTTCGACAACCTTCGCTTCGGTCGCGGGGATGCGGATGAGGCGCAGATGCGGGCGGCGGTCCGCGCCGCACAGGCGGAGGCGTTCCTCACCGCTTTGCCCGAAGGTCTCGATACACAGCTGGGTGAGAGGGCGCGGACCCTTTCAGGCGGCGAGCGCCAGCGTCTCGTGGTGGCGCGCGCGCTGGTGCGCGAGGCCCCGATCCTGCTCCTCGACGAAGCCACCAGCGCCCTCGATGCGGAAAACGAACACCTGATCCAGCGCGCGCTCGACGAAGCCATGGCCGGACGCACCACCCTGGTCATCGCTCACCGCTTGGCCACCGTGCTGAAGGCCGATCGGATCGTGGTGCTGGAATCGGGCCGGGTGGTGGACCAGGGGACTCACGCCGAGCTCAGCGCGCGCGGGGGACTCTACGCCCGCCTGGCCGAGCTCCAGTTCGGCATGGAAGCGGCCTGACGCGCCTGGGCCGTCTTTCCGGGCCGGGGGCTGCGCCTCAGCCGGGCCAGCCGGCGCAAGCGGCGCCAGAAGCGGCTCTTCTCAGGTTCAGGATAGGGCTGGAGCAGACGTCGGAACTCCTCGGCGCAGGCCCGCCAGGAATAGCGCTCGGCGGCGGCGCGGGCATGCGCCTTGTCGATCTTGAGGGCCTCCAGGCAAGCTTCCCTCAGGCCCGTGGTCTGGTCGGGCGCCAGCGCGCCGGCGCCGGAATTGGGGATGATGTCCGCCGGTCCTGGGGCCATAAACCCGGCCACGGGCAGGCCTGAGGCCCACGCCTCGAGCATCACCAGGCCGAAGGTGTCGGTGAGCGAGGGAAACACGAACACGTCGGCGCAGCCGTAGTGGGCGGCGAGATCCGCCCCGAACTTCGCCCCGGTGAAGCGCACGTCAGGATAGCGCTGCAACAGCTCCTCCATCTGCGGCCCGTCGCCCACCACCACCTTGGCCCCCGGCAGGTCGAGCGCCAGAAAGGCCTCGATGTTCTTCTCCACGGCCACGCGACCGACATTGAGCCAGATCGGGTGTCGGAGATCGGCGAACAGGTCAGGCTCACCCGGCGCTCGGGGATGGAATGTGTCGGTGTCGACGCCCCGCGACCACACTGAGATGTTGCGGAAACCTTGCTTCTCGAGCTCGTCGGCCATGGTCTTGGTGGCCACCATCAGCCGGCCGGACGGCTTGTGGAACCACTTCATGTAGGCGTAGCCGGCCGCCAGGGGCAGCGGCAGCCTGGCCGAGACGTATTCGGGAAAACGGGTGTGGTAGCTGGTGGTGAACGGCAGCTTCCATTCGAGGCAGATGCGCCGCGCCGCCAGACCGATGGGGCCCTCGGTGGCGATGTGAACGGCCTCGGGCTCGAACTCCTTGAAACGCTGCTGCACCTTCTCGAAGGCGCCCATGGCCAGCTTGATCTCGGGGTAGGTGGGCAACGGGAAGGTGGGAAATTGATCTGGGCTGATCACCTCCACCAGGTCGTCCATCTCGCGCAGTTCGCGGGTGACGCGCGCAAGAGTTCGCACGACGCCGTTTACCTGGGGCTCCCAGGCGTCCGTGGCCAACAATATGCGCATCAGGCGATAGCGGGTTCCGGCATTGGCGCCGATGCGACTTGGGCGCGGCGCGACCCGTCAATCATGGACCAGGAACGCTGCTTCGCCCAGGATAGAATCTCGAGGCGGCCGTCGAAGTGCTCCACGAGGGCCGTGCAGCTCTCCACCCAGTCGCCGTCGTTGATGTAGGTGACGCCGGCGATTTCGCGCATTTCCGCCTTGTGGATGTGGCCGCAGATCACCCCGTCCACACCGCGCCGGCGCGCCTCGGCCGCCACCGCGTTTTCGTAGTTATCGATGAATTGCAGGGCGTTCTTCACGCGGATCTTCAGGAACGCCGACAGGCTCCAATAGCCGAGGCCGAGGCCCCGCCGGACGCGGTTGAACTGCGTGTTTAGCCGAAGGACCGTCCGGTAGGCGAGGTCGCCGGCCAGCGCCAGCCAGGGCGCCAGGCGAACCACCGCGTCAAACTCATCGCCGTGCAGAACCAGGAACCGCCGCCCATCCGCCGTCTCATGGATGGCGTCCCGCGCCACCACCACCCCGCCGAAATGCACGCCGCAGAAATCGCGCACCCGATCGTCGTGATTGCCCGGGATGTAGGTGACGACCGCACCCTTCCGCGCATGGCGCAGGATTTTCTGAACCACGTCGTTGTGGGCCTGCGGCCAGAACCAGCCGCGCTTCATGCGCCAGCCATCGACGATATCGCCCACCAGATAGAGATGCTCGCAGGTGATGTGGCGCAGGAAGTCGAGCAAAAGCTCGGCCTGGCAGCCGCGTGTGCCAAGATGAACATCGGAGATGAAGACGCTGCGGTAAGATGCCAGCGCGCGCTCTTCCACCACCCCTCGCCCTCCAGGGCCTCCGTCAGGGCGGGGTTAAGCTGATTGCTTGTCGGTTTTGTGAATCCCCGCCAGCGGGGCGTTCGCCTCTCCCGCCGGGAGAGGAATTTAGGGCGCGGCCAGGTCGTATTCGTCGCGGCGGCGAGGCCAGTTCGGATAGGCGCCGTCGTTGCGGCCTTCGGGGGTTATGTCCAGGTAGTGATTAGCGCCCAGCAACGCGTCGAGGCCGCGCGCATAGGTCGAATAGGTGTGAAACACCTCGCCGGCCTCATCCTTGTAGAAGACGCTGACGCCGGGTAGGTCCCGGTCGAGGTAGCGAGGGTCGGTGACGATCGTCCCGAAGTTATAGTCGATGCGGCCTTTGGCGATCTCGTCTTCGGTGAACGTGACCCTGAAGTCGCGGTTGAAATCCTCACCCCGCGTGGACATCCACTCGAAGCGCCAGCCCATGCGCGCCTTGTAGGCCAACAGCTTGTCCAGCGGCGCGCGGGACACGGCGATGATCCGCACATCGTGCCGATCTAGATGCGGCGCGGGCCCGTCGATATGCTCGGCCTGGAAAGTGCAGCCGGGGCAGGCGGCGTTCCACTCAGGGGCGTACATCAGGTGGTGGACGATGAGCTGGCGGCGGCCGTCGAACAGCTCGGTCAGGGACTTTGGGCCGTCCGTCGTGTCGAACACATAAGCCTTCTCGACCTTCACCCAGGGCAGGGCGCGTCGCTCGGCCGCAAGAGCGTCACCGTCACGCATATGGGCCTTCTCCTTTTCGAGGAGCGCCCTTCGAGCGGCGATCCATTCCTCCTGGGACACGACCTTGGCTGGCTGCATGACCGACCTCCTCCTACAATCCGCTACCGGGCGAAGACCCTGCGGACGATGTCCTCCAGGCCCCTGGCGTCGGCCTCGGTGAAGGCGGCCGCCGCGGTGGAATCCACGTCGAGCACCGCGATGAGACGCCCAGCACTGTCGAATACCGGGGTCACGATTTCGCTGCGCGAGCGCGAGTCGCAGGCGATATGGCCGGGAAAGGCCTCAACGTCGTCCACGATCAGGGTCTTTCGTTCCGCCGCCGCCGTCCCGCACACGCCCCGTCCGAAATCGATGCGCAGGCAGCCCAGCGTTCCCTGATAGGGCCCGACGACCAGCTGGTCGCCACGCGCGGGGTCCACCACATAAAATCCGGTCCAGAAAAAGCGGTCGAACGCCTGGGCCAGCATCGCCGCCACCGTGGCCATGCGCGCTACAAGGTCCGATTCGCCCTCGACCACGGCGTCGATCTCCTCGGCCAGCGAGATGTAGCGCTCTTCGATGGAATCAGGGACGTTGAGCTGGGGTGCGCGCATGGCTCGCAAGGATATAGGGGCCACGCCGACGGCGCCCAACGCGAAATTGGTTCAACGGGGCCATTGTGTTTCATGTTGCAGTGCAGCATAACGGGCCACACAGATCCGAAGGCCGATAAAATGACCGCTTTTCGAAACCCCTGGCTCAGCCTCGCCGCGGATTCCATGCGCCTGGGCTTCGAAGCCCAGGACGTCATCGGCCTGCGTATGATCAAGGCCGCCTGCGGCGGCTTCGACGCCGGCGACGAGGCCATGCGCATGGTCACGGAAAAGAGCCAGGCCGCTTGGGACGCCAGCTTTCTGGTCACCCGCAGCGTCATCGCCGGCGAGGGCCACCTCGCCCCGGCCCGCGCCCTGGCCCTCTATCGGCGCCGGGTCAAAGCCAACCAACGCCGCCTCAGCCGGACCACGCCGGACTAAAGCCTATGAAGACCTATAGCCTCGAACTGCGCCACGCCCCATCGAAGCGCAAACTGAACGCCCTCGCCGACAACCGGCTCGAGCCGCTCAAGAGCCGCTTCGAGGGTGACCCGGCGGCGATCGCCTGGGCCCAGGGCGAACTTCTGGATTTCGCCCGTCGGCGCGGCGGCAAGAATTTCCAGTACGTCGAGGCGGCGATCATGGAGCTCCTGCCCTTCGGCACGCTTATCGACGGCAAGGACTATCGCCGCCTGGGCCGCTGGGTATGCAATGCAGACGGCATCATCTGGCGCGACTCCCTTCCGGCTGATGCCTGAGGAAGGCTGGTAGGCCCGGTAGGACTCGAACCTACAACCAGACCGTTATGAGCGGTCGGCTCTACCATTGAGCTACGGGCCCCAAGCCGAGAGGCGAAAGTGCGGTTATCATGGGCGGACCGGCGCTGAAAGCGCGCGGGATCAAGGAGTCCGCCTGATGAAAAGCCCGATCGCCCCCCTCCTCCTGCTCACGCTGTGCGCGCAGGGCGCCCACGCGCAGAACGCCGCCGACGCGCGCTTCGCCGCCACCACCCTCAACGTCTCCGCCTACGGGGAAGTGAAGCCGCCGCCGGACATGGCTGCGATCACCTTAGGCGTGGAGACCTCCCAGCCGACCGCCGCGCAGGCCATGAGCGCCAACGCGGCGCGCATGAACCGGGTCATCGCCGCGCTCAAGAACGCCGGCGTCCCCGACCGCGACATCCAGACTTCGCAGCTCGATCTTTCGCCGCAGTACGCCTATCCGCAAGGCCAGCCGCAGCAACTGACCGGCTACCGGGCGTCCAACCAGGTCACGGTGATCGAGGACGACATCACAAAGCTGGGATCCCTGGCCGACGTCGTGGTTTCCGCCGGCGCGACCAATATCGGCCAGATCAGCTTTGGCCTGATGAACCCCGTCGCCGCCGAAAACGCCGCCCGCGTGGCGGCGGTGAAGGCGCTGGAGGACAAGGCTGCACTCTACGCCAACGCCACCGGCTACCGCATCGGCCGGCTGGTAAATCTAAACGAAGGCGGCGGCTACCAGCCTGCGGCGCCACGGCCGATGATGTTCACGGCCGGCTTCAGGGCTGAGGCCCCCACGCCGGTCGCCGCCGGCGTGGTGAGCGTGCGCGTCGATGTCAGCGGCGTCTTCGAACTGGTGAAATGACCGAGATCCGGTCCGCGCCGGCCTCAGGGCACAGCCACGTCTTCCTGGGCCAAGGTCACGAGCGCAATGAGCGGCGCGCCTGGTTCGTCATCGTCCTGTGCGGCGCGATGATGCTGATCGAGATCGTCGGCGGGCTGATGTTCGGGTCGATCGCCCTGGTGGCCGATGGCCTGCACATGTCGACCCACGCCGGAGCCCTGCTGCTGGCGGCCCTGGCCTACACCTTCGCCCGCCGCTACGCCGCCGACCCCCGATTCACATTCGGCACCGGCAAGCTCGGCGATCTGGCAGGCTTCACCAGCGCCGTGATGCTGGCCATGATCGCCCTCCTGATCGGCTACGAAGCGGTGTCGCGGCTGTTCGCGCCGGTGCCCATCCACTTCGCCGAGGCGATCCCCATCGCCAGCCTGGGCCTGATGGTGAACCTCGCCAGCGCCTGGCTCCTCAGCGGCAGCGATCATCATCACGGGCATGACCATGCCCACGAGCAC
>Ga0302314_10000650_pt1 | contig 64198 bp, 57 predicted proteins | sample III_Palsa_N2_3_FD_200533 | JGI IMG/M metagenome (GOLD analysis project Ga0302314, IMG submission 200533) | Peat permafrost microbial communities from Stordalen Mire near Abisko, Sweden - III_Palsa_N2_3 | ecosystem: Environmental > Terrestrial > Soil > Palsa > Peat permafrost | place: Sweden...
GTTTTTAGATTGCCTCTTAGGACTCGATTAACGTCGTATATATGGACTCCCGCTGCGTTGCAAGCGGCGTCTTCACTTTCGGATTCAGGTTCGGAGTGCAGACATATCCGGCCTTCTATGTGTCGGTCGACGCGGGGCCTGAAGACATTCGTGGCGCTCACTGCCTGACCGAGGCTGCGGTTGCCAGTGAATACACAGTCCGGTCGTTGGCGGCTAACCACTGCGTCCGGGGCATCAGTCATTGTCGGGACGCAGAGTCAACGCCCGCTTCCTGTGGTGTCAGACGCAGATCGGGAAAGGAGAGATTGCATGCTTTTTCACGTCGCGGACGCGATGCAGAAAAAGCGACCGCGGCAATCGCGCATACAATCCGCGCGGACCTGGGGAAGCGGCCGGCGCCGCGCGCAAACTGCTAACCAGCGGTACGAGATCAGTCGCTCATTCCGTCAGGACGTCTAACCGCACTCCAGCCTTTCTTGACGACTGGCGAGAATAAATTCAACGCTGCAGCGGTCTTATCCTGCAACAGGTCGTGAGGAAATTTCGATGAAGTTAGACCGGCTGGTAACGAAGAGCCTCGCTCTATACGCGCTGCTGACAGCTACCGCCTTCGCGGGAGCCACACTTACTGAGGCAGCTGTCTCGGCGAACGGCGATGCAGAAAGGGGTAAGACGCTCTACCAGGGATGCCTGGGATGCCACTCGATCGATGAAAATGACCTGGGCCCCAGGCATCGCGGAGTCTTCGGACGCCACGCGGGAAGCATTGAGGACTACGCCTACTCCATGGCACTCAAGAATTCCGGTTTGATCTGGAATGAGGCGACGCTGGACCAATGGCTGACCAACCCGAGCGGCTTGGTTCCGGGTACCAAGATGTTCTTTAAGGTCGACGATGCGCAATCGCGCGCAGATATCATTGCGTACCTCAAACAACTGAAGTGATGCCCAGGAGAAGGTGTACATTCGCCGCGTGCCTATACCTTTTCCGGAAGCGCTGGTACTGCGCGAAACATGCCATCTCGACTTGGCCGAGCACGCAGCCGACATATCGCCGCGATGAAGGCGATAGGCTACGGCGGATCTCAAACTGCAACGGGTCCCAGCGTGACTTAGGATCCAATTTGAGCTGTTGCATCGCCGCAGGTGTGTTCTGAACTGGAGGCATTAGAACTCGCACCATCCGCCTAGCCCCGCAGGTGCGCTGCGGGGCTAGGCTCTTTCTTGCGGACTAGTCCTTCCTGTTGCTCAGTATCCAGGAGACGGCGTCGGTGCTGGCGTTGGCGCCGGCGCCGGCGCAGCCGCGGTTGTGATACTGCCCAAGACGCCGTCCGTCTGGTCGGCAAAACCGGCCGTGTAGAACAGCGTCGTCAGGGGCTTATCAGAGTCACCGTCTCCGAACACCAGGGACCAAAGACCCGGAAACGCGAGAGTCTGACCATTGTTGTCCGTCAGGGCGCCCATCGAGGTTGCGACAGAGGAACCATTGGGCTCGAAGATATTGATCTTGCCATCGCCAAAATTGCCGATCAGCACATCTCCTTCAAGTGAGCCGAATCCGGCTGGTGCAAGCGCGATTCCCCAAGGGGCATTGAGCGCTCCCGCCGAAGCAAAGCGGCTCATCAGGTTCCCGCTGAAATCAAATTTGTCAACGTAACCCAAGCCGGCGCCCGTAACTTCATCGTGCATCGCGCCATCCTGCATGGCGTATGTTACGTACAACTGATCCTTCAACGCCACGATACCGAAAGGCACGAAGCCGGCGGGCATCGTCGGGTCGATAAATTTCCCTTGCATAGCGGCGGGCTTGGCGAAGTTGGTATCGAACACATCGATCTTGTTGTTGTGCAGGTCGGTTGCATAGAGAAACGTTGCACCATTGACTGTGCCCAGTGCGAGCCCCTTGTACACGGCGTGAGCGGCACCGTTCACCACTCCGTCATCGTACACGGTGGCCGCCGTGGCACCGCTATCCTTCGCCCAGGCGGCGACGGTGCCCCCCTCGCCGGCGAAAACGAACAGCGCCGGCTCGTTACCGCTGCTGGTTGGGATCAAAAAGCCGTCCGTGCCATTGTAGACTTGGCCTGTCGGATTGGCCGCCACGCCGGCCGCAGAGGCGGGAATCGAGATTCCCACATCGTTCGAGCCGGTGACTTCCGCTGTCTGAATGACGCCTTTGCCGCTATACAAGGTCGCCACGTTGCTGTTGTTGTCGGCGACCCAGAAGGGTAAGCCTGGGGCTGTCACCAATCCCCAGGGATTGGAGAGGTTAGCGTCTATGGTCGCCGCTGAGGCAACGACGCCGGTATTGCTCGCTACCAAAGCGGTGTCGTTTAAGCCTGTGGTCGTTTGCTGCTGCATTTGTCCGCCGCCGCTGTTGACCGTGCTGCTGCTGCTGCCGCCGCCGCCGCCGCCGCCGCCACATGCCGTGACGGAGAGGGCACAAATGACTCCAATCGCCAGATGAGGCGATGCAATAGGGGTGATAAATCTCTGTAAGTTCATGGGTACTATCCGTGAGTGAGGGAAATAAAATGTCTTTCAATCCCACATTAGTACCCGGAGTCGAAATACTGGTTCGTTATGCGAACAAATAAAATGATGAGTCCGTCCGGAAGCCGTCATGGCACCGTATTGTAGGCGCGGCGCGCAGCGTTCCACGCGTCCCCATCATCGCCCGCAAAGACGCGGGGCACCGCATCCCACCGAAGCGACGAAGAGAGACCTCCCAGGGTCTTCGTCTATTCCCGATAGCGGAGAATTGGTCTCAAGTTTTCCGAGAAGCTGCCAATCACCAGCGTCGGGTAGGGACCGGGCGCCGGGCAGCGGGGTGCCTCGAGAACTCTAATGCCCACCGCTACTCAACGCGGGGGGAGGTCGGCTGCACACAGATTTGTGCAATAATTGGTCGAGAAGCCAATAGAGCGAACTGCATGAACGATGGCGGCTATCTCACAGTGGGTATCGTTCTTGCAAGCTGGGTGCTGAATGCGGACGCACAGCAGCCTGCTCCCGCGATTGCTCCTGCGCCTCAAGAACGGTTATCTGCGCAGAACAAGCTCTTCGTACAGCAATATCAGGACGACCTGAAGGTCTCGCCAGAGGCCAAGACAGCCGTTGGGGACTATAGCGACAACGCCCGACTCGATGACTACTCACTCGCGGCCAGCACTCGGCAAAACGCAACCGACAGAGCGTACCTGGCGAAGATTCGAGCTATTTCAAACGAGGGCTTCTCGGAGGAGGATCGCATCTCGCACGACCTCTTTATCCAGTTGCTGGAGGAACGGATCGCGGACTACGAATTGAAGCAGTACGAGATGCCCGTCTCGCAAATGGGCGGCGTGCAGAACAGCCTTGCAGATCTTCCCAACGCCGTGCCGCTCGATTCTGTTCAGCATTACGAAGATTACATCGCTCGCTTGCGTCAGATTCCGCGTGTCTTTCAGCAGACAATTGCGGTGCTGCGGCAGGGAGAGAAGGATGGCTTGATGCCGCCACGCGTACTCCTGGATCAGGTTCCCGCGCAGTGCAAAGGAGTGATCTCCGAGAACCCTTTCCTGGAACCCGCGAAAAAATTCCCGGATTCGATCGGTGCAGCCGACCAGAAGCGCCTCGCCTCCGAGATCAATCACGCTGTCAACGCGGAGGTCTTACCCGCCTTTCGACACTTTGCCGATTTCATCAGCAAGGACTACGCGCCTCACGGTCGGACCACGATAGGTCTCAGCAGCTTGCCCGACGGTGCCCGCCGATACCAGCAAGCAATAAAGGAACATACCTCCACGGACATGACCGCAGCCGAGGTTCATGCGCTTGGCCTTGGGGAGGTGGCCCGTATAACCGGCCTATTGACGGATCTGGCTCACAAGCAGGGGTATACCGACCTCGCCAGTTTCACCGCCGCACTGAACAGAGATCCTAAGTACATCCCGAAATCCGCCGACCAGATCGTTGAGGATTTTCGTGGGTACGTAACCCAGATGCAGTCGAAGCTGTCCGAGCTGTTCAACGTGTATCCCACGACTCCGCTCACCGTTGAGCCAGTTCCCACCTCGCAGCCCGGCAACGCGACGCACTATGTCGGTGGCACTCCAGATGGCGCGCGCCCGGCGCGAGTCGTGGTAGCCACTTCAAACTATGCACAGCGACATCTATTTAGCGACGAAACCATTGCGTATCACGAAGGCATTCCGGGGCATCATCTGCAAATCTCGATTCAAGAGCAACTGAAGGATCTGCCGGAGTTCCGTAAGCATCTCTTCAGCGCGGCCTACGCCGAGGGCTGGGCAGTCTACGCTGAGGCCTTGGGGAAGGAGGTCGGCTTTTTTCAAGATCCCGGGTCGGATTACGGGCGGCTCAACACAGAACTACTGCGCGCGGTTCGGCTAGTGATCGACACCGGCATCCATGCTGATGGCTGGAGTCGCGAACAAGCTGTGGCATACTTCCGCGGCAGCGGCTCCGCGGAAGAGCCGGTGATTCAATCAGAGGTGGACCGCTATATTGCGTGGCCTGCGCAGGGACTCAGCTACAAGATCGGACAGCTCGAGATTCTCAAGCTTCGCCAGCGGTCGCAACAGGAGCTTGGTTCGGCTTTCGACATCCGTCAGTTCCACGATGAAATTCTGAGTGCCGGCAACTTGCCGCTGAACATCTTGGAAGCACGGGTTAATTCATGGCTCGCCACGAAGCACACATAGTAGACAAGGGCGTGCATTCAAAAGCAGGTAGCAGGTAGAGCCTCGAAACAGTATGCGATACAGATAATCTCGTTATCAGGATGTGCGTCAACCCCACATCGCTCCGGTATTCGACATATCCTAGCGCGCATAATGAATGGTGTGTTGAGATCAATGACTGAAGCGCGAGCCATAGATCGGAGGCCTGTGTTCCCGTGAGGGCAATCGCCGACTCGCGGCCGGCAATGAAGCTCGGAGACCAACGCTTATGGCGAAACGAAAAAGCGATTCACCGTGAGAGTCTCGCCAGAGGCAGAGGTCCCGTATCGGTGTCGACGATATGCGCTAGTCGATCGGCCAGGGCATGTCCTTCGGCAACGAGGTCATTTCGGGTCCGCCGGGGTGCGTCCGTGACGGACGGGCGTCAACGCCGCGCCACCACGGTTCAAGAACATTTGACTCTGCAGGTTCGATAGGCTCGCCGAGACGAGGCATCAGAAGTCGCGCTCCGGTCTTTGGCCCTAACTCCAATAAACTCTCCGCCGGCTGATCCCACGCGTGCATCGCAAGGTTGAACGTGCCCCAGTGCACAGGCAGAAAAGGACTGTTTCCCAGTAGCGATAGCGCCTTGAGGGCATTGGCAGGCCCCAAGTGAATATCGCCCCACGCCGGATGAAAAGCACCCACTTCGAGCATGACCAAATCGAAGGGACCTAGCCGCTCGCGAATCGACTGGTATTCGGTCGTGAGACCCGTATCACCGCTGAAGAATACGGAGTGTCGCTCTGAGCGAATCACCATGGATGACCAAAGGGTGGCATTACGGTCCTTAAGTCCCCGACCGGAGAAATGCTGGGAGGGTGCCGCTGTCACGGTCAGACCGTGGCTGGGAGATTGGTACGACTCCCACCAGTCGAGTTCCACGATGCGCTCCGGCGGGATGCCCCACGCCTGAAGGTGTGCACCCACGCCGAGCGATGTGACAAAGGGCACGGATCGCTTGGCGAGCTCTTTAATGGTGGGATAGTCCAAATGGTCGTAGTGATCGTGCGAAATGACGATGAGGTCAATGGGCGGCATGGAACGCAATGGCACCGGCACAGGCTGGAAGCGCTTGGGTCCAATGAGTCGCGAGGGTGAAGCACGCGGCCCCCACACCGGATCGGTCAACACTCTGAGTCCCTCGATTTCAATCAGCACGGTGGAGTGACCGAGCCAGGTCGCACGCAGCCCGCTCGGTGGTGGACGCAGCCAGCTATCGAGAGGCTTCATCGAGGGAAGCGGGTGAAGAGGCGTGCGCCGCTCGCCACCGCAAATGAAGTCTGACATCTTCGGCATGGTGGCGTTCGGATCCCGCAAGCCCGGAAGGATCGGGTGAATGTTTCGAAAGCGATCTTCACCCCACATCGCCGAGGCTTTCATCCGTTCGAGGCGTGCGCCGTCCGCTTTGGCACCGAGTGATCTCATCCGGAGGAACTCCTAATAAAGAAAGCCAGGATCGGGTATAGCAGACAACATAAGAGACCTTTTATGCTAAGCAAGCTCAGATCGCGTTGAAGCACTGTATCGGGAGCGGCGCGGCGGTTCGCATTACCGGCGTTTTTGTCGGGTTTCATCGAACAACCGAGCCGCCGTCGAGGCGGACAGCTCTCCGCTCTGGTAATAACCCATCACAGTCTGCACGCTCTTGTGTCCCGTCATCGCCATGGTCTGACCGAGCGAGATGCCAAATCTTGCCGCCTCCGTCACGAACCCGGACCGCAGCGAATGTGCCGACAGCTTTCCCAGGGCTGCTCACTCATGAGGGCCTCTCGCTGGATTATCGCAACGCAACGGTAGCGTTGCGTTTCTACTTGACTCCGGGTACAGTCTCCAAACCAGAACAGGGGGAGCCAACCATGCTTGCAGTTAAGCAGATCGCTCGTGCCGCCATCGCCACCGCACTCCTGTGCGTGCCCATGGCGCCGGCCATGGCGGCAGGTCCCTTGCTTTTCGCGCCCTGGCTGCTGGGCAGACACGTTGTTGGCGCTGTAACGAGGCTTGCCACACTGCCACTGGTTGCGGCCTCGGCAGCAGCTTCGGCCCTACCGCCCGCAGTGGCTTACTCAGCGCCCGGCGGCTACTACGGGCAGTCCACTTACTATCCCTCGCCCCCTGCGTACTACGGCGCATCACGCGCTTACTACCCGCCCGTCGTCTCATACCCTTACTACTCAGCGCCCGGATATTACGGACCCCCGCGTGGTTACTACGCACCGGCTCCGCGCTACTCTGGCTACTATGGTGCCCAAGCCTTCTACCGATCGCGCGGTTACTCGTATCGCCGGCGGTAAGCATCGACAACGGGCGGCCCGTCGCAAGGCAAGCCTTGGTGGAAGACCTTCTCGCGCTGCCTCTCTGGCACTACGCGATCGCATCCTGGAGGCCGCGACCGAACTTTTTCTCACCGAGGGCTATGGCGCGACCTCGATTGAGGCAGTGGCTTCACGTGCCGGCGTCTCCAAGCGAACCTTCTATCACCGCTTCGATGACAAGGCGGCCTTATTCGCCGCCGTCGTCCATCGCATCATCGAGCAGATTCGGCCCCCCGCCAGCGTCCCGTTGTTGGAAGGTGTGACATTACAGGAGATCCTGCAGCGCCTGGCTGGACTCATATTGCACGCGGCGCTCACCCCTCGGGCACTCGCACTGCACCGATTGGTGACGGCCGAATCTCGGCGCTTTCCCAACCTGATTCGCGCGGTACACGAGGAAGGCTGGGCGCAGGAGGCCGCGACGCTGATCGGCGATCTGCTCGCGCGCCTGCTTCCCAATCCGAATATGACGGTCAATCATCGTGCCTTCGCCGCCACACAGTTTCTGCACTTGGTAGTCGGTCAGCCGCAGCGTCGGCTCATGGGTTTCGGCGCTCCCATGACTCCAGCGGAATTGAACAGCTGGGTCCAAGATACCGTTACGCTGTTCCTCAACGGATGCCGAGGATTATCCGGCTCGCAATAAATGGGCAGACTTGGGCCCATTCCCGCTGACTTTGTGGCGAAAAATCCGTCGAATAAGTGATCACGCGACTCGGGCGCTATGCCCGCATGACCCAGTCCTGAAGTTGACAGCGCCGACAGTAGGTGCATCCTAGCGACTTCAATAACAATTAATCGCGGGGGCGTATATGAACCGGCACTCATTCGTCCTGTTGACGCTGATGGTGGCGACACTGGCTGTAACCTCAGCGCCGTTGCAAGCAGCTGATGATCGGGCTACTGCCCAGGAAGTTATCGCTAAAGTACGTCAGGCTGCCGGCGAACTGTCGAAGACGCGTAACGTCGTCCAGTTCAACGCCAGATCGGGCCCGTGGGTCTGGAAAGACACTTACATCTTCGTCGTGGACTGCGACAAGATGGTCAATGCAGCGCACCCAGTGCGCCCGGACATCCGCGGCGTGCCGATGGCGAGCATCAAGGATGCCAAGGGCGTCGCCCTCTATCCGGATCCGGCGGCCTTCTGCGAGGCGGCACGCAAGCCCGCCGGTGTCTGGACTGAGTACTGGTGGGTCAAAACTGATGAGACGCAGGGCTCGCGCAAGATCAGCTATCACCTGGGTGCGGAAGGCACTCCCTACGTGGTAGCGGCGGGCATCTACGACGACAAGCTGACCATTGCACAGCTCTCAAAGCTCAGCGCCAAGCGATAGCCGCGCTGCGGATATCCACGTTCGCTTCGGCCGCCGGCAAAGCGCTGCTGGCGCCGCAGATCGCGCCGGCTTCAGAATTTAAATCGCACCCCGACCGTACTCGTTACGGTGGCGTCGAAGAGATAGCCGCTCGCTAATCCATCGGCGACGTGGGTCCAGACCGAGCCCAGGTAGGTTTCGAACCGATGGGTGAGCGCGTACGCGCCGATGACACCGATGCCGGTCTCGGTGCCGCTGCAGCCGCCGGAGGCCGTGCTCGAGCAGCCAGTAAAGGCGCCGGTTGCGTAGCTGTTTTGGTGATAGCCATAGTAGGAGCCAGCCACATAGAAGCGGGAGTTCACCTGCCATTTGGCGCCGGCCCAGTACACCTGCAGGATCTTCTCATTCGCGTAGGCGGTATTACTGATATCGGCCAGCACATAGCCGCCGATGTCGACGTAGCCATCGGTCAGCGGCGTACTGGGATTGGCGAAGCTGATGTGCTCGTAGCCTGCATAGACCTTGACCGGTCCAGCTTGGTAGCGGCCCATGAGGGCGAAGGCCGTGTTGTCGGAGACTGTAGCAGCAAGCGCGTTGTTGGCTGAGTACGCGGGGGACAGACCCTTGAGTTGCGCGGCGCTGAGTGCGCTCGCGGAGATGGCGTCGTACTTGCGCGCGAAGTAGGCATCGATGCTGGCGCCTGCCACGTCGATGCCGAGCTGCCCCTGGATGGCCGTGTTCGCAGGGCCGCTGGCGCCGCTGAACTGGTAGAGCGCGCCGAGTTTGATCCAACCCAACTGATTGTTGTACTTGATCGAGTGATCGAGGCGCGTGTCCTCGGTGGTGCCGCCGCCGGCCGCGGTACGGGAGCCGCCGAGTAGCGAGAAGGCGTGTCCGGAGTCCTGTCCGTCCTCGACCGGATCGTAGTCGACAATGCCTTGCGCCAGCAGCGTGAGCTGCCGGCCGAACGTCAGCGTCCCGCCAGTTGGCGAGCTCAGTCCCACGTAGGCACCGCCGCCGAATATCTCCCCCGCCACACTGCTGTCGAGGTTGGTGGTCTGAGCGTTATTGGCGCGGCCATTGTTGAGCGTCAGCGACTTGAGACCATCGCTCAAATCCCCGGAGGTGGGATTGAAATAGGTCTCCAGACGGAACACCCCCGACCAGTCGCCGACCAATGGCTCCTTGCCGGAGAGTCCGATCCGCGACCAGCTCAGGGGACTCGAAACCGGTGCCGTCACCGAGCCATTGCTGTTCTTCTGTACCACGGGCTCGGTGCTGTAGGCCACGTAGTCGCTCGAGCTCACGCCGTGGGTCTGGTATTGCAGTCCCACATCGACCACGCCGTAGAGTGTGATGCCCTTCCAGGTAAGGCTGGCGTTGTCAGGTGGCGGGACGTCGGGGTCGGCATTGCCAGCCCAGGCCGGGGCGGTCGTCACCAGGCTGGCGCCCAGCATCAGAACCGCGGCGGCACGCGTTTCCCGCCTGGCGATGCCAGGAACTCTGTTCGCGGTTCTTTTCACTCGACACGGCTCCCCTGGCACTGTGCTTCATTGCGACGAATGAGGATAAGCATCCGATAGAACCAGCAGTCCTGACCAGACCGTGGTAAGACTCAGCTGTTAACAGCGATGCATCAGCGTACCGGCACGAAGACCGAAGCGTCTGCAATCAGTCACACTGTTTTGAGCATCCGCGCACTGACGAAAGCCAGCACGATGGCAATCAGTGTGCGAGTCACTGTGGGGGGAATACGGATTACGATGCGAGAGGCGATCAGAACACCGGGCACTGATCCGAGTAACAGGCAGGCCAATATCGAAAGGTTCAGATGCCCTAGGCTGGCGTGACCTAGCGCCGCGACCAAAGTCACCGGTAGCGCGTGCGCGATGTCGGTGGCGACCAGGCGATCAGCCGTCAGGCGCAGAGGGTACAGCGCCAGCAGGGCCACGACCCCTAAAGCGCCGGCGCCGACCGAAGTCAGGGTGACGCCGATGCCCAGTAGAAGGCCGGTCGCGATCGTTAGGGGCAATTTAATGCGCTCAGTCCGCTCGAGCCACCCACCGATGACTTTTAAGCCGAGTTTCTGGAGGAGATTCTGCAGCAATAGACCGATGGCTGTGAGCCCGAGCATGACGCCCAGACACTCTGGGATGATGTGATTCTCAACGCTCGGCGCCCGACGCATCCAGAAGAACCATAGGATGACGCCGGCGGCACCCGGGAGACTCCCGATTGCGAGGCGGCCTACGATGCGCCAGTCAACTCGCCGGCTATAGCCAAAGGAGGCGGTCGCGGCGAGCTTCGTGGTGGCGGAAAACATCAGATCGGTACCGACCGCCATCACCGGAGACTGGCCAAATATCAATACCAAGATAGGTGTCATCAGGGAGCCGCCGCCGACCCCCGTGAGACCGACCATGATGCCGACGAAGAGGCCGGCGGCGACATATAGAAGAGGGTTTGACATTCGGGCGGCAGTCTACGCAGCGGCTACACCTATTTCCGTTATGGCCTCATGCGCCTCGGGGATATGTAGGCAACGGTGAGCCTCGGGGGTGACGGAGTCGCCCTCCGGGCGCGCTATTTGGTAACCAGCGGTACGAGATCGGTCAGCCGTGATACACGGAAATCTGCTTCAAAGCCCAGTTGCTCGGCGCGCCCGCGGATCAGACTGTAAAACTCAGCAGGTCCGATCGCAGAATGCTTCGGTGGCTGTATATCGCCCGCTCGGTCAATCCAGGCTACCTGGAAACCGTAGTGCTTGGCGCCAGACACGTCAAACCCGTTCGATGATACGAACAGCACCTCGTCTTTCTCAACCCCTAAGGCGGGCTCTACCAGCGCATAACAGGCCGGATCAGGCTTGTATCGCTTCACCTGATCGACGCTGAGGACCTGGGCGAAACATCCGGCGAGCGCCGAGGAACTGACAAGCGTCTTGAGCATTTCAGGACTGCCGTTCGACAGAATAGCGAGTTGGTAGTCTCGTAGGGATCCGAGCGCCTGCGCGGCTCCCTGGTATAAATCCAAGTGCAAATACCGATTCATAAGAGGGTCGCAGAGCGATGCGCTTGGCTGAATCCCGACGCTCTTCAGGGCGAATACCAGGGACTCTTTGGTGACCGACCAGAAATCCTCATACGACCGCATTAGCGTGCGCAGCCAGGTATATTCGAGCTGTTTCAGTCGCCAGAGCTGCGTAACCAGTTCACCGCTGTCGCCACAAAGATCGACGGCGAGGCTTCGCACCGAATGCACATCGTAGAGTGTCCCATAGGCATCGAAAACCAACGCGCGAATGGCCATGGCAGGTGTCCCTATTCAGGTCGTGAGGCCTGACGCCTCGTGCCAGGGCTCCAGCACAATCTTTCCGCCGAGCCCGCCAGCATCGATGCGCGCATGGACCTCGCGCGCGGCCGCGAGCGGCAGGCGGTCGATGACGACCGGATGAATGGCTCCAACTCGCAGTAATTTGAACAGGGTTGCCATGTCGGATCGGAACTGGTCGGGCTGGGTCGAACGGCGAGCCGTGATGCTATAGAACAGCGCGCGACGACCACGCAACAGGAAGTGCAGAGTATTCCAGAGCTTAAGCTTGAGTATTCCGAGCCCGGCGGAGAGCAAACTCTCCCGGCCGACGCCCATAGTTTGAGAGCCATACCCGATGAGCAGTCCGCCGGAGGCGAGGCAGGCGAACGACCGATTGAAATGGGAACCGCCGATCGCGTCAAAGGCGACATCGACGCCGGCGTGTCCTGGGCGGCTTTCAGTCGCTCGATGCACGGAGGCGACGAAGTCACCGGCGCGGTAGTCAATTGCGATGGCACCAAATTGCTCAACTACCGACATATTGGCAGCCGAGCAGGTGCCGATCGCTTTGAGGCCGAAATGCCGGGCCAGATCGAGCAGCGCCGTGCCAACCGTGCCGGATGCACCAATCACGAGAATCGTAGCCCCCGGTGCCAGGGTGCGGTAGCGTGTCAGCATCTGGAAGGCGGTCAGATAGGCGAGCGGAATGCAAACCGCCTCGTCTGGATCGATGCTGTCGGGAATTGGCACCAGGTAACGCGCCGGGCGGATCGCATACTGCGCATACCCGCCGACTACGCAGAGATCAGCGACCCTCTGGCCCTCGCGCGGCGCAGTCACGCCTGCACCGGTCTTGTCGACGACGCCCACGATCTCATAACCCGGAGTGAACGGAAGCGGCCCCTTGAAGTCCGGATAGCGGCCGCGGCGGATCATGGTATCCGTGAACCCAGTTCCCGCGGCGATCACCTTCAGACGAACCTCCTCGGGACCGGGCTCCGGGATGGTGGACTCCTCGGCCATTTCCAAAACCTCGGGACCGCCGAACCTGGAGATGACAATGTGCTGCCAAGACATCGGTCGAGGATAGTCACATCGGAGCGCGAGGTCGAGCACGCGCCCGAAGTCCAAAGCATAATATATAGAGTGCCTACTTCAGGAGCCCGACAAGTTGTTGCGCATTCGACCATGCTTCATGGCGCACCGTGTTATCAAAGATGCACCACACATCCTTTGTGATCGAGTCCGATCCACGGACCTGTGCGGCCAAACGGGACAGGAATTCGGCACTGTAGGCTGAGTAATACATCTTCGGAGAGCCGTGCAGCCGATAATAGATCAGACTGAGTGAGCCACCGGGCCGGCTTCCACCGTCGTTGGGGGAGGGATCTGCCGCTACACGGGCGACGCCGTGGCGCCGCAACAGATCGCTGGCGCGTGCATAGAACCAACTCGGATGGCGCGGTTCAAAGGTGACTCGAGCAGGGCACTGTGCGCCCAGTGAGTCAAAAAATCTCGCCGCGACACGAGACTCAAATGCCAGACTGGCGGGCAGCTGCACGAGAATGACGCCGAGTTTCCGGCCGAGACCCGATATTTCGTCGAGGAACTGGCGTAGTTCCGGGCGGCAACGCCGTAAAACGCTCTCGTGCGTGATGCTGCGAGGCAACTTTACCGAGAACCGGAAGCTTGCCGGTGTGTTCTCGCGCCACCGCTCGTACGTTCCGCGCCGATGGGATCGGTAAAACGATGAGTTGATTTCCACCGCATTGAATGACTTCGCATAGTGGACCAGATGCGAAGCTGGTCCGCGGCGCGGGCGCTCCCGAGGGGGATTGGCCCATGCAGCAGTTCCCACATGAACACGGGAAGGATCTGGTCGCAAGCTGGCGAGCTCCATCCTGGTAAGGCAATTCGTCGCGTTTGATGAAGCTTCTAGCAGATATCCGCATCTGTTGGAGCTCGGGGAAGCGCGATGTAGTGAGGTAAGTGCCATGCCCGCCGTAGTAGTCACCGCGTCCTACAGACGCGAGGCATGGCAGCGCCGCTTAATGGAATGCGCATCGATGCGCGGTTGGCAACTTTCGAGCCGATGAACATTGCGAGTAAAAACCGCGGACGCACCGCCCGTGAGCCCGAGCAGATTCCGGCGGCCGGTTGGTGGGACATCATCGTGCGCGTCTACAAGGATGTCGGCCGCGATAATATTTCGCTGGTTGCCGGAGGCCTGGCCATGTACGCCGTCCTTTCGGTATTTCCGGCGCTGGCAGCCGCCGTATCGCTGTACGGACTGCTCTTCACCCCCGCCGACGTCATCAAGCAGATGAACGCATTCGCCGGCATATTGCCGCCGGGTGTCTGGGATATCTTCAATAACCAGCTACAGGACATCGCGCGCCGCGAGAGCAGTACCCTGACGGTCGGCGTGGTGCTGGGAGTGATCGTTGCGCTCACCAGCGCGCGCTCGGGCATGGCGGCGTTGATGCAAGCGGCGAATATCGCTTATCAGGAGCGCGAAAAGCGCGGCCTTTTCAGGCAGGTATGGACCTCGGTGGTGTTTACATTGGCAGGCCTGCTCGCCTTCATTCTTATGCTCTTGCTTGGGGTTGCGATACCGCTGGTCTTCAAGGCATTCGCGGCAAGCGACTGGGTACAAGACACTGTGGCGATCCTGCGGTGGGTTCTGCTGTGGGCCTTTGCCGTGGTGGGCCTGGCCGCGACCTATCGCCTGGCGCCTGCACGCGAGCGTGCCCGCTGGCGCTGGGTGACCTGGGGCTCGGTGTTCGCAGCCACTCTCTGGATTGCCGGCAGCATATTGTTCGCTTTCTACGTCGGGACTTTCGGCAGCTACGCCAAAACCTATGGCGCATTGGGCGGCGTCATCGTGCTGGTCATGTGGTTTTATCTGTCCAGCTACGTTGTCGTGCTGGGCGCTGAAATCAACGCCGAAATGGAACGCCAGACGACCCGGGACACCACGGATGGGCCTGAATTACCGTTGGGGCAACGCGGCGCCTATGCCGCCGATACGGTGGGGCCTTCCGCCCAGGAAATGTCACACGCCGGACAAGAATCCTAATCGTAACGCCGCTCCGGGCGGATTTGTGCAATCTCGACCGCTGGGCCAATATCGGCCCCAATCATGCGCAAAACCGGGAAAGGAGAACCCTCATGATCAGAACTTTGATAATCGGCGCTATCCTCACTGCCGCCACCAGCATTGCCATGGCGTCGGATCCCGTGCTCGGGACCTGGCAATTGAATCCGGCAAAATCGAAGTTCTCGCCTGGTCCCGCCCCCAGCAGCATGACGCGCATCTATGCAGAATCAGCGCAGGGCACGATCACCCTGACGGTAAACGTGACCTCGGCAGACGGTAAGAGTGGCACGACGACATATACGTATAAGAATGATGGAAAACCTTACCCTGTCAGCGGAAGTGCGGATGCCGATATGGCGTCGGTGAAGACTGTGGGTTCATTAAAGGCGACTTTCAAGCAGATGAAGGTTGGTGCCACCATTGCGACCGGGGTCCGTACGGTGTCCAAGGACGGTAAGACTCTCACCGTCGCCCAAAAAGGTACCCATGCGAGCGGCGCACCATTCGACGATGTGATGGTTTACGACCGTCAATAGCCTAAACGCTTCGCGGAAACGTACCTCACTGCCAGAAACGTCGGGCTTCCTGAATTGTTCGATCTTGTCCGTGTTAGTTGTTTCCATGTCACGATAAGTGACACTTATCGCGACTGTGGCTGTCAACGAACAGACGTTCGACCCCGATACTCGAACTGTACGATGATCATGCGGTAACGGGGGAAGACGTGGCTGGCAGCAAGATCAGGCGAAGGAAGGCAATGCTCCCGGCGCAGGCAGCAACCGGTGTCGAACAGTTGCCGCCGCGCTCAAACGCACGAACGCCCGCTCGCACGACGTACCGACGGGCACCGCTCGCCAGCCTGCGGGTGTTCGTTGCCGTGGCTGACCACAGAAGTTTCACCCGCGGTGCCGATGCGCTTGGGATCTCAACCAGCGCTGCCAGCCTGCAGGTGCAGGCTCTGGAGGACTATCTGCGCGTCCCCTTGCTTCGACGCAACGGCAGACAAGTCGAACTGACACCGGTAGGGGAGAGGCTGCGGCCGAAAGTGGAACTGGCGCTTGCAGATCTGGAGCAGGCGATCGACGAAGCGCGCGCCGACCGCGGCGCCGGACCACTCCGTATAACGACTCTCGCCTTTTTCCTGGCGCAGTGGCTGCTGCCCCGACTTGCGAAATTCTCGGCGCTGCATTCAGGCATCGACGTGCAGATCCATACCTCTGTGAAACTCGCCGATTTCGTTACCACCGGGATGGATGCCGGCATTCGCCTGGGTGGTGGCAAGTGGCCGCGCTTTCATAGCGAAAAACTGTTTGACGAGTGGCTGGTCCCGGTATGCACGCCAGCGCTACTGCGGCGTCACGGGCCGATTTCCGGGGCGGAGGATCTGCGGCGCTACCAACTGCTGCACAGCCCCCATGAGCCCTGGACCGGCTGGTTGCTGGAAGGGGGCCTTGACGAAGAGTGGCCCAGCGCCGGCGCTGCATTTGATGACGCGATCAGCATTGTGCGTGCTTCAGAAGCGGGCCAGGGACTCGCGCTCGCAATGTGGTCATTGGTCGCGGACAACGTCACCAGCGGTCGCCTGGCAGTGGCCGGTCGGGCGGTGCGAACCGCGCGAGCCTATTACTTTGTTTGTCCACAGGCCCACCTGGCTATCGACAAGGTAGCGATCTTTCGGGTGTGGTTGACGAGCGAATGCTTGAGCTTTCCTGCGCCACCCGGCAGCGGCTAAGGTGTCAGTGCTGCAAAGCTGACAGCGCGCCAAGCAACGCACGATGGAATGCCTCCGGGTCCTCCATTTGCGGCGCATGGCCCATCCCAGGAAACTCGATCAGGTGCGCATGCGGGATGCGCAGCGCAGCTTCCTTGCCCAGCACCGAGTAGTGACCTATCGCAGCTTTGACATCGGGCGGCGCCAGGTCACTGCAAATCGCCGTGGTGTCCGCGTCACCGATCATCAACACGGTATCCATTTTCAAAAGCGGCAGTTCATAAACGATCGGCTGTGTGAAAATCATGTCGTATATGAGCGCGGAATTCCAGGCGACCAGCCGATGGCCCGGCCCCTGGTTCAACCCCGCGAGCATCTCCACCCAGCGCTCGTATTCTGGTTTCCAGCGATTCACGTAATAGGTCGTCTTCTCATATTCGCGCACGCTATCGGCAGTGAGCTTCAATTCACGCTCGAACCACTGGTCCACGGTACGAGTGGGCACGCCCAGCGCCTTCCAGTCCTCCAGCCCAATGGGGTTTACCAATACAAGCTGCTCGACTTCCTGCGGAAACATCAAGGCATAGCGCGTGGCGAGCATTCCTCCGGTTGAGTGCCCGACGATGGTCACTCGGCTGATTCCCAGGTGCGTCAGTAGCGCCCGGGTATTGGCGGCCAATTGCTGAAACGTGTACTGATAGTGGGCGGGCTTGCATGAGGCACAAAATCCGATCTGGTCGGACGCGAGCACGCGGTACCCCGCCTGACTCAGGACAGCGATGGTCTGCTCTCAGGTGGCACTGCAGAAGTTCTTGCCGTGCATCAGCACCACCGTGCGGCCGTTCGCGTCGCCCGCGGGCGCCACGTCCATGAAGGCCATCTGCATCGAGGTCTGTTGCGAGGCCAAGGTGTAGTGCTGGACGGGGTACGGGTAGGCAAATCCTTCGAGCTCGGGCCCGAATCGATTGGCCGGCGGATCCGATAACGCCGTGATGGGCAAGAACGTGACGAGGCAGCAGAAAAGCAGGACATTGAAGTACACGAAGACCGATCCTCGATAGCTCATCGACTGCAGCTGCGCAGCGCGCAGGCCCAGGTCAGGCGCAGAGGTACTGTGCCGGATCGGAAAGGGCTTGTAACCTCTGGCTCGCGGCCAGGGACGCTCGACGACTGCGGTGCGTCAGCTTGACCTTGTACATGCTCTCATCGGCGATTTTGAGCAGCGTATCGGCATCGTTGCCATCCATCGGGCACACGCTGACTCCGAAACTGGCGCCAATGACCAAGGGCTGTCCATCGATTTCGACCGGTGTCGTAATGGCGGCCGCCACCAGGTCCACGATGCGACCGGCTTCGCTCCGATCGGAGACTCCGGGAAGAACGATGACGAACTCGTCTCCGCCGATACGAGCGACGACGTCGGAGCCTCGTACACTGCATACGAGCTGACTTGCGACGTGCTTCAGAACGATGTCCCCGGCGGCATGCCCATGCGTGTCGTTGATCGCCTTGAATGAATCAAGGTCCGCGTAGATGACCGCGAACGAGCTTGAACCGCGCGCCCCGATAAGGCTCCCCAGCCGCTCATACAGCGACGCCCGGTTCAACAGGCTCGTCAGCGAGTCGTACTGGGCTCTGAAGGAGAGTTGCTTGTACAGCCCGCGACGCTCTACGGCGAGGCTCGCAAATCGAGCCCAGGATTCCAGCAGCTTCTGCTGCGACTCGGAGTCGGGACACTCTTCGGACAGCAGCGACAGGATCACCCCGACGCGCTGCGATTCGCGCGTCACGGAGACCGCGCGATAGCGGCCATGAGTCAATGTACCCTCGGCCTGAATGCTGCGAGCCCAGTCGCGCTCCTGCGAGAGTTGATTAATGGAAGCGGCCGATAGCGTTTCACTGACGGAAGTCAGTGCGAGGCGATCCACAGCCTGCGCCAGCCACTGGGGTATCCCCGGATACAATGCAATCCTGCCATCTTCCGGTACTTCGATCCGAATCGCGCACAGTGATCCTGGCAAGTGGCTTGCTACGGCGTCCGCCATCGAGGCCGCGACCCGCTCCAAAGGCTGATCGTTCGCGACCAGCTCCAGGATCATTTTTCGATCCTGCTCAAGTCGCTCTGCCTGTCGGGCCACTCGCGCTGTCGCCTCAGCCGCGGCACGTTCCTGCTCCGCCTCGACCAGCAGATCCTTTTCCTTTGTCACATCAATCATCGCACCGGTGGCCCGCGTGGGCGGACCCTCGCCCTGCTCGAATCCCCATTGGCTTCGCACCCAACGCAAAGCGCCGCTCGGTAACACCAGCCGGAATTCTTCCTGAATGGTTTGCACCAGCGATTCTGACTGGGTCGCGCGCGACCACAAGGCGTTTCGATCTTCGGGATGCACCATGGATTCAAATTCCGCGCGTGTCAGCTGCAGCTTCGACGGCGGCCGCTCCATGAGTGCGGCCAGCCCCTCGGAGAGGGTGATGATGTTCCTCTGGAAATCCGCTTCCCAGATGCCAAATTGCGCTGCCTTCTCGGCCAGGTTCAGACGCTTGACCGCGTCTTTCAGCTGCTGTTCCGCGCGAATCCGTTCGATGGCATTTCCGGCCAGTTGGCCGGCCACGCGCGCCAGATTCAGCTCTTCCGGCCGGGGACTGGAGATGACCCGACGGTAGGTCGCGAAGGTCCCGAGCACGGAGCCTCTGTGATCTCGAATTGGCTGGCTCCAGCAGGAACGCAGGCCATGGCTCAGCACAAACTCACGTGCGGCGGCAAACCGAGGATCGGTCGCGATGTCTTCCACGATAACCGTTTCGTTGGTGAAGGCCGCCGTTCCGCACGCGCCGACCTCAGGACCGATCTCCAGGCCGTTCGTGGCTTGCAGGTATTCCTGCGGAAGGCTGGGGCCGGAAGCTATCAGCAGTTGCCGCCTGTGCTCCTCGTCCAAGAGCATGATGGTGCACAGCGATTCCGGCGATATCCGCTCGATGGCCTCGGTCAGGGTATCCAGTACTTCGCTGAGGGGGGCGCCCTTGGCAACCAGTTCCAGCATACGCCGCTCGGTCTCGGTGACGAGCGAGGAGGTGGCGAGATCCTCTTGTCGAGGGGGGTTGTTCCTGGCGCGTTGGGAGGCAGCGATCCAGCCCACTGCTCCGGCCACCACGGTCACGGGCAGCAACAGCACTGAGGGTTCCGGGGGCATCGCGTTCCTCGTCCCCTGCAACGGCTGGCGGCGCCGCACCGCGGGAATACGCAGCCAAGCTTGTACCAAATTTGCGGTGTGCGCGCTGTCGGGGGCGCTTCATTTCCAACCGCTCGGGCTCGTCAGCCGGCAAAAGTGTGACCCAATCGTGTCCAATTGTTCAAGCCGTCCTCACGCAGTCACTGCGGTGTCGTGATTGTGCTCGGCGGGTTTGAACGCCGTCGCCATGACGGCTGCAATAATTCCAAACCCCCATGCCACCAGGTAGAGCGAGCCGTAGCTGCCGAAGGTGTCGTAGAGCCATCCGCCGAGCACCGGACCGGTGGCCATTCCCAGGCTGCCCGCCATGGCGGTGCCGCCAATGACCGTACCCATCATTCGCAGCGGGAAGTTCTCCCGCGCCAGCACTGCGTACAGCGGCATGACACCGCCATAGGTGAAACCAAACAGCACCGCCACCAGGTAGAACACGTTCAGGGAACTGGCAAAGTAGTAGGACGCCGCGAAGAAGGCCTGCATCACGAGCCCGACGATCAGGGTGCGGCGCGCACCGAACCGGTCGCCGGCCAGCCCGAACGCAATACGGCCGCCGAGGCCGGCGAGGCCCTCCACGCTGTAGATGGTCACCGCCGTGATCAGCGGTATGCCGCAGGTCACGGCGTAGCTCACCGTGTGAATAATGGGCCCGGAGTGTGTCGCGCAGCAGAAGAAATTGGTGAGCACCAGCACGATGAATTGCGGCGAACGGATGAGTTGCCCTATTGGCATCGCCGGACCTGCGCCATCTGTGCCCCCGACGGTCGCGGCGGCGCGTTCGAGCGCCGGCGGGCGGCGCACCAGAAATGAAACCGGCACCATCACCGCCACCACCAGCAGCGCCACAATTTGCAGCACCTGCCGCCAATCGTGTGAGCCGGCCAGCCAGGCCACCCACGGCGACATCGTTAACGGCGCAACCCCAAACCCGGCTGAGACCAGCGATACAGCCAGGCTTCGCTGCGTCACGAACCAGCCGGTGACGCAAGCGATGATGGGCGCGAAGATTGCAGAAGTGGCCAGGCCCACCAGCAGCCCGAACGCCAATTGGAATCCAAGCAGTGTTGGCGCCACGCTCCCGAGCTCGAGCCCGACTCCCAATAGAAAAGATCCGATCACGCAGGTCCAACGGGCGCCGATCCGATCGCTTAGGGCGCCCCAAGCGGCGCTGCCAACTGCCATCGCCAGAAATCCGATGGTCATGGCGGCCGATATGCCGGTCGTGGACCAACCGGTATTGGCTGCGATCGGGCGCAGTAGCACGGGAAGCGAGAACATCGCGCCGAGCGCAATGCAGCCCATCACGGCGCCAGCAGCCACGATCGTCCATCGGTAGCGGGGTTCAGCCATGGGACCCCATTCTAGGGCCTTGGTAGCGATCCTGGGATTCTACTGATATGTGGGCCACGGCGCACAGTCCGACCATATCAATAGGCTCAGACTGCCCGCTATGCCACGTGTGAGTCTGATAGGCCGGCACCTCAAGTCGCTTGATGACATAAAAACGGCCGCTGTGCAGTTGAGGCACGCGCTGGAGGATGTCGGAGTCACGGTTGCCCCGAGCAAGGTATCGGAGGTCATCGCGCTACTTTGTGGCGCGCCGAGCCACGATGAGTTGCAGAAGTCTCTAAAGGGCACAGCTGCGCTGGATCGAAGTGCGCCGGGCGCAGAAGTCCGCCTGCTCACACTTCCAGAGCTGTTGACACAATGGAATGCCGAAGACGACGGACCTCTGGTTGATCAAATTCAATTCTGGCAGAAGGATTCGGCCGCGCATTGGCGCTACATCGTGAGTGTCGCGGCAATCGAGCCCGCCGCCCTGGAGGCCGCGCGGCGATTGGTGCTGGGGCTGCCGCTGCGGCCGGCCGATACCAAGTGGGTCACGGGCAGTTTTTCGAAAGTATCCATCATCAATAGTAAAGCGGCGGCTTCCGCCGTGACGGTCGATACGGCCTGCCTTGCTGGCGCCGCCTATCTGGGCGATGGTCAGTGGAGCGTTGGAGACAAGCATTACTGCCGCGTGTCTGTCGACGACAGGCTCCTGATCGAGCGGCGTGCGGTGTCAGTACCGCTCAAAGTCATGGCTCACGAGGCGCTTGCCGCCGCGCGTATTGCGCCGCCGCCGGAGTTCGCGGCCGCTGGCTTTGAGCTATTCACGGTCAACATTGAAACGCAGCTCACGTTACGCTGCCTGAAACTTCGGGATGCGGGGCGCCTGCTGGAGTCGCTGAGTCTGGTCGGAAAACGCCTCCCATGCCACCGCTCCAATCCGGCCGGCACGCCCCATGGCCTCCGCGCGGCACTGTTTCGCGTTGATAAGATTGGCCGGGTTCAAGTCGTGACGGTGTATGGGCCCACGGGGTCCGAATTGGCGGGACTGCGCTGGGAAGGCACACGGTGGGATGGCATCGGCAGCCCTACGGTGGCGGGGAGTCCAGAGCGGCATGATTTGACAGCAGCAGGAACCGAGCGAGCCGGTGAGGATGGAGTGGCGCGGATCTGGCGGGAGATTCGCGCCTGGATCTCGTGGTGCGATGGCTCGACCGAGGTCGACGCGCGCTTCTTCCATCAGTTCCTGGAGCAAGCTGAAGAGGCCAAGGTCTCTTTGTCCCAGATTCGGCGGGCGGATATGCAGAAATGGGTGGCGGGCGCGCGCGATTGGGAGCAGCCTTCCGGGGAATCCAATCCCAAGTTGCCCCGCTCGTCGCCGTGAAACCCACCGATCTCTTCATATTCCAGAAGACCCAACAGGCGATGCGAGCCCTCGAGGACGCGCGCATGCGGGGAGCACGCGAGCGGACCTTGCTTGCACTGGCGCAGGTAGTGAGCCGAGTACAAGTGAACCACCTGGTCAAGCCGGTGCCGAGCGTTCAGGCGGCGATGGTTCGACTGCGCTCAGAAACGACGCGTCATGCAGCAAAGTTGGCGGCCGAGCAGGTGACGCAATACGAGAGCGAACCTCGCTCTCAGTCGAGTACGGACATCCTCTACGAGACGATGCAGGCCTGCCGCGGAGTCTTTCCGCGAGAGGCAGCGGCGCTGCGTCGCGCGCTCAACGGCCCGGAATCTGCGCCCGACGGTTCTGAATGATTTCTACTGGATCATTGAGGGGCGTAGAAATCGGACTTCGAAGAGCTCCATCGGCAGGGGCTTGCTGATCAGATAGCCCTGCGCTTCATCGCAGCCCAGCGTCTTGAGCAGGGCGGTTTGCTCGGCTGTCTCCACGCCTTCCGCAACCACATTGAGCTTCAAAGAATGCGCCAGGTTGATGATGGCCGAGACCAGTATCGGCCCCTGTCCCGCCGTCATGTCGTTGATGAATGAGCGATCAATCTTCAGCGTGTCGACGGCAAGCCTGGATAAGTAGCTCAAAGATGAGAAGCCGGTGCCGAAGTCATCGATGGCTATGGTGACGCCCATGGCTCTAACGGCCTGCAGGCTGTCGATACTCAGCCCGACATTCTCCATGATCAGGCTTTCGGTAATCTCCAGCTCCAGGCCCGCCGCCGCGTGCACGTCGGTGTTGAGGGCTTGCCTGAGCTCATCGAGAAAGCTGCGACTGCGTAGCTGCAGTGCCGATACGTTGGCGGCGATGCGAATGGCGGGCAGCCCGGCGTTGCGCCAGCGAAGATGATCTTCCAGCACCCTGCGTAACGCCCATCGCCCCACTTCATGGATCAGCCCGGTCTGCTCCAGCATCGGAATGAACTTTCGCGGCGGCGTCAGCCCCCCGCGTGGATCATTCCAGCGGATCAGCGCTTCCGCACCCGTCATCTTGCCGCTCACAAGGTTCACCTTCGGCTGGTAGTGCAGCACGAATTGGTCCTTATCGATGGCCTCGCGCAGCTGATTCTCTAAATTGAGCCTGCCGGCCACGGTCGCAGTCATTCTCTCGGCATAAAACAACTGCCGATCGCCGGTGACCTTTGCTTTGGCAAGTGCGGCCTCGGCATTCCTGAATAGCGTATCGGCATCGGTACCATCGTCTGGAAATAGCGAGACACCAACCTTGGCCGCTATATGGAACGCCTCATCGTCCAGGCTGAAGGCATGCTTTGAAAGATCATCCATTGCAGCCGAGATCCGACGCTCGAGCCCGTGGCCGTCCGCCAATTCGGGAAGCACCATGGCAAAATGATCCGCCCCCACTCTCGCCAGCAGGTTGACGTCGCCGAATCGGGCAGCCAGCCAATCGGCAACCTGCTTGAGGAACCTGTCGCCCGCCGCCCGGCCGAGCGTCAGATTGATGTTCTTAAAGCGCTCCAGATCGATCAGTCCGAGCGCCAGCTTGTGCTCGCCGCCGGCGGAACTGCGAATATATTGCGATACGCGCTCCAGAAACAGACCGCGATTGGCGAGACCGGTCAACTCGTCGTAGTAGGCGAGGTAATCCAGCCGCTCCTGTTTCGCCACATGGTCGAGGGCGAACGAGAGGTTGCTGGCCAGCTCCAGCAGCAGCTGCGTCTCCTCCTCGTCAAAGGCGTGGGGCTCTGCTGCGTACAGGGTGAGGACAGCCCCGGTCCTTCCACCCATCGTCAGGGGAAAGCATGCCACCGACTTGTGACCTCGCGCCAGAAGCCGATCGCGAAGTACGCCTAGCGAGGCGTCGGTTGCCACATCGTTGCATATCACGGGTACTGACAGTCGCAAGGTCCGACAGGCGGGCTCTCCACTCTCGGGCGCGTGTTCCCGTGCGCTGATCCTGATGCGTGCCAGGTAATCTGCTTTGCCGCCGCTCCATGCCACCACTCTGCCATCCAGTGTCTTGGGATCGATGACACCGATCCAGGCCATTTTGAAAGCTCCGGCTTCCACCGCGATGCGGCAGGCCTCGCGAAATAGATGCTCACGATCTCGTACTCTTACGGTCAGCGCGGTGATCTGGCTCAGTACTGCGTACACCCGGTTGAGGTGCCTGATCTTGATCTCATCCTGCTTGCGCTTGGTTATATCGGAGACGACGCCTGCGATTCGGTAAGGTTGGCCGGCATCATCCCGAATCGGGTGGCCGCGGGTGTGTATCCAGCGCACCTCGCCATCGGCCCTGACGATGCGCAGATCGAAGTCGAAATCTGTACCCGGATTCGTATCGAATAGCTTGAATGCCCGATCGCGATCTTCCGGATGTATCGACTCGGCCCAGGAGCCCGGATTGGAATAGAGACTTTCACATGTTCGACCCCAGATCTTCTCGTAAGCCGGGCTCATGTAGTAGATCTGCGTGCTATCGAGATTTCGCAGAAAAAAAGCATCCTCGACGCTTTGCGCCATCTGCCGGAATCGCGACTCACTGACGCGCAGGTTCTGCTCAATGCGCCTTTCCGCGGTGACCTCTATGTGCATCACCACCGCGCCCATGGCGGGGTCATCAGCCAGCGGACTTACGGTCAATATGAACCAGCGCTGCTCATTGTCTGGGCCACAGGGATATTCTATGGAGAAGCTCTTGAGTTTCCCGTCCAATACCGAACGAACACCGGCTGCGATTCGGCGCGCCTCTGATGGTTCAATACGCGAAGCTGCCTGGCACTCCTCGGGATAATTGCTCCCCACTGCGCATCCGACGCCCACCACGGCATTGCTGCCGTAGGACCGTCGCCATTGCTGATTTACAGATACGATACGTCCCTGCCCGTCCAGCAGCGCAACATGCGCCGGGAGAGCATCGAGAATGGCGGCCTGCTTGACCGCATCGCTATCGCGTAGCTGAATCTGTGCAAGACGCAGCAGCATGGTACGACCCTGCCGGCTTACGACGGCATCCACCTCGCCTGCAGTCAGTTCCGCCAGGCGCTGTTCGGCTCCATGCAGCGTTTCGATCAGAGTTTTGATTTCTGTCGAACCATCGATCCCCGCGATTTCCTTGGCGGTCATGCGCTCGGTGTTTCCAGACCGAGGGCCTGCAGTGTCGCCTGGGTTCGAGTGAGTGTGCCGGTGAGTCGGATGATGGGTGACGGGGTTATTTTCACCAGCGCCGGTGTCATGAAGACGCCGTCGGCGATCGCGCGCTCGGGCTTGCGCAGTACGTCCACAATCTCAATCTCGTGGCGACCGGGCAGGTGGGTCCGGCAAAGGGCCGTGAGGTTAGCCATCGCCAATGCCGAGTTCGGCGTGCGATCGGCCACGTACAGGCGAAACTTAAAGGACTGGGCGCGAGGCTTTCTCATGTCGTTTTCTTCGCGCCAGGAATCGGCGGCTCAGCCTCCGCGCAGTTCCCTCAATCGCGTCCGGCCACGGGACAGCTCGCCTCGACGACTCTCCGTCGTGCGAGCCAGCAGGGCCTTCTCGACCTTCTTGGCCTCGAGCTCGACCTGCAGCGACTTAGCTCGCACTTCCAGTTCGGCGGCCTCCGCGTCCAGCCTGACGCCCTTGAGCCGACCCGCCACTTCGCTGACTTCGTAGTCAACGCCGTCGGCCCGCTCCTTTTCCCATCGCAGCGTGCCCATCAACACCTCGCCGCCCGCTGCGTAGGCATCGGTCAAGGTCACGCCGGCATCGCTGAGAATCAATTCGCGTACCTGGTTGGAGTGAGCCATGCCGCGCGACTTGATGATGGACAGGCTGCGATTACGCTCTCCCGCCTGCACCAGGTAATTCAGATGAATCCATGTGTCGGCATTCTTCGAAATCTCAAGCTGGGAGGCGCTTTCGGTAGGCACCTCTTCGATCAGACTGGTGCAGACCAGCGTGGTGCCTTCGGCCTTCGACCAGTCCAACAACCGCTCCACTACCTGGTTGGCGGTCAGCTCGTTGCCATACTTGATCAGCGAGGAAATGGGGTCGATGACCAGACAACGCGCCTTATGTTCGGTGGCGAGGGTCTTAAGCTCTGCCAGAAAATGCTCCGCACTGCCGGAGATTGTTCGAGCCGACACCATGCGCAGACGGCCACTCTTGACGTGGTGATGGAGTCGGATACCCACGGAGCCGAGATTGCGGATTACCTCGGTTCCATCCGATCCGAAACTGATAAACAGGGTGCGCTCTCCGCGCCTGCAGGCTGCCTCGGCGAACGCGCCGCCCAAAGTAGTCTTGGCGGTCCCGGAGAAGCCGGTAATCAGCACATTGGCGGCGCGGTAGTAGCCACCTCCCAACATGATATCCAGCCGCTCTATGCCGCTCGAGACGCGCTCGTTGCTCACCTTGACGTCAACGACGCTCAGCGGGCGGGCAGCTGCGACTTCCAGCCCGAGACGGCTGATCACAAACGGGGATTCATTCTCCTGGAAGCTCGAGCCGCGATACTTGAGAACTCGCAGGCTTCGCTGCGACACGCCGTGCACCACGTGGTGATTCAGGATGACGGCGCAATCCACCATGAATTGCATGAAGCCGAAACTCTGATGCCCCATGGCGTCATAGTCGTCGCTGTTATCCTTCGAGGTAATGATGGCAGTCAAACCACTCTTCAACAGCCATTCATGGATCCGATAGATCTCCCGGCGCTTGGCGGCAGTGTCGGGTAACAGAGCCAATACAACGTCGAGTGCATCCAGCACGATGCGCTTTGCGCCGAGGGCTTTTGTCCTGTTACCCAGCGCAGCAAGCAGACCAACCAGGTCGAAATCTCCGGACTGGATCGAGTCGGGAGTCGGCTGGGCATCCATGATGAAGAGCTTGTTCGGCTGCAGCTTCGCGAGGTTCCAGCCGAATTCAGCGGCGTTGGCGGAGATGCGCTTGGAAGTCTCTTCAAAGGCAACAAATATGCCGGGTTCCTTGCAGGCGCGCGCGCCATGCACCAGAAATTGCATCGCGAGTACGGTCTTTCCCGAGCCGGGGCCACCGAGCAGCAGCGTAGTGCGCCCTCGCGGCAAACCGCCCCCACAAAGCTGGTCGAAGCCTACGATGCCGGTTGGCGCCTTGGGCCGAAGCTTTGAAGCCGATCGTGGGACGCCGTTCTCATTTGCCATACTTTGGCAGCATCTGCTGATTGTCTACCCGGACATGTGTGCAAAGTCTCGGAACAGGACTATTGACAGCAAACACCCTCTGTATAAAGAGGTCGACTCGCCCGTGGTCCGAGCACTTGCAATAGGTTGCCTGCAGCAAACAGCGTAAGACGCTGTGCGCCCATGACGCGCGCATCTGAGCATCTCTGATACAGCTTTTATGTACGGCAGCGCACTGACGATGCATGAATAACGGCATCAGGCGCCGGTTTTGAGAGCCGGATCACAACCACTGCGCGGCTCGATTCAGATGCAGCTCGATTGAATTCAAGTACGCGCTCACAGCGTCCACATCGTGCGGCTGCTATTCTGCTTTATGCGGCGCATCCGACTGGTTGATAGAAGCAGCCGGTCACGCCCGTAGTCCACACTGAGCGACATGGCGCAGCAGGAACAACCAATCCGTATCTTGCATCTCGGGGATGGCCCGCTGGACGCGGGCCTGCTCGAAGTCCAACTCGCCAATGACGGCGTTTTCGCCGATATCACGCGTGTCGATGCCGGCGCCGCACTTGAATCGGCTATCGAGCAGGCCGCTCCGGAGCTGCTCATCGTCGACTACAGCCTGCCCGGTCTGGAGGGTCCGGATGCGGTGCGCCATGCGCACCACTACCATCCGGAACTGCCGGTCATTGTCATCTCTGACACCATGGGCGAGGAGGCCGCGGTGGAATGCCTGCGGTTGGGCGCGACCGACATCGTGCTCAAGCAGCGCCGCGCCAGGCTCGCGCCCGCGGTGCTGCGAGCCTTGGCAGAAGTCGAAGAGCATCGGAAACGCCGCCAGGCGGAAATGGACCTGCGCCAGACCGCTGAGCAACTCGAGGAAGCGCAGGCCGCCGCGCACCTGGGAAGCTGGACCTTCGACGTCATATCGACCCAATACATCCCGTCCAATGAGGCATATCGCGTCTATGGCTTGACCCCAGGGACTGCTGTGCGTATGGAAGACGTGCTCGCGTGCGTGCACCCGAACGACCGGAATTATGTGGAGCAAGCCTGGAATATCTTCCTTCAAGGTGAGAGCGCCTACGATATCGTCTACCGCATCCGCGTCAGGGACCGGGAAAAGTGGGTGCATGAGCGTGCGGCATTGTCGCGTGACGGTACCGGTGCCATCGCGCGCATCGTGGGCATGGTTCAGGATGTCACCGAGCACGAGCGCAGGCGGATCAATCTGCTGGCGTCGGAAGACGCGCTCCGCCACCTCAATACAGAATTGGAGGTCATTGTCTCGACGCGCACTGCGCAGCTCGAACAGGCGCGGCACGAAGCGGAGGTGGCAAATCGCGCCAAATCGAGCTTCCTCGCGGCCATGAGTCACGAAATCCGCACGCCCATGAACGGGGTCATCGGCATGCTGGATGTGCTGCATGGATCCAGCCTCGACGGCGATCAAGTCGAGATGGTCAACCTGATGCGCGAATCGGGCTATGCACTGCTGGCCATCATCGAGGATATCCTCGATTACTCGAAGATCGAGGCCGGACGCCTGGACATCGAGACTGTTCCATTATCGGTCGAGGATGTGGTGGAAGGCGCCTGCCGGCTGCTCGATCGCATGGCTCTTAAGGCTGGCGTGGAGCTTACGTTATTTGTCGATCCGGCCATTCCGCGGTGCATTCTCGGTGATACGGTTCGGCTGCGACAGGTATTGGTCAATCTGATCAGCAACGCCATCAAGTTCTCGGGCAGTCTGGCGCGCGCTGCGCGGGTAGCCGTGCGAGTAACCCTCGCCGGATCGGACAGTGAGCGAATCTGGTTGCAGTTTCAGGTAGCCGATAACGGAATTGGCATGGATGCCTCGACAGTGTCGCGGCTATTTACCCCCTTCGTCCAGGCCGACGCTTCGACCACCCGGCGATTTGGCGGTACGGGACTGGGTCTCGCCATAAGCCATCATCTGGTTCATCTGATGGGCGGCGCCATCAAAGTGCACAGCACACTCCACACCGGCTCGACATTCTCGCTGCGACTGCCGTTCCAGTACGGGCTGAGTCAGCCTTCAACGGACGAGAAGATCGCCAGCGTGGCCGGGCTTCACTGCCTCGTCATTGGATCACAGAACAGTCTGGCCGATGACCTGGCCGCATATCTCTCTCACGCGGATGCAACCGTGCATCGAGCGGCGAGCCTGGAGACGGTCCCGAAACCCGAGGAGGCAATGCACTCGGGTATTTGGGTGTGGATCATCGACTGCGGTGATGACCGGCCGGTCGCCGGGGAACTCTATGCCAAGGCTCAGGCTCGAGCCGGTGTGGACATCCGCGTGGTGGTTCTCTTGATTGAGCGGGGGCAACGCCGGATACCCCGGCGTGTGATTCCAAACCTGCTGATACTGGATGGCAATATCCTGACCCGTAAGCGGCTGCTTCACGCGGTGGCGATGGCCGCAGGTCGCCTGGCCGATGCGGCCGCGATGGACGCTCGCGGGCACATGGGAGTGAGGGTCACTGCGCCCGCGCGCGAAGACGCGCTGCGGCAGGGTCGCCTGATTTTGGTCGCCGACGACAACGAAACCAATCAGAAAGTAATATTGCAGCAACTGCGCGTGCTCGGCTATACCGCGGATGTGGCGTCGAACGGCAAAGAGGCGCTGCAGCGCTTCCAGGGTTGTCGTTATGGCCTGGTTCTCACCGATCTGCACATGCCGCAGATGGACGGTTACGAACTGACTGCCGCCATCCGCGCGGCAGAGCCGGGCGCCCGCCACACGCCGATCGTGGCGCTGACGGCCAACGCACTCCAGGGAGAAGCCGATCGATGTCGTGCGGCCGGTATGGATGACTACCTGAGCAAACCGGTTCTGCTTGCAAGTTTCAAGGCCACACTTGACAGGTGGTTGACATCGCGACCTGTGGACATCGCGGTACTGACGGCACTCATCGGCAACGATTCCGCAGCACTCCACGAAATATTGGAGGACTTCAGGAATAGCAAGGAGCACATTGCAGCCGAATTGCGCAGTGCGTGCGCAGCGGGACTATGGGACGCGGCGGGCGCGGCTGCGCACAAACTCAAATCATCGGCACGCGCGATTGGCGCGCTCGCGCTCGGTGACCTGTGTGAATCTATGGAAAGTGCCGGCGCAGCGGGTGACCGTGGAACATTCGCCGAACTGCGGCCGCTGTTTGATGCGCAGCTCATTCTGGTGGATAACTCCGTGGCCGAGCTTCTTGCAACCAACGAGCCCGCCTTGCGTGCCCGGCTCTATCGTTGATGCAGCAACACTTCTTCGTGGTCAAACTCATTCTGCAGCTGCCGCATCACCGCATCGCCGATCTCGCCGCGATCGCGTAGATCGATGACGGCTTCCCGAGCGGCCTTCAGCATCGCCAGACGGGGTCGCAGATGCCCAGGGTTCGCGGAACCAGAGCCGTCCAGAGCCTGTAGTTTCCCTGCCGCTATGTGCCGCAGGTCGGTAGCGGAAGCCAGCTCTCCGGCACCCTCGGCCGTAAAGTGATCGAGGGCGGCCGCGGCCGCGCGAAGGCTGATGCGTCGGGCGTGGCGCTCTTCCTCATCCTCTTCATTGCCTCCGGCAATACCGAGCATCCGGATGAGTGGCGCAAGCGTCAGACCTTGCGCCACAAGGGTGATCAGGATAATGACAAACGTAATAAAAATGATGGCGTCTCGATAGGGCAATGGAGCGCCGTACAAGCCGGTGTACGGCAGCGCCAGTGCAATCACCAGCGAATCACCGCCGCGAATTCCCGCCCAGCCGCCAAAAACCAGAAGACGCCATGACGGATAAGGAGAGGTGCGGCGTCCCAGCCGCCTGTCTAACCAGCGAGGGATATAGGCCCCCGGAAAGATCCACGCCATGCGGGAAACGATCATCGCTGCCACGATAAGGGCGGATACCTGCAGCAGCCTGCCGAGCGCCCCGGGTTCCAGAGCCTGCACCACCTGCGGCAACTGCAGGCCTATGAGAATAAAAATGAGCCCCTCGAGCAGGAAGGAGAGCACCTCCCACATGGCGATGCCCTGAAGGCGTGTCTCGGCGGTCAGCACGCGGGGCCCGTGGCGCCCAAAGTAGAGACCCATCGTTACCACGGCAAGCACGCCGGAGCATCCAAGCTCGTCTGCAGGAATGAATGCGATGAATGGGCTTACCAGCGAGATCGTGCTCTCGACTACGCTGGAGCGTGGCATATGGAGGCGTACCCACCCGACGCACCACGCCGTGATGAGACCGATTGCTACACCTCCGGCGCTTGTGTACACAAACTCGATGCCGGCGTGTGCAATCGAGAATGTCCCGGTTACGGCCGCGGCCAGTGCTATCTGATAAGCCACCAGGGCAGTGGCATCGTTGCCGAGACTCTCGCCCTCCAGGATGACCAGCAGATCACGCGGCAGATTCAGGCGGCGGGTGCTGGCCGTCACCGCGACGGCATCGGGTGGCGAAACGATGGCACCCAGAACGAAGCAAAGCGCCCAGGGCAGGGAGGGGATCAAGACGTGCGCGACGACGGCGACCACTGTCATCGTCAGGAGTACCATCCACACTGCAAGCAGGGTGATGGATCTGAAGTTGCGCTTCAGGTCGCGCAGCGACGTGGTAAGCGATGCCCAGAAGAGCAGCGGCGGGATAAAAATGAGAAAAATAGTCGCCGGATCGAGCTGCAGTTGCGGCAGACCGGGAACCAGCGCCACGCAGAGTCCCCCCAGAACCAGCAGCGTTGGCAAGGGGATACCGGTCCGGTCTGCCAGCAGGCGCAACCCCGCCGTGGCGGCAAACAGAAGCAGAATGAGGGCGATGACGGACATCGGCCGACGTACGCTAATTGAGTCGTCGCGTGTCGCGCAAGCCCGGAGGATTCTCGGCGCTCGACGGAACTAAACGATCAGAAGGATCTTCCCAACGCCACCCTTCTCGCCGAGCCGGTGTCCCTCGGCAGCGTCGCGCAGCGGAAGCTTGCGACCGATCGGTAGCACAAATTTGCCATCGCGCAGATCATCGAGGAACTCTCGCACCTTGGATGGGTCAGGCTGCGCCAGCACCCGCGTGACCTTCACTTGCGGATACATCGCGGCCTTACCCTCCGGCAGCACGGAGGCATAGCCAAATCGGCCTCCCGCTTTCACTCTTGCCAGCAGATTAGCCGCCACTGCACCGCCCACCGTATCGGCTACGGCATCTACCACGAGTTTGCCGATCGCCGCCTCGTCATCGATCGCCAGCACATCTGCGACTCCAAGAGACCGTGCCTCAGTCAACTGGCGCGTTCGAACACCAGCGATGACATGCGCGCCCAGCTTCTTTGCTGAATGCACGGCCGCTCGCCCGACACTGCCCAGTGCTCCGGTGATGACCACCGTCTGTCCAGCCTGCACGCCGGCCGCATGGCGAACGAGTTGATCGCCCGTCAATGCAATCAGCGGAATGGCCGCGGCGTTCGTAGCATCCGCCCCATCGGGCAAGTGGGTTACCAGTGATCCGGCGACCGCGACCAGCTCGGCATAGGTGGCATTGGAGAACGCCACCACCCGATCGCCGACTTTGACGTTTCTGACATCCGGGCCGACCGAAACCACCACGCCGCTCACGTCCCGGCCCAGGATCGCAGGGAAAGCCAGCGGGAAATCCTTTTGTCTTGCGCCGGAGCGCACCTTCCAGTCAATGGGATTCACGCTGGTAGCCACGGTCTTGATGAGCACGGAATCCGGCTGCACCACGGGATCTGGAACGTGCTCCTCAAACAGGAGCTTTTCGGGGCCGCCATACTCATATATCCGAACTGCTTTCATCGTGGTCTCCGGCCAATACGTCGGGCGCTGTTGGAAGGCATACACTAGCCGCATCTGGCTCCGATCGTCCATCAGCGAACCGGCCTACCAGTCGCAACGGGTCCCTCCTACAGATATCTGATGCCACGCTCGGTAACGTCCCTGCTAACGCCGCCGTCGGATTGAGAGCTGGATATGAGTTTTGAGGCATTTGGAACTTCTGCCGTCATTATGGCCGCCTTAGCTAATCCTCACAGCGGGAGGCAGAGCAAGCCGTGAAGATCCGATTCGGCTACGAAATCACGTACTGGATTCCTTCTCCAACCTACATGATCCTGATGCTGCACTCCCAGCCTGCACCAGGTCAGCGCCTCTTGCGCCCGGATATATTGACCGTTGAACCGCCAGTCCCATTGCGATACTACGTGGATGGGTTTGGTAACACCTGTACGCGATTGGAACTACCCGGCGGGCCGTTTCGACTGCGAGCCGATGCACTCATGGAGGACTCAGGGCAACCTGAAAGAGAGGACTGGTCGGCGCCAGAATGCCCCCTGAGTCAGCTCCCTGATGAGGTTCTGGTCTATCTATTAAGCAGCCGCTATTGCGACACCGAGATAATCATGGCCGATGCCTGGCGCCTGTTTGGACAGGTGCCTCCAGGCTGGGGTCGAGTGCAGGCCATCTGCGACTATGTAAATGGGCATGTGACTTTCGGCTATGAGCACGCCAGGGTCACCAGGACGGCCTCTGAGACTTTCAACGAGCGTCGGGGGGTGTGCCGGGACTTCGCCCATTTGGCAATCGCCCTGTGCCGATGCTTGAATATCCCTGCCCGCTATTGCACGGTCTATCTCGGCGATATCGGCGTGCCGCCGGTGGACGCGCCGATGGACTTCGCAGCCTGTATGGAGGTTTACCTCGGCGGCGAATGGCACATGTTCGATCCGCGCAATAATGCACGCCGCATCGGGCGTATCATGATCGCGCGTGGCCGAGATGCCGGCGATGTCGCTATCAGTACGGTGTTCGGGCAGTGGCAGCTGCAGTTATTTCGCGTGTGGACTGATGAAGTGACGGACGAGTCCCTGGCTTAATTACGCTGAAGCGAGCCTCATGGCAGACACGCTCGACCGGCCGGAACCAACGCCCACGACACTGTCGGATCACATCACCGACAATGTAGAGGGCGTCGCTGCGCTGCAGCGCCGGGAATCCGACACAGTAAGTCCCGCGCAGCGTCGTCTGGAATGGCTTGGCCAGTTCGTTGGGCGACCCTCTTATTTTGTCGGTGTGCTGCTGGCAGCCACCCTGTGGGTGATATTCAACCTCGCTGCAGCGGACCTCGGGTTCAAACCATTCGATGAGCCACCCTTCGCCTGGTTGGATTTGCTGGTGACGTTCGTGGCACTCATGACGACGACCGTGGTGCTCGTCGGACAGAACCGGCAGACCAAGCTCGAGCAACGTCGCGCGCACCTGGATCTGCAGGTCAATCTGCTGACCGAACAGAAGGTCAGCAAGCTAATTCACCTGCTGGAGGAATTGCGACGCGACTTACCCAATGTTAAAGACCGCCACGATGCCCAGGCCCACGCTCTGCAAGAACGCGCCGATACCGAACAAGTCCTGTCAGCCATCGACAATGTGGGCCTCACTGGCGATAGCGCAGACGACGCATCGGAGAAAACGGCCTGATGATAGTCATTCTCATACTCGCTCCAAATATCCAACGCTGATACTCATTTAGACTATTCTCCCCGCCGTCCGATTCTCAATTAGCGAGGTGATCTCCCGTGGCCTACATCGAACTGATTACGGTGCTGGCGCTACTGCAGTTCCTCTACTTCGGCATACTGGTTAGTAACGCGCGCACGCGCTACGGCATCAAGGCCCCCGCCGTGAGCGGCGATGCCGTGTTTGAACGCTACTATCGGGTACAGGTCAATACCCTGGAACTGCTGGTGATCTTTTTGCCGGCGATGTGGATGGCGAGCAGTCACATCGCGCCGCTGTGGATTGGGGCATTGGGGGTCGTCTACCTCGTCGGCCGCTTTATCTATCAAACCAGTTATGTGAAGGCACCCGAGAAGCGCAGCCTGGGGTTTGGATTAAGTGCCCTTCCGATTCTGATACTGCTGGGAGTCGACCTGGTTGGCAGCCTGCTCCGACTGATCAAGTATTGAGCTGCGCGGGCTCGACTACTCACTGGGGTATCGCAGCCCTATCTGGTCGCGGATGGTATCGAGTGTTCCCATGATCGCGATTGTCTCAGCAGGCGGCAGTATCTCGCTGACGAGCCTTCCAGACCTTAGCAGGCGTTCGACTTCGGCCGCCTGGTACTGCATTCCGCGCCCGGCGACCACAGATTTATACTCCTCAACTATCGCGCCTTTGCTGTCGTAGACGACAAAATTTGTTGGCTGATACCACACGGCACTGATATCGATCCTACCCTGCGTTCCAATGACCGTGGCGATATTCGGACCGGCTGCATCGCTGATCGAGACTGTCAGTGAAACGGCATCGTTCGCATGTCGAAACAGCGTGGCAACTTCTGCATCGGCGCCGGTAGCCTTGAATCGCGCCGTCGCCTGTACGGTCTTCGGGGCGCCGAGGACATCCCACGCAAATGATATGGGATAAATCCCCAGATCCAGCAGGGCGCCGCCGCCAAGTTCCAGTGCATTGAGCCGGTGGGCAGGGTCGTCCGGCAAGTCCTGCGTGTGGTCGGTTACCACAGACCGAATTTCTCCCAGGATGCCCGATGCCAGGATCTCGCGGATTCGAATCATATGCGGCAGAAAACGCGTCCACATCGCCTCCAGCGCCAGCAGACTCTTCCGTGCCGCCAGGTCCATGACCTGCTGGGCCTCGGCAGCATTGATCGTGAATGGCTTTTCGACCAGTACGTGCTTGCCGGCCTCGAGCGCCGCGATTGCATTGGGGGCGTGAAAGGGATGGGGCGTTGCGACATAGACGACGTCTACATCCGGATCGGAAAAAAGTGCGTGGTAGCTGCCATGTGCTTTGGCAATTCCAAATTGGGCGGCAAAGCTGCTGGCGGTCTGATGCGAGCGCGAGCCGACTGCCGTGACCCGATGTCCCAGCCTTAGAAGGTCCGAGGCGAACAGGTGGGCAATAAGCCCGGTTCCCAGAATTCCCCAACGCGGCTGGACGGTCATGATCTTCCTCGTAATGCCCGCTGCAATCCCCGACGGAACAGTACTGCACCGCCCATCGAGGGATGCCTGAGTGGGAGGGCCGCGCGGCCGACTTCCTTGAGCAGACCTTCGGCATGGCGACCCACGGCGAAGACGGTCGCCTGGGGCGATGCGCTGAGCAGCGAATCGAGGACAACGAGTCCGAGCAGGCGTTCTGCACGAGTGGGCGTGCGATTGGACTGTGGATTTCCCGGCTTATGAGGGTGCCAGGGGAAGGCATTCCAGAGCACCGTCTCCTGCTCTATTCCCAGGCCATGGAGCGTCTTCCAAACGGTGGTCGCGGACGGTTCGCTCCAGGGAATGTGGCGAGTCGAAAGTCTCTCACCGACGGTGGGAATTCGCGGCACCTCGCCTGTCATCACGAGCCGCTCACTGGTGAAGGGGATTCCAGTGACATGGCAACCCTGGTAGCCAGCCGCTTCTCCGATCAGAATCTGCGCCGGCCGAACACGCAGATGCGCGCGCAGGCGTTCGCATCGCGCGGCGGGACCATTGAGCATGCCGTCGTTGCGCTCGTCGCGCTGCGTCCACGGATTGAATGCGTTTGGGCCGCAGTCGATAGTCAGAAGTCGCAGAAAGCGGTTGAAGCTGGCTGGGGTCATAGCGCCAGCTGCTCATTACAGCCGCGCCGACTGTACTTGCACCGCCATGGGTCGCGGACCACAATGAAACCATAAATGAATCGATTTCCACCCAACGGAGGCACAATGAAGAACTTACGGAGCAGATTAAATCTCCCGACGCTGATCGTATCCGCGGCATTCGCTGTGATCAGCGCTTCGGCCTTGGCCGCGGACATCAGTGTGAAACTTGTCGGGGCCGAGGAGACACCCCCGACCACAACAGCGGCCACCGGCACGGGTACGATCAGTATCGCTGCCGATAAATCCGTGAGCGGTACTGTAAAGACCCAGGGTATCGAAGGCACTGTGGCGCATATTCACCTGGGCGCGGTGGGTCAGGCCGGACCGCCAATCATCACGCTCACCAAGGGCAGCGGAGGCGTGTGGTCCGTGCCTGCCGGCGCGAAGCTCACGGATGAACAATACGCCAGCTTCAAGGCCGGTAATCTGTATGTGAATGTGCACAGCGCCGCTCATCCGGCCGGTGAAATCCGGGGACAACTCAAACCCTGATCGAGACGGCCTCCGGTACGGGCGCCGTGGCTTCCACGTAAAAGCCGCGTGGGCGGCGCCCGCATCCCGCATAACTTACTGATATCCCTGTTCAAGCCGGGTGGTGCCCAAAGGTTGATCTATGTCGCAGTGCGGTAAGAATACCGCAATAACCGTAAAGGATCGGTGAGCGGCGCCGATAGCACTCTTGAAACAGGGAGGTTTCCGGTGCGTTACACGCAGAATGAAGAACAAAGTGCCGAGTTATTGCGGCTGATCATCCCGCGCATCGGTCAGCATGGCGGACATTTCCATCCGCCGTCTTATACGGTCTGGTACGAGCACCTCGCAGGCATGAATCCGGCGCTGAGCGACGCTATCGAGTCGCGATTGAGCCAGGGTACTGCCCTGGCCCACACCGAGATTGATGAACTCTATGGCCGTCACGTCCAATCGCGCGATAAGCGCAATGTGGTGGAGCTTCAGGCGGGGTTGAATGCACTGCTGCGCAAGCTGGCGCATGTCGCGGCGCAATCCGGCGCAGATGCCACCCTGTATTCACGCGCGCTCGAGGAATGTGAGCACGAACTTGAAAGTATCGTCAGTGCCGAAGGTCTGCGCGAACTCACCCAGGGTCTGCTGGCTTCCACCGCCACGGCCCGTGCCAGCACAGAGGCGATGCGCGCTGAAGTGGAGGAGGCACGTAGCCAGATGCAGCGACTTCACGCCCAGCTCGATGTACTGCAGGGTGAGGCGCTGCTGGATCCGCTCACGGGTTTACGCAATCGTCGCGGCTTTGAGCGTGCCTGCGAGGAACTCTTTGCCGGCACGGCCGGTGCGCCTTCGAAAGCGGCGTTGATACTCATTGACATCGACCATTTCAAGAAGCTTAACGATACCTATGGTCACCTCTTCGGAGACCAGGTGCTGCGCGCGGCAGCCAAAGTCATCGCTGAAACGGTGAAGGGCCGCGATGTGGTGGCGCGTTTCGGCGGCGACGAATTTCTGCTGCTACTACCCGACACCGCTATTGAAGGCGCTTTCGCGCTCGCTGAACACATTCGTGCGGCCTTCGGTCGCATGCGTATTCGTCGGCACGGCAACGACGCCGGCACGGCACAGGTCAGCATCTCGGTCGGGATCGCGGCGCCGGCGCACGCCGAAACCGTGGATCAGCTGATCGACCGCGCCGATCGGTCGCTTTACAGGGCCAAGGCCGACGGTCGCAACTGCGTGCGATATCTGCTGGAAAATGCGGATAGCGCCTCGGCACGGCTCGAGCGCCACTGATCCCGTCGCAGGGCGGCTCCTAATGCGCCGAAGCTCTGGCAGCCCGTTGCGGAACCAACAGAATGCAGCCGGCAACGAAGACCATGAGCGCCAGCGACGCTGTGTATCGACTGAGCGCGAGGCCACCTGCAGCGACAGGTTTATCGAGAAAATCGCCTAGTACCGCTCCGAGCGGTCGCGTCAGAATAAAAGCCGCCCAGAAAAGCGTGGTTTTGGAAATCGCCGTCCATAGGTGAGCGCCGGCGAGTAGCGCGAGCAGTGATCCAAACAGGATCGCGGCTCCGGTATACCCGAGCCCGGCGGTGTCTGCCGTCCAATCACCCAGTGCCGTTCCGAGTGTCTGGGAAAGCATGATCGTGAACCAATAAAAGCCTTCCGCTTTGGGCGAGTTCACCGTGTCGATGGAGACCGAGCCCAGCGACCAATACCAAAGCCCCAGTGAGACGATGAGCGCAATGAAGAGCAGCGACGTGCCACCGGCGTATCCGATGCCGAGGGAACGGTCCGCAAAATCCGCGAGCGTGGTACCCACCATGGTGGTGGCGATAATCGTGATCCAGTAGAGCAGCGGATGAAACCGCGGAGCTTTGATCTGCGCGGCCACGGCCACGATAAATAGGGCTGCGAAGATGGCGGTTCCGACCAGGTAGCCCAGATTCATGGACATTGACACTGCGTCACCGCCGGTTTCGCCCAGGGTGGTTGCCGCAATCTTGATGACCCAGAAAATGAGCGTCACTTCCGGGACCTTGCTCAGGGTTTTCTGATTCGCGTCCGCCATGGAATATCCGGGATTAATGATTGATGCGAAACGCGTGTGTCGAGGGCACTTACTTTGCAATGGAAAGTACAACGGAGAAAGCGGCGCCGACAAGGTTTGAGACCGGTGCGCTCGCGGCTGTATATCCATACAGTCTGTGAAACGCTGAAAAAACCGGCGCGGTTGAATTTCCTCGCGTCAGCGCAAATGATAGCTGTCCCCTATTTCAGGTTGTAAGACATGGCCACGGGTTGGGCAAAAGAAGGCGCCGTGCAGGAGCAGATCGATGCCACGGTGAAGGACGCCATTCAACGTGCCCAGAGCAGCCTGCCTCAGGGTGCCAGCCTGACTCACTGCGCCGAATGCGCATCGGAGATCCCGCAGGCGCGCCAGCTGGCCATTCCCGGAGTGCGCTTCTGCCTGCCGTGTCAGGACGCCCGCGATCGCGCCGCCACGCAGTTCAGCGGCTATAACCGCCGCGGCAGCAAAGATAGTCAGCTTCGATAAGTTTGAGTGCGCACTATCTCATCGATGACCTGCGGGCTCCGCCGACCCTGACCCGCTAACTCTTGGTGTTCGCGGTCTTTGCTTGTCTCCCCGCCCAGTCACCCTGTGCTTCGAGAGAGACGGGATTCCATTTCTCCCACAGTTCGAGGCGCCGGGTGTACTCGGCTCGGGTCATGGGCAAGCCGCTCGATCCGAAGAAGATGCGCAGTGGCGGATCCGTGGCGTCGACGATTTTCAGCATTGCCGCCCCGGTGGCTTCCGGGTCACCCGGCACATTGCTGCTGCGGAATGCCGCGACCGCGGCACGCGCGCCGTCATAAGCCGGCATTGGAGTGGCACGTTCCGCAGAAGCACCACCCCAATCGGTGGCGTAGCCACCCGGCTCGATGAGTGTCACCTTGATGCCGAAGTTCGCGACCTCGGCGGCGAGGGACTGACTGAATCCTTCGAGTCCCCACTTGGAAGCGTGGTAGAGACCCACGGTTGGAAAAGCGTTGAGGCCACCGATCGAGGAAACCTGGATGATGTGCCCCGATCGTTGGGCGCGCAGGATCGGCAGTGCCGCCTGCGTGACCCACAGCGCGCCGAACAGATTCGTCTCCAGCTGCGCCCGCGCTTCTGCCTCGCTGATTTCCTCGATAGCGCCGAACAGTCCGTAGCCGGCGTTGTTGACGACGACATCGAGCCGGCCGAAGCGGGCGTGTGCCTCTTTGATGGCCGCGGTCACCGCCTTCCTGTCAGTGACGTCCAGGCTGATAGCCGCCACCTTGTCAGCGTAGCGATCCACCAGCGGTGCGAGGCTCTTTACATTCCGCGCAGTGGCGGCGACCCGATCGCCGCGCGCCAGCGCCGCTTCGGCCCAGACGCGACCGAAACCCTTCGATGTTCCGGTGATGAACCAGACCTTGCCTGCCATGCCGATGACTCCTTGCGTGGAGCGATATCTGATACCACAGAACCGGCTCGGCCACAGACCAATAGCACCCGCGGTTATGGACTCATAACCAAAGGGCGGGGTGCCCGCAGGCGGCGACGCCGTATGATGTGGCTGTGGATGCACCCGTAAAGACATGATGCCGAATTCGCCAAAACTGGCGCTCAAAGCACTATTGCAGCGCTGGCTCCAGCCGGAAGAGACTCCGCCCATCGACGGGCTGGTGCTGGCCTCAATCAATCGTGCATTCGAGGCATTGTCGCCACAGCGTCGCATAGAACAGGCGCTCGAACTGCTTCCCGGCGCCTATGTCCTCACCTCGAGCTTCGGCGCCCAGGCAGCCGTGATGCTGCATCTGGTCACGCGCGTGCTGCCCGATATTCCCGTGGTGCTCATCGACACGGGCTATCTGTTTCCGGAGACTTATCGTTTCGCCGATGAGCTTACCGAGAGGCTGAAACTCAATCTCAAGGTGCATCGCTCGGACTCCTCGCCGGCGTGGCAGGAAACTCGATTTGGAAAATTATGGAATCAGGGCGTCGAGGGCATCGAGCAATACAACCGCATCAACAAGCGCGAACCCATGGATCGCGCACTGCGTGATCTCGGCGCCGGAACCTGGTTCTCCGGTCTGCGGCGCGTACAGGCTTCAACGCGCGCCTGCACGGCGCCCATTGAATTCAAGCGCGGCCGCTACAAGGTGCATCCGCTGCTGGATTGGACCGACCGGGATGTGGGCCGTTACCTCGCCGACAACAAGCTGCCTTATCACCCGCTGTGGGAAAAGGGCTATCCCTCGATCGGTGATTGGCACACCACGCGCTCGCTGGCGGAAGCCGGGAACGAGGAGGCGGTGCGATTCTTTGGGCTCAAGCGCGAGTGTGGCTTGCACGAAGATGATTGACCGCGTGCAGGACCGGACCTTCAGCGCATGATGAACATTCGCTGGCTGACCAGCGCCAGCATGATGGCGATCAGGGTCCGTGTGAGCATGGCCGGCAGCTTGATGACGACGCGGGATGCAATCAGCACCCCCGGAACCGATCCCAGCAGAAGGCAGGCGAGGATGGACAGGTTCACGTGGCCCATGGTGGCGTGACCAACCGCGGCCAGTAAGGTCACGGGAAGCGCATGCGCAATATCCGTTGCGACCAGGCGATCGGGGGTCAGTCGGAGCGGGTATAGATAGAGCAGCGCCACCGCGCCGAGCGCTCCGGCGCCCACCGATGTGAGCGTGACGCCAACCCCGACCAATAAGCCCGTGATGATCGTCAGCGGCAGTTTGTAGCGCTCTGCGCGCTCCAACCAGGTGCCTGTCACCTTGATGCCCCATCGGTGCAATAGACCTTGCAGCAGCAGACCCGCGGCGGTCAGCCCCAGTATCACTGCCAGGCACTGCATCACCAGGTGGTTCTGCACCTCGGGCGCCCGGCGCAGCAACCAGAACGCAATCAGCACGCCGGCAGCTCCGGGGAGGCTGCCAATCGCCATGCGGCCGACGATGCGCCAGTCGACCCGTCGGCTGTAACCAAAGGACGCGGTCGCGGCCAATTTCGTAGTTGCCGAGAACATGAGATCCGTTCCCACCGCAACCACCGGCGATTGACCGAACAGCAGGACCAGGATCGGGGTCATGAGCGCCCCGCCGCCGACTCCCGTGAGCCCGACCATGACACCGACGAATAAGCCGGCCGCGACGTAGAGTAAGGGGTCCCCCATGGGGACCGGAGTCTACGCAGAAGTGCCGGCAATTCCGGTTATGGACTCATGCGCTCGGTAGAGGGGTACGATGCGATATGCCTGAATCGAATCCAACCGTGCTGATCGTCGGCGCGGGCCAAGGACTCAGTGCCGCTCTGGCGCGGCGCTTTAGAAGTTCCGGTGCCAATGTTGCCATCGCTGCTCGCTCGGCGGAGAAGCTGGCGGCACTGGCGGCGAAAACCGGCGCGCGGGCCTTTGCCTGTGACGCTTCGCAACCCGCTGCGGTCAGCAAGCTGTTCGCCGACGTGGAGGCGCAGATTGGCACGCCCGAGGTCGTGATCTACAACGCCAGCGGCCGTGTACGCGGCCCGCTCGTGGATCTTGATCCGATCGAAGTCGAGCGAAGTCTGGCAGTCACCGCCTTCGGGGGCTTCCTGGTCAGCCAGGCCGCGGCGCAGCGCATGCTGCCTCGTGGTCGGGGTGTCATCCTGCTGACCGGTGCGTCCGCCAGCGTCAAGGGCTACGCCAAATCAGCGCCGTTCGCGATGGGTAAATTCGCGCTGCGCGGGCTGGCTCAAAGCATGGCGCGTGAACTCTCGCCGCTCGGAATTCACGTCGCCCATGTCGTGATCGACGGAGCCATCCGCGCTCCCGGATCGGCGACGGACCTGGCGAAACCGGATGCCCAGCTTGAAGCGGACGCCATCGCAGAAACCTACTTCCAGCTCGCCCACCAGCCCAGGAGCGCCTGGAGCTGGGAGATCGAGCTGCGGCCGTGGGTCGAGCGCTTCTGATCGCCGGCGCTACGCAAAGCTGACTGACACTTTGCCAAGAACGCCGAAGTCACCGTGAACACGGTCGCCCGGCTTCACCGGCACCGGAACCAGGCAGGTGCCCGTGGTCACGATTTCACCAGCCCGCAGCGTCGTCCCGTACTGCGATAGCTCATTCGCCAACCAGGCAAGTGCCACACGCGGATCCCCCAGCACATTGCTGCCAATGCCGGGCCGGGGAGGGTGCTCGCCGATGTATCCCCATACCTCATGCCTTGCGAGATCCAGTGAGCGCCACAGTGACGGGCAGGCTGCTCCCAGCAGGAAATCATGTGCACAGGCATTGTCGGCAATGAGCGCAGCAGCACCCGAAAGCTCGAATCCCGTCAGCCGGGAATCCGGTATCTCGATGGCAGGATGCAAGCTCGCCACGCGGTCCATGACCTCCGTTACTGAATAGGGTGTGGCTCTCGGACCGATGTCGTGGCTCATCCTGAACGCGAATTCCAGCTCCGCCACGCGCATCAGATTGCCCCGTAGCGAACATTCACCGCCATTGCCGATGACGCGCTCGGCGAGAATACGTCCCGCGAGCGGCCCATCGACGCGAATGTGAGCCTGGCCCGCCGCGCTGGTGGCTGCGATTTTCCAGCCAAATAGAGAGGAAGTGCTGTGGCGCTCCAGGAGGGCCTGAATGGCATAGCCGTCGGCCCGAGTAACGGGCCGCAGCTCCGGGGGCAACTGCTCAATGTGTCGGCCGCTCGTCCAAAGGTCGTACAGCAGGTCGCTGGCGGCCCGTGAGACATCAGAGCTCATCGGTCCAGTAGTCGAGGTCATGCGCGGTACGTGTCATGTGCCGCAGGTCCCCGCCATAAGCACCAATCTTCTTTGAATCCGGATACTCGCACACCTCCGCCGGCATCCGCGTCGATACGGACAGGTACGCAAGCTCCCCCTGTGAATCGTTGACGATCTGGTGAGCTGTCTCAGGACCGCCGGTGGGGCAGCAGATGATGTCACCGGCCCGAATCTTGCGGGTAGCCTCACCGTACCGGAGTATCCCGGTTCCGCGAATGATGAAGAACATTTCCTCCTCACCGCGATGGCTGTGAAATGGGCAGGAGCACTTGCCGGGCGGGACCACATCATAGGAGTAGCCGAGGTCCTTGGCGCCCAGCAGCGGTCCGATGCGGACGCAGTCGGACTTGAACTTATCGCCCTTCTCGAAATGCTCGAGTGAGAGTTCATCGAGATTGACAACACGCGAATTAATGACATCCACGGCAAGATCTCCACGACACCGATACTGGGAATTCAACTCAGCGCAGCGCCCCGAATACTTTCGACACGATGGCACTCGCGGCCGCCGCGGGATTCTGCCTGATCGCGCGCTCTTCTTCGCCTATCATGAGATAAAGGCCATCCAGCGTCTTGTCGGTAACATACTGCTCGATGTTTCCGGCATCCCCCTTGATGAGGCCGTACTTGACGCCTTGTCCGGCAAACTGATCGTACTTCTGCGCCAGCCCCACCCGATCGGTGGCCTGTTTGACTATGGGCAGAAATTTCACCGCCAGCGGTGCGGCGGTCTTGTTGCGAAAGAACTGTGTCACCGAGTTGTCACCGCCAGTGAGAATTCCTTTTGCGTCCGCCAGGGACATGGTCCTGACGGCATTGGTGAGCAGCTCTTTGGCCTCGGGAACCGCCTGCTCGGCAGCCTTGTTCATCGCGACTTCGAGCTCATCCGCATCCTTACCGGCTCCGATCATGCGCATCCCCTTAGCAACCTCATCGAGCGCAGGCGGCAAGGGAATCCTGACCTTAGGATTGTTGAGGAACCCACCGGGCACACCGAGCTTCGATACGGCAGAGGCCGCACCCTGGGTCAATGCCCCCCGGATGCCGCGCGCCGCATCCGCATTGGAAAGGTCCGCGAGGCCTGAGCCAACGGCGGCTCCGGCGACAAGACCCGTGAGTAGCACCCCAACAGTAAGCGAGCGTGCAGCTGATAATTTCATCTAGACATCCCTGTACCATTGTTTGAATTCCATTGTATCCCGTCGATGCGCTATTGCAGGCTGCGGCATCCTTTCGGCAGCTGCACACAACTGGTCTCTACGGTCAGAATTGGCTCCGTCAGCGAACTCAGATTCGGCGGCAGTCTCACACGCACTTCAATCAGAGAATTCGCTTCGTCAACCCGATTCAGGATGGTTAATCCCCGGATCGGCAAATTGGACATGTCGAGCATGCCGTCGGTGCCGAGGCCCGCGCGATTCGCAGGAGTGGTGTATTCCACAAATCGATCGCTCAGGTATTGCAGCTGGTCATCCGGATAAGACTCCGGGTCGAATGCCGAGTCCGATATCAGATGTTCCTGCCTGACTCGCGCAACGAACTCGCTCCCGGCCACTGCAAAGAGTTGCGAGGCGACAATGGCAACGCGGACCCGCCCGGAGCTTTCCCCATCCCAGGTCGCTATCGTGACCGCCGGGCCGCCGATGCTCGGCAGGGGAAAGTAGGGTGGCGGGATGGGCTTCGGCGTCACTGCAAGAAAACTTCCGTTCGAACCATTCCACGCCCGGCAGTACCAGCCCTTGGGGGCAAATATTCCCGATCCATGTTCGGCCTTGTAGTAGGCAATCTGATCAGCGATCGATTGCTCGACGCGAATGGGCACCGACGCTCCCTTCTGCGTCTGCGACGAATCCACCTCGTCGTTGCCGACACAGTTGATGCTGGGCGCTCGCGCCGGGATCGGAGCATTGGCCGCCGCTACCGCACCCGATCCCGCTATCGACCAGGCGAGGAGCAGGCAGGCACGAAGGAATAGAGTTGAGGTGCGGATCACCGTTGAAAAGCTCTGTTTTGAGTGCAGGGTAATTGAGATTAGCGCATGGATCGGTACCCTGAGCTTCTGGGCAGCCATTGGAATCAGCGCGCCGGCCCCGGTGCTGAAAGGAATATTGCATTGCAGCAAGACGTTGCGGTAGGGCTTCCCTGCCCGAATTGCCGACAACCCATGCAGGCACAGGCGCTGGAGAAGCACGAGCAGGGCACCGTGCAGCTCGATCTGTGCTTTGCGTGTGCCGGCATCTGGTTCGATCACCTCGAAAGCGTGCAGCTGGCACCGGCTGCCGTCATCGAGCTGTTCAAGGAAATATATGCTCACCGCGACGACGTGCCGCGGCCGCAGGCGGCGCAGCAGGCCTGTCCGCGCTGCCGCGACACGCTGGCGCTGAGTTTCGATGTCAGCAAAACCGGTCGGTTCTCCTATTTCAGGTGCCCACGCGGCGACGGACGGTTCACGCCTTTCTTTCAGTTCCTGCGCGAAAAGCAATTCGTCCGCAACCTGACTGAACTGGAACTTCGCCACCTGCGCTCCCAGGTACGTCAGATCCGCTGCTCCGAGTGCGGTGCCCCCATCGATCTTGAGCACGACAGTGTGTGCAAATACTGTCGCGCTCCGGTTTCCTTTCTGGACGCGGAAGCAGTCGAGAAGGCTGTTCACATGTGGTCCTCTGCTGCCGATCGTCGCCATCTGGCCCCCACCACTGCGGCGCTGGGGAATTCGCTGCAGCCGATGCAGCTCGATCGGCGCGATAAGACCACCGCGCCCGGTGCACGCCTGGGCGACGGAGTGTTGCTGGACAATAAAACCTCGCTCCATACTGGCGCCGCGGTTGGAGGGCTGGACCTGGTTGCGCTTGGGATTCATGCCATCGGCCGTCTGTTCGACCGAGATCCCTGACGAGAGGACCTCGGCTGCAACCTTTGCTTTGCCATCGGTGTCTTCCTGAAGAGCAAGATGCACCGGAGAAGCTCTCTGCGCTTTACCTTGCCTCTGGGGCTGGAAGTTTGTCTGCTGCTGCTCAGTGGCATGCCCGGCATTGGCGCCGCGCAGACTGGGCCGGCCAGCGAGTACGGCGCGCATCCCGAAATCCCGGCGCCCGATTCCTCCTTTCTGCCGACGCTGAATATCGCCAAGCAAGTGGGTTGGCCCGATGGCGGCAAACCGCGGGCCGCACCGGGACTGACTGTCACGGCGCTGGCGCGCGACCTGGATCATCCCCGCTCACTCTACGTTCTGCCCAACGGCGACGTGCTGGCGGCCGAGACCAATGCGCCTCCCGATGAAGACTCCGGAATCATGGATGTCGTTGAACGCGTGGTTCTCTACTTTGCCGGGGCCTCGCAAGCCCCCAGCGCCGACCGCATCACCCTGTTGCGTCCCGGGCCGGACGGCGAACTGGCTGAGCGACACGTATTTCTTCGGGGACTCCACTCACCCTTTGGCATGGCAGTGATCGGTCACGCCTTCTATGTGGCCGACACGAATGCATTGCTGCGATTCCCCTACTCGGATGGCGATACGGAGATTCACGGCGCCGGCGCCACCGTCACCGCCTTGCCTTCGAGTCGCCTCATCGGCCACTGGACCCGCGGCCTGCTGGCCAGCCCCGACGGCTCGAAGCTCTATGTCGGCATTGGATCCACCAGTAATGTGGGCGAAAACGGACTCGAGGCGGAGGCTGAGCGGGCTGCCATCTGGGAGATCGATGTCGCCACGGGGCGGCATCGCGTTTATGCCAGCGGCCTGCGCAACCCTGTAGGCCTGGCTTGGGAGCCGCAGAGCGGTGCACTGTGGGCGTCTGTCAATGAGCGCGATGGGATGGGCGACCATCTGCCGCCCGACTACATGACCGCGGTACGCGTGGGCGGTTTCTACGGCTGGCCATACAGTTACTTTGGCCAGCATGTCGACGGCCGTGTCAAAGCGCAGGACCCCGGTCTGGTCGCAAAGGCCATCGCGCCGGACTATGCGCTGGGTGCGCATACTGCATCGCTGGGCCTGTGCTGGTCGGGTGCTGCGGATTTACCGTCACCGTTTCATCGGGGCATGTTCATCGGGCAGCACGGCTCCTGGAATCGCTCCGTGCCCGGCGGCTACCAGGTGGTGTTCGTGGCATTCGATGGGGGTCAACCGCGGGGCCTTCCCATCGACGTGTTGACGGGCTTCCTCAATGCGCGCGGCCAGGCGCAGGGCCGACCCGTCGGCCTGGCAATCGACAGACAGGGCGCACTGTTGGTGGCTGATGACGTCGGCAATACCGTGTGGCGCGTTACCGCCGCACCGGGCATCGCCGCAGTGGATCTCAAGCCGGCCGGTTCGGATGACTGATGCGTGCCAGATGGTACTTTTTTCAATGTTGCCAATTGGCGACGGAGCCGCTTATTTGTCCTAAATGCGGTGTGGTCTGACAGCCACGGTGCGGCAGGCATGTGATATAGGTCCTTGTATTGGACGAAAGTGAACGGACACATCGCATGAACTCTTTCCAGGACTCCGACGGCGAGGATGCTGGCGAGAACACTGCCGCTACTCCTTCGCTCACCAAAGCGGAACGCACGGACGAGACACAGCCGCCCTCCGCACACCCTTTTGACTCCGATATCGCCATCGGTTCTGAACTGCGTACGCGCTATGTCCTCGAAGAGATCGTGGGCCGTGGCGGATCCTCGCTGGTTTTTCGCGCCAGCGATCTGCATCGCAGGCTGCCTTTTGAGACCAAACCCCATTTCGTGGCCGTGAAGCTGCTGCAGGCCGAGTTCCGCGACGACCCGCAGGCGCTGCTGCGCCTGCGTCGCGAATTCAGGCAGACGCAGCGCCTGTCGCATCCGCGCGTGGTTCGTGTGTTCGATCTGGATTGCGATGGCGATATCTGGTTCATGACGATGGAACTGCTGGCAGGCCAGACAGCAAAGACCTGGATGCAAGCAGCCCGCGATCCACAGGACGCTCTGAAGATCATTTATGCCTGCTGCGAGGCTCTCGAGCACGCTCACTCGATGGGAATCGTACATGGCGACCTCAAGCCAACGAACGTGGTGGTCGGTGAGGATGGCAATGTCACCCTGATCGATTTCGGCTCCGCGGCCAATCCCGACGGCGCCGTCGGTTTACCGCCGGGACCGGCGGCGACGAATACCGCCCTTTATGCCAGCCCGCAGACGCTGTCGGGCAAAAGCCCGCAGATCAGCGACGATATTTTCAGCCTTGCCTGCTTGAGCTACGGACTTCTCAGCGAAGGGCGGCATCCCTTTGGACGGCGCCCATCGCTCGAGGATGGTCGAGCCAAGCTGGCGCCGACCTACGTGAACGCCATTCCACGCGAGCTGTTCGAAATCATCGAGCGCGGTCTGGCCGTTGACCCCCTTCAACGACCGGCGTCGGCTGACCAGTTCCGGCGCGAATTGTCCAGGGTGGCCGAAAACCTTGCCGCCGCATCCGCGCCCATCGTTTCCAGCGAGCGCGCACATCCCGGTGAATCGCGATCTGACCTCATGCGGGCCGATGCCTTCCAGCCTGATGGACTGCACGCCGGTGTAGTGGCGCGCGGCGTGAAGCGTAATGCGCTGTCCATGGCGAATGTCATCATGCTGACGATCCTCACTCTAAGCGCAGTCATGCTTTTCCGCATCGGCACTCACCGGCCGGCGATGCAAGTCGCGATGGCGGCCGGCGCCGGCTCAACATCAAGCGCGCCTGTTGCCGCCACGCCGATTGGCAGCGCAGCCGATCCGGCCGTCAGCGGGACGCAGAGTGGCGCTCAAACTGCGTCGGCGGCCGAGGCGGCGACCGTGGCTCCCGACAACGGCGTCATATCGTTCGAGGCGGCCAGCGTTCACGCGAGCCCCACTCAACCCCTGGTGGCGGTATCGGTCAGGAGACTCCGTTCCACGAGGTCCGTTGGCGCATTCATCTGGCGGGTCGAAGGCGGCTCTGCACGGCCTGGAACCGACTTTGGACCGACGCGGCCTGAACTCGTCAGATTCAACCGCGGGGAATCCGTTCGAACCTTATTCATTCCGCTGGTCGCTGGCCGTGCGCCATCGCAGCCGGCGCACGCACGCACCTTCTCCGTAGTGCTTGAATCGGTCGCGGGCGGGCCTGAATTGGGCCGCATCCGCCGAGCGACGGTCACGATCGACCCGCCGCCAGATGCTATCGCGGGCGCCGCCTACCAGGTCCGCACGGTGGATGTCAGAACCGCGAATCGACAGATGAGCCAGTAGCCGAATCGACGCTGAACCATCCGCTCGTTCAAAGCCTTGGAGTCAACGAGTCCTTGTCGTGCGCGGCAGATTTGATGATGGTACTTCCCGCAGCCTGCATCAGCTGCGCCGCCATCGTTGCACCCTCGAAACCAATGGCGGGACTGTAGGCAGTCACCGTGAAGCGGGCGACCAGACGATCCTTAAGCGGCGCGTCCGGGTTCAACGCAGCATCATCTTCGGTGACGATCGCAACGCCACAGTGATCGATCTGATAACGAAACTCTTCGGTGGTGGTCTTCAATGCGGGATTGGAGCGCGCCTGGGCTCCGAATCCGATCTTTCCAAGTCCTCCAAAAATGCTGCGACGACCGCAGCCATCGCCGCTCAGCACGCTGCCATCACTTTGCACGCGCCAGGTCGGCGACGGCGGTAGTTCATCGGCTTTGGCATAGCCACGGTACTTGGCCACCAGGCCATTGCTGAGCACGGTCGCGTGAATTGCCGTCGAAGCGGAGTAAGCCGTCGAATGGACAATCGCCAAGGCCCGCTCCTTGCCCGGAACGGGCGTAAACAGCACCTCGAATGACTCACTGTCCCCGGCTGCGTCTTCCGCCGCAGCGGCACCCGCTGCGGACGTCCACGCGGCAATGACGTTCACGTAGTGGCTGCCGGCACCCGACTGAAGCGTGTCGGTGGACTCGTAGTAGTCGGAAAGCATCCGCGATTTGAGCACCGCCCGGACCTGATCGGGTGACATGCCAAGTTTCACGCCCGCGATGTCAACCCGGTTGGCTGGCGTCCCGCCCTTGTTGGCGTCCTCCATCGTGTTTTGCGCCGGCACCGGTGCTGGTGACGCCGCGGGCGCCGCGGGCGGCGCGGGCGCGACAGGTGCCACCGTGGGAGCAACGCGCGCAGGCTGCGGTGGATTCGTGACAGTGACTTTGAGCACGTACCCCGTAGTCACCAGTACGCCCAGCTGCTCGGCCTTAATGCAGCTCAGCGGAGCGACGCCGCTACTCTTGAGACCTGTCATGCCATCCGGTCGCACGAAGGTTTCACCGCCCACGGCATTCAATTGGCTCTTTCCCGTCTTGGCGTTGGCGAGACAATAAAATCGATGCGTGTCAGGCGGCGTACCGACATCGAAGTGACCGCGCACGACTTCCTTATTAAAGTCTTCGCTGAAAGCCTGCTTGGCCGAGGAGAAGTAGTCGCCGGTTGCAAGGGCGGCTTGCAAATCGGTTGGCGCGGGGCCGGCCGCCGTCGAGTTGTCGGCCCCCGTGGACGGGTCACTCAGCGCGTCGGCCCCAATGAGCAGCAAGAGACCCGCGAGGCACGCGTTTGATCCAAATCGGATCGATGGCGAGGTGCGCAAGAGATTCCCCAAGTGGCTTTGCTTCGATTATTGTTCCCTGGGATTCTAGCCACCTGCAGGCTGTTGCGCACGCCTTGCGCATTACCGATGTCGGAATCCCGACAGGTAAGCGGGCGCCGGTGTACCCGCTGCGAGACGCGGGTCCGGCTCGGGCACCTTCGCTTCCAATGCCAACGGCAGCACCCCGGCCCAGCCACTGCGGGCATAGTCCTCCTCATCGTCCTTGGGCGGTCCGCGGCGAATTTTCACCGATGCTTCGTTGATCGAAAACTCGAGCACCGACGTCGCCGACAATTCCTGGCGTGTGGGGCCTCGGACATCGTCCCACCGTCCCGCCAGCAGGTGCTCGGAGATCACGCGCAGCGCCCGGGTTTTCTGACCGGGCTGGGTAATGGCGCGCGCGGTGCCGAGGGCCACCACCGAACGATAATTGATGGAGTGATGGAAGGCAGATCGCGCCAGCACGAGGCCATCGACGAGAGTAACGGTTACACAGGCGGGTATCCCCTGATCGAGCGCGCCGAGCATGCGGCTGGCGGCGGAGCCGTGCAGATAGAGCGTGTCGCCATCCCGGCCGAAGAGGGTCGGAATGACGAAGGGTTGCTGATCCACGCAAAAGCCGACGTGCGCGAGGAAAGCTGCATCCAGCGCCGCATGGATGACCTCCGGGTCGTGTGATCCGCGTTCGGGCAACCTCTGTAGCCGTGTTCGCTCGGTCGGGTTCATCGATGCTCCCAGCGCAATTCCCTATCCATTGCGGCAGAGTTTGCCGCATGATGTGGCTACTCAAAAGGACCACTTTTCTTGCAGTTGGTGATACCACTTTCCACTGCCGGTGAACCGCTTTTCAAGCGCATCTACGCCGGCCTGCGCAAGAGCATCCTGTCGGGCGCGCTCCCATCGGGCGGGAAGCTGCCATCGACTCGCGACCTGGCCAGGGAACTCGGGGTGTCACGCACGGTGGTGGTCCTGGCATACGAACACTTGCTGGCCGAGGGCTTCGTATCCGGCCGCATGGGGTCGGGAACCTACGTTGCCCACGACATCAGCCGCATGTACGGCGCAGGCCCCGGGAAGCCTATTGATCTGAAGTTGACCTCCTTCGGCGCCTCGGCAGAACAGGCGACCGCGCGCGTGCCTGTGCGCTCGCGGCGGCGTCCACCGCTCCCCTATGATTTTGCGTACGCCGGCTGCGACGCTGAAAGCTTTCCGCTGCAGGCGTGGAATCGGATCCTGCTGCGATGTGCGCGCAAGGCGCCTATTTCCGAGCTTGACTATGGACTCGCCGCCGGCAATCTGGCCCTGCGTCAGGCCATCTGCACGCACCTGCGACGATCTCGAGCCGTGCAATGCGATCCATCGCGAATCATCGTGGTCAATGGCTCGCAGCAGGCACTGGATCTGATCACCCGTATCCTCATCGAGCGCGGCGATTCGGTAGCCATCGAGGATCCCGCCTATCAGGGCACCACGGAGGTTTTGCGGACGGCAGGCGCCCGGCTGCTGCCGGTGCCCGTCGACCGCCAGGGCCTGGATACTGATCGGCTGCCAGCCAGTGCGCGCGCGGTATTCGTGACACCATCACACCAGTTCCCCACAGGTGCGACGCTATCTCTGGAGCGCCGCATCGCCTTGCTGGATTGGGCGCGACGAAAAAACGCCGTCGTAATCGAGGACGACTACGACGGCGAGTTTCGCTATGAAGGTCAGCCGCTCGAATCCTTGCAGGGTCTCGATCGGGATTCGCGGGTGGTGTATATCGGCACATTTTCGCGCACCGTGTTCTCATCGCTGCGAATCGGTTACCTGGTGGCGCCATCGACACTCGTGCCCGCCTTGACGGCGGCCAAGTGGTTGTGCGATCGGCACACGCCCAATCTCGAGCAGCAGACGCTGGCTGAGTTCATCGCAAATGGTACTTATGGACGACACCTGCGACGCGTGCAGCGCAGAAATGCCCTCCGCCGGCGGACCTTGCTCGATGCGGTCGCTAAATACTTCGGCAATCGCGTCGAGCTGACAGGCGATGGCGCCGGAGCGCATGTAGCGCTTTGGCCGCGGCGGCGCGTATCCGAAGAGAGCATCGTGGAGCGGGCGAAACTGCAGGGAGTCGGTGTCTATGGCCTGGCAACCTATCATTTGCAGCGGCCGCCCAGACCGGGGTTCATGCTCGGCTATTCGCGACTGACCGAAGGGCAGATCCAGGAAGGCATCAGCCGCCTGTCGCAGGTACTTTGACATCAGAGACCTGCGATTAAACATAATTCCGTTGTCGATGCCCATAAATGGGCGCGCCAATGTGCGGTACCCGACAAACCATCCGCCGCCAGATCTGGGATATTTGGGTGTTATGCAGCAAAGCGCTGATGCAGCAACTCTTCCGGGCCAAAATCTCAGCTGGCCGCTGTTGTTCGCCCTGACGGCGCTCTATTTCGTCGCCGATACCGCCCTCAACAAAGTGGCTCTTGGCGACGGCTGGCAGATCTTCTGGCCGCTGAATGGCGTGACCATATCGCTGCTGATCGTGCGCGACCGGCGCGCGTGGCCACTGATACTCATGTGCGTGGCCATCGGCACCGGAGTCGGTGAATTCATCGATGGCAACAGCCTGGGCTCCACGCTCGCGCAACGAAGCCTGTCACTGTTTGAAGTCGTGCTGACCGCATCGCTGCTGCCGCCGTTTTCGACACTCGACGACTGGCTCGTCAAGCCCAGACTCTACTGGCGTTTCATTTCGGCTGTCCTAGCCGGACCTGCAGCGTCTGGGATTCTCGCCTCCCTGTATTTCCACTTCACTGAGGGCCAGGACTATCTGGATGCCTTCCGCGGCTGGGCTCTGGCCGATGCGATGGGAATCGCCGCCGTCTTGCCGCTGTGCCTGGCGCTGCGCTCATCCGACTCGCGCGCGCTCTTCGGACGACAACAGTGGTTCGCGACCGTGACCACGCTGGCGGTTGCATTGCTCACGATAACGGCGATTTTTACGGTGAGCCGCTACCCATTGCTGTTCATCCTCTACCCGCTGCTGATGCTGGTCGACTGGCTGCTGGGCTTTTCGGGCTCAATCATCGTGCTGTGTTGCGCCTGCGTCCTCGCGGTGTTCCTGACCGAACACGGCTATGGGCCGTTCGCCTCGGCAAGCGACCTAGCTATGTCGCGCGACTTCGCCGTGCAGCTGTACCTGGGATTTCATCTGCTGGGATTTCTGCCTATCTCCATCCTGTTTCTCGAGCGCCGCCGCACTCATCGGGAGCTCCATCAGGCACTCGCACAGATGGCAACATTGGCTTCGGTGGACTCATTGACCGGCGTCGCCAACCGCCGCACGCTCGAGAAGCATCTGGCGGAGAAGTGGGGTCAGGCGCAGCGACGTCAGTCGACACTGGCGCTGCTGCTGATCGACATCGACCATTTCAAACAATACAACGACGAGTTCGGGCATCAGGCCGGCGATGTCTGCCTGCGCGCCATTGCCACGGCGCTGAGCATGCAGGTCAGGCGGCCCGGCGATGTCATCGCACGCTTTGGTGGCGAGGAGTTCCTGGTACTCCTGCCGGATACGGAACTGGAAGGCGCGGGCGCCCTGGGCGAGGTCATCTGCGCTGCCATCTTTGATCTTGGCATCCCTCAGACGGCCAATCCGACCGGGCGCGTCACCGTGTCGATCGGCTGCGCGGCGACGACTCCCGCAGTGGAGCAGCGATTCGAGCAGCTCATCGAGGGAGCCGACCAGATGTTGTACCGAGCCAAGCGCGGCGGTCGCAACCGGGTTCGCACTCAGGAAAGCACAGTCTCGGCACACAGGCTACGGCAGGTAGCGACGCACTAGGGCCCGACGCAAGCGAAGCACGACGGTTGCGCTGCGATGATGGCTAGAAATGATCGGTCTGCGGTATTCCTGGAGGCACGTGGCAGGTCTCGCAGCCGGTGGTGGGGCCGTGATGTTCCAACCTTGGCGGCGGATCGCGATGACACCCCAGGCAGAAATCGTGAAAGCGCGCCTCGGCGCCGACCAGGATCGTCGGGCGGCGGCTGCGGTGACAACTGATGCAGGTATCGCTGCCGGTTCGATCGCTGAAGTTATGATGGCACTCGATGCAATTCACCTCGCGGTGTTTGTCGTGCGGAAAATCGATTGCCAGCGCCACCGTGCGCCGGACGAACGGCTCGCGCAATATCAGCGGCGCCCGTGGGATCATCAATGGCAGCAGCATCAGCACCGCCAGGATGATGAGCGCTACGACTACGCGCGAATGGCGGCCGAAGGCCAGCGAACTGACGAAGCCCGGGGCTCGATTTTCGGATTCCGGCCGCGCTCGTGCCCGCAGCAGGGCGCCCAAGGCCAGGACCGACACCAATACATAGGCCGCAGCGGCCATGCGGCCGTGAATGTAGCGTCCCGTGGTGAGGATGTGGACAGCGATTGAGGGAATCAGCAGACATGTCATGCCGACGTGCACCAGCTGAAACCTGCGATGCTGCGTGTAGAGGCGCTGGCGGACCCCGGGCAGCGAAAGGACCGTCAGAGCCAGCAGCAGGATGAGCGCCAGCATGCCCAGCCACTCATAGATGGGTGCCGTCGGCTTGAGGTGCTCGAATACTCGCCGATCGAATACCAGCAGCAACCCGACATGCAGCAGCGCGGCTGCGAGTGCGATCCAGCCGATCAATTCATGCCTTTTCAGCGATAGCGTGCGCGGCCAGGGCAATCGCGGCCTCACGGCAATCAGGCACAGCAATAGGCAGCAAACCGCCGCGAGGACTCCCAGCGTCTGCGCGCTCTCCCAACCCGGGTGAATTCGACTCGCGGTATGCTCCATGACTTATCTTATGCGAGGAGGGTTCATGCCCCGCGGTTGTCGATGAGCTTCAAACTACTGGCGCTCGGCATCGTCACAGTGCTGTCCGCGGCGCCCGCGTGGGGCTGGGACGATGAAGGGCACATGATGGTCGCGGCAGTGGCGTGGGATCATCTGGGCGATGCCAGTCGCGCGCGGGTCACAGCGCTCCTGAAACTCAATCCCGACTACGCCACCTGGATCGTGGATACGACACGCGGGGAGCGCGACAAGATCGCTTTTATGCGGGCCGCCACCTGGCCGGATGCCATCAAGACCGAAGCCGGATATGAAAACGACGGTAACCGGCCGGAGGGCGCCGATGCAGCGCGGAATATCGGCTACGCCGATCACCTGCAACATCGCTACTGGCACTATATCGATCTGCCATTCTCGACAGACGGCGCGGCAGTGCGTCCGCCCTTGACGCCCAATGTAGAGACGCAAATCCACGCCTTTGCGGCAGCGATCGGCTCGTACGAGGTCAGCGACGACATCAAGTCTTACGATCTGGTCTGGCTGGAGCATCTGGTGGGCGACGCGCATCAGCCCCTGCATGCCACATCGCGATTTTCAAGCAGCCTGCCGCGAGGCGATCAGGGCGGCAATCTGGTCGCGCTTTGCTCCAGCCCCTGCCGCGATGAGCTGCATTTTTATTGGGACGACATTCTGGGGACGAACCGGACTCCGGGGGCGGCATTGGCCGAGGCTGCAAGACTTCCGGCACCACCGCGGGCGGCGGCCGATATCGCCGACGAATCAGTCTGGATTCGGGAGAGCTTTGACGCCGCGCGGCGCTACGCCTATGCAGCGCCGATCGGTGATGGACGGGGTCCTTATTCGCTCGATTCCCGCTACCGCGAAGCAGCGCTGAAGGAAGCACGCGAGCGTGTGGCCCTGGCCGGTGTGCGTCTGGCGAACCTCATCAATTCGACTATCATATAGTCACTCCCGCCGGTCACTGCTGCGGCGCGCGGACCACGGGACACTCAGCGGTTGCTCGCCAGCATCGGGGCGTTCGCCGCCAGGCGAGAGAACTCTTCCTTCATCGTGTTGACCCGCGCCAGGTACATGCGGGCTTCGTGGTCACCGCAGCGCTGGCCGGCTGCGAGGCGCAGCCCCCGCCGGGCGTATTCGTCGCCCGCTCCTGCGCCACACAAATGAATGATGGTGGCAAGTTCCTGCTTGCGTGCCAGCGGCACGGCTGCCAGGCGATGCCGCTCGAGAATACTCGCGACACTGCGGTCCAGATAGGCAGAGGTGAGTTCGACCGAGTCGCCGGGCGCGATTCGCGTGTAGAGGCCGTTGAACCAGCAGGAATGCCAATCGCTCCAGCGTCCGTCATCGACCACGGCATGATCGCGGATGCAGAGGCGGCGGGCTTCCGCGAACGTGCCATCGGTCATCTGGTACATGCCGACCGAACTCGACGCCGGCCGATACATCTCGAAGGGCTGTCGCGTCCAGGTCCAGCGCCAATAGGTCCGTGCGACGGGATTGCCAGCGCCTTCGACCTGGGCGATCGCCGCCAGTAATTCGGGAGTCATCACGCTGGTCGAATAGGCTTTGAAAAACGACGCGTATTGCCGCCAGGTTTCCGTCGGCGTCTTGTTGAGTGCGCCGCTCACCGGAAAGAAGAGTTCCGTCGGCTTGCGCACGACCTGGTAGATCCAATTGGCCGCCACGGACAGCACGAGCAGCACAGCCACCGCTGTGACCGCCTGGACGGGCGTCGATGTGCGGCGGAAGGATCGCCACCAGCGCTTGCGCAATCGCGCACCTGGCCAAAGCTTCGATAACCGCAGCGGCCGCCGGCGCAGGCGTTTGCCGCTGGGGCGGTTCCGCCGCGCATTTCCACGCGATGAGATCGTAATTGAGTGGCTACTCACGCGCTCGAGTGTAGGTAGCATAAGAGATGACTGCAACCCATTGTTCTTGCTGCTATCGTATGGCGATGAATTCCTTGCAACACCTGAGCTGACGCATGGCGGCACGCAAGAAGACGCAGGCTAAGCGCACCGGCGCTTCGGGCCGCCCCAAAAGCAAGAGCGGCCGCGGCAAGCTCGCGCCGCGCCAGCAAGACCGGGGACTCAATGCGGCCGAGGTCGCGATTGCACTCGACAGCCCCGACATCGGCGAGTTGGCCACGCTGATCCGCGAGGCCGGCGGCGCTCCGATCGGTGCATACCGCGACCCGCTCGGCGGTCGCGCGCTGCTGCTCGCCTCGCTGCCGCTCAAGGCCATACAGCCCACCCCGTTTCAACGCGATCTGTCACCCGCCCACGTCAAGCGCCTGGCGTCGAAGATCGATGAGACCGGCTCATTTCTAGATCCGCTGATCGTCGTGCGCGGGGAGGGAGGTCAGCTCTGGACACCCAATGGCCGCCACCGCCTGGCGGCGGCCAAAGTATTGGGAGTGCGCCAGGTGACGGCGCTGGTGTCGCCAGATGAAACCCTGGCGTACCGCATTCTGGCGCTCAACACCGAGAAGGCTCATAACCTCCGGGACCGCAGTCTCGAGGTCATCCGCATGGCGCGCAGTCTCGCCAAGCGGCAGCCGACGGCGCACGAGGCACAGTTTGCGGCGGAGTTCGAATCCGCGGAGCTGCTGACGCTCGGGATCGTCTATGAGCGCATCTCGCGCTTCGCGGGCGGCGCCTACAGCTCGTTCCTGAAGAAGGTGGATCGCTTCAATGACCGCACCCTGGTGTCGAGTCTGCGCGAGCGCGAGAGCTTTGCCGCCCGGTTGCAGGAGATCGATTCACACGTCAAAAAAATCATCGCCAGCCTGCAGACGCGTGGCTTCAAATCACCCTACCTGCGCAGCTATGTGGTTGCGCGTATCAATCCCGTGCGCTTTCACAAGATCAAGAAGGGCGATAACAAACCACCCATGCCGCTGGCACAGGCATTGACGCGCATGGCCGCTGCTGCCAAGACCTTCAAGATCGAATCGGTCTCGAGCTCGGATATTGCCTGGGTCGCGGTGGGCGCGGGCGGCGATCACGACTGACCGGTTTGCGCTGTCGTGGTCGCTTATGGCGGCTGCTGGTTCAGGCAACGCTGGAAGCGATCATCGACGCGATGGGCGTACCAGTCGGTGGTGAGCTTGCGCTCGATCTTCGGTCCCTGCAGTCGAATGCTCGGGATTAGCGCGGGCGGCGGACGATGCCCCGATTTGCGCTCCGCCAGCGCAAATACGCGCTTGTAGAGTGTCGATCCCTCGAATTGCTCGGTTCGCGCTTCTTCCAGCGCGCTGTGAATGGCCGCGTCGCTGAGATTGAGCCGATCCGACAATGCGCGCACCGCCAGCTCCGTGTCCCCGGGCGAGTCGGCGCCGTCGCCGTGGGGCAGTAGCGCGCCGTCGGTCACCAGCTGTGTCTTCGATGCGGTGTTGACCGCGTCCTGGAACGCCGCGTTGCGGCTCGAGTACTGACCCGCGTTGTAGTCCGCAAATCGGTACAGATAGCGATCGTAGGGCGCAGAATATGCGAGCAGGTGCGCGATACCGAAGTACAGGCTTCCCCGCCGCGTGAAGATTTCATCTTCGACGCTGATTTTGACGGGGTAGGGGTACGGCCTGCTCTCGGCGAATTTGTCGGCAAAGGCGACATTGACCTGCATGGGGCCGCGCGTGCGTATGGGGTTCCAGCTCGCAAACAGCGATCTGCCCAACGGCACCGACCCCGTAAAGTCTTCGAATATGTCGCTGAGCTCCTTTTCGGTGCGGGCATTCTCGATTCGTTCAGCGTAGCTTTTCCCGGTAGACGAATTGATCTGCAGCACTTGATGAACGACCACCTTCGGAATGTGAGCATGTTCGGCGCGGCTGTCGATCTCGCGCCACGCGATGGCACCCAAATGGGGTATCACCGGATCCACGCGAAAACTGGACTCCTGTTCGGTAACCGCAATCACGGCGCAGATATGCTCGGGTGTGGGTTCTATCTTCAATTGCGAGAATGCATCGGCGATGTCGTTCACCCAACCCGCCCGATCCGACACCGATTTTGGCAGTGCCTGCTCGATGAACACGCGCGGAGGCATGGAGGCTGGTGCGGGTCCGGGAGCCTGCGGCAGACCCCGATGGCCGACCGGCGGCGGGATGACGCAGCTCGTCAGCAAGGCGGCACAGGCCGGCAGTAGCAGTGATGCCTTACGCATCGACGACAACAGTGACATTTCCAAACCAGATATCACGCCAGCGCGCGGCCTTCTGTTCACCGGTCAGAGTTTTCGGCGAAGCCGTCTGCTCCGAGCCAAATGGCAGTGGTCCATCGATGACTCTCGAATTGATCGTCGCGTAGACCCGGCCCGCCTCCGAATAGGTGGCGCCCACCAGCACTCCGCACTGCCGACAGTACATGAGGTCGGCCTGGCCACTGCCCTGCCGGTAGCTGCCACGTTGCGAGTCATCCTTGACGCGCACCACCAGGGAACCCAGCGGATCGGAAACGTATGCAGCACCGTGCATGCGGCAGAAATCACAATCGCAGGCCCTGGGTCGGTAGCTATCGGGCTGGCGGGACAGCCTCATCTCGATGCGCAGATTGCCGCAATGGCAGCCGCCGCTTAGAGAGTCCATGGTGAACCTTTGCACATGGCTTCAGTGTGGACGCATTGTCCGTAGTTCATTGCCCACGAACGCCACGATATCGGACGGTGATCTATCGATGTCGGCGACGATGGCATGCTCGTCCTCCGCGGGAGGTTCCAGCGTATCGAGTTGCGAGTCCAGCAGTTCGGGCGGCATGAACTCATGTCTGCGCGCCGCCAGGTGCTGCACCAGCAGTGCACGATTTCCCCGCAGATAGACCAGACGCAGATCGGGCGCGGCCAGTCGAAGTCCATCGCGGTAGCAGCGTCGCAGCGCCGAGCAGGCGACGACGACATTCCCCTTGGCCAGCGCTACCCCTACCGCAGCCAGCCACGGCGCACGATCCATGTCATTCAAAGGAATCCCGGCTGCCATCTTTTGCCGGTTCGCCTCCGAATGCAGCGAATCCGCATCGACGAATCGCGTCCCGAGCGCGCGCGCCAGGAGCGTACCCACCGTCGTCTTGCCGGAGCCTGAGACACCCATCAGCAGGATCGCAGTCATTCCGTCGCGAACAGCTGCCCAGCGATGTTCCTGAAGGACTTGAATTCCAGCGCATTGCCTGTGGGATCGAGCAGAAACATTGTCGCCTGCTCGCCCGGCTTTCCCTCGAATCGGATGCAGGGTTCGATGACAAACCTCATGCCGCGGCGTTTAAGCCGTTCGGCCAGACTCTGCCACTCGCGCATCTCGAGCACCACGCCGCAGTGAGGCACCGGCACGCCGTGACCGTCGACCGGGTTGTAGTGCGAGGAAATCCGCCCCTCCGCGCCCAGTGCGGGATTCAAGTGGCAAACGAACTGATGTCCGTAGAGATTGAAATCAACCCAATCGGGCGCACTTCGACCCTCGCCGCAGCCGAGGACTTCGCCGTAGAACTGCCGTGCCTCCTCGATACTCCTGACCTGGACCGCGATGTGAAAGGGTGTCAGCGATGTGCCCATAGCCATACTCATGAATTCAGGGTACACAGATCACGGAGTTCAGTTCAAGCCCGACCACGACAGCATCGATCAGATGGATCATCCAGCAAATACATCGGCCGATGGCGCGCAGACGCGCTGGATTCTTCCTGCAACCATTCTCGGCTCGAGCCTCAGCTTCATCGACAGCTCAGTCGTCAACGTCGCGCTACCGGCCATGCAGCGCGACCTGCATGCCTCGCTCGCAACCATGCAATGGGTCGTCAACGGCTACATGCTCATGCTGGCGAGTCTCATTCTGCCGGGCGGCTCGGCCGGCGATCGCTTCGGGCGCCGGCGTGTCTTTCTGATCGGCCTGTGCGCATTCGTCATCGCGTCGCTGGCCTGTGCACTGGCGCCCGGAACGGCGTGGCTCATCGCGGCGCGACTGGTGCAGGGCGTCGCCGCGGCACTGCTGGTGCCTGCCAGCCTTGCCATCGTTGGCGCCGCATTTACCGGCGCGGCGCGCGGACGGGCCATCGGCACCTGGGCCGGGGCAGCGGCGCTGACCACCGCCCTCGGTCCGCCGCTCGGAGGTTGGCTTGTCGATACGATCAGTTGGCGTGCCATCTTCTATATCAATATCCCGATCGGAGCACTGGCCGCTCTGTTCGCTCTACGAATCCCGTCCGATCGGCCACCTGCGAAGCGGACACCGCTGGATCTGGTAGGCGCCACCCTGGCAGTCGTAAGCCTGGGCCTGCTCTGCGACGGTCTCATCACGCTGGGGCGCGCGGACCGGATCAGTGGGTTAGCCGAACTCATCGCCGCCGCCGCCGCGGTGGCGTGCTTTATCCGCGTTGAGCATCGCGGCCGCGCGCCAATGATGCCGCTGACGCTATTCCACAATCGCGCCTTCTCCGGAGTCAACGTGCTGACGGTGCTGCTGTACGCGACGATGACCGGCGTGCTGTTTCTGCTGCCGTTTGTCCTCATCAATGCGCGCGGTTACAGCGCATCCGCCGCGGGAGCGGCCTTTCTGCCGCTTCCCGTCATCATGGGATCAGGCTCGCGCAGCGCCGGGGCGCTGGGTGCCCGCTACGGCGCGGGGCTGCCCATGACCGTGGGCGCTTGTCTCACCGGCAGCGGTTTCGCGCTCCTCGCCCTGTGCACCAATGACGCCAGCTACTGGACCGGCACGCTGCCAGGCATCATCGTCGTTGCCATCGGCATGACCATCGCAGTGCCTCCACTGACCACGACGGTATTCGACTCTTCGCCGGTGGCATTGAGCGGCATTGCATCAGGCATCAATAACACTGCTGCCCGCGCCGGCGGACTGATCGCCGTGGCCGCGTTGGGGCTCGCCTTTGGAACAACGGGGACCGCTTCGATACCCGCCGCCACGTTGCTCTCAGCCTATCGCCTGGTGCTGTTCGTCGCCGCGGGGGTCGCCGTGCTCGGTGGCCTGATTGCCGCCCTAACGGTCCGTCGCAATTAGCGCGCCTTTGTCCTGGCGGTTCCACCACCCACCCCCGAGCGCCTGAAACAGCGTGATCGTGTCGGTGTAGCGGCTCGCCAGCGCGCGCACGTAAGCTATGCGCGCCTGCTGGTAGAGCTGCTGCGCCGTGAGCAAGGACACATAGTTGACAGCGCCGGCGTCGTATTGGCGCTGGATCAGATCCAGGCTGTCCTTGGCCGCATTGACGGCATCCGAATCGGCTTTGAGCGCTTCGGCATCGTTC
>Ga0302314_10000651_pt1 | contig 64116 bp, 62 predicted proteins | sample III_Palsa_N2_3_FD_200533 | JGI IMG/M metagenome (GOLD analysis project Ga0302314, IMG submission 200533) | Peat permafrost microbial communities from Stordalen Mire near Abisko, Sweden - III_Palsa_N2_3 | ecosystem: Environmental > Terrestrial > Soil > Palsa > Peat permafrost | place: Sweden...
GACCACGGCCTCGTCACCAGCCAGCAATGAGGCCGCCGGGCCCCTCGGCGGCCTCGTGGGAGTGGCCGTTTCCCGCCAACCGCAGGGCCTCGACGAGGTGGCTCCGGAGGGGCCCGAGCGCCTCGTCCCGTCTGTCGCGAGGGCGGGGCAGGGGGACGACGAGGGTTTCCTCGATGTTGGCCGGGCTTCCGCGCAGCACCGCCACCCGGTCACTGAGGAAGAGGGCCTCGTCGATGTCGTGGGTGACGAGAAGCATGGTGAGGCGGGTGTGCGTCCAGATGGAGAGCAGAAGCTCCTGAAGGTGCATGCGGGTGAGCGCGTCCACCGCGCTGAAGGGCTCGTCCAAAAGCAGCACACTTGGCGCGCCGGCGAGGCAGCGGGCCAGGGCCACCCGCTGGGCCATGCCTCCGGAGAGCTCCTTGGGAAGCTTGTCTCTGGCCTCGGTGAGCTGCACGAGGGTGAGGAGCTGCTCCACCCGCGTCGCGCCGAGCTCCTTCGAGAGGGTCCGCGGAAGCCCGAAGGCGACGTTGTCGCGCACCGTGCGCCAGGGGAGGAGGCGCGGCTCCTGAAACATCATGCCCACCGAGGGCGTTGGGCCCTGCACCGGAAGGCCCTGGACGAGGAGTTTCCCCTCGTGCTCGCGCTCGAGCCCGGAGAGCAGCCGGAGGACGGTCGACTTTCCGGAGCCGCTGGGGCCGAGGAGGGTGACAATCTCCGAGGGAGCCACCTCCAGGGACAGGGAGCGCAGCACAAAGTCCCCGCCTGGGTAGCGCTTGGAGACGTGCTCGGCAGAAATGGCAGAGGCGGCCGTCACGCGACGCCCCCGAAGCCGTCCGTCCAGGCCAGGAGCCGTCGCTCCAGGAGGCGGAGGGCGCCATCCGAGGCCTTCCCCAGGACGGCCAGGAGGAGAATGCCCACCAGCATGATGTCCGCCCGGGCGCTGTTTTGCCCGTCGATGAGGAGGAAGCCGAGGCCGCGGGTGGAGGCGATGAGCTCGGCGGCCACGAGGAAGAGCCAGCTCTGGCCAAGGCCGATGCGCAGCCCGGTGAGGAGGGAAGGCAGCGCCGCGGGCAAGACAATGTGCCGCACGAGGCCCAGCTCCGAGAGGCCAAACACCTGGCCCAGCTCGACCAGCTTCCTGTCCGTCTGGCGGATGCCGCTGACGAGATTCACGTAGACGGGAAAGAAGGCGCCGATGGCCACCAGCGTCACCTTGGGGAGCTCGTCAATTCCCATCCACAGAAGAAGGAAGGGCACCCAGGCCAGCGACGGCACGTTGCGGATGGCCTGAAGCGTCGGGTCCAGCACCCGCTCCGCGAAGCGCGAGAGGCCAACCCACGTGCCAAGCACGATGGCCACGCCGGCCCCGAGCAAGAAGCCCAGCGCCACCCTTTGTACGCTGGCCGCGACGTGGCGGAAGAGCTCCCCGCCAGCGAGGAGGTCCCGCGCCGTGCGCGCCACCGCCCGCGGGGACGGCAGCTGGTGGGCGGGCAGGAGGTGAAAGCCGTCGGTGGCGAGAAACCAGCCGGCGAGGAGGCCGACTGGGAGGAGCCAGGGCGCAAGTCTCCTGACGGCGGTGCGCCACACAGGGAGGCGAAGCGCGGTGGGGCGCGGTGCCGAAACACCCGCGGTGTCCGCGCCCACCAGCATCAGCGACTACCGACGGGAAGGAAGGTCCCGCTCGGGCGCTCCAGAAAGAGCTCGCTCAGCGCCTTGGAAGGGTCCGCGTCCGAGGCCACGAGCTTTTCCGAGAGAAGGATGGGAACCACCGTCTGGAGCGCGACGGACACGGGCTTGAAGTCATAGCCATCCGGGAACTGTGTCCGTTCGAGCAATTGTCTCCGCGCCACGTCGACGTCGATTTTCCCGGCCTCGGCGAGGAGGGCCACCGCTTCGTCGGGGTGTTTCCGTATCCAGTCGGCAGCCCGGGAATACTGGGCGAGCACGCGGCGGACGGTCGCCGGGTACTTCTGGAGGAAGTCCTCCCGGGCATTCAGCGTCCCGTAGGTGTTGAAGTCGATGTTGCGGTGGAGGAGCCGCGCACCACTCCGCAGCTCTGCCGCAGCCATGTGCGGGTCGAGCCCGGCCCAGGCGTCCACGTTGCCGCGCTCGAGCGCCAGCCGTCCGTCGCTGTGCTGCAAATTCACAATCTCCACGTCGGACTGCTTCAGGCCCGCTTCCTTCAGGGCACGGAGGAGGAAGAAGAAGGGGTCCGTCCCGCGGGTGGCGGCAATCTTCTTTCCCTTGAGCTGCGCCACCGAGGTGAGGGGCGAGTCCTTCGGCACCACCAGCGCCGTCCACTCGGGCTTGGAGAAGACGTACACCGTCTTCAACGGCACGCCGTTGGTGCGAGCCAGGAGCGCCGCGGCGCCGGCGGTGGAGGCCAGGTCCGCGCTCCCGCTGGAGATGGCCTCGTTGGCCTTGTTGCTGCCGGCGCTGTAGAGCCAGGTGACTTTGATGCCGTCCTTGCCCAGGTCCTCCTCGAGCCAGCCGAATCTCTTCAGGACGAGGCTGCTCGGGTTGTAGGTGGCCCAGTCGAGTCGCACCTCGGTGGGTCCGGCCTCGGCGGCCCTGGCGGTGGTGCCCAGGGACACGAGTGCAAGTGCGGCGAGTAACAGGAGGCGACGGCGAGACATGAGAGGGACTCCTCGGTGGGAAAGAGAGCGCATCAGCGGCCCCGGACGTCCTGGGCCAGCCTCAGGACGTCGGCCAGCACGCCGGCGGCGGTGACGTCGCCTCCGGCCCCGGCGCCGCGGACGATGAGGGGGTAGTCGTGGTAGCGCGCGGTGGTGAAGGCCACCAGGGCCTCGGCGCCCTTGAGGCCCGTGGCGGGGTGGTCGGCCTCCACCGCGACGGGTCCGACGCGGACTTTTCGCCCGTCCGCGGCGTCGGGCACAATCTGCACGAGGTAGCGCAGCACCTTGCCCGCGGCCCGGTAGCGCTCAATGGTTTCGGCAAACGGCGCGTCGAGCCGGGTAAGTGAACGGAGGAAGGCCTCCGCGTCCTCCTCCGCCAGTGCCTCCTTCGGGACGAAGGGCTCCACCGCCACGTCCTCGAGCTCCAGCTGCAGGCCGAGCTCCCGGGCGAGGATGAGGGCCTTGCGGGCGACGTCCAGGCCGGACAGGTCATCCCTGGGATGGGGTTCGGTGTACCCGCGGTCCCGGGCGGTGCGCACCGCACGAGACAGCGGGACGCCATGCATGACCTCGTGGCTGAGGAAGCCCAGCGTCCCGGAGAGGCTCCCGTCGATGCGCTCCACGCGGTCCCCGGTGCGGACGAGGTTTTTCAGCGTCTCGATGACGGGCAGGCTTGCCCCCACCGTCGTCTCGTAGAGGTAGGCGCGGTGGTGGTGACGGGCCTCGAGGAGGAGCGCCTCGCGCTCAGAGAAGGGCAGCGCCAGCGGCTTCTTGTTGGCCGCCACCACGTGAATGCCGCGGCGGAAGGCCTCGCGGTACAGCTTCTCCATGCCGTCCGCGGCGGTGCAGTCCACGAGGATGGGGACGGGTAGCCGGGCCAGCACGTCCAGGAGCGGGAGGACGTCGGGAGGCGTCGCCCCCAGGGCAAAGGACGTCCCCCGGGGCGGCAAGTCCGCCGGGTGAAGCCCCTTCGGCTCCCAGAGGCGGTGGCGTCTGTCGACAAGACCCACAAGCTTCAAGTCGATGTGGTGGCGCTCCTTGAGGAGCGGTGCGTTGGCCTCCAGCTGCGCGAGTAACCGGCCGCCCACCGTGCCGCGGCCGAGGAGGAGGACGGAGGCCTCGGTGGCGGCGAGGTTGAAAGCGGCATGGACGGTGCGCACGGCCAGCGTGGTGTCGGCCCCGTCCACGACGCAGGAGATGCTGCGGCTACTGGCGCCCTGGGCGATGGCGCGGACGTTGATGCCCACATTTCCCAGCGCGGAGAAGAAACGCCCGTCCACGTTGGGCCGGTGGCCCATGGCCTCCGCCACCAGCGTCAACAGCGAGACGGGCCGCTGCGTGGGCCGCAGCTCCACCTCCTGGCGCAAAAGCTCTCCCTGCAGTGTCGTCTCCAGGGCGCGGTAGGCGCGCTCGGCCTCCTCTTCCGGCACCACCAGCGCCACGGAACGCCCGTGTGCCGCCTGGGTGGCCATCCACACCGTCACCTTGGCGCGGTCCAGCGCCTCCAGGACGCGCGCCGCGATGGGCTCGGGCTGGGCCGAACGCAGGGACTCGACGCCGAGGAGGGCCAGGTGCTCGAGACTGGTGACGCAGGTGGGGCGGCGGGGGTCGACATTGCCCGCCCCGTCGATGCTGGTGCCGGCCCCCTCGGGGTCCGCCGTGTTGCGGATGCGCAGCCGGGCGCCAGTTTCGAGGAGCGGCAGAAACGTCCGCGGATGAAACATCCGCGTCCCGAAGTGCGCGAGCTCGAGCGCCTCGTGGTAGCTCAGCTGGGGCACGGTGTAGGCCTCGGAGACGAGGGCCGGGTCCGCCGTCATGACGCCCGGGACGTCCGTCCACACCGTCACCTCGCGCGCCCCCAGCGTCTGGGCCAGCACGGTGGCCGTGTAGTCCGAGCCATTGCGTCCGAGTGTCGTCACCCGGCCCTCGCGTGAACGGCCGATGAAGCCCGTCACCACCGGGATGGCCGTCGTCCAGCTCAGCGCGAGGGGCGCAAGCCGTGCGCGCGTGGCCTCGACGTCCACCGTGGCCGCGCCGGCCACCTCGTCCGTCACGACGAAGGCGGAGGCGTCCACGGCCAGAGCGGGGTACCCGCGCGCGGTGAGAGCGGCGGACACCACCAGGGAGGCGATGCGCTCGCCGGCTGACAGCACGACGTCCCGCGCCGTGGGCGTGCACTCCCCGGTGAGGCGGATGCCTTGAAGCAGCTGTGACAGCGGCGCCAGCACCGCTTCCACCGCCGCCCCGAGGGGCACGAGCTCCTCCTCGGAAAGCACCTGCCGCGCCGTCTCGAAGGCAAGGGTGCGGATGCGGGTGAGCTCGCTCAGGACACGCGGACTGTCCGCCGCAGCGGCGGCGTCGGCCGCGGAGAGAAGCCAGTCCGTCGTCGCCCCCAGCGCGCTCACCACCAGCGCCAGCTGCCGCGGCGCCCTGGCCACGAGCTGCACCACGCGCTCCAGGCGCCCCGGGCCTCCGAGGGAGGAGCCACCAAACTTGTAGATGGACCAGGCCATTAGAAGTCCCGTCCGCCGGCGGGCAGGGAGAGGGCGCGCTTGAAGAGCGCCGTCAGGGCGTCCCATTCCAGGAGGAAGGCGTCATGTCCGTGAAGGCTGCGCAACGTTGCGCGCTCGACGTGGGCGCCCCGGGCGCGCAGCCTCCGGGCCAGCGCCTCCACCTGGGCCGGGGTGAAGAGCTGGTCCGTGTCCACGTCCACCACGAGGCTACTGGCGGAGATGTGTCCGGCCCCGGGCGGCGCATCTTCCAAGTCATGGTGGTCCATGGCCGTGGCCTGCTGGAGGTAGGCGCGGGCGTCGAAGCGCCGCCGCAGCTTCTGGCCCTGGTGCTCGAGCCAGCCCTGCACGCGGTAGGGCAGGGCGAAGCCGGGCTCCGACGGCGTGCGCCGGCCCTGCTTGGCCTCGAGGCCCGGTTCCGCCCGGTACGTCAGCATCGCCGCCTGGCGCGCGACCTCGAGTCCCCGGCCGACGTCGTCCGGCCAGCCCGGGTCGAGCTGGAGAATGGCGCGCTGGACGTGGTTCCACGCCACCACCCAGGGGGAGGCGGCCGCGGCCGTCACCAGAGGAAGAAGCCGCTCCACCCGCGGGCCGCCAAAGGCCCCGATGCACAGGGCCACCATGCCCCCGAGGGAGCCACCGGCCACCAGGGCCAGCCGCTCGAGGCCCAGGGCCTCGACGGCCAGGAGAAGCGCCCGGGCGATGTCCCAGGGCGTCAGCTCCGCGCCCTCGGGGAAGCCCGCGTCCAGCGGCCCCGTGCTTCCGTAGCAGGAGCCGAGGTTGGCGAAGCAGAGGACGCGGACACTGGAGGGGTCGAGCGCCTTCCCCGGGCCGATGAGGGGCTCCCACCAGCCCCCCGGGCCGCCCACGCGCGCGTCCCCGGTGAGGGCGTGCACGAGAAGCACCGTCGGAACGCTGTCGTCGAGCTCCGGCGCGCCGACGGGCTGAAGCAGTCCCGGGAAGCCCGTCCTGTGGACGGGCTCCTGGGCCTGGGCGGACTGCAGCTGCGCCTCGTCCAGGGCGTGCGTCCTTGCCGCCAGCCCTGGGAGGTCCGTCTCCGGCCCCCACCAGAAGCCGCGCGCGACGTGCGGCTCCACCGTCCCACCGCGGACGAGGCGGAGGGGCGGCAGGCGGACGTCGAAGAGGCGCGGCGTCGCTGCGGCCGGCCTTCTCTTGGGGGCAGGGGACATGGGGTTGGCGGAGGAGTCGGCGTGACGCCGCGGGGCCGCTCAGCGCTTTCCGAGGGCCTGGTCGAGGTCCGCGATGATGTCGTCCGGGTGCTCGAGGCCCACCGAGAGCCGCACCAAGTCCTCACTCACCCCGGTGGAGCGCTGCTCCTCGGGGTTGAGCTGCTGGTGGGTGGTGGAGGCGGGGTGGATGATGAGGGAGCGCGCATCCCCGATGTTGGCCAGGAGGCTCCACAGCTTGACGCTGTTGATGAGCTTCTTTCCCGCCTCGAAGCCGCCCTTCACCCCGAAGGCCACCAGGCCTCCGAATCCGCCCTCGAAGTAGCGCCGGGCCAGGGCATGGGCCGGGTCCGTCTCCAGCCCCGGGTAGCGCACCCAGGCCACCCGCGGGTCCTTCTGCAGCCAGCGGGCAACAATGAGCGCATTCTCGCTGTGACGCTTCACGCGCAGGTGCAGCGTCTCGAGCCCGTTGATGAAGGCGTGGGCGTTGAAGGGGCTCAAGGAGGGCCCCAGGTCCCGCAGCGTCTCGACGCGCGTCTTTAGGATGAAGGAGAGGTTCCCGAAGGACTCCCACAGCTTCAGGCCGTGGTAGCCCGGGTTGGGGTCTGTGAATTCGGGGAATTTCCCGTTGTCCCAGGGGAAATTCCCGCCATCGACGATGAGGCCGCCGATGGCCTGGCCGTGGCCGCCGATGTACTTGGTGGCCGAGTGCACGACGATGTTGGCCCCGTGCTTCAACGGCTGCAGCAACACCGGGGTGGTGGCGGTGTTGTCGACGATGAAGGGGATGCCCGCCGCCTTGGCGATTTTGCCCAGGGCCTCGAGGTCGGCCACGTCGAGCCGCGGGTTTCCCAGCGTCTCGGCGTAGAGGGCCCGCGTCTTGGGGCCGATGGCGGCCTTCACCGCATCGTGCTGCCCAATCTCCACGAAGCGCGTCTTGATGCCGAGGCGGGGAAACGTCACCTTGAAGAGGTTGTAGGTGCCGCCGTAGAGGCTGCTGGCGCTGACAATCTCGTCGCCCGACTTGAGCAGGGTGAGAAGCGTCAACGTCTCCGCCGCCTGGCCACTGGCTACCGCCAGCGCCGCCACGCCGCACTCCAGCGCAGCGATGCGCTGCTCGAGGACGTCGTTGGTGGGGTTCATGATGCGGGTGTAGATGTTGCCGAACTCCTTGAGCCCAAAGAGCGCGGCGGCATGGTCCGCATCGCGGAATTTGTAGCTAGTGGTCTGGTAGATGGGCACGGCGCGAGCCCCGGTGGTGGGGTCGGCCTGGTAGCCGGCGTGCAGGGCCAGCGTCTCGGGGCGGTAGTTGGGTTTCTGTTCTTCTGGCATGGCGACACGTCCTTTTCGGTTTTGGACAGCGGTGGAGAAGCTCTCGGGAAGGAAGAGTGAACCCACCAAAGGACGCCTCGCAAAGGGGATGGTGCGCGCGAGCCGTCGAGGCGGGGCCGCCTCTTTTCAGTCAGGGTGCCCGGGACTGCGGCGGCTCGCTGACGGGAGAGCGGCTAGTTACAGCCGCAACAACACTCGCCCGCGGACGCGCGAAGGCCCGGGCCACGCATGAGCATGGCCAAGGGGCACATCGACATCCGGGCAGAGAAAACCTTCATCTGGCCAACGACCGTAACGAGGCGGCCCGCGCACTGTCAAGCGGAGCGCTGTAAGGCCAGCAGGGACGGAGTGGTAAGCGCGACGCGGGGACGGGAGGCGTCTCCTACACCGCGTCTCGGCGCTTGGACTTCCACACCTTGGCCATCCACGCCTCCACCGCACCCGCCTCGCTCGGGAAGTCCCGGGTGAGGTTGCGCATGCCGTGGGCCGTCACCAGGACGTCGTCCTCGATGCGGACGCCGATGCCGCGGTACTTGGTCGGCACGGTGAGGTCGTCCTCCTGGAAGTACAGGCCTGGCTCGACAGTGAGCACCATGCCCGGCTTGAGGGTGCCGTACTTGTAGACCTCCATGCGGGCCTGGGCGCAGTCGTGGACGTCGAGCCCCAGCATGTGGCTCACGTTGTGGAGCGAGTAGCGCTTGTAAAACTGGTGCTCGTCGGCCAGGGCCAGCCCCGCGTCCTCGAGGATGCCGAGGGCCTCTAGTCCCTCGGCGAGCACCTTCATCGCCCGGCGGTTGGGCTCGAGAAAGTCATTTCCCGGGCGCACGGCGGCGAAGGCAGCCGCCTGCGCGGCGTGCACCAGCGCATACACCTCGCGCTGCTCGCGGCTGAATTTCCCGGAGATGGGAAGCGTGCGCGTGACGTCCGCCGTGTAGAGGCTCTTCCCCTCCACGCCGGCGTCGAGCAGCAGCAATTCCCCCTTGTGCAGCGGGCCGTCGTTGCGCATCCAGTGCAGGACGCAGGCATGGGGTCCGGCCGCGGCGATGGTGCCGTAGCCGACGTCGTTACCCTCCACGCGGGCACGGAGGTTGAAGACGCCCTCCACCGTGCGCTCGGTGTGGGCGCCCTTCAGGGAGAAGATGACGTCCTCGAAGCCGCGCTTGGTGGAGGCGATGGCGGCACTCAGCTCTCGGACTTCCTGCGCGTCCTTGTAGAGGCGCATCTCGGCCAGCGCGGCGGCGAAGTCCTGGTCGCGCGGGGGCTGCTCCACAAGGCCAGCGTCGAGGCTTCGGCTCGTGCCCCGCACGGCACGAAAGGGGCGGGGCGCTGTGCCCTGCAGCGTCCCGAGCGCCGCCTTGAGGTCCGCCAGGGGACGCACCTCGTCGACGGCGTAGCGGGCCACGCTTCCTGGAAGGCCGAGGCGGGGGCCCACCCAGAGCTCGCCTTTCAGCCTGTCGGTGAAGAAGGTGGCGTCGGCGTGGCCCGGGTTGGGCTCCACGTAGAGGACGGCGCGGTGCCCGCCTCCGAGGACGGGCTGCAGAAGCAGCACGCAGTCCGGCTCGAGGTTGCCGGTGAGGTAATAGAAGTCGCTCCCCGGCCGGAAGCGGTAGACGGTGTCGTTGCTGCGCACCTTCTCCTCCCCGGTGGGGATGAGAAGCGTCTCGCCAGGGAAGAGGGCGGAGAGGGCGCGTCGGCGCTTGGCGAAGGCCTCGTGGTGGGCAATGGGCTTGGGCAGCTTTCCGGACGCGGGGCGCCAGTGCTTCACCATGAAGTCCAGGAGGGCCGGCGGAGGGACGGTGTCGTAGCCGGTGGCGGACTTCGGGGCTTCCGGCACGTCGGCCTGGGCCTTCAGGGGCTCTGCGGGGGGAGGAGGGGGGTGGGCCATGGCAGACACCTTTCAGAAGACAGCCGCCGATGCCGAAAGTGTCCCATGTCTTGCGCCTGGAGCGCGACTGCCAGAAAGCCAGCCGAGGGCGTAGGGAAGCACCGCCTCCACCTTCAGCGTCCGCGGCCCGAAGGAGAGGGGCAGAAACCCCCTGTCTTGTAGAAGCGCCCGCTCGAAGGGCACCCAGCCGCCCTCCGGGCCGATGGCCAGCACCACGCGTCGCCCGGGCGCGACGTCCTGCGCCTCTTCATTCGGGCTTGCGTCGAGTAACAGGCGCAACGAGGGCCCGAGAAGTCCCTCGAGGGCGTCCTCGACGAAGGGGCGGAAGCGCGGAAAGACGTGCACCTCGGGGGCCTTGGTGTCCCTGGCCTGCTCGAGCCCGTCGCGGAGGGCCGCCTCGGCCCGCGCCGGCGTCAACGCCGGCGAGCCGAAGTAACTCTTCTCCACCCGGGCCGCGTTGAGGAGGAAGAGCCTGTCCACGCCCAGCGCGGCCGCCGAGGCGAGGACGCGGCGCAGGGCCTTCGGCCGGGGGAGGGCGAGAAGCACGTCCACGCCCGGACGGGCGGGCGGCGGGGCGTCCAGCGTCACCTGCAAGAGGACGCCGTCCGCGTCCGTGCGCAGCACCTCGGCCGTGCCTACCCGGCCTCCCACGCGCCCGACGCGCACCACGTCGCCGGCCGTGGCGCGCAGCACCTCGTGGACGTGCCGTGCGGCGCGGCCCCTCAATTCCGCCGTGCCGTCCTCGCGGACGTCGGCAGCGTCCAGCAGCAGAAGATTCAAAAGGTGGGGCCCTCGTCTTCCCCCTGGTGTGGCCTCCTAGCCCTCCTAGCCCGCACTCTGGCAACTCGTCTATGCCAGCGTCCTTGACGCATCGCCCGTCCCCACGAGTCTTCGAGCGTCTGGCGGAGGCGTACCGCCTGCGGCCCGGCTACCCGGAGGAGTTGCCCCGGCGCCTCCTGGCGCTCGTCCCACCCGGGCCCCGGGTGGTGGACTTGGGCGCGGGGACGGGCCACCTCGCCGAGCCGCTCGCGCGGGCCGGAGCGAGGGTGACGGCGGTGGAGCCCGCCCAGGCGATGCTGGACGTGTGCGCGGAGCGCACGCGAGGCCTCGAGGTGGCCCTCGTCCTGGCGCCGGCCGAGTCCACCGGGCTTCCCTCGGGTAGCGCGGAGCTGGTGCTCTTGTCCGACGCTGCGCAGTGGGTGGACCCGGAGGCGGCCGGGAAGGAGGCGCACCGTCTCCTCGTCCTTGACGGGACAGCTGCCCTCGTCGAGGCGCGCGCCGCGGACACGCCCTTCATGCACGCGCTGGAGCAGCTTCTGGCCGAGGCCAACCCGGAGCGACGGCTGCAGGCCGAAGGACGCGGCCGGCAGTGGCTGGCACTCGCCAGTGGCGGCGCCCCTGTCCACACACTCGAGCTCTCCCAGGCCGTCGTGCTCGAGCCACAGGCACTCGAGGGCCTGCTGCGCTCGCTCTCCTTCCTCGAGCCGGCCCTCGGGCCGTCGCGCATGTCGGCGCTCGTTGCGCAGGCCGCCACGCTCGCTGCGCAACACGGCGGCGCACGCTGGGAGCGAGTGCTGCGACTCTCGTGGGCCACCAGGCGCGTCGCACGAGGTGGGCCAAGGTGAGCGAGCGCGCGCTTGGCTGCAAAGTTGGACGACTTCGCCGCAACGGTCAGGCCCAGGTCATGTCTTCTGTGAATTGCAGCGCGACGCGGAAGGGGCCGCGCGCCTCGCTCCTTATACTCCTGTGCCTGCTCCTCCTATGACGTTGACGGACCCCATCTTCGTGCCCGAGGCACACATCCCAGCGTGGAAGGGACGTCTGCTTCCGTACCTGAATGACGCGCGCGACCTTCCCTTCATCCGGCTCTCGCTGACGCTTCTTTTGGTCAACCTCCCCCTGGCCGTCCTCCTCTACGTCCCGGGCATGTACAGCGTCTGGCTGGCCATCCCGTACTTCGTCCTCAACAGCCTCGTCTTCCTGGCGCCCTTCACCCTCATGCTGCACAACACCTCGCACCGGCCGCTCTTCAAGCGGCGGTACCAGGCGCTCAACCTCCTCATCCCCTGGGCGCTGGGGCCCTTCTTCGGTGAGACGCCGGACACCTACTTCGCCCACCACGTGGGGATGCACCACGCCGAGAACAACCTCCGGGCGGACTTGAGCTCGACGCTGCGCTTTCGTCGCGACAGCTTTCCGCACTTCCTCGGCTACTTCCTGCGCTTCTTCTTCGTCGGGTGGGCGGAGCTGACGCGGTACCACTGGAACAAGAAGCGCTACAAGCTGCTCCGCCGCTTCTGGGTGGGGGAGCTCACCTTCTACGCGCTGGTGGCGCTCCTCGCCTCGTGGAACTTCTACGCCACGCTCTCCGTCTTCATCATTCCCTACTGCTTCGCCCGCCTGGCGTTGATGGCCGGCAACTGGGCCCAGCACGCCTTCGTGGACCTGGCGACGCCGGAGAGCCCGTACCGGAACAGCATCACCTGCGTGAACACCAGCTACAACCGCCGGTGCTTCAACGACGGCTACCACATCGGCCACCACGTGAAGCCGACGCTGCACTGGACGCAGATGCCGGCCGACTTCCGGGACAATGCCCAGCGCTACCGCGACGAGCGGGCGATTGTCTTTCGAAGCCTCGACTACTTCAGCATCTGGGCGCTCCTGATGACGCACCAGTACCGGCTTCTGTCGCGTTTCTACGTGGAGCTGGACACGGTCCGGCCGAAGAGTCAGCCGGAAGTCATCGCGCTCTTGCGTTCGCGGACGCTGGCCGCTGACGTCAGACGCGAGCGGCGGTGACGCCGGACTCGCTGGCCTCGACCGAGCCCGTCACCACGCCCTGGATGACGCTGTCATCCTCGAAGGGGGCGCGGCCAATCTGCCGGGTGCCGTAGGAGGGAATGAGCGGCGCCAGGAGGTAGCTGCGAGCGCACCAGCCCCAGAAGTCGCTCTGCAGGAGTTCGGGGTGGATGCGGTTGGCGATTTTCTCGTGCAGCGCCGGCAGCGTGCTCCAGTGAGCGCCCGGGGTCTCATGGTGCGCGGTGTGGAGCCCGTTGTTGAAGAGGAAGAAATTCATCCCCGCGCCGGTGAAGCTGCGCGAGTGGTTGTGCTCGCTCCAGGGGTCGGTGTGGACGTGCTGGATGTAGTTGAAGAACATGATGGTCCACAGCGCGAAGACGGCCGGGAGCGCGAACATCAAGAGCCAGATGCGCATGCCGCCCGCCCAGCCGTGCAGGGCCACGGCGAGCGTGATGAGCGCGACGTGGGCGCCGACGAAGAAGATGTACTGGCGGATAATCTCCCGGTACAGCGCCGGCTTGGTGGCCTTCGCCTTGCGGATGTACTCGTTGGTCGGCGTCGCCTGGAAGACGCTGGAGATGAAGGGGAAGGCGAAGGCCATCGGGAAGTGATGGTCGTTCGTGTAGCGCCAGGTGATGGTGGCGTCGCCCACGCGGTTGACGAACTTGTGGTGGTTGAGATTGTGGGTGGGGACCCAGGCGAAGGTGGGGTAGCCGTAGAAGATGCTCAGCCACTGTCCGAAGATGGAGTTGAGGCGGCGATTCTTGAAGGTGGGACAGTGGTTGTGGTTGTGGGCGATGACGCCCGCCGACAGGCCCAGGTAGCAGCTCACCGGCCAGAGCCAGGTGGCGAGGTGCGGCCAGACGTATGGGGTGAGGGCGACCAGCGGCATCACCACGGCCCAGGCCATGGTGCGACGGTCTGCCGAATAACGAAGAATCATGTGCAGTCTAAAGCACAAACGGCCTTGAATTTCTAACGGTTTCGCCCCCGGGGTGTCTTTCTCTCTCCGGTGGATTATTGGAAGGCATACAGCGAGGAAACAGCACCTTGAATGCTTCAGAGAGTACTTCCGCCGCCATGCCGGGTCTCCTTTCTGACACCCCGAGCCTGGCTGCTCGCCTTCGTCGCTGGCGCTGGCCGCTGCTCGGTGTCGTCGTCGCCGCGGGCGCTGCCGCGGGCTACGCCGTCCTCAAGAAGCCGCCGCCGCTCAACTACGAGACGGCCACCGTGGACAAGGGCCCGGTGGTGGCGCGCATCACCGCGACGGGCGTGCTCTCGGCGCTGGTGACGGTGCAGGTCGGCGCGCAGGTGAGCGGACAAATTACCCAAATCACCGTCGACTTCAATTCGCCGGTGAAGAAGGGACAGCTGATTACGAAGCTGGACCCCGTTTTTTACCAGGCCGGCGTGGACCAGGCGCGTGCCAACTGGGTGGCAGCCAAGGCCCAGGTGGACAAGGCCATCGTCCAGGAGGTTGACGGCAAGCGGCAGTACGACCGGACGCTGGCCCTCAAGCAGCGCGACCTCATGTCGCAGGCGGATTTGGAGACGGCGGAGGCCACCTGGCGGGCGGCGGCCGCGCAAACCGGCACGGCCAAGGGGCAGCTCGAGCAGTCGAAGGCTGCGCTCAAGCAGGCCGAGGAGAACCTCAAGTACACCAACATCTACTCACCCATCGACGGCACCGTCATCTCGCGCAGCATCGACGTCGGTCAGACGGTGGCCTCCTCGCTGTCGGCGCCCACCCTCTTCACCATCGCCCAGGACCTGCGGAAGATGCAGGTGGACACCTCGGTGGCCGAGGCCGACGTCGGCAAGCTGCACGACGGCATGGACGCCACCTTCCTTGTGGATGCCTACCCCAACGAGAAATTTTCCGGCCGCATCCGCCAAATCCGCAACGCGCCGCAGACGGTGCAGAACGTCGTCACCTACGACGCCGTCATCGACGTCAGTAACCCGGACTTGAAGCTCAAGCCCGGCATGACGGCCAACAGCACGGTGGTGTACGCCGAGCGCCAGGACGCGGTGCGCGTGCCGAATGCCGCGCTGCGCTTTCACCCGCCGCCGGAGATGCTGGCCCTGGTGAATGGCGGACACGTCCCGCCCCGCGGCGGCGCAGGCGCTCCCGGCGCGACGCCAGGCGGCGGTGGCGCGCCAGGCAGCGGTGGCGGTGGCGGTGGCGGTGGAGGTGGAGGTGGTGGCGGCGGCGCGGCGCGCGTCGCCCGGACGCCCTCGGCGGCGGCCGCGACAGTCACCGAGGGGAAGAAGACGGTGTGGGTGCTGCGCGACGGCAAGCCCATGCCGCTTCACATCACCACCGGCGTCACGGACGGGACGCTGAGTGAAGTCACCGAGGGCGCGCTGAAGCCGGGAGACGTCGTCATCACCGGCATCGCCAGCGCCCCCGCGGCCGGCACGGCCGGCGGCCCGCCACGCCGCCTCTTCTGAGGCCCTCGCATGGCGGCACTCATCTCGCTCGAGGACGTCACCAAAACGTACCAGATGGGAGACGTCGAGGTGCGCGCGCTGCGCGGGGTGTCCCTCACCATCGAGAAGGGCGAATTCGTGGCCGTCATGGGCCACTCCGGCTCCGGGAAGTCGACGGCGATGAATATTATCGGCTGCCTCGACCGGCCCACCTCCGGCCGCTACTGGCTCGACGGCCTGGAAGTCTCCGGGTTGAGCCGCGACCAGCTGGCCCGCATCCGCAACCGGACGCTGGGCTTCGTCTTCCAGAGCTTCAACCTCCTCTCCCGCACCTCGGCCCTGGAAAACGTCGAGCTCCCGCTCCTCTACGCCGGCGGCCTGAGCCGCCAGGAGCGCCATGCCCGGGCCAAGAAGTCCCTGGAGCGGGTGAGCCTCGGGGACCGGATGCACCACACCCCGAGCCAGCTGTCGGGCGGCCAGCAGCAGCGCGTGGCCATCGCCCGGGCGCTGGTGAATGACCCGCGCGTCATCCTCGCCGACGAGCCCACGGGGAATCTCGACTCGCGCACCAGCGTTGAGGTGATGGCGCTCTTCCAGGAGCTGGGCCGGAGCGGCATCACCGTGGTGCTCGTCACCCACGAGCCAGACGTCTCCACCTACGCGAGCCGGGTGGTGCTGCTCAAGGACGGCCGGCTGCAGAGTGACCGCCGTCAGACGCCGGCGCCGGCCGTCATGCCGCCGGACGAGGAGGCCGCCTGAATCTCCTGGAAGTCATCCGCGTCGCCCTGCGGGCCCTGATGCGGAACAAGCTGCGCTCCTTCCTCACCACGCTGGGGATGATTTTCGGCGTGGGGGCCGTCATCGCCACGGTGGCCATCGGCGAGGGCGCGCGCTCCGCCGTCGAGGAGGCCTTCGCCTCCATGGGCACCAACCTCCTGGTGGTGCTGCCCGGCACCACCAACGCCGGCGGCGCCCGCGGCGGCAGCGGCACGCAGCCCACCCTCACCTGGGACGACCTCCGGGCCATCCGCAGCGAGCTGCCCTCGGTGCGCTACGCGGTGGCCGTCCTTCGCTCCGGCTCGCAAATCATCAGCGAGGATGCGAACTGGACGACGCAGGTCCAGGGGACCGAGCCGGACTTCTTCGAGATTCGCAGCTGGCCAATGGACGTCGGCACGCGGTTCACCCAGTCCGACGTGGACTCGGGCTCGAAGGTGGTGGTGCTGGGCGCCACCGTCTCGGACAAGCTCTTCGGCGCCAACGCCAACCCGGTGGGGCAGGTGGTGCGCATCCGCAACATTCCCTTCCAGGTGGTGGCGGTGGCCGGGAAGAAGGGCCAGAGCCCCTTCGGCCAGGACTACGACGACTGCGTCTTCATCCCCCTCACCACCTACATGGCCAAGGTGCAGGGCGGGCTGCAGAAATTCATCGCCGGACAGATTCTCATCACCGGGACGACGGCGGAGCGGGCGCAGGACGACGTCACCATGCTGCTTCGCGACCGCCACAACGTCCGCTCCGGCGAGGACGACTTCTCCATCCGAAACCTGGCCGAGGTGGCCAGCGCCCAGGAGGAGTCGAGCCGGACGGTGTCCTTGCTCCTGGCCATCGTCGCCGGCGTCTCCCTCCTCGTGGGCGGCATCGGCATCATGAACATCATGCTCGTCAGCGTCACCGAGCGGACGCGGGAGATTGGCACCCGCATGGCCATCGGCGCGCGCGGCATGGACATCCTCATGCAATTCCTCGTCGAGGCCGTCACCCTAGCCACCCTCGGGGGCCTGCTCGGGATTGCGGCCGGAGTCTTCACCGCCCGCTGGATGACGGCGCTCTTCCACTGGCCGGTGCTCTTCCGAGCGGACGTCATCCTGGTGGCCGTCATCTTCAGCGCGCTGGTGGGGGTGGCCTTTGGCCTCTACCCGGCGCAGAAGGCGAGCCGGCTCGACCCGATTGATGCGCTTCGCTACGAGTAGCCGTCAGGGGAAGCGGCCGGCGGCCACCAGCAAGTCCAGCGCCGACTGACGGAGCGCATCCTCGGCCAGGATGGCCTGGGAGGCCGCGTCGCGCGAGACGAGGAAGGCCTGGATGAGGTCCAGGTTGGTGCTGTAGCCCTCGCGGTAGGAGACGTCGGCCAGCCGGTAGGTGTCGGTGGCGTAGGCCGATGCCTGGCGCGCGTTCTGGAGAGCGCGGGCATTGCGCTTCACCGCATCGAAGGAGGTGCGGACGTCGGAGAGCACCTGGCGGGTGGCACCGTCGAAGGTGAGGCGACTCTCCTCGAGCTGCGCCTCGCGCTGGTGGGTGCGGCCATAGCGGGCCATGCCGTCGAAGATGGTCCAGCTCAGCGTGGCTTGAATCTCCCAGCCCCACTCCGGAAAGGGCGGCGTCTGGGGGTGCTGGAAGAGCGGTTCCCCGAGGAGGTTGAGGGTGGGCATGTACTCCGTCCACGTCATATTCAAGGAACGGTCGCTGGCCTTCACCTCTTCCTCGGCCAGCTTCACGTCCGAGCGCTGCTTGGGCCCCTCGGCCAGCGCGTCGTCGAGGCCCGGAAGCTGGGGGAAGCTCGGGGCCTCCGAGGCGTCGATGGGGCCCTTGGCGCCGAGGAGGACGCCGAGCGCCTCCTGGGCGGCGTAGAGGTTCTGGTAGCTCGACTGCAAGGTGACCTCGGCCGTCTCCAGCGTCTGCGCGGCGCGGGCGGCGTCGACCTTGTTGCCAATGCCACCGTTGAGGCGCTTCTTGGCGTAGTCGAGCTGCGCAGCGGCGGTGTCCCGGGCCGCGACATTCACCGCCACCTGGCTCTTCTGCGCGACGAGCGCGATGTACGTCTTGGCGGCGTTGGTGGCGACGACACGGCGGACGTCGGCGCCGTTGAAGCGGGCTATCTCCACCTGGTCATTGGCGCGAATGGCGGCAGCCCAGGCGGCCGGGACGAAGAGCGGGATGTTGAGCTGGGCGTTCCCCGCCCACTGGTTCTGCGGGTAGATGGTGACGTTGTTGCCGGTGATGGGGCTGTACTCCGTCCTCGCCTTGTCGAGGTGGGTGAAGGAGGCGTTGGCCGTCAGGGTGGGGATGGACGCGGCCCGAATCTCCTCCATCATGCCGTGGATGCGGTCCACCTCCTGCACCGCGGTGAGGGTGGTGGGGTTTCGTGCCAGGGCCTGGTCGACGGCCTGCTGAAAGCCGATGGACTCCGTCACCGGCGTGAGGCCGTCCACACCGCCGTCCAGCGCCACCTCGGGTCTCCCGAGCTGCGGGTCGGGGGCCGACGTCAACCGGGGGAGGGGAGGCGCCGGCGCGGCGGGCATGGGCACCTGGGCCAGGACGGAAGCTGCGAGCAGCAACGCCGGCACCGCCGGCAACCAAAGACGACGCATGTGCCAGTTCTCCGGACTCCAGGGGGCAAGGGTTGAAGGGCGGAGAATCCGCCGGGAGGACGCGGCCCGTCCACTCCCCCAAGACGCAGCGACACGATGCGAAAGGCGCATGGCGGGCTCTAATGCTCACCAGGGAATTCAATTGCAACCTCAACGTTTCCGTGAATTACCCAAGCCCATCGCCGTGTCCCCTTCACCGCGAGGCGCCGTGCCGTCGTTGGCCGAATTCGAGGAGCTGGCCCGGCTCATTGCCCAGGCGCGCCGGAAGGTGTGGAACTCGGTGGCGCGCATCCTCGCCCTGGAAGGCGAGGCTGTCCTGGGCTGGGCGGTGGTGGCCGTCTTGAGCCGGCTCGGTCCGCAGAGTCAGCGGGACCTGGCCGACACCATTGGCCAGCACGCCGCCGGCATCTCCCGACAGCTCTCGGCGCTGGACAGGGCCGGACTCACCACGCGGACAGAGGACAAGAGCGACCGCCGGCGTCGCCTCGTCGCGCTCACCGCGAGGGGAAGACGCTGGCACGGCCGCTGGCGCCCGAAAGTCCTGCACACCGTCCGTGACGTCCTCGACGTCCTCGGCGGGGCCGAGCGCGCTGCGCTGCGCTCAGCCCTCGAGAAGGTGCTCGCCTCACCTTCGAGCGCGCCAAGCCCGGGCCCAAAGCGGAAGCCCCGCCACCCCCGGTGACGAGCGCTCGCCCGTCCGCGCCTTCGCTGACGGACGGGCAAGCGCGCGGCACGTGACTGAAGAGAAAACCCTATTTCCCGGATGAGGCTTCTGGAGTTGTATTTCGCTTTGACATGCACGCCGCTCGCCCTCCATGGCTGCTCTCTTTCCCGCTCGCGCTTGCGCTTGGCTGTGCCCATGCGGCGGAGCAACCGGCCGTCGGAGCGCCGCCGGCGGCGCAACCCCTGGCCGCGCGCCCAGCAGATGTGGCGTCCCCGGATGCCATCATTGCCGCGACCTACGACGTCATCTCGGGTGCCAAAGCCGAGGCTCGCGACTGGGACCGCTTCCGCTCGCTCTTCCTGCCCGGGGCGCGGCTCATTCCCACCGCGCCCAAGGCGTCGGGTGGCGGCTACGGCGCGCGCGTCCTGACGCCGGAGGACTACGTCTCCCGGGCCAGCGCCGTCTTCGCGAAGGAAGGCTTTTACGAGAGAGGGACAGCGCGCAGCCTGGAGCAGTACGGCGCCATTGCGCAGGCCTTTGCCACCTACGAGTCGCGGCACGCGCCCGGCGAGGCGGCCTTCGCTCGAGGCATCAACAGCTTTCAACTCTTCTTCGATGGCTCGCGCTGGTGGGTGGTCACCATCTTCTGGTGGGCGGAAACCCCGGAGACGCCCATCCCCAGGGAATTCCTACAAAGCGCACACTGAAGGCGCCTGTGAGCGAGAAGCCGGGAGGCCGTCCGGTTTCGCACTGACAGTGCGAGAAGACCCGCCGTGCGCAATGGCGCTACGTTGTCTTGGAGCGCGCGCCGACGTTGGGCGACTCGGGCTTCATGGACTTCGTCAGTCGTTCGGAAATTACGGTTCCCGTCCCGGAGATGCCCGCTCTCGAGCTTGCGTTCGAGGAGCGTGCCCGTCTCGTCGACGTGCACTCCGGTTTCCTCGGCCTCGAATTGCTGCGCGACATTCGCAACAACGGCCGGTACGTGCTGCTCACACGGTGGCGGAGCCGGAGCGACTTCACGGCCTACATGAAGAGCGGCGACCACGCGCGCGCGCATGAACGCCACCACCCGGGCCTCGGGCCGGTCAGCGGCGGCGGAGGCCTCGAGCAATTCCATGTCGTGGTGGCCGAGCGGGCGCGTGAACCCGTTTAATCCCGAAGCCGGCGACGCTCCGGCTCCGGGCCACCCCGAGGACGTGGCGATCGTCGAGCGTTCGGCCCGTCTGTTGTGGCGCGCCTTCCCCTACTTCGCATGGCGCTACGGCGAGCGCGGGCGGGCCTTTGGACGCAGCGATGCGGGCTTCCTGGCGACGCTTCAAGAGCTCGGCGAGGACGTCGCCGTCCAGCAGGTGACCTGGCTCGCCGCGCTCCTGGCCGCGCGCGGGATGCCCAGCCTCCTCCTCGAGTACCAGCTGCAGAGCCTCGGAAGGGCCACCCAGCGCAGGCGCCGACCCGGGGCGGCTCTCTTGCTCGGCGTGGCTGCGAGGATGCGCAGCGCTCGGCTTCGTGTACTCGATGTCCAAGTCTCCGTACGCTGCGAGCACCTGTGCCGTGCCGCCGCGCACGGCGTGCGCTGTCGGCGAGGCGCGGGTCTACTCATCGCGGCGGCCGTCACCGACGGCGCGCGTGGCCTCGGCGAGCATGACGAGGCGCTGGTGCGTTGGCTGTCCGACGCGGTGCCTGATGAGCACACCTGGTCGGTCGCCTGTCGCGACGCCCACGCGCTGGCCATCGCCCTCCTCCGACGCCGGGGAAGCGTGGTCGCGTGATTCGCTGGTGCGCCTACTGTCAGAGCTTTCTCGGGGAGAGCCGTCCCTACGACAACCCGGCCTTCACCCACGGCATCTGCGAGCCCTGCGGCACGAAGCTCGAGCGCGGGGAATCGTTGAAGGCGGACACCGAGCCGGTGCGCGCGCTCTTTCGGCGAATCATCACCAGCGCCAAGCTGGGCGACGAATCCACCTGCGCCGACGTTCTCGTCGAGGCGCGCGCCCTCGGGCTTCGAAACGACTCCATCCTCGTCGGGATGCTGCAGCCTGCGCTGTACCAGGCCGGCCTCGACTGGCAGGGCGCGCGCATGTCCGTGGCAGCCGAGCACCGCTTCACCGGCTGGTGTGAGCATACCTTTGGGTTGCTCGCCCAGGTCCGACGGAGAGCGGCACCCATCGACATGCTCATCCTGCAGACGCCTGGCAACGTGCACACCGTCGGGCCACGCTTCGTGGCGGTGGCGCTCGAAGCGCGCGGCATGTCCGTGGAAGCTGTGGGGGCCGTGCTTCGTTTCGACGACATGGTGGGGCTCGTGCGCAAGCTGGAACCTCGCATCGTCGGCTTCTCCTGCGCGTTGCCCGGGACGGTGCCGGTCGCCATGGAGCTCATCGCTCGCCTCCGCGCTGCCCTCGGGCCGGAATTGCCAAACCAGTACGTGGTGTCTGGCTATGCCTTCCGGCACGACGCCGCTGCGCAGCCGAGAGTCTCGCCCGGCGTCGAGGTGATGTACGACCTCGAGTCCTTCGCGGCGGCGGCCTGAGGCCCGCACGTCCCGCCGAAGGCGCCGTGCTTCGGTGTCGAAGTTTTCGCCGCTGACGAGTTGCGTTCTAGTCTTTGGGACTCGCTTTCGGAGAATTCATCCCAATGGACCATCCCTCGTCTCTCAGCCGTCCCCTGTCCACGGTCCCCCTGTCCATGGTGACGACGGCCTTCGAGCTGCCGGGCCACCGGGTGGTGAAGAACCTGGGCATCGTCCGGGGCATCGTCGTGCGCTCGCGCAGCATCGTCGGCAGCTTCTTCGCCGGCATCCAGACGCTGTTCGGCGGCAACATCACCCTGTGGAGCGAGATGTGCGAGCTCGCACGCCGCGAGGCCTTCGAGCGCATGGCGCTGCACGCCCGCGCGGTGGGAGCCAATGCCGTCATCGGCGCCGCCTACGACGCGACGGAAATCGGCCAGGGCGTCACCGAGGTGCTGTGCTACGGCACGGCGGTCATCGTCGAGAACTCTCCCTAGCGCAGCCGGGCCCAGTTCCAGGCCGCGGCGCCGCCCACGAGGGTGGGTAGCACGAGCATGGTGGGGCTCAGCCTCCCGGTGACCATGAAGGGGAGGCTCTGCGTGGCCGTCGTGGCAAGGAAGCCCCACACCGCCCAGCGCCGCATCCGCCACCAGAGGGCGACCGCGAAGGCGGCGCCGACAAACGAGGTGACGAAGATGAAGGTGGGAAGCCAGGGCGCCTGCATCGACGCGCCAAGACGGCGAAAGTCCGGTCCGTAGGCGAAGGCGAAGGCCTGGAGCTGAAACAGGAAGGCCACGGCGCAGGCCAGGGTGAGACTCACGGACCGGCTTCCGAGCAGTGGCGGGGGCGAGGTGGGGGAGTCCATGGGGCGCCTCCGCCCCACTACCACGAGCTACCGGGCGTGGTCCGCCACGCGGACGCGCCACTGGCGCCCGAGGGCCAGCGCCACACCGACGTTGGTGGCCCGGCGGCAGGCGAGCACCAGCGCCTGCCCGGAGCCTGGCAGCATGGGGAAGCCAAGAAACAGGCCGTGGTGGGTGAGGCCCCAGACTTCATCCCTTGGCCCCAAGTCATCGACGGGCTGCTCGGTGGCGAGCAACGCCCGCACCACGGCCGCGCCCCGTCCGAGGCGGAGGCCGGCGCCCTCCTCGGCAAGAAAGGCGCTCTGCACCTCGCCGGTGGACATCTGGACGAGGCCCGTGGCCACGCACCCCGGGACGTCGGCGGCGGCTGCCTCCAGGGTGTGCGCCAGCGCAGGCGCCGAGGCGTCCAAGCTGGGCGGCCGGATGGCCTCCTCGGCCGGCGCCGGCGCGCGCTCCAGCACCCGGGCCAGAAGCGAGGCCGACGTCTCGTCGTCGACGTCGTCGAGGAGCGCGGCAGAAGCCGGCCCCACCACCGCCACCCGCCAGTGCCGTGTCGTCCCGGAGGCGGCGAGCTGCAGCAAGTCGTCCTCCTCGAGTGCGGCGGGGGTGCGCGTCAGTGCCGAGAGCTCCTTGAGCACGGGCTCCAGCCCCTCGAAGCTCGACGGGGTGACGCCCAGGGCGGAGAGCACCACCTCGGGGCTTCCGGTGCGCTCGGGCAGCACCACCACGCTGGTGCGGGCGCGGGAGCCGACCTCGGCCGCGGCGCGGTGCGCGACGTCCAGCGGGACGGGCGCGAGGGCGCGGGCACAGGCCAGGTAGGCCTCGAAGGAGCCAAACGTCAGCCGAGCGTCGAGTGGCCCCTTCAGGGCTTCGAAGTGGGCCTCCTCCCCGGCGGGCGCCAGCGCCGCGAGGTGCAGGAGGCGCGTCACCATCTGCGCCTTCAGCGCGGCCCGGACGGCGAGCTCGGCGCGCGGGCCGCCCGTGTCGATGAGGACTTCGCCGAGCGGCCGGCGCTCGACGCGCGCCTTCTCCAGGGCATCGGGCAGAAGCTTGGCCAGCTCCGGGTAGAGGCGCTCCAGCTGCGTCCCCAGCCGCTCCTCGGGGGAGCCCCCGGCCACGAAGCGCAGCCGGCCGCCGCCAGCCACGAGGTCGAAGCGGCTTCCATCGGGGAGCGGGCCGTACTTCCACAGGCCGGCGGTGGGCGTCTGCTCCACGGCCTCCAGCAGCTGGCCGAGAAAGCCGAGCTGGCGGTGGAGGCCAGCATCACCTTGGTCGGCAGAGGGCGCAGAAATCATGGCCGGAATGGCCGGATGCTAGGGGGACGGTTGGCCCCGTCAAGGAGGCCGGTGTGCGCACTGGCTCTTTCAAGGGTTTTTCCCTCTGAAGCCGCCATCCGCCAGTCAGGCGGACGAGAAGTCCATCTCTTCGGTTGGGTCGATTGCTGCCATTGACGCGGGCACGCTCTGCAGCGCCTCGCACGGCAAGCTTTCGGCAACCGTCCCAGCCTCGATGTATACGCCCGATGCCGGGACTGTCAGGGTCGAGGTCATCTTCTGAGTCATTCGCGGCAAAGGTGCGGCGAGGGCGCTGAGAGATTCGCGTACCCGCATACGTAGAGGCAGGCACCCAAGAAGACGCTCTCGATTGCCGTTCACTTCTCGCATTCAACCTCTGCGGGCCTCTCGTCCTGGCTGGGCCGTGGAACGATCCTGTGAGCGCCGTCCCTCCCCTCGGCAGGCGCCAAAGGACTGCTCGCACCGGCCGAAACTGCTGCGCCGGGGCTACCGGGGGAGGGGTCCCTCGTGCCGCCGAAGGAAGTCCCGAATACGCGGGGCAACCTCCTCCCGCCAGCGGCGGCCGCTGAAGACGCCGTAGTGCCCGGCGCCGGCCTGCTGGTGGTGCTCCTTGGCCTCATTGGCAATGCCGGTGCAGAGGGCGTGGGCGGCCAGCGTCTGGCCCAGGCCGGTGATGTCGTCCTTCTCGCCTTCCACGGTGAGGAGGGCGGTGCGGGAGATGGCCCCAGGCCGCACCGGACGCTCGCCCCGGTATGTCATCCGCCCCTGAGGGAGCGCATCCTCCTGGAAGACGGTCCGCACCGTCTGGAGGTAGTACTCCGCCGGGAGGTCCATGACGGCCAGGTACTCGTCATAGAAGCGGCGGTGGACGGAAGCCGCGGCCTCGTCCCCCTTGAGGACGTCCTCGAAGAGCTTCCAGTGCGCCGAGACGTGGCGGTCGAAATTCATGGAGACGAAGCCCGAGAGCTGGAAGAAGCCCGGGCACACGCGGCGTCCGGCGCCGACTTCCCCGGCGGGCACCGTGTCCAGCGCCCACGTCTCGAACCAGCTCAAGGGCCGCTCCCTGGCGAGGAGGTTGACGGCGGTGGGGTGGACGCGCGTGTCCACCGGCCCGGCCATGAGCACCAGGGTGTGAGGCTGCGCCAGCGGCTCGTCCTCGGCCAGAAGAGACAGGGCGGCCAGCACCGGCACGGCCGGCTGGCATACCGACACCACGTGGAGGTCAGGCCCGAGATGGCGCAGGAAGCGGCCGATGAGCGCCGTGTAGTCGTCGAGGTCGAAGCCGCCGGCCTCGAGTGGGACGAGTCGGGCGTCCACCCAGTCGGTGACGTACACGTCGTGGAACGGCAGGAGTTCCTGTACCGTCTCCCTAAGCAACGTCGCGTGGTGGCCGGAGAGTGCCGCGACCAGCAATACCTTGGAGCCCGGCTGGGCGGTGTCCTTCTTGAAATGCAGCAGGTCACAGAAGGGGTGGCGAAGGACGCGCACCTCCTCCACGGCCACCGAGTGTCCCCCGACGCTTGTCGTCGGAAGGCCGAATTCAGGCTTGGCGTAGAAGCGCGTCGAGCGCTCCAGAAGCTCGCTCGCCGCGGCCAGCGTCCGGGTGAAGGGGTTGACCGGGAGGCCGGGGTGCATCCACAGGGCGCGGTTCGCAGTTGCCCAGAGGTGAAGCGGCTCTCGGAGGCCGCGCTGCAGCTGGTAGGCAAGGGACATGGTGCGACGAGCCTAACGGACCCTTGGCAGGATGGGGACGCCCGGTGCAAGAAAATGCTGCGCCGGCGCACTTTTTCTTCGCTGACGCAGCATTCTCCGGCACTTGGGCTTTCTACAATTCTTATGGCTGGGGTATGGAGAAAGGCACGGAGGCGACTTCAGCCATGGCCCTGGTCATCAAGAAGTACGGAAACCGGCGCCTGTACGACGCCGACTCCAGCCGGTACGTCACGCTCGGGGAGATTGCCGCAAAAATCCGCAAGGGTGCCGAGGTGCGGGTGGTGGACGCGAAGACGGGTGCGGACCTCACCCAGCCGACGCTGGCCCAAGTCATCCTGGAGGACCGGAACGCCGGCCAGCTCCTCCCCATTCCCCTGCTGCATCAGCTCATCCGGATGGGGGATGATGCGCTGGCGGACTTCCTCGGGAGGTACGTGACGCGCGCCCTCGAGCTCTACCTGCAAGCGCGCCAGGGCCTAGGCACCGTCAACGCCTTCAACCCGTTCGCCGCGGCCTTCGCGCCGGATTCCTTCGGCGGCTTCTTCGGCGACCGGGCCCAGGCCGTGGCACCTCCCCCGGCATCCGCCTCCCCGGAACTCGAGGCGCTGCGGCGGGAAGTCGACGCCCTGAAGAAGACCGTCCGCAGGAAACGGCGGCGTTAACCCTTGATTTTGCTGCGCAGCAGCATTTCCGCTTGACAGGCCAGGCCAGGGGGTTAGCTTGGATTCAGCAGGCGCGATGAGCGCGTCGAGCTTGAACGCTGGAGAACGACCATGGCCGAGACAGTGAAGTCTTCGCAGGTGCAGCAAATTGCAGGTGAGTGGAACAAGATGGTGGCGGAGCAGGTGAGCCGCGTGGAGTCGGGCTTGAGCGAGCTCGCCAAGCTGGAGAGCAAGGCCCGTGCCCAGGCAGTGACGGGCTTCGAGGAGGCCGGTCGCATCGCCAAGGAGTCGCTGGCCCTGACGGAGAAGGTCAGCGCCGAATGGCACAAGCTGTTCCTCGACGCGACGCGCCGGACCGCGGCGCTTCTCACGCCGGACAAGGCCTAGTCTCAAAGGCCAGGAGGAAAGAGCGGGCCGCCTCGGGCGGCCGCTCTTCCACGGGCGGGCCCCTCGTTGGGCGCGCCCTTTTTTATGCGACAGCCCGCGCCTTGACCGATGAGGCGGGCTCGACTCTAGTCGCCGACGCCGCCGGTACGTTTCCAAAGACGAGCCGCGGGGAGCTCGGCCATCCTGAGCGTCGACAAAGTCACGAGCATCGAGGAAGCGGTGGCGCGGGTGCGGGTGGGCGATACCATCGCCACCTCGGGCTTCGTCGGCACCGGCACGCCGGATGCCCTCATCGACGCGGTGGCGCGGTCCTTCGTCGCGTCCGGCACGCCGCGTGGGTTGACGCTTCTCTTCGCCGCTGGCCAGGGCGATGGAAAGTCCCGCGGTCTCAACCGGCTGGCGCTTCCCGGGCTTGTCCGCCGGGCGGTGGGCGGGCACTGGGGCCTCGTGCCGAAGCTGGGGGCCATGGCGCTGGCGGGGGAGATGGAGGCCTACAACCTCCCGCAGGGCTGCATCTCCCAGCTGTACCGCGACATCGCCGCCCACAAGCCGGGGACGCTGTCCCGGGTGGGCCTCGGCACCTTCGTCGACCCGCGCCTCGGCGGCGGGAAGGTCAACAGCGCGACCCACGAGGACCTGGTGGAGCTCGTCGAGCTGCACGGCGCCGAGTGGCTTCTGTACAAGGCCTTCCCCATCCATGTCGCCCTCCTGCGAGGGACGACGGCCGACCGGCGTGGAAACGTCACCCTGGAGCGCGAGTCGCTGACGCTGGACAACCTGGCCATGGCCATGGCCGCGAAAAACAGCGGGGGCCTCGTCATCGTCCAGGTGGAGCGGCTGGCGGAGTCGGGTTCGCTCTCGCCGAGGGACGTGAAAATTCCGGGCGCTTTCGTGGACTGCGTGGCCGTGGCGCCTCCCGAGCTGCACTGGCAAACCTACGCCACGCAGTACAACCCCGCGTACTCCGGTGAGTCGCGGGCCGTGCTGCAGGCGCTTCCGCCGGCGCCCCTGGACGAACGAAACGTCATCTGCCGTCGGGCAGCGCTGGAGCTCGTGCCAGGGAGCATCATCAACCTCGGCATCGGCATGCCGGAGGGAGTGGCCCGGGTCGCTCAGGAGGAGGGCATTCTTCCTGACCTCACGCTCACCACCGAGGCCGGCGTCATCGGCGGCCTCCCGGCGGGTGGCCTCGACTTCGGCGCGGCCATCAACACCGAGGCGCTCCTCGACCAGAACCAGCAATTCGACTTCTACGACGGTGGGGGGCTGGACCTCGCCTGTCTGGGCATGGCCCAGTGCGATGCGGCAGGCAACGTCAACGTCAGCCGCTTCGGCCGCACCTTCGCCGGCTGCGGGGGCTTCATCAACATCAGCCAGAATGCGCAGCGGGTGGTGTTCGTCGGCACCTTCACCTGTGACGGCCTCGAGGTGGAAGTCAGAGGGGGAAAGCTACGCATCGTCCACGAGGGGAAAGTCCGGAAGTTCATCCAGGCCGTGGAGCAGGTGAGCTTCAGCGGTGCCCAGTGCCGGAAGGCCAACCGAGAGGCCCTCTACATCACGGAGCGCTGCGTCTTCCGCCTCGGCAAGGAGGGGCTCGAGCTCGTCGAGGTCGCGCCGGGGATTGAGCTGGACGCCATCCTTGGAAACATGGGCTTTGCGCCAAAGCGGGCACCGCAGCTGGCCACCATGGACGCCCGGCTCTTCCGGACGGAGGTGATGGGCCTGGGTCCTTCATCTCTCGAGCGCTAGGCCTGCCGACGAAGACCTGTGTCGTTGCGTTTCGGAGCAGCGCTTGTTGCGCCGCGTCGCGTCGCCGCCTGGCACCTTCCTGACACGCTGGCGTCCAGCGCGCCGGGAGCCAGTCGGTAGGTCGCCTGATGAGCGGCCTGTCAGCTGGGGTTGAACGCGACGGCGCACGCGGGTGCCGGCGTTGAAATTCGGTGGCGAAAGGGTGGGGCACACCCTCGAGGCGTGCTCGGCGAGGTCGACGGTGACTCGGGCGCCGCGAAGGAAACGTCGGCGAGATGGCTCGCACGCCGTCCAGAAGAGAAGAAAGGTTAAGAGCGAATCGCATCGCGTGTGCCGCAGTCAGCGGCGCGCGTTTGCCCAGGGCTCCACCTCCCGGCATTCGCTCTGCGCCTCCGCTTTCAACGCGCCGCGTCCCATCCCACCGCTCGCCGCTGACGCGCTGCAATAATCAGCAAGGCGCATGTTGCCCGTCCTTGCGCCGTGCCATAACACTCGCCAACCGCTGGGAGGATCTCTGACGTGATGCTCCTATTCGCACTCTTGCAGGCGATGGCGTTCTTCCTGCTCATCGCCTACGCGTGGTGCAAGTCGCCAGCGTACCGACCGCTCGAGCCGAACTCGTTTCGGGCGCGGGACAAGCTGTTGTTGTTCTTCTTCTTCAGCTTCGTGTCCATCACGGGCACCTACCTCGGTCTGCCGGTCCGGGGCGCCATCGCCAACACTCGGCCCATCGGGACGATTCTCGCCGGAATCATCGGGGGACCACTTCTCGGTGCTGCCGTCGGCCTCGCGGCAGGGCTCCATCGCTTCTCGTTGGGTGGCTTCACCGCGTTCTCATGCGGGCTGGCAACCGTCGTCGAAGGCCTCATCGGAGGGTTGGTACACATCTACATCGTCAAGCGCCTCGGTGCGATGCGCCTGTGTGACCCGAAGATCGCATTCGTGACGACGTTCGTTGCCGAGGCGATCCAGATGGGGATGATCCTCCTCATCGCTCGCCCCTACGGCGAGGCCGTCGCGCTGGTACGCGTGATTGCCATCCCGGTGATGGTCGCCAACGCCACGGGAGCGGCCTTGTTCATGAGCATCCTGCGCGACCGCATGAACATCTACGACGAGGCCGGCGCGTCATCAGGCGCCCGAGCCCTTCGTGTCGCTGAGCGAACTCTTCGGCTGGTCTCGAAGGGATTGACCGGGGATGTGGCGCGAGACATCGCGAAGATCATTCGAGAGGAGATGGGAGTCGGCGCCGTCTCCATCACCGATGCCGAAAAGGTCCTGGCGTTCGTCGGAGCTGGGACCGACCACCATCATGCAGGCGGCTCGATTGCGTCTCAGTGGACGAGAAAGACCATCGCTGGCAGCGAAGTCACATTCCTCGACGGCGTCGGGACCTCGTACAGGTGCGCATTGTCGAAGAAGTGTCCGCTTCGCTCGGTGCTCGTCGTCCCGCTGCTGGTCGACGGTGAGGTTCTCGGGACCATCGAGCTGTACGGGACGGCGAACAGGTTTCTCGAATCGAACAGGACGGTCGGCGAGGGGCTAACCTCCCTTCTCGCAAGCCAGCTGCTTCTCGCTCGCTACCAGGAGCAGAAGATGTTGCTGGCCATGGCCGAGCTCAAGCTCGCTCGCGCGCAGCTCAACCCGCATTTTCTTTTCAATTCGCTCAACACGATCATGGCGATGGTCGAGGAAGGGAGCAAGGCACACGAGCTGCTGGCGCATTTATCGACCTTCCTGCGCAAGAACCTGAAGCGGGGCGGCGATCTGTCGACGATCCGTGAGGAAATCGACCACGTGAACTCCTACCTCAAGATTGAGAAGGCGCGCTTCGAGGATCGGCTTTCCATCGAAATGGACGTCGACCCGTCGCTGCTCGACGCAAAACTGCCGACCTTTACGCTACAGCCGCTTGTCGAGAACGCCATCAAGCATGGGATTTCCGACATGCTGACCCACGGCATTGCGCGGATTCACATCTATCGACGGGATGGCTCGGCCCGGATTGACATCGAGGACAATGCCGGTACGTACGAAGAGCAGTTGCCGGGGGGGGACGGACTCGGAATCAAAATCGTCGAGAAGCGAATCGAGGGCCTGCTCGGGCGCGGTTCGAGGTTCAACATTTCGTGCGTCCCGAACGAATTGACGAGGGTGTCGATCCAAGTGCCTGCGCCGGAGTCGATCGTATGATGCGCGCGATGGTCGTCGATGATGAGTTCTATGCGCGCCAGTCGTTGGAGGCGATGCTGGTCGCGACCAAGGAGTTCGAGACTGTCTCCGTCTGCGCAAATGCCGTGGAGGCGCTGCAATCAATCAAGGCCGAGCCCCCCGACGTTCTCTTCCTGGACGTCCAGATGCCGAAGATTAACGGATTTCAACTCCTCAGCATGATCGACCGCGAGCGGATGCCAACCGTGGTGTTCGTTACGGCAAACGACTTCGCGCTTCAGGCATTCGACGAAAATGCAGTCGACTATTTACTCAAGCCGGTCTTGCGCCCGCGACTGACCATGGCGATCGAAAAGGTCAAGCGGTTCCTTCAGGTTGGGCAGACGCGCGTCTACGACGGTCCAGCCATCGAACGGATTCCGTGCACCGGACCGAACTGCATCCGCCTGGTCGATGTCAAAGATGTCGAGCACGTGCGCTGCAGTCCGGCGGGGGTTTACGTCGTCACGCCGAAGGGGGAGTTCCTCACGGACCTGACGATGCAGGTGCTCGAGAACAAGACGGACCTGGCACGCTGTCACCGCCAATACTTGGTCGACGTCCGTCAGATCGAAGAAGTCCATCGCCCAGAGCCACGAACCGTGGTGCTGAGGATGAAGTCGGGCCACGAGCTTCCGGCGAGCCGGCGATACTTCGTCACATTGAAGCAACGTCTCGGGATTCGACAGGACGCGAAGTATCTCGACCCGCTTTCCTGACTGAAGACCTCGCGCGCTTGGGCTCCGTCATCCCGGGCCCAGTTCGGCGTCGGCGGCGTTCCCGAGGGAGAAAAAAGGCAGCCGCTCGACCGCCCGGCTCGCAACTCTCTCACCCCTTGTCGACGTCGAGCAGCTACTGGGGTGCCGGGTCAGACGCTCGCCCCCGCCGACGGGCCCAGAGTTCGGAGAGGGTGCCGACAATCCCTCGCCGGAAGAAGAGCACCGTCACCACGAAGACGAGGCCGGTCACCAGGCCCGTGGCGGCCGTGGACTTGGAGAGGGAGTCGCGCAGGAGCACCGTGACCGCGCTACCCACCGGAGGCCCGAGGAAGGTGCCCGTCCCACCGAGCAGCGTCGTCAGCACCACCTGGCCGCTCGTCGTCCAGTTGAGGGCGTCCAGGGAGACGACGCCGTGGGCGACGGCGTAGAGCGCGCCGGCCAGCCCGGACAGTGCCGCGGAAAGCAGAAAGGCGAGAAGCTTGTGCGCCCAGGTGGCGTAGCCGACGCTTTGCGCCCGGGTGTCATTGTCCCGGATGGCCCTCAGCGCGGCGCCGAAGGGCGAGTGGATGGTGCGGTACGCCACCAGGGCCCCGAGGCCTGCCACCACCAGGCCAAACCAGTAGGCGTGGAAGGGCTTCGTCAAGTCCAGGCCGAGGAGGGGAGGCCTCGGGATGTTGGGCATCCCGCTGTCCCCACCGGTGACGTCGTCCCACTGCGTGGCGACGAAATTCATCATCTGCCCGAAGGCCAGCGTAATCATCGAGAAGTAGATGCCGACGCTGCGGATGGAGAGAAAGCCAATGGGGACGGCGATGAGGAAGGCGGCCAGTGTGCCTCCCGCCATGGCCAGTGGGACGCCCACCCCGAGGTGCAGGAGGAGCCAGCCGGTGACGTAGGCGCTCGTGCCCCAGAAGGCCGCGTGCCCGAAGGAGAGAAGGCCCACCTGGCCAAACACCAGGTCGAAGGCCAGCGCGAAGAGCCCGAAGCAGAGGATGTCCAGCGCCACCACCGGGTAGACGACGAAGGGCAGCCCTCCCAGCACGAGGACGGCCGCGGCCCAGGCGAGAAGCTGCTGCCGGCCCGTCATCGCCCACCCTCGGGAAGGCCGAAGAGGCCCGTCGGCCGCACCAAGAGGACACCGGCCATGAGGATGAAGACGAGGGTGTTGGCGATGGGCGGGTAGAGGAAGGAGCCGATGGCGACGAGGATGCCCACCGTGAAGCCGGTGAGGATGGAGCCGAGGATGCTGCCCATGCCACCAATCACCACCACGGCGAAGGTGGTGATGATGAGCTCCGAGCCCATGAGCGGGTCGACGCTGTAGATGGGGGCGGCCAGCACCCCGGCCAGCCCGGCCAGCGCCGTCCCGAAGCCAAACACCGCCGTCACCCACAAGGAGACGTCGACGCCAAAGGTGCGGGTGACGGTGGGGTTCTCGGTACAGGCCCGGACGATGGCCCCCACTCGGGTGCGCTCGATGACGAAGTAGGTGAGCCCGCACACCGCCACCGAGATGGCGATGACGAAGAGGCGGTAGGTGGGAAACATGGTGAAGCCGAGGTTGGTGACGCCGGACAGCTGCGGGGGGCTCGAGTAGGGCGCTCCGCTGATGCCGTAGACGAGCCGAACGCCGTCCTGGATGACGAGCGTCAGACCGAAGGTGAGCAGGAGGTTGTACGCCGGCCGGATGCCGTACAGGCGCCGCAACATGGTGCGCTCGATGAGGACACCGAGCGCCGCGACGAGGAGGGGTGCGATGAGCAGCGAGGGCCAGAAGCCCAAGCCGAAGCGCTCCCCCAGGGCGTAGGCGGTGAAGGCTCCGAGCATGTACATGGCACCGTGCGCGAAGTTCACGATGCGCAGCATCCCGAAGATGACCGCCAGGCCGAGGGAGAGCAAAGCGTAGAAGGCGCCGTTCACCAGCCCGTTGAAAACCTGGATGACGAGCAAGCGCCCCATTCGCCCCCTCCGCTCTCTTGCTTTAGGCTACTTGCCCATCTTGCAGGGGTTCTCGGAGAGCGGCATGAAGGCCTGCGCCGCGGGGATGCGGGAAATAATCTTGAAGTAGTCCCGCTCCTCCGTCGCCTCGCTCTTCGGCTTCACTTCCACCTGGAGGACGTCCAGGAGCAGGACGTGGTCCTGCGGCCGGATGCTCGCGTTGTGGGCGAAGAAGTCATTGAATTGAAACCCCTCCAGCGCCACGCGGACCTTCTCCGCATCGGTGGACTTCACCCGGGCGACGGCCTCGAGGTAGCTGCTCACCGCGGAGTAGACCATGCCGTGCACCCAGGAGGGCTTCTTGCCAAACGCCTTCTGGAAGTCCGCGCTCCAGGCCTTGCTCTGGGCGTCCACATTCCAGAACCAAGGCACCGTCACCACCGCGCCGGCGAAGGCGTCCTGGCCGAGCGCATCCACGTCGGTGTCGAAGAGGAGCCCGATGGCCAGGCCGATGCCACCCTTCTTCAGGGCGAACTCGTTGTACTGCTTCACGACGTTGACGAGGTCCCCGCCGGCCTGCATCGTCCCAAAAATCTGCGGGCGCAAGGACTGCGCCTTGAGGAGGTAGCTCGAGAAGTCGGTGTTCGGGAAGGGAGTGGCCTCGCTCGGGGCGACGAAGGTGCCGCCGGCCGCCTCGACCGCTTTCCGCATCTGGAGGTTGAGGTTCTGCCCGAACTTGTAGTTCGGGTAGATGATGTACCAGGTCTTCCCGCCACGCTTGGTGACGGCCGTCCCGGTGCCGTTGGCCAGCATGTAGTTGTCGTAGCCGTAGTGGAAGGTGTGGGTGTTGCACTGCTCGGCGGTGAGCTCGCTTGTCCCGGCGCCCTCGTCGAGGAAGAGGGCGTTGCGCGTCTTCACCACGCCAGCCACAGCCAGGGCACAGGCGGAGTTCGGCACGTCGAAGATGGCGTTGACGCCCTGGCGCTCAATCATCTCCTGGGCGCGGTTGGTGGCGATGTCGGCCTTGTTCTGGTGGTCGGCGCTGACGACTTCCACCTTCCCGGCGTAGGCCGGATGGCGCTTCACGAAGGCGTCGACCGCCATCTGTGCAGCGACGATGGAGCCCGGTCCGCCCAGTGCCGAGTAAATGCCATTCATGTCGGAGAGGACGCCGACCTTGATTTTGTCCTGCGCCAGCGCGGGCACCGCGAGCAGCAGTGCTGCGACGAGTATGGTTTTCATTCTGCGGTCTCCTTACGGGTGGGGGAGAGGCGACGCTCAAGACCGGGCGGTGCTCTCCCTTCAGTTACACACTCAGGTGGTCCAACAGCTCCTTTTCACGGGTGCGGACTTCCTCGGTCGTCAATGTCTCCACCGAACGTCCGTCGACGACCAGGACGTGGCGGTCGGCGACCTTGAGAGCAAACCTCAGGTTTTGCTCCACGAGGACGACGGCCAGCCCTTGGGCCTTCAGCTCGAGGACAATCTGGGCAATTCGCTGGACAATGACAGGCGCCAGCCCCTCGGAGGGCTCGTCGAGGAGGAGAAGCCGCGGGGCCGCGCGCAGGACACGCATGATGGCCAGCATCTGCTGCTCGCCACCCGACATGCGCGTCCCAGAAAACGCGCCTCGCTCCTTGAGGATGGGGAAGGCCTGGTAGACGCGCTCCAGCGTCCAGCCCCCCGGCCGCAGGACGGGAGGCAGCTCCAAATTTTCGCGGACGGTGAGGGTGGAGAAGATGGCCCGCTCCTCCGGCACCCAGGCAATCCCCAGGCGCGCGATGCGGTCCGACGTCAGCTGGGTGATGTCCTGGCCGTCGAAGGTGATGGTGCCGCGCCTGTCCGGGAGGACGCCCATCACCGACTTGAGGGTGGTGCTCTTCCCGGCCCCGTTGCGGCCGATGAGGCTCACCACCTCACCCGGCTTCACGTCCAGGGAGACGCCATGCAGGACATGGCTCTTGCCGTAGAAGGCCTGGAGGTCGCGGACGATAAGCATCGCGTCAGACGACCTCCTCGCCGAGGTAGGCCTCGATGACGGCCGGGTTTCTCCGCACCTCGTCGTAGGGCCCCTGCGCGAGAATCCGGCCGCGCTGCAGCACGGTGATTCTGTCGGCCAGCTGGGCCACCACGCCCATGTTGTGCTCGACGAGGACCAGCGTCCGGCCCTTGGCCACCTTCTTGCCGAGGGCCACCATGCGCTTCACGTCCTCGGTGCCCATGCCGGAGGTGGGCTCGTCGAGCAGCAGCACCCGGGGCTCCTGCGTCAGGGAGATGCCAATCTCGAGGTTGCGCTTCTCGCCATGGGAGAGCGAGGACGCCGGGCGGTTGGCCAGCCCGAGCTCGTGCACCACCTCGAGGATTTCGCGTGCCCGGGGCTGAAACTTGAGCAGCACCTTCAGGTTTTCCCAGAAGCGCCAGTGGTGGCCCGTCGCCGACTGGAGCGCCACCAGGAGGTTCTCCTCGACGGTGAGGGTGTCGAAGACGGAGGAGATTTGAAACGAGCGCGACAGCCCGCGGCGCACGATTTTATGCGGTGCGACGTGGGTGATGTTCTCACCGAAGAGGAGCACCTGCCCCGACGTCGGCGTGAGGAAGCCGGAGAGGAGGTTGAAGAGCGTCGTCTTTCCGGCGCCGTTGGGGCCGATGATGGCGTGTGTCTCACCCTCTTCGATGACGAGGTCCACCGCGTCCACCGCGGTAAAGCCATGAAAGGCTTTGGAAAGACCTCGAGCCTCGAGAGCGGCGGGCATGGGTTCGACGCATCGCGCGACGCGCTTGCGGGGAAGGGACCTTATATGTGGCCTCGCGAACGTCAACGAGGAACCGCCCACTCCTCCTATGCTGCCCCCAGCCTGGCGACGGCGTTTCCTCCGTCACCGACTTCCAAGAAGGAATGACGCTATGCGTATGAAGGGTCGCGTTGCACTGGTGACGGGAGCAGCGAGCGGCCTCGGCCGCGCCATCTCGGAGGCCTTTGCCCGGGAGGGAGCCCAGGTGGGCGTGGCGGACATCGACGCCGCCGGCGCGGGAAAGACGGCCGAGGCCATCTCCAAGGCGGGCGGCAGCGCCCTGGGCATCCCCATGGATGTCACCTCCGAGAAGCAGGTGGACGAGGGCGTGGAGGCCCTGGTGCGCCGCTTCGGAGGCGTCGATGTCCTGGTCAGCAACGCCGGGGTGCAGCACATCGCCGCGGTGGTGGACACGACATTCGAGGCCTGGCGCAGGCTTCTGGCCATTCACCTCGACGGTGCGTTTCTCACGGCCCGCGCCTGCATGCGGCGCATGGTGGCAGCCAAGAAAGGCGGCTGCCTCCTCTTCATGGGAAGCGTCCACTCGCTCGAGGCATCGCCCCTGAAGGCCCCCTACGTCGCCGCGAAGCACGGGATTCTCGGGCTGGCCCGGGCGGTGGCCAAGGAGGGGGCGAAGGACGGCATCTACAGCAACGTCATCTGCCCGGGCTTCGTCAGGACGCCGCTCGTGGAGCGGCAGATTCCGGAGCAGGCCCGAGACCTCGGCATCAGCGAGGACGAGGTGGTGCGCAACGTCATGCTCAAGAATACCGTGGACGGCGAATTCACGACGCTGGACGACGTCGCCCAGCTGGCCGTCTTTCTCGCGTCATTTCCCAGCAAGGCCCTCACGGGCCAGTCGGTGGTGGTGAGCCACGGCTGGCACATGCAGTGACGGGCCTTGGAAGCGTCGACTGCCTCACGACTGGCAGGGACAGCAGTAGAAGGAAGCGCCAATCGGTGTGGGCATCGGAATGGCGCTGCACTGAAGCGAGGGGTCCGGCCCGTTGAATTGCAGGTTCCCCGAGCTGTCCTCGGTGGCTTCGCAGCTCAGCGCGTACTCGGCTTGTCTGCAGGCATCGGTGCAAACCGCCGGTTCGCCACCGTCGGGCACGAAGAATCCGCCGTCCTGAAGGACAATGGTGCCGTTGGGGACCTGGCAGATGTTGAAAGAGGGGCTGGGAAGGCAACCACCACTGCCGGCGTCGTACGTGTCCGCCAGTGCCGGCCAGGCGCACGTCAAGTCGAGGCCGCCCCGCGTATTCACCGTCTCGGAAGTGCTCGGCGAGCACGCGGCGAGGACGCCTGCGGCGACGAGACTCAAAAAGCCGATGCGAGGCCTGGCCATGGAAACACCCAGGCAAGACGCTACTCTGGAATCACCTCCGCCGGCGCATCCAACCGCCGTCGCGCCAGTGCCGCAGTGACGATGACCGCGAAAACAACATAGGCAGCGCTGAGGAGCACGTAGAGCGAGTCGGTGTCCGGAAGGCCGAGAGCCGCGACACAAGTCATAAAGCTGAGCAGCGCCAACGCCCAGCCCGTCCAGGGAAGGGTCTTCCACAGGAGCGCGAAGGCGATGAAGCCGGCGGCGTAGTAACAGGTCAGCTGCGTAGCGATGATGACCAGCCCGGCGCCAAGCACAAGCGCCACCCAGTCCCCGTGGAGCTCCACCGCCGCGGAGAGCAGCACCAGGAACGCGAGGAGTCCCGCCACGAAGAGCCAGCGGCGAGCATGAAAGTTCTCGAGCTGGAGCTGCTTCCAGCGCTCGAAGGAATCGGCGGACGTGTCGTCTCGAGCGACCTCGAGACGCGTCGAAGGGCGATAGGCGAGTACCGTCTTTAAGCCCATGTTGTTGGTCAACGGAGTCCCCAGGTGCTTCGAGCTGTTGGCGACGAACCCGCGCCAAGCGTCGATGCCGCCGTCGCGCACTGACAGCCCGAGGAGGGCGGCCACCGCCACCAGGGCGCCGGCAAGGAATCGGCGCTGCGAGGGTGTCCAGGTGAGCCGGCGGGCACGGACCGACGCCACGAGGACCTTGAGGCAGAGTGCCGCAGCAAAGAGCGCGGGGAAGATGCGCATCATCGCCGCAAAGCCGCTGAGCAGCCCAGCGCCGAAGGGCCGGTCCCTCCTCAGAAGGCAGATGCTGCAGACGGTGGCGGCGAGCCAATCGGTGCGGAGAAAACCTCCACCCGTCCACCAGAAGCGGCCAGGGTAGTTCGTCCCAAAAAAGAGGAGCGCCACGCACAGGGTACGCCAACCGAAGGCCCACGCGACGGCGCCCATCATCGTGGCGAGAAGAAGTGGGTCGAGCAGCGTCAAGCGGCCGAGCGAGGCGTCATTGGCTTCCTGGATGCGGTTGGCCAGGAAGCCGCCGAAGACCCGCCAGGCGGGCGTGGCGTTGTAGCCATGGTCCAAGAAGACATTCGGCCATCGCTCCCAGGACGCGCCTTCCCAGAAGTAATTGGAGTCGCGCATGAAGGCCTGCCAGCGCTCGGGAGAAAAGTGCTGCTTGCAGTTCCCGGGGTGCTCGAGCACGGGTGCGCCGAAGCCGACCTGGTTGGTTGCCAGGTCTCGAATCTTGAGCGGCACAAGCCGAGCTCCCAGATGTGCGAATTCCGCTTCCGCAACGAAGGAGCACTCATAGAGGCGCGTGTAGCCGAGCTCCGGCGCGTACTTGGCACCCAGGTAATAGTGAAACATCTCCCGGTAGTGGAGGATGGATGAGCCGAAGTGAAAGCGGCCCAGGTTCCACCAGCTCGCACAGGCAATCACCCCCAACGTGAGCAAGAGAGCGTCGCGGAGGCGCCCGCCAGGCCGAAGCGCCGGTCGCTGCTCCGCGAGCCAGTACCACAGGAGCAGGAGGACGCCGGCAAAAGCGATGGCCGCCTTGAGGCGGAGCATCCGACTGTCGTCCAGCTGTGCCCACCACGTCAGCACCGGCGCAATCTAGTCAAAGCGCGGCTTTCGACAACCACGACCACGGCACCCTGGACCGGACGGTCTTCGAGGGTGAGCCAGACAAGGCGTACACTCTCACCGAGGGTCGCCACCCTCAGGAACCTGCCATTTCCACCGCCGCAACCATCGCCGGGCTGACCAGCATTTTTGTCTCGCTGTGGCTTGGCCTGGCGCTCTTCATGGGCATCCGGGGCGGAGAGCGCTTGCCCCGGGGCTCGGCCCAGGCCACGCGGGTGGCCTTCGGCGTCGTGACGTTTTTCCTCTGGTACGCGGGGATGCTCGCCGGGATGAGCATTCTGGCGACGCTCACCGTCCGGCACTTCCGGGACGTGCGCTGGACGGTGATGGGCCTGCTCGCGGCGACGCTGTTCCTGTGGGGCGTCCGCCGCCTCCTCCGTCAACTGCTCGTGCCAGCCGGGCTGCCGCTTGAGGCTGCGGCGGAAGGCAAGAAGCCCTAGGCCCCGGCGAAGGCGGACCGACGTCTGGCTCGCCCGCCGCCAAGCCCTTTGGGAGAAACCCCAAGCATTCCCCCGTCACTTTCTCGCGAGGAGGTCGCCCATTACCCCGCTCTTGGTCGATGGTTTGCTGCCCTAGCAGGGGCGTGTTACTCCCAGTCGCATGGCGCGAGTCACCATCGAAGACTGCGGTCCCTACGCGGAGAACCGCTTCGCGCTTTCCATCCTTGCTGTCCGCCGGACGAAGCAGCTGTTGTCCGGCGCCACCTGCACCGTGCCGTCGGGACGTGACAAGCCCACCGTCACCGCGCTTCGCGAGATTGCCGCGGGCAACGTGAAGTTCGAGCAGGACCTCCGAAACGTCCTCGGCCACCACGCCCCCATCCCTGGCGGCCCGGCGGCTGCGACGCCGGCCGCGCCGACGCTGGACGCGGTCGCCGAGGCGCTCCGGCGCCAGCCCTTCATTCCCGGCGGTCGCTGAAGCCTCGCCACGTCGCGCTACCGGGGGCTGTCCCCGTGTGCCGCTGAGCCCCGTCGCACGAGGGGCCCTTGTGTCGCGGCTGTTTCATGCAGGTGAAGTCGCCCGGGCCTTTCCCCTTCCGCAGGGCTGGTGTCCGTGACACCGCCCCTCGGGTCGGCCAGTACCCACTTTCGAGACACGGCTTGGCAATGGCAGAAGGCGTCCATGCACGCTGCCGCGACGGCCAATGCGCAAGGGCCCCTGGTGCTGGTGGTGGACGACCAGTCCTTCTTCCGCGCCTACCTCCGAAATGAGCTCGCGCGCCGCGGGTACACGGTGGTGACGGCGGAGAATGCCCAGGAGGCCGAGCAACTCGTCCAGGAGCTGGGGACACCCCTCGTCCTCATCCTCGACCTCATGCTGCAAGGGACGAGCGGCCCGGAGCTCCTGCACCAGCTGGCGCGCCGGGAGGATGCGGACGGCCTGCGCTTCATCCTCGTCTCGGCCTACCCCGTCCTGGAGAAGGTGGCCCGCGACAACCGCCTCGTCGTGGGACGGCTGGGAAAGCCCGTGGACCTCGAGGCCCTCGCCGAGCGCGTGGAAGCCGCCAGCGAGGCGCTCCGCGACAGCATTCCCTGACGGCCGGGTGTCAGGCCGGCGCGGCGCTTGGCGCGCCGGAGAAGTCGGCGTCCGAGGGCTGCACCCAGTCGCGGTCCGGCCCTGCGTCCACCACCACCAGCGGCGTCCCGTCGTAGCGGATGCGCTTGGCCGGGTAGATGAACGTCTTGAAGAGGTAGAGCGGCAAGGAGGCCTGCTCCAGGGCCGGGTGCAGCGTCGGCCGGACCCGCTCCGCGTGGGCCTTGGGCAGAAGGCTCCAGTGCAACCCCGGCTCGATGTGGTGGATGCCGTGGTAGCCGTTGTTGACGGCCAGGAAGTTGAGGACGGGCCCGAGGAAATTCCGGGAGTGGTTGACGGGGTGTTCCGCGTCGCAGCCGTCGTGCCAGAAGAGGTTGATGGTGACGATGCCGAAGTTGGCGAAGAGGTGCGGCACCACCATGAGGAGGAGCGCCTTCCGCCAGTCGAGGAGGAGGAGGCCCACCTTCACCCCCCACACCACCACCGACTCGAGGAGAAATTGCCGGCGCCAGGCCGTGGCCTTGTCGCCACGGAGCCGCTTGAAGCGCGCGTTGCCCCGGAGGATGGCCGGCGTCACCGCCGGGAAGAAGAAGAGCAGGTTGAGGAGGTTCCACCGGAAGCGCACCTTGCTGGTGCGCATGACGTCCTCCCGCATCTGCATGTAGCGGTGGTGGGAGAGGTTGTGGCCGGGGATGTATTCGCTGATGGGGAAGCCATAGGAGAGGCTCACCCACACCTGAAAGGCGCGGTTCATCCAGCGCTTGGTGAAGACGGGGCAGTGGACGGTGTTGTGCGCCACCACCGCGCACAGCCAGGCGCTGCCGGAGAGCACCACCACCCAGGCCAGGAGAAGGGGCCCACTCGGCCACAACACCCAGCCGGTGACGAAGAGCACCGCGTAGGCCCCGAGGATGCCCAGTGTCCGGATGTCCGCTCGGTAGCGCAGCATGGCTTTTGCGACTCTCCTTGAGGAGGGTGGGGCGCGTCTAGCTTCTAGCGAGCCGCCATCCAGCTTTCACGCCCGCGCGCGCTCGACTCTTCCCGGCGCGGGGTGCAGGCGGTCAAGCACCGCCCGGAACACCCCCACCGAGAAGAGCATCCCCAGGTGCCCGACGTCCGGGACGTGGACGGTGTCCTCCCCGGCGGCGAAGACGCGGGGGATGACCATGTTGTCGGAGCCAGCGACAATTGAGGTGTAACGGACATTTCCGGCGCCGGCGCTCGAGGCTTCCAGGCGCTCGAGTACGGCCGAGTCCGGGCGGAGCTCCCGCCCCACCCGCGAGGCCAGCCAGTAGGCGTTGTACGTCCCCTGGTGCGGCGTCCCGAGGGTGATGCAGCGGTCCACCCGGCGGGCGCCGCCCAGCTGCTCCAGGTAGACGCGCGCCACGAGGCCGCCCAGGCTGTGGCACACGAGGTCCACCCGGCCGCCGCGGACGTGCCGCCGGAGGTACTCCCTCAGCCCCCGGGCGGCCTGCTCGATGCCTCGGGAGGACGGGTAGTCGTAGGCCAGCACCTGCCTCACCCCGTGGGCCCGCAGGTAGGCCCTCAGCGGGAGGAACATGCTGCGGTTCGCGCCGTAGCCGTGCACCAGCACCACCGTCCGCTGGTTGGCTCGCCTGTCCGTCTTGGCCTTGGCCTTGCGCCAGCCGAAGGGGTGCAGGAGCGAGAAGAAGGCCAGGGCCGCCACCTCCTGGGCGACCAGCACCGAGGCTGGCCGCTTCGAGGTGGGGAAGTCCCGCATCACGGGACGGCCGGTGCGGCGCCGGGGACGCCGGCCCGGGCGCTTCGGACGAATTCAATAATTCCAAGCCAGGCCAGGACGCGCATCACCTGGTAGGCCGGGTCGAGCTCGTACCAGCGCACGGCGAAGTTGGGCCGCATCGGGTCCTGGTGGTGGTTGTTCTGAAAGAGCTCGCCCATGGTGACGAACTCGAGCTTGAGGGTGTTTTTGCTCAAGTCGTCGGTGTCGAAATTCCGGTAGCCGTACTTGTGGCCGCACCAGTTGACGATGGCTCCGTGGATGGGCCCCATCGTCCAGTGGACGGGAAGCAGGAGAAACCACCACAGGGACGGGGCGAAGGCCGCGTAGTAGACGACGAAGAGCAGCGAGAAGCTGACGCGCGTCGTCCAGCGCTGCGAGAGCCTGTCGATGAAGGGCCACTCCGGCGTCCCGCCGAGGAAGCGCGCCTCGGGCTCGCCCCGTCGGTAGGCGTAGACGTCGTACTGGTGCTTGGTGTGCCACATCATGGTGGCCACGTTGGAGAAGTAGCGCGGCGAGTGCGGGTCCTGCTCGGTGTCGGCGAAGGTGTGGTGCTGCCGGTGGAGGATGGCGTAGGCCCGCGGCACGAGGAAGGAGGGCCCCTGGGCGATGAAGGCCAGCAGGTAGAAGAAGCGCTCCCAGAAGCGGCTCATGGTGAACATCCGGTGCGAGCCGTAGCGGTGCATGAAGAACGTCTGGGCGAAGATGGAGAGGCTCCAGTGCGCCACGAAGAGGATGAGGATGGCTGTCATGACGGGTCCTCCTTCTCCTGCGCCCGGGGAGGTGGCTCCACCGGAAGGCGTCCCACCAGCGTCCGCCGGAGGTTGTCGCGGCCGTGTGCCAGGCGCGCGGCCCCGGCCCGCAGCCCGGCCTCGACGCGCTCGCCGGCCTGGTCCGCCGCGGCCAGCGCGTCCTCGAGGATGGTGCGGATGAGGTTGGAGACGGGCACGCGCAGGTCCTCGGCAAAGCGCTTCAATTCCTCCTCGAGGAGGGCCGGGACGCGCGTGTGGATGACGCGCTCCTTCTTGGTGCGGCCCCTGGGGGCCCCTGGCTTCGTCATGCATCACTTTGTGACACAAAGTGATACGGACGTCCAGTCCGTCCAAAGCCCTGAAACGTCAGAGGGTTAGGGCGCCACTACCCAGAGACGGCCCTCGGCCAGGTCCGCGGCGAAGGCCTTCCCCGAGGCCGTCGCCACCACCACCCGGACGCCAGGCGCGGTGTGGGCCGTCCCGGTGGCGCGCAGGGTGCCGTCCCTCTCCAGACGTGCCCGGGTGAGCGTCTCGGCCTTCCCGGCGGCCGCGAAGACGGTGGAGAGGCGGGTGGCGATGGCGATGTTGTCCACGCCTGCGCCGGTGGGGAGGGAGCCCTTGGGCGCCGGGGTGGGGAGGAGGCTGAAGGAGACGAGGCGCTCGACGCAGGCCACCACCAACACGGACGTCGCGGCGTCGAGCGCCATACCCCGGGGCCCATCCGCGCCACAGCCCGTCGGCCAGCGCTCGGCCACGGCGTGCGTGCGCACGTCGAGGGCCAGCGTCTCGTCCCTGTCCTCGAGACTCGTGTAGAAGCGGCCGCGCGCGGCGTCCACGGCATAGCCCTCGGGTGCGCCGTCCAGGGCGATGTGCCCTGAGACGGAGAGCGGCTTGGCCGCGAGGACGACGAGGGACTTCGTCCGAGGCGTCGTCACCCACACCTCGTCCGTGGCCGTCACGTAGGCCAGCCCGTCCGGCACGTCTCCCACCGGGACGCACGGGCCGCGGACGAGGGTGTGCAAGTCGACGGCGCACACCGTGTTGTCTCCCCGGTTCCCGATGAAGGCCTGGGAGGGAGAGAAGGTGACGGACGTCGGGCCAAGCACCCGTCCGTCTCTTTGAAGCGTGGGGAAACCCTCCACGGTGCGGATGGACTCGGTGTCCGCGTCCACGACAAACACCCGTCCGGTGTTGGCCCCGGGCACCCACACCTGGTTGGTGCTCGCCTCGTAGCCCAGGTAGTCCATGCCGATGCGGCCCGGCGCGGAGGGCAGAAGCGGAAGGGAATGGAGCTTCAGCGCCTCGGGCGCGCCTGCGTCCGGGCTGGCCAGCGTGGAGACGGACGTCACCGCGACAAGGAGGAGAAGGGAAGCGCGCATGGGCGTTGCGCTATAGCGCAATGCGCCCTCTCCACACGCGACAAGCGCGTGGCCACCGTTGCCTGGGTGTGGCGCTTCTTACGCGCTTCGCTTCGGCCGGCCGGTGGCGCCGGGGGCCGCGACGGGCGCCACCGGGGTGCTTTCGGCGGACACCGGGCCCGTGGCGCCTCGGGCTTCGCTTGAAGCGGGGTCCAGGAGGTCCGCCACCAGGGCGTCCTCGAGAAGCTGCCTGCGCGTCTTGTCGTCAAACCGGTACATGGCACGTCTCCTCACGAGCGGCGGCATCGGTGCCGCGGGGAGGAAGCTGCCTCTGTCTGTCGCATATCGCCAAGACATTGTGAGGCAAACTAGAATAGCCGCTGGTTATGGCTCTCAATCTCAACTCCTTGCGCCTCTTCACGGCCGTGGCGGAGGAGGGGGGCTTCACGGCCGCCGGGCGGCGCCTCCGGGTGAGTCAGCCGGCCATCTCCAAGGCCGTGCGCCAGCTGGAGGGGGAGCTCTCCACCCAGTTACTCGTGCGCGGCGCCCGGGGCGTGACGCTCACCGAGGAGGGGCGGGTGCTCCTGTCCCACGCCCGCGTCCTCTTCGGCGAGGAGCGCGCCGCCGAGGAGGCGCTGGCCGAGGCCCGAGGCCTCAGCCGGGGGGCGCTGCGCATTGGCTCGAGCCTGACGGTGGCCAGCTACTTCCTGCCGCGCATTCTCGGGGCCTTCCATGCGCGGCACCCGGCCATCGAGATGACGCTGGTGGCGGCCAACACCCGCGCCGTCTTCGAGGCCCTCCTCTCCAACACCGTGGAGCTGGCGGTGGTGGAGGGCCCGGTGCAGCACGCGCGGGTTTCTGTCTCGCCGTGGATGGAGGACGAGCTCGCGGCGGTGGTGGCCCCGGGGCACCCCTTGACGAAGGTGCGACGGCTGAAGGCAGCCCGTCTCTTCCAGGAGTTGTTTCTCATCCGTGAGGAGGGCGCCGGGACGCGCGCCGTCATCCTCGCCGCGCTTCGCAACCGCGGCGTGACGCCGTCTCGCCTCTTCGAAATCAGTGAGAATGAAGTCATCAAGCAGCTCATTTCGGCCGGGGTGGGCTTCAGCATCCTGTCCCGCATGGCGGTGGAGGAGGAGGTGTCCCGGGGAGAGCTTCAGCCCCTCGTCGTGGAGGACCTCGTCCTTCGCCGGACACTCACCTGGCTCGAGGTCAAAGGACGGCGTCCGAGCGCCGCCATGACGGAGTTTCGCTTCCTGGCCACCGGGCCCTTCCGTCCGAAGCTCGGTCAGTCCCGCCCTTGAGTGTGCTAATCCGCGCGGGAAAGGCTTTCCATTCCAGGAGATGAAACCATGGCCATCCGAGTGGGTGACAAGGTCCCCGACGGGACGCTGACGGAGATGATTGAGGTCGAGAAGGCGGGCTGCGTGGTGGGCCCCAACAGCTTCCAGGTGGTGGACCTGGTGAAGGGCAAGCGGCTGGTGGTGTTTGGCCTCCCCGGCGCCTTCACCCCCACCTGCTCGGGAAAGCACGTCCCCGGCTACGTCTCGCACTTCAAGGACTTCAAGGCCAAGGGCGTGGACGAAATCTGGTGCGTCTCCGTCAACGACGCCTTCGTCATGGGCGCCTGGGGGAAGGAGCAGAAGGCCGACGGCAAGGTGCGGATGATGGCCGACGGGAGCGCCACCTGGACCAAGGCCCTGGGCCTGGACCAGGACCTCTCCGCCCGGGGGATGGGCATCCGCTCGCAGCGCTACGCCATGGTCATCGAGAACGGCGTCGTGAAGACGCTCAACATCGAGGCCCCGGCCCGCTTCGAGGTCAGCGACGCGGACACGCTCCTCAAGGCCGTCTAGCGAGAAGGCTGGGCCCTTCGGGCGCTGACACCCTGAGGTAACCCACGCGGCCGTGCCCCTCAGAAAGGGACACGGCCTTTCCCTTGCCTGTCGGGCCGCCTCCTTCGGTGTCTCAGTGGACGCCGAAGACGTTCAGGACGACGAAGAGGCCGGCGGCGAAGGTGGCGGCTCCGAGGAGGACGCACACCGGAAGCGTCAGCACCCAGGCGAGGAGGAGGTTTCGCAGCGTCCCCATCTGGAGGCCGGAGCGGTTGGCGGCCATCGTCCCGGCCACGCCCGAGGAGAGGACGTGGGTGGTGCTGACGGGAAGCCCGAAGTAGTCGGCCAGGCCGATGGTGCCCATGGCCACAATCTCCGCCGAGGCGCCCTGGGCGTAGGTGAGGTGCTCCTTGCCGATTTTCTCTCCCACCGTCACCACAATCCGCTTCCAGCCAATCATCGTGCCGAGGCCGAGGGTGAAGGCCACCATCACCTTCACCCAGCTGGGGATGAACTTGGTGGTGACTTCCAGGCTGCGCTTGTAGCTGAGCAGCTGTGTCTTCTGCTCCGGGTCCTTGAGCAGGCCCTGCTTGGCCAGCTTCCCGATGGTCTCGCTCACCAGGTAAATTTGCGTCCGGAGCGCGGTCCGCGCGAAGGGCTCGAGGTCCGCAATTTTCGCGTGGCCGGCGAGCGTCTCGGTAATCTCCCGGTTCTTGTTCGCCAGCGCGGAGTAGGTGTCCTCCGTCACCTTCCCGGACGTCTTCAAATATGCCGAGAGGTCCTGGGTGGCGTAGTCGTGCAGCACCGGCGCCGCGTGCGGGTTGACGAAGCGGTCCAGGACGACGGTGTTGGCCTCGGACTGCCGGAGCAGCGCCGCCGTCTCGGCGACGTCGGTGCCGGAGTTGAGGGCGTAGGACGCCGGGAGGATGCCGACGAGGATGAGCATGATGAGTCCCATGCCCTTCTGCCCGTCGTTGGAGCCGTGGAAGAAGCTCACACCGGTGCAGGTGAGGACGAGCAGGCCGCGAATCAACGGCGGGGGTGGCTTGTCCTTCTCCGGCGCGCTGTACAGCTCGGGCACCTTGATGAGGGCCTTGGCCAGAAGGAGCAGCAACGCAGCGCACACGAATCCGATGACGGGGGAGATGAGGAGGGAGAGCCCCACCTCCTCGGCCTTGGCCCAGTTGACGCCCTCGCCGAATTCGTGGCCGCCGTTAATCCAGGAGTTGGCCAGTCCCACGCCCATGATGGAGCCGATGAGGGTGTGGGAGCTCGAGGCGGGAAGCCCGAGGTACCAGGTGCCGAGGTTCCAGATGATGGCCGAGATGAGGAGGGCGAAGACCATGGCGAAGCCCGCGCCGGAGCCCACATTCATCACCAGCTCCACCGGAAGCAGTGCCAGGACGGCGAAGGCCACCGCCCCGCTGGAGGCGAGGACGCCGAGGAGGTTCCAGCAGCCGGACCAGATGACGGCCACGGTGGGCTTCAGGGTGTGGGTGTAGATGACGGTGGCCACGGCGTTGGCCGTGTCGTGAAAGCCGTTGACGAATTCGAAGCTGAGCGCGAGGCCCAGCGCGAGCAAGAGGAAGACGGCGGTACCGAGGGACACCGTGTCGCCGAAGATGTGCAAGGGGCCCCGTCCTTTGGGTGGAAAGGGCCCTCCTAGCCGACTCATCCGAGTCGCCTCGGTTATGAAACCGTGACGTTTTGATGGCCGAATGCGCACGCCCTGTCCGGGTGCGTCGCGCGCCGAGGCCAGCCGCCCCTCGAGGGGGACGTCAGGCCTTCTTCTTGAGCTGGCCCTCGTTCTTCTGGATGAAGGTGCGGATGTCGTCGGCCAGGTCCAGGAGCTTCAGCCACTGCTCCTGGTAGAGCGTGACGGGGAAGCGGCCGAGGCCATACACGGAGAGGCCCCCTTTCTCGCTCACCTTCATCGACACGGCTCTGCTGCCGCGGGCCTTGAGGGACTCGTTCTCCGCCCGGAGGCGCTCCAGTTCGGCCTTCATTTCTGCTTCGGTGCTCATGTAGCGACTCCTAGAGTGCGTGCGCAGCGTCTTTCGGGCCTCGACGAGAGCTTCCGAGGTGTATTCGGCGCCGAGTGTTGCGCCGATAGGGGCCACGGCCCATAGTGGTTGGTGCGACCGGTGAGGCACCTTCAGGTGCTCGCCGTCCTTCCCGAAGCCACCTCCTACTACGGCTCGGCAGACACCGGCAGTTCCCAACGGTGGCCGAGACCCTCAGGAACGAAGCACCTGGTGGAGCTGCCTGGCAGCTCCACGGAGTGATGGATGACGGAATCAGAGTTGAAGGAGATTGAAGCGCGCCTTCCCAAGGGCGCGGACCGCGTAGGCGCGCACCTCGACACGAGCCAGCTGGCAGCGGAGGTGCGCAATGCCTGGCGAGAGAGCGCGGAGCTGCGGCAGAGTGTCCTGGAAGTCCGGAATGCTGCGGCGCGCGCCGCCCAGGAGACCGAGGCGGCCAACGCCCTCGCGCAGCGGTACAAGGCGGAACGGGACGACCTCGTGGAGCGGTGCGGACTGCTGAGGAAGACGATGGCCCAGCTCCTCAGCTCCCTGCAGAGCGGCCCCGAGGGAGACCTCGTCCTGTCGGATGTCCTCCTCAAGGCCCGAAACCTGCTCGACGCCTCCTGAGGAGCAGCCGCCAGGGGAAGCTCTGCTTCAGGAAGAAGACGGCGCCTTCTTCAACCGCGGGGGGCGCCCCCCTTTGGGAAGCCCCCCTCCAGCCTCGACGGCAGAAGCGCTAGACGCCTCGTCCGCTGACGAGTCGCACGATGACGACGATGACGGCAATCACCAAGAGAAGGTGGATGAGGCCGCCGCCGACGTGCATCGTGAAGCCCAAGAGCCACAGGACGACGAGCACCACCACCAAGCCCCAAAGTAGATTCATCGCATTCCCCTCGCGCCAGGCATTCGTTAGAAGTCGTACAGAAACGTAGGTACGCCTCCCCCCCGGCGCCAGCCCGAAAGACGCTTTGCCGGGGCGGCCCTTCGAGGGTCCAGAGCCACCCCGCACGGTGGCTGTCACCCACCCTGGGAGGCCGCAAACGCCCGTGGCCTCAGTGCTTTTCCGGGGCGTGAAGTTTGCTCAACCAGCGTCCGATGCGCTCCCTGTGTCTTGCGATGGTCCTCAGCTGCTCCGTGGCGTTCGCCGCGGAGCACACCCTCGACGGCTCCTACTGTTCCGCCCGGCACGAGAAGCTCGTGGCCGTGGACAGGAAGGCCATCGAGATACTGAAGCGGTGGGACAGCTCCCGTCGGATGGCCAGCCTCAGGGCCATCCCCGTCTCCGCTCGCTCGACGGTGGAGGCCAGCGCGATGCTCGACCGACTCCTCGAGCTCGGCCAGGAGGCCTCGGAGGACGCCGCTCGCTGCACCGCCGCTGGCTTCAAGAGCACCCCGGCCCAGAAGGCGGCCTACAAGCGCAACGAAGTCGACTTCAGACGCGTCGAGCTGCTTCTGGCCGAGCTCCATGACTCCTGGATGGGCCTCGACGAGTCGGACCGCGCCATGTTGATGGCCGACGTCCGCAAGTCAGGACTTCTCGAAACGCTGTAGCTGGAAGCACCTGCCGTGGCCTCCCTGAGGGGCCCGTTTCCGGCGGCCCGCCGAGCCAGACCGTCCAGGTGTCAACGCTTGGCAGGCCTTCTGCCCCAAACCCGAGAAAAGGGCCGCCCGAAGGTGCCTACACCTGGGGCCGGCCGGAGGCAGAAAGTGGCTCCTAGAGACCCCCTAGTCCTCGAGCCCGGCCACCGGAAGCGGCCTTCATGCATTTTCGCAAGCCAAGCGGCGGCAACACGGGTAATGGGTTGGTCGAACCTTCACCGCTGGCGCCCACCCCATGTTCCGTCCTGCAGAAGCGGAGTCCCGGATTGAGGTCTCTCCGGAACCGTTGCCCCCCACCGACCAGCCGAAGAAGAGGGGCCGGCTGAGCCGCTGGCTCATCGCCATCGGCGCCCTCCTCCTCATCTTCCTCCTCCTGGCCGGCATCAAGGTCTGGCAGATTGGCTCGATGATAAAGGCCGGGAAGGCCTTCGTCCCCCCGGCCGAGTCGGTGACGGCTGCCCAGGTGCAGGCCTCCGAGTGGCGGCCGGTCCGCACCGCCGTCGGGACGCTGGTGGCCGTCCGTGGCGTGACGCTGGCCGCCGAGCTGGTGGGGGCGGTGCGCGAGATTGCCTTCGAGAATGGCTCGATGGTGAAGCAGGGCCAGCTCCTCGTGCGGCAGGACACGACGACGGAGCAGGCGCAGCTCGAGGGCGCGCTCGCCGACAATGCGCTGGCGAAGCAGACGCTCGAGCGCGCCCAGAAGCTGCGCAAGCAGCAGGTGAACACCGACGTCGAGGTCGAGGCGGCCCAGGCCCGCGCCATTCAAACCGCGGCTGCGGTCGACAACCTCCGGGCCACCATCGCCAAGAAAGTCATCAAGGCCCCCTTCGATGGGCGGGTGGGCATCCGCCAGGTGGAGCTCGGCCAGATGCTCAGTGCCGGAAACCCGATTATCTCCCTGCAGACGGTGAGCCCCATCTACGTCGAGTTTCAGCTCCCGCAGCAGGCGCTGGCCGACGTCAAGCTGGGCCAGAAAGTCACCCTCAAGGTCGACGTCTTTCCCGACGCGAGCTGGGACGGCACTGTCACCACCATCAACCCCGAGGTTGACGCCACCACCCGCAACGTGCGGATGCGCGCCACGGTGGAGAACAAGGACGGGCGCCTCACCCCGGGCATGTACGCCAACGTCGAGGTGTACGCGAATCACCTCGAGCCGGTGTTGATTGTTCCGGCCACCAGCATCCTCTTCGCCCCCTACGGCGACTCGGTGTACGTCATCGAGCAGACGAAGGGCCCCGACGGGAAGCCGGAGGCTGTTGCCAAGCAGCGCTTCGTGCGCGTCGGCGAGCGCCGGGGTGACTTCGTGGCCGTCGTCTCGGGCCTCAAGGCCGACGAGACGGTGGTGAGCAACGGTGCCTTCAAAGTGAAGAATGGGCAGTCGGTGGCAGTGCACACCGACACTGCGCCAGCTCAGCTCGCTCCCACGCCGGCCGACCGCTAGAGGGGAGTGGCACCACCATGAGCTTCACCGACCTCTTCATCCGGCGACCGGTCATCGCCATCGTCGTCAACCTCATCATCGTCATCGCCGGCGTCCAGGCGATTCGCTCCCTCAACGTCCGGCAGTTCCCGCGCAACGACAACGCAGTGGTGACCGTCACCACGGTGTACGTCGGCGCCAACGCCGACCTGGTGCGCGGCTTCATCACCACGCCGATGGAGCGCGTCATCGCCGCCGCCGACGGCATCGACTACCTCGAGTCCACGAGCAGCCAGGGCGTCTCCATCATCCGCGCCCGGCTGCGCCTCAACTACGACTCCACCAAGGCGCTGGCCGAAATCAGCTCCAAGGTGGACCAGGTGCGCGGGGACTTGCCGCCCGAGGCGCAGGTGCCGGTCCTCAACATCGAGTCCGCCGACAGCCAGTTCGCCTCGGCCTACCTCAGCTTCTCCTCGGAGTTTCTGAAGCAGAACGAGATTACGGACTACCTCGTCCGGGTGGTGCAGCCCCGGCTGTCCGCCATCGAGGGCGTGCAGCGGGCGGACCTCCTCGGCGCCCGCACCTTCGCCATGCGCATCTGGCTGAAGCCGGACCGTCTGGCGGCCCTCAACGTGAGCCCGGCCCAGGTGCGCCAGGCGCTGGCCAACAACAACTACCTGGCGGCGGTGGGGCAAACCAAGGGTTCGCTGGTGCAAGTGAATCTCGTCGCCAACACCGACTTGCGCTCGGTGGAGGAATTCAAGCGCCTCGTCATCCGGGAGAGCGGCGGAGCCACCATCCGGCTCTCGGACGTGGCCGACGTGGTGCTCGGTGCCGAGGACTACGACACGGCGGTGGCCTTCAGCGGCCAGACGGCCGTCTTCGTGGGGGTGTGGGCGCTGCCCAACGCCAACTCGCTCGACGTCATCAAGCGGGTGCGGACGGAGATGAAGCTCATCCAGAAGGAGCTTCCGGAGCAGATTAAAGCCGTCATCGCCTACGACGCGACGGAGTACATCCAGAGCGCCATCGACGAGGTCATCACCACCCTCCTCGAGACGTTGCTGATTGTGGTGATTGTCATCTTCCTCTTCCTCGGCTCCTTCCGGTCGGTGCTGGTGCCGGTGGTGGCCATCCCCGTCTCCCTCATCGGCGCCGTCTTCCTGATGCAGGTGTTTGGCTTCACGGTGAACCTCCTCACCCTGTTAGCCATCGTGCTCTCGGTGGGCCTGGTGGTGGACGACGCCATCGTCGTCGTGGAGAACGTCGAGCGTCACATCAGCGACGGGATGAAGCCGCTCGACGCGGCGCTGGTGAGCGCCCGGGAGCTCGTGCGGCCCATCATCGCCATGACCATCACCCTGGCCGCGGTCTACGCCCCCATCGCCTTCCAGGGCGGCCTCACCGGGTCGCTCTTCCGGGAATTCGCGCTCACCCTGGCCGGTGCCGTCACCATCTCCGGCGTCGTGGCGCTCACCCTGTCGCCCGTCATGTCCGGCTACCTGCTCAAGCCCGGTGCGGACGAGAAGGGCTTCGCCAAGTACGTGACGCACGCCTTCGGCGCGCTGCGCAGGGCCTACGGGCGAGGCCTGGACGTGGTGCTGGCCTGGCGCGGCGTCGTGTACATGGCCTGGGGCGTCCTCACGGTGCTGGCCGTCCTGATGTTTCAGAATTCGGTGAAGGAGCTGGCCCCGGCCGAGGACCAGGGCGTCGTCTTCGGCATCGTCAACACGCCGGCCAACTCCACGCTGGACCAGCTGGCGGTCTCGGTGAAGGAAGTCAACCGGACGTTGATGGAGATTCCGGAGACGCAATTCACCTTCCAGATTACGAATCCCGGCGGCGGCTTCTGGGGCGACGGGCTCAAGCCATGGGACAAGCGCAAGCGCACGGCGACCCAGGTGCTGGGCGAGGTGTCGGCCCGCATCAGCGTCATCCCTGGCATCCAGACCTTTGGCGTCCTCCCTCCGGCCCTCCCGGGTGGTGGGACCTTCCCCATCGAATTCGTGGTGTCGTCGACGGCGGAGGCCTCCGAGGTGCTGGAGTTCGCCACGAAAATTCAGGAGGCGGCGGCCGCCAGCAAGAAATTTTATTTCCCGCCCATCCTCGACGTGAAGATTGACCAGCCGCAGTCGGAAGTCATCATCGACAGGGAGAAGGTGGCGCAGCTTGGCCTCAACCTCCAGACGGTGGGTCAGGACCTGGGCGCGGCGGTGGGTGGAAACTTCGTCAACCGCTTCAGCATCTCGGGCCGAAGCTACAAAGTCATCCCGCAGCTCCTGCGCGCGGACCGCCTCAATCCGGACCAGCTCAACGACATCTACGTGACTGGCCCCGGCGGCGGGCTGGTGAAGCTGTCCTCCATCGCGCAGATTCGCGATACCGTCACCCCGCGCTCGCTCAACCGCTTCCAGCAGCTGAATGCCGTGAAAATCAGCGGCGTGGCCGCCTCCCTGGACGACGGCCTCAAATTCCTGGAAGGGGAGGCGAAGCGCATCCTCCCCCAGGGCTACACCGTCGACTACACGGGTGAGTCGCGGCAGCTGAGGACGGAGGGCGACAAGTTTCTCCCGGCCTTCGCCCTGGCCGTCGTCCTCATCTTCCTGGTGCTGGCGGCGCAGTTCAACAGCTTCCGGGACCCCTTCGTCATCCTCGCAGGCTCGGTGCCGCTGGCCCTCTTCGGCTCGCTCATCACCACCTTCCTCAAGATGCCGAACCCCCAGATGCACTTCTTCACCGACGGGTGGACGACGAGCATCAACATCTACTCCCAGGTGGGACTGGTGACGCTGGTGGGGCTCATCTCGAAAAACGGAATCCTCATCGTCCAGTTCGCCAACCAGCTGCAGGAGCAGGGGAAGTCGAAAATTGAAGCCGTCAAGGAGGCCGCCATGACGCGCCTCCGCCCCATCATGATGACCAGCGTGGCCACCGTGGCCGGACACTTCCCGCTGACGCTCGTCACCGGGGCCGGCGCCGCGGCACGAAACAGCATCGGCCTGGTGCTGGTGACGGGGATGGCGGTGGGCACCGTCTTCACCCTCTTCTTCGTCCCGGCCATCTACCTGCTCATCGCCAAGGACCACCGTGCCGACAGCCGGGTCGACGAAGACGTCCCGGCCGGTGGACGCCTCGTCCCGTCCCTCTCGGCGCCGGAGCACTGACAGAGGACGCGTCGTCCCCCGCGCAGCCCGCGGCGCCCGTGTCGTCGCGGGCGCCCTGGGAAAGGCGGATGCTCCGCGACATTCCCCTCGGGAAACGTCCACGGGCAGACATCTCTCAGCCCGTGCCTGGACATTGCGGCATGGGGGCGCTTTTGGCCGCTTGCTGAAAAGCGCGTCGCCCTGACGCGTTCCTCCTTGCGCTCGGGCCGGCACCAAGTTTAAGGGCGCGCAGCCGCTTGTTTCACGAAGGAGTTGCCCCCGTGCTACCTGCGTTACTCTCCACCGTCGTGCTCGCCGCCGCGTCCACCCAGGCGCCGCTCATCCCCTTCGAGAAGTACACGTTGCCCAACGGGTTGCGCGTCATCCTCTCCGAGGACCATAAGACGCCCGTGGTGGGCGTCATGGTCTGGTACCACGTGGGCGCGGCCAACGAAGTCCCGGGCAAGAGCGGGTTTGCCCACCTCTTCGAGCACATGATGTTTCAGGGCAGCAAGCACCGTCAGGGCAACGAGACGGCCTTCTTCGGGATGCTGCAGGGTGCCGGCGCGACGGGCGTGAATGGCACCACCAACTTCGACCGCACCAACTACTTCGAGGTCGTGCCCAGTAACCGTGTGGAGCTTGCGCTGTGGCTCGAGAGCGAGCGGCTGGGCTTCCTCCTCGACGCCATGGACCAGCAGAAGCTGGACATCCAGAGGGAGGTGGTCCGCAACGAGCGACGGCAAACCACCGAGAACCGGCCCTACGGGCGCGCGGATGTGCGTCAGGTGGAGCTCCTCTTTCCCAAGCCCCACCCCTACTTCGGTTCCGTCATCGGCTCGCACGAGGACCTGCAGGCCGCTTCTCTGGAGGACGTGAAGGCCTTCTTCCGGACGTACTACGCCCCCAACAACGCCGTCCTGGCCATCGTCGGGGACATCAAGCCGGCCGAGGTGAAGGCGCTGGTGGAGAAGTACTTCGGAAGCATCCCCGCTGCGGCGCCCGTCAGCGTCCCGACGGTGAAGACGGAGCCCATCACCCACGAGAAGCGCGACACCCTGACGGACAACGTCCAGCTCTCCAAGGTGATGGTGGGCGTCATCGTCCCTCCCGCCTACTCCAACGACGACTTCTACGCCGTCCAGCTGCTCTGCGACGTGCTGGGCACGGGCAAGTCGAGCCGCCTCTACCACCAGCTGGTGTACACGCAGAAGGTGGCCCAGGACGTGGGTTGCGAAATCGAGAATGCGCGTCTTTCCAGCTACGCCGGGCTCGACATGACCGTGGCTCCGGGCGTCCCCCCGGAGAAGGCCGAGGCGGCCCTCGACGCGGAGCTGCAGCGCCTCATGGACAGTGCGCCCACCGCGGCCGAGCTCGACCGGGCCAAACGAAACCGCCGGGCCACCGTGCTGCGGCGGCTGGAGCGGGTGGGAGGCTTTGGCGGGAAGGCCGATGTCCTCGAATCGGGCGAGTTCTGGGCCCATGACCCGGGCCTCATCGACACCATGCTCGTGAAATGGGACGCCGTCACGCCGGCGCAAGTCCAGGCCGCGGCCCGGAAGTACTTCGCCAAGGACGCGCGCGTCGTCATCACCGTCAACCCGGCACCGAAGACGGCCTCCAACCCATGAAGGGCTCGACCATGCGTACGCTTCTCGGTGTCTCCGCCCTCGTCTTCGTCGCCTGCGCCACCGCGCCCGCGCCCTCACCCACCGCCGCAGCGGCAACGCCGCCGGCCACCCAGCCCGCCCCTGCCATGCCTGCTCTCCAGGACGCCGAGTTTCGTCTCAAGCCGCCTCCGGCCGGTCCAGCCGTCGTCTTCCGGGCCCCGGTGCCGAAGGTGCTGACGCTGAAGTCCGGCCTCACCGTCTGGCTCCTGGAGCGTCACGACCTGCCCCTCGTCTCCCTGGCGCTGGTGGTGGACGCAGGCGCCAATACCAACCCTCCGCGCCTGCCGGGCGTCTCCAGCTTCGTCGCGGCCATGCTGGACGAGGGCACACCCACGCGCGACGCGGTGGCCACGGCCTCGGACTTCGAGGACCTCGCGGCCGTCTTTCGCGCGGACAGCGACGCGGAGACACTCACGGCCTCGCTCAGCGTCCCCACCGAAAGCTTCCCCAAGGCACTCGAGGTGTATGCCGACGTCGTCCTGCACCCGGCCTTCAAGCCGGCGGAGCTGGAGCGCGTGCGGACGCTGCGCCTCGGCGAGCTCCAGGAGATGATGTCCGATGCCTCCCAGGTGGGCCGCAACGTCCTCCTGCACGTCATCTACGGGGACAAGCACCCCTGGGGCTTCCCGGCCCGCGGCACCGTGGAGGCGACCAAGAAGGTGAGCCGGACCACCCTCGCCGCCTGGCACCGCACCTGGGTGCGGCCCAACAACGCCACGCTGGTGGTGGTGGGAGACGTGCACGAGGCGGAGCTCCTGCCGCTGCTCGAGACGCGGTTTGCCAAGTGGGCCCGGGCCAAGGTGCCAAGCACGAAGCTGCCGCCCGCTGCCTCCGTGAAGCAGCGGCCGCTGGTGCTGGTGGACAAGGCCGGGGCTGCCCAGAGCCAGGTGTGGATGGGCCAGCTTGCTGTGAGCTCGTCCTCGCCGGACCTCTACGCCACGCGCCTGGCCAACATTGCCCTGGGCAGCGGGAAGGGGCGACTCACCGCCAACCTGCGTACCAAGCACGCCTACTCCTATGGCGCCTACAGCTTCCTCATCGAGCGCCGCCAGGAGGGCAGCTTCGCCGCCTTCGGCGGCATCGTCGCGGACAAGACGCCGGAGGCCGTCCAGGAATTCCTCGTCGAGCTGTCGGGCATGGCCAAGGGAGGCGTCACCGACACCGAGCTCTCCGAGGCGCGCTCGGCCGCCATCGACGGGCTGCCCGCCCGCTTCGAGTCCAACGACGCCACGGCGGCCGCGTTTGCCACCGCCCAGAGCCTCGGCTTCGGGACGGACTACTTCGCCAGCCTCCCGGACAAGCTCTCGTCCGTCAGCAAACCGGACGCCGACAAGGCCGCCCAGGCGCACTTCTCACCGGCCCGCATGCCCATCGTCGTGGTGGGGCCGATGGCGTCGCTCGAGCCGCGCCTCACCGCGCTGAAGCTGGGGCCCACCGAGAAGCGGGACGCCGCCGGGAAGCTGCTTCCCGCCGCCTCGAAGAAGCGGCCCCTCAAGGGCGCTGCGCCGTAACTCTCGGCGCGGCGTTTCGTCGTCCACACCTGGGGCGGAGAGGCGTCCCGACACGCGGCGGCCTCCAGGAAGGCGCCGGGCCGGCTACGTGCCCGGCTTTCCGAGGAGCTCCAGCGCGGAGAGCGTCAACGCCGCCGTCCCCGTCCTCAAGGTGGGTTCTCTGTCCGGGGCGAAAAGGGGGGAGTGGACGTTGGGCAAAAGGGTGCCCGCCTGCTTCGCCTTGGCCAGAGCCACCGGGTCCGAGGCGCCGAGGAAGATGAAAACCGAAGGCACGCCAGCCGTCCGGCCGAAGACGCCGAAGTCCTCGGAGACCATGAAGGGCTGGCCCTCGACGACGGCCGCGTCGCCGAGGCCACGGCGCAGCGCTGCCTGGAGGCGCTCCGTCACCTTCGGGTCGTTGTAGAGCGCCAGCGCGGACTGCTCCTTGAGGACGACGACGCTCGGCTCCTTCGGGGCCAGGGCGGCCGCCGCCTCCGCCTTGGCGATGCGCTCGATGGCCGCGAGAAGCTGCTTCTGCACCTCCGGCTTGTAGGAGCGGACGGTGAGCTGCAGTTTCACCTCGTCAGGAATGATGTTGTGCTTCGTCCCGCCGTGGATGGAGCCGACGGTGACGACGGCCGGGTCCAATGGGTTCACTTCGCGGGCCACAATGGTTTGCAGCGTCACCACCGTCCGCGCCGCGATGACGATGGGGTCCACGGTGAGCTGGGGAAGGGCGCCGTGGCCTCCTTTGCCGTAAATGGTGACGTCCACCATGTCCACATTGGCCATGGCGAAGCCGGGGACGATGGCCACCTGCCCGGCGGCATAGAAGCCGAAGTCATGGACGGCGATGACGACGTCCGGGTGAGGGAAGCGCTTGAGAAACCCATCGTCGACCATCATCTTTGCGCCGCGGCCAATCTCCTCCGCGGGCTGGCCGACAAACAACAGCGTCCCGCGCCAGGTGTCCCTGGCATTGGCCAATAGGGTGGCGGCTCCCACCCACGACGTCATGTGAATGTCGTGCCCGCAGGCGTGCATGACGGGGGTGACAGTCCCGGCGGGGTCCTTCACGGTGGCGGTACTGGCGTAGGGAAGCCCGGTGGCCTCCTTCACCGGAAGGGCATCGAGCTCCGTCCGGACGAGGACCGTCGGCCCGCTGCCATTTCGAAGGACGCCGACAATGCCCGTCCCCCCGACGTGCTCCGTGACGTCGAAGCCCAGGGCTCGCAGCTTCGCCGCCAGCTTGGCAGCCGTCTTCTCCTCGTGCAGCGACAGCTCGGGATGCTGGTGGAGGTCGCGGTAGAGCGCATCCAGGGCGGGGTACGCCGCGTCGAGGCCCGCGAGGCCGGAGCCCGCCGCCATGGCGGCCCGTCCCAGGAGCGACACGACGAGGACAGCCGAGAGAAACCCCGTCCGCATTTGCAAGCTCCCCTCCGAGGGCATGCCTGCGCCCTCCTGTGACGCTACCCGATGCGGCCCTGGGAAGCCTCCTGCGTCGCGCACGCGTCAGGCAGCACTCAACGGCGCTGAGGCGAGGCCGTCGAGTCGCCGGAGGACGGACCGCGCGGCGTGGTAGCCGCACATCCCATGCACCCCACCGCCGGGAGGGCTCGACGCGGAGCAGATGAAGAGGCGCGGGTGGGGCGTCGTGTATGGGTTAAGCCGCGCCACCGGACGGAAGAAGAGCTGGGTGAGGTCCGCCACGCCTCCGGTGATGGCCCCTCCGACGTCATTGGCGTTGCCCGACTCGAAGTCGGCCGGCGTCGTGACGTGCCGGGCGAGGATGCGCGCCTTGAAGCCCGGCGCGAAGCGCTCCAGCTGCGCCTCGATGGTGGCTGTCATGTCCTTCTTCGACGCCGCCGGGACGTGGCAGTAGGCCCAGCCCGTCTGCTTGCCCGGCGGCGCCCGGCTTCTGTCGAGCTCGCTCTGCTGGCACACCAGGACGAAGGGGCGCTCGGGGTGCTCACCGCGCCAGACCGCCGCCTCCGCCGCCGAGATGTCCTCGAATGTACCCCCGACGTGGACGGTGGCCGCCTCGAGGCACCGTGCGTCCCTCCACGGGATGGAGCCCTCCAGGGCCCAGTCCACCTTGAAGGCTCCGGGCCCGTAGCGGTACCGGCGGAGCCGGCGGACGTAGCGGGGTGGCAAGACGCCCTCGGCAATGGCGGCCAGCTGCGCCGGGCTCGTGTCGAAGAGGTACGCCCGCGCCGGTGGGAGGTCCCCGAGGCCGCGGACGGTGACGCCGGTTTGAATGCGTCCGCCGAGGGAACGCAAGAGGCTGGCGAGGGCGCGGGCAATGCTTTCCGAGCCCCCGGCGGCCACCGGCCATGGCTCGACGTGCCCGGTGAGGAGGAGGAGCAGCCCCATCGCCCCGGTGATGGCCTTCTCGAGGGGCAGGATGGAATGGCCAGCACAGCCGGCCAGGAGTGCGCGCGCCCGGGCGCCGCGAAAGCGCCGCGCGAGACCCTTCGCGGACTTGAGGCCCTGGAGCCCGAAGCGAAGGAGGAGGGCCGGGTGGTGCGGAATTCCCAACGGCGCCATCGCATCCTCGAGCAGCGCGTGCGGGTCCTTCAGGAAAGGGCTCACCAGTCGCTCGTAGCTCCGGGCGTCGACGCCAAGCCCCGCGGCCGTCTCGGCAACCGAGGGGTGCAGCAGCACTGCTGCCTCGTCTTCCAGGGGGTGCGCCACCGAGACTCGGGGGCGTACCCACTGCAGCCCATGCGCTTGCAGCGGTAGCTGGCGCAGGTAGGGGGAGAGGACGGCCATGGGGTGCACGGCCGAGCAGACGTCGTGGGCGAAGCCGGGCAGGGTGAGGGCCGCGGTGCGCATGCCGCCACCCGCGGTTTCCCGTGCCTCCAGCACGAGGACGGAGGCGCCCTGTTGCGCGAGGTAGACACCGGCGGCCAGTCCATTGGGGCCCGAGCCGACGATGACGACGTCCGGGCCCGTCACACAGCGGCCCACGGCTGCCGCTGTCGGAGCTCTCCCACGTCGAGCTTCCCAGCCTCCACGAGGCCGCTCTTCGCATCCACAATGCGGTAGCCCATCGTGGAACGGCCGAGGGGCTGCGATTCGACGAAAATACAGCGCAGCTCTCCTTCCTCGAAGCCGCACTGCGCCTGCACGGCCTGCAGCAGCTGCTCGCGGTGCAGGTGCCCGTCGCCGAAATTCCAGCCCAGCACCAGGCCGGCAATAATTTCCCCGTCGACGTACTCGTAGCCCTCCAGCCGCTCCACGGCTCTCGGGAGGAGGACGGGCAGCCCGCGCCCGTGCAGGTGCATGAGCCGGAAGCTCATCACCTTTCCGAAGAGGCCCACCGCCGTGGAGCGGTCGTAAAACCGGCCGAGCTGGTCGAACACCCAGGCCGCGCTCTTCGTGAGCTTGTCGAGCTTGCGGTAGCTGTCGCCACGGAAGAGCCAGATGCCGTAGGCCCAGTTTCCGGCGTAGTAGCGCATCGCCAGGAGGAAGGAGAAGTGGCCCGGAAAGAGGTTTCCGGCCAGCGGCAGGGCCACCAGCATGAGCGCCAGGAAGAGGGTGAGGGGCGCTGGGCCCAGCGCCGCCAGCGTCACTTCGGGGTGGGCCCAGAAGAGGGCAAAGGCGCCGTACACCACCGCGAAGTTCCAATCGATGGGGACGCCCATCGGGACGTTGCTGGTGATGTAGCCGTGGAGGAGCAACATCAGCACCATCCCCACCACGAGGGATGGGCCGCCACGCGACAGGAGCAGCACCACCGGGACGCCCAATTCCAGCGCGGTGCCGGCATGCGCCATCCACTCCGCAAGCTTGGAGGGCCGGAGGTCGTCCGGGTAGCTGCGGTACATCCGTCGGCGAAGCCACCCGAAGCGAAGGACGGGGCTGTTGCTCGTCATGACGCAGACGACGCTTGGGAAGTGGTGGTTGAGCTTCGAGAAGCCCGCCCAGAACCACAGCGCGAGCTGCACCGCCTTCGCCCCGGCAATCCAGTTGGTGGCGAAGGCGAAGCACACCGTCATCGTCCAGTAGTGCTCAGCGCGGAGCGCAAGAAAAATAGTCCGGTCCGCCAGCCCCACCACTGGAACGAGCAGGACGATGGCCACGAGCAGTGAGGGCTCCAGCGCCGGAGCGACCAGGACTTGCACGAGGAGCACGAGCAGGGCCGCATAGAGCGCGACGTCCAGCCACGTCCGCCGCGTCCCGCCAAGCACCGGGAGGCCAGGGAAGAAGGGCAGCTTCGTTGTCCCCGGACGGAGGAAATACAGAAAGCCGCCAAAGGGTGGAAAGTAGCGTCCGGTGAGAGGGCCACTCCCGCAGCCAAGGCCCAGGCCTTCGAAGAGCATGCTCCAGAGAATGGCCTTCTGGAACGCGATGGGGGACAGCCACCACCTGCCAATGGACGACATTCCGCCCAGGCCAGGGGTGAAGCTGCAGAAGAAAAGCCATGCACCGATGTAGAGGACGACTTTGAAGGCGTGGATGGCGTACGCCCCGAAGGGCGTCCCATAGCCCTGCAGGGCCCAGGCTTCGCAGACCATCCGGCCGCGCTCGTGAAGCGGCTGCTTCACCCAGGTGAGTGGGTCATACGGGGGCGGGTGCGGCTGGAGCAGCTTCACGAGGGCCTCGCGAGCGCCGAACGCGGGGAGCGCGTCCGTTGGCGAGTCTACGCGTGACGCAGAGGACGAGGCCGAAAGATGGAAGCCGCGACGAGGGCTTACCGCGTGCCGCGCAGCCTCAGCGCGGCGCCCTCGGACAGTGATGCTTCAAGCGCTTGCAATGGAGCGACGTCCTGAGGAGCCCGGGACGCGGAGGCCACTGCAGTACAGGGGCGTCGTCAGGCGCGTCGTCGGCTGCCGCTTCGAATCACGCGGAGGATGACGAGCAAGATGACGGCTCCGATGAAGGCGATGACGATGGTGCCCGCCAGCCCATCGAGTGGCGCCCGCCAGCGCATGCTGTGGAAGAGCCATCCGCCGATGAAGGCGCCGATGATGCCAATGACGATGTCGCCGCCGAGCCCGTAGCCGCCCTTCACCACGGCATTGGCAAGAAACCCTGCCACCGCGCCAACCACCACCCACAGGAGGAACGTCTCGAGAGTCATGTCATGCTCCTTGCGCGTCTCGGCGCCAAGGTAGGCATCACCGTGGGTGGCGGCAAGGTGCCCAGACGTGCGGACGGTCCCCGGGCACCTTTCGGCGGAGTGCGCTCGAGATGACGTCGCTCGAGGGGCCGTGCCGGCGCTGCCTCAGAGCGCGGCCAGTAGCTTCGTTCCGTTGGGGCTGCCCCAGCCCGTGCAGGCATCCCATCCCGTGCCGGCGGCATAGGCGCCGTTGTTTCCCTTGGTGATGTCACGGAAGGCATCGCGGATGGCCGGCGTCGTGTAGAGCGACGGGTTCAAGTACCCGACGCGGCGGTTGAGCTTCTGGTTGAGGAGAGCCACGAGCCCCGCCATCAGCGGCGCAACCGCGCTCGTCCCGCCAATGACGGCCACCTCACCATCCACCCGCACCTCGTAGCCGGTCTCCGGGTCGGCGTTGCCCGCGACATCCGGTAGGCCTCTCCCGACCTTCTGGCCTGGGTTCACTGACTTCGGGACATGGGCCTCCGCTTGCCACGTCGGCAGGCCGAAGACCTCACTCACGCCCCCTCCGGTGGCGCCCCCGTTCGCCCCATCATTCCAGACCGTCTCGGTCGTGACGGCCGTCCCTTTGGCCACCAGCCGCGTCCCGCCGCAGGCCAGCGCGAAGGGGCTCGAGGCTGGGAAGTCCGCATGCGCGAGACCATCCGTCGCGCCATCGCTCGAGCCGCCATCCCCCGCGGCCACGCAGACGGTGATGCCCAGAAGGCCCGCATCCTGGAGGCCTTCGTTCAGCCCATTGAGCGCCTGCTGCGTCCAGCCAGACTCGGCGCTTCCCCAGCTGATGGACACCACCGAGGGGCGGTTTGTCTTGTCATGCATTGCGGCGAGCAGGGCGTCGATGAAGCCGCGGTCGGTGTTGGGGGCGAAGTAGGCGGCGATGGTGGCCCGGGGCGCGATGGAGCCGGCGACCTCGATGTCCAGCATCACCTCGCCATCCGGGCCATTGGCAGTCCCCGGCGAATTCTTCCCGCCGTCCACGCCGACAGCCAGGACACTCGGGGCGGGCGTCACGCCAATACCGGAGAAATAGGCCTGGAGGTCCGCAGGGCGGAATCCCCCACCCAACTCGAGAAGCGCGATGCACTGGCCCGTGCCGTCGGCGCCCGCGGGGTACTGGTAGGCCGCCGCCACCTGCGGTGGGGTGTAGGAGACTCCTCCGGCGCGTGGAGCGACGGCGAGCCGCCGAAACTTGGGGCTCGCGGCTGGACGGTTGTCGAGCCCGAAGACACCCTCGATGATGGGGCCAAGCGCCTCGGGGACGGAGAGGGAGCCGCTACGGGTGCGGAAGACGCCCTTGTCCGTCTTCTGCATGCTGAGCTCGGTGGAGAAGGCCTCGTTGAGCGCCCCCACCGTCCCGGAGAGGGTGATGGTCCGCTTCCCCGGTTCCACGCGGACGACCGCGAGGTGATGGCTCTTGGCGAAGGCCTCCACGGACTGGATGTCGCCTGGTGCGGCCCCGTGCTGGGCTTCGAGCTCCTCGATGGAGAGTGGAGGGGCCTTCTTCGTCCCGAGTGCCGGCGGGACGACGGCGCCCGGTCTGCGCCGGAGGAGAACAGTCACCTCGACGAGCTCGTTGTTGTTGGCCTTGCCGACGGTTTGCCCATTCTCCAGGGGACGCCGCTGGCTTCCACGGATTTCGACGCGCTTCTCGGTGCTTTTCATGACGCTCTCCTTCAAAGGCCCGCGATGATGCTCCAGGTTGCGATGGCGCCCAGGACACTCGTCCAGTACCCGTAGTGAAGATAAATTTCCGTGGCGCAGTTCT
>Ga0302314_10000652_pt1 | contig 64089 bp, 52 predicted proteins | sample III_Palsa_N2_3_FD_200533 | JGI IMG/M metagenome (GOLD analysis project Ga0302314, IMG submission 200533) | Peat permafrost microbial communities from Stordalen Mire near Abisko, Sweden - III_Palsa_N2_3 | ecosystem: Environmental > Terrestrial > Soil > Palsa > Peat permafrost | place: Sweden...
GGGAAATTCCAGGAGGGGCTGTGGTAGGCGATCTCCGCGGCCGCGCCATCGTCGGAGTACCACTCGTGGTTGCCGAGACAGGGGTAGAAGGTGATGCCGAGCGGCCCGTAGAGGTTCTCCCACCAGTCGCGCCACCGGGGGTCGTCCAGGCCCTTCATGCCCGAGGGGTAGAAATTGTCGCCGAAGGTGAGCCCGAAATCGAACGGCTTCGCCTGCCCCATCTTCACGATCTCGGCCGCGACGTCGCGCTGGGACTGGGTCCCCGACCCGAAATCGCCCATCCCGACCACCCGGATCGCGGCCGCGCCCGGCTTGACCGCGAAGGGCGGCACGGGCCGGCGCATGTAGCCGGGAATGCCGGCCCCGCGCTCGACCTCGAGCCAGCGCTCGTCGGCCTGCGCGAGCTCGGCGAGGGCCTTGGTGTCGCCGGCCGCGCGAGCCGCTGCGATTTTCGCGGTAAGAATCTTGCGCAGGCGCTTCACCTCGATCCGGCGGTCCACATCGAGGGCCACCTCCATGAGGCCGGAATCGGTGGTTGTCGTCGCCAGGGTCGCGAGCGCCAGGTCCACGCCGGGGACGTCGGCCCAGAAGGCGTCGACGCCCATCATGTGGAGGATGAGGATATCCGTCGCCGGCGGTTCGGTCGCGAGCTTCTGGAGGACGAAGGCCGACGCGGGCGGCTGGCCGGCCAGGTCCTCCATCACCTGGCGCTCAAGTTCGGCCGGCGAGAAAACGAGCAGGCCCTTCAGACCCTTGCTGTCCTCCGAAGTCCACTTGAGCGCCGCCGCCGCGACGTCGGGCGGCAGTTTGGCCACCAGCTGGTCGGCGACCGACGGCGCCGGCGCGGCGTCCTTGGACTGGGCCAAGGCGGGAATCCCCGGAAGCAAGGCGGCAGCGGCGAGGAGGCAGGTCAGGCGGCGCATGGGAGGGTCAGGGGCCAGGATCAGTATTTGTCCATGACGAAGAACATGATCCAGCCCAGGGTGGTCGCGAGGACGACGGCGGCGGCGGTCCCAAAGATCAGCACCGCGGGATTATGCGAAAGCCACGCGACCCCCATGATGCCGAGGTTCACGGGCAGGACAATCAGCAGGTAGTCCCGCAGCCGGCGGGACTTGCGGAGGGGCCGGTCCGGCAGTTCGCCCCATCCGGACTCCCGCTCAGCCGCGGTGTTCTCGCGCAGGATGTCGGGCACGGCGATGGCCTCCTCGTCACCGGCCGGCGCCGGCGGGCTCAGCGGGTCGATCTCCGTACGCTTGAAGCCGGCCGGGAGCGGAGACTCCGGCTCCGACGCGAAGGGCGCCGCCGCGCCCTCGGCCTGCAGCGCCATGCGCCGGGCCTCGGCCTCGAGGTTCTGCTGGTGGATCGCCTGCACGCTGATCGCGTCCGGATCGTCCGGCCGGGAAACGGGATCCGTCGGGATGATCACCTTGGGCTTGAGGACCAGGTGGCGGGTATCGGGCTTCTCATCCTCCATCGGGGGAAAGGGTGGCAAAGGCGGGCGAACGAAGCACGCCCTTTTCAGTGACAAACCGACGCCAGGAACCACCAGATGGAGTAGTCCGCCAACTGGCCGGACGGCCCGCTCGGGTTAAGTTCCAGGGCATGCGTGGCCCACGGCAGCGCGACCAGCAGGTTGGGCACACCGGCTGCGGTCAACTTCTCTGCCAGGCGGATGCTGTGCCGTTGCCACACCAGGGTATCGATCGTGCCGTGCACCATCAGGGTTGGCGGCGACCGCCGGTCCACGTGGAAGAGCGCGCTCGCGCTCTCGAAGGCGGCGGCAGCCGTCTCCGGCGTGCCGCCGAGGAAACGGCGTAGGAGCTCGGGGGAATTGAGCGCGTCGTCCGGCCGTCCGAGTTTCCAGGCAAAGATAAGGTCCGAGGGCGCGTAGAGGGCGACCACCCCCCGGATGGCCGGGTCGTGGAGCTCGTAACCCGCCGCCTCGGCGATTTGGCCGCCGGCCGAGCGGCCGAAAAGCACTATCCGGGAGGCGTCGATGCCCCAGACGGGGGCCTGGGCCTTCACAAAGGCGACCGCCGCCGCCACATCCTCCCGCTGGGCCGGCCAGACGGCCGCCGGCGCCAGCCGGTAGGAGATGTCGGCCACCGCATACCCCCGCGCCGCCAGTCCGTTGTTGAAACTCCCAATCTGGCCGCGGTCACCGCTGTCCCATCCCCCGCCATGAATCACGATGACGCACGGCGCGTGGGAACGACCGAGGGCGGGATAGTAGTCCAGCTGGAGCGAGCCCGAATAGGTCAGCGTGGTGTGCGGCGCGGCCGCCGGCCAGGGGCGGAAGAGGCTGGCGAAGCCGAAGGGACGACCGGGGACGTCCTGCGGTCCAAAACTCGCCGTCAGGAGCGCCGGCAGCCGGCGCCCAAGTTGCCAGGCCTGGAAGCAGGGCTGCACGAGGAGGACGAAGGCGATGAGGGAGACGGCGATGACCGCCCACCCGAGGCCCGGGGGGCTGCCGGGCCGGTAAAAACAGCCCAAGCAAATGACCAGCGGGACCAGGGCCAGCAGGTAGCCAAATTGGACGGCGAGGATGCTAAGACTCCAGCTGAGCCAGTCCGGCGAGCGGAAGATTGTCAGCAACCCAAGCCCGGTGAAGGCGCCCGAGAGAACAAGGAGGAACCAGCGCATCACCGGCTGACCGGCGCCGACAGGCACCGCCGGTAGAGGTCCTCATAGCGGCCGACGACCCGGTCGGCCGAGAAGAGGGCCGCCGCCCGCACCCGCGCGGCGGCGCCCAGGGCGGCGCGGCGGCCGGGATCGGCGATCACCCCCTCCACGGCCCGGGCCAGGGCCCCCGCGTCGCCCGGGGGCACGAGGATCCCGGAGACGCCGTCCTCCACCACCTCCGGGACGCCGCCCACGGCCGTCGCCACGCTCGGGCACCCAAAGCACATCGCCTCCAGGATGCTGAGGCAGAAACTCTCCATGTCCGAGGTGAAGAGCCCGAGGTCCGCGGCCTGCAGGTAGTCCTCGATCTCCGTCACCTGCTCCCGCACGGCGAGGCGGTCCTCGAGGCCCAGCCGCCGCACGTCCTTCAGGAAGGGCGCAAAATCCCCGCCGGCGAGGATGACGAGCCGGAACGAGGCCGGCGGCCGCACCCGGGCCACGCTCTCCAGGAGGAGGTCGATGCGCTTCAGCGGCCGCAGGTTGGACGAGTGCAGGAGCAGGCACTCGTCGCCGACGCCGAGTTCCCGGCGCACCTCCTCCCGGGAACGGCGGGGGGCCCGCGGCTGGAAGAAGTTCGGGATGACCTCGATCGGACGGCGGACGTCCAGCAGCCGGCGCGTCTCGCGCTCCAGGAAGGCGGACACGGTCGTCACCGCGTCGGACTGGTCCAGCGCGTACCGGATCGCCGGCCCGTAGCCCGCATCCCGGCCGAGGAGCGTCGTGTCGGTCCCGTGGAGCGTCGTCACCACCCGGGGACGGTCGCCGCCCAGCATCGCGCGGGCGAGGACGGCCGCCGTGGCGTGGGGCACGGCGTAGTGCACGTGCAGCAGGTCGAGGCCGCATTCCCGGCTCACCTCCGCCATCTTGACCGAGAGCGGCAGCGTGTAGTCGGGGTACTTGAAGAGCTCATAGTCGTTGATCTCCACCGGGTGGAAGAAGATCCGCGGGGCGTCCGGCAGCCGGAAGGGCCGCCCGTAGCTGATGAAGTGAACCTCATGGCCGCGGCGGGCGAGCTCCTCGCCGAGCGCGGAGGCGAGGATGCCGCTGCCTCCCACCGAGGGGTAGCAGGTGATCCCGACCCGGAGCGGCCGATTGGCGTCCATGTCAGAAGCGGCGCGCCGCCCGGGCCAGGGGCTCCAGCGAGGCGAACACCAGCGGATCCTCCGAGTAGAGGGCCTGCGCGTGCCCGGTCCCGGACCGCAGGCCGAGGACCCGGGCCCGGGCGAGCTGCAGCTCGGCATAATTGCGGGTGCCCAGCTGCGAAGCATGGGCCTGCATGGCCGCAGTCCAGGTTTCGACTATCCCGGTTGCGGAGACATCGATGACGAGCGGCGGGACGCCGGCTGGTTCCGCCTCCGGGGTGATGGCATAGTAGAGGAGGCTCCCGACCCCATGGGCCGGTCGCGCCCGCAGTTTTCGCAGGCCGCCGTAGCGCGCGAGCCGCGCGGCGTCGCGGACAATCCGGCCGAGCGCCGGATGGTCGGGGTGCTGGTTGCCGGTGAGGGTCGGCGCCAGGACGACGGCCGGGCGCACCCGCCGGATAACGGCGGCCAGCCGGCGCGCGTGGGCGGGGCTCGGCGCGAGCGCGCCGTCGCCGTCCAGGAGGACGAATTCCACCGCAGCCCCGAGGATCCGCGCCGCCTTTCGGGCCTCGGCGGCGCGCCCGGCCGGCGTGCCGCGGCTCCCGGATTCGCCGCGCGAGCAGATGACCAGGTGCGCGGGCCGGCCGGCGCGGACCTCATGGGCCACGATGGCGCCGCAGCCGAACTCGATGTCGTCCGGATGGGCCCCGAAGGCCAGGAGCGGGGCCAGTTCAGCTGGCGCAGTCGCAGTAGGCTTCATCGGGTCGGTCAATCAGGTCGCGCTTCACAAAGGTCACGCCGGGGGCCTCCTCGCAGCGCAGGTACGCCTGCTCGCCGGCGCCGGCCACGTAGTGGGTGCACTGCACGACCGACTGCATCCAGCGCAGGCGGGTGTCGCGGGCCGGGCTTACCTGGGCGGCGCCAAAATCCATGGTCGGCAGCTCAACGGTGGAGCCGCCCCCCTCGTGCAGCTGCAGCCGGCCGCCGACGAACCGGGCCCGCACCGTCTCGCCCTCGTAGGGCACGTCGACGAAGAAGTCGTCGATAGGGCAGGCTTTCTGCCGGAATGCCGGGTCGCCCGAGCGCTCGACCCGGATCCCTTCGAGGAGGCCGGTCCGCCGGTACATCTCGAGGCAGAAGTCGGCCACCGTCGCCGCCTCCACGCCACGGAAGGTCGCCACCAGGGATGCATCCACGTAGACCGGCAGCTGGCGGGCCGTATGGTCCCGCCACCCGGTGGGGACGCGCTTGGCGAAGAGCGGCGAATACTTCCGCTGGAGCTTGTTCTCGAAGGTGAAGTTGAACGCCTTGGCCGCACCGGTGCGGCGGTCGGTCAGGACCGTCTGGGTCTCCCGCGGGTCGTGGTCGCTGTCGTGGCAGAAGTACACGATCTCCCCGCCGAGCTCGGCCTGGAGCCGCCGCGCCGTCGCCACCTTGGCCGCGAGGAAACGGCGCGGGAAGAATCCGCAGGGCTGCTGGCCGAAGCAGATGACCGGGGCGCTCATGCGGGGGCGGCCTGGCGCGCGAGGCCGAGCGTCGCCTGCAGGAGGAGCGCCAGCCCCATGCAGGCGGCGCACCCGATCACGTTGTACCAGAGGTAGGAGATGCTGAGGGTGAAATAGAGGGCGAACACGAGGGACTGCGAGGCCAGGGCCGCCCAGAAGACGGCCGTGCCCCCCACCCGCTTGACGAAGAACGCGAGGAGAAAGATGCCCAGCACGACGCCGTAGAAGATGGAACCGAGGATGTTGACCGCCTGGATCAGGTTCTCGGACAGGCGGGCGAAGAGCGCAAAGGCGATGGCGACCAGCCCCCAGAAGGCGGTGAAGATCCGCGACGCCATGACGTAGTGGCTGTCCGAGCGGCCGCCCGCGATGTGCCGGTAGATGTCCACCGTGGTCGTCGAGCCGAGGGCGTTCAATTCGCCGGCCTTGGACGAGAGCGCGGCGGCGAAGAACGCCGTCACCAGGAGCCCGATCAGGCCGTGGGGCAGGTAGTCGAGGATGAAGTCGATGAAGACGTAGTCGGAGTCGTTGGCGGAGCCCTTGCCTCCGGGCGACAGGAGCACCTGCGTCTGGCTCCGGGCCGCCTCGAGCCGGGCAAAGGCCGCACCGGCCGCGGCATGGGCCGCGGCGGCCGCGGCTGGATCGCCGCCCTGGCGGGCCGCGATCCAGGCCTGCAGGTCGGCCCGCTCCTCGTTGTGGGCGGCGGCAAAGTCCGCCGCCAGGGCCCGCAGGCGCGGCCCCTGGTTCGAGGCCGCCTGCGCCGCCCAGGCCGAGCGGTTGAAGAAGACGGGCGGCCGCTCGAACTGGTAGAAGACGAAGATGAGGACGCCGAGGAGCAGGATGAAAAACTGCATCGGGATCTTGAAGACCGCATTGAACATGAGCCCGAGGCGGCTCTCCCGCAGCGAGGCGCCGCCCAGGTACCGCTGGACCTGCGACTGGTCGGTCCCGAAGTACGAGAGGGCGAGGAACATGCCGCCCAGGAGGCCCGACCAGAGGGTGTAGCGGCGGTCGAGGCTCGGGGAGAAGTCGACCGCGTTCAATCGGTGGAACCCGCCCGCGAGCGTGAGCGCCCCGGAAAGGCCCAGGCCCGGGGGCAGCTTGGCCAGCAGGACGGCGCCGGCCGCGAGCATGCCGGCAAAGATGACGCCGATCTGGTACTTCTGAGTGAGGCTAACGGCGTCGCAGCCGCCCGCGACCGTGTAGATGACGACGAAGAGCCCGCTGCAGATGATGGTGGCGTCGAGGCGCCAGCCCATCACGGTCGAGAGCACGATCGCCGGCGCATAGATGGTGATTCCGGCCCCGAGCCCGCGCTGCAGGAGGAAGAGGCCCGCCCCGAGGAGGCGGGTCTTCGGGTCGAAGCGGAGCCCGAGGTACTCGTAGGCGGTGTAGACCTTGAGGCGGCGGTAGATTGGCAGGAAGAATACCGAGATGACGATCAGCGCCAGCGGGGCGCCGAAGTAGTTCTGGACGAAGCCGAGGCCGCTCTCGAAGCCCTGGCCGGGGGTCGACAGGAAGGTCACGGCGCTGGCCTGCGTGGCCATGACGGAAAGCCCGATCGTGAGCCAGCCGGCCTGGCCGGATCCCTTCAGGTAGGCGCTCAGGTCGCGGCGGCCGCGGGTGCTCCAGACCGCGAGGCCCGCGATCGCGAGCAGGGTCCCGATGAGGATGGCGTAGTCGAGCCCGTTCACGCGTACAGCCGGTCCAGCGCCGCCAGGAGGACGACCCAGAGGACAAAGATGACGAGGACGGCGAGGTAGACCTGGCGCCAGGTCCGCAGGCCCGGCAGGCCGGTGGTCTCGTCGTCCGGCGGCGGCGTCATTTGCCCAGCGAGACCAGGTTGGCAAAGAGCCGGTAGGCGCCCGGGACGCCGGCCGGGAACTGGCGGAAGAAAGAGAGGCCGGTGTAGATGTAGATCCCGCGCCCATAGTGGGCGACGAGGAGGCCGCCCTTCAGCGGGGGCTCGCCGGCGTCGCTGCAGGCGAGGAGCGGCGTGAAGTGCTCGTCCCACTCGCTCGCGAAGTCGAGGCCGCGCTCCTGCACCCAGCCCTCGAAGTCCAGGGCCGTGATCACGTTGGGCTCGGTCAGGGCCCGGTCGTCCGGCTGGAGCATCGTGACGGCGGAATCCTCATCGGTCACGCGGAAACGGGGGAGCTCCCGCGACAGCTTGAGCGGATAGGGCGCGAGCTCGGTGGTCTGCAGGCCGCCGGGGGTGTTGTACTCGTCGACGACGGTGCCCCCGTTCTGGACGTAGCCGAAGAGCGCTGGCAGGTGCGCTGGCAGGTCCGCGCGGGTGTTGAACGCCCGGATCCCGATGACGACCGCGTCCAGCCTCTGCAGGCCCTCGGGTGTCAGGTCGGCGCTCCCGAGGACGCGGACGGTGTAGCCCATCTGCCGCAGGCTCTCGGCCGTGCTGTCGCCGGCCCCCGGGAGGTAGCCGACCATCTTGCCGCGGATCCCGAGTTCCAGGCAGACGGCCCGCAGGCGGGCCGGCGGCTGGAGGAGCTGCGGCGGAATATGGGGATAGCTGATGGCCACGTGGCCGGTGTTGTAGTCCGTGAACCCGACGCGCGCCGTCGCCCCGATCTCGGCGTTCTCCGGCGCCGCGGGCGCGGTGACCGCGAAGGCCAGGGTGATGCCGTGACCGGCCTCGAGCACGTGGAAGCGCTGGCTGCGCGGCTTGACGGACCAACCGGCGGGAACGTCGAGCCGGAGCGATCCCTCCATGTCGGCCCGCACGGCCGCGACCGCCACCTTCACCTCCCGGCTCGAGCCGGGCTCGAAGAGCTGCACCGGGGAAATGAAGGCCACGGAAACCGGGGCCACGACGTCCGCCGGCTGCGGCGGGCCGGCTGCCGGATCCTCCGGGACATAGTCGATCGCATGCGGGACGACCAGCGTCTGGCCCCCGACGAGGAAGGTGTCCTCCACCGGGAGGGACGGCGGGCTTTCGGGGCGGCCAATGAGCGTCGGGTCCGAGACCCGGAACATCCCCGGCGTTTCCCGCTCCCTTAGCCAATAGGGCTCGGTCAGTGGCGTGTCCTTCGGCAGCGTCCAACGCTCGTCCTTCTCGGTGCCGGATGGTCCCAAGGCGGCGTGGCCCATGGAGACGGACTTGCCGTTCGGGTAGAGGGTGGACTCCCAAATGACTGCGACGGCCGCCTGGACCCGCGCCCGTTCGCGCACCCGGAGCTTCTCGCCCGGCACGACCTCGGGCGTCGGGACCGTGGCGGTGACCTCGAGGCCCAGGCAGGCGATGAGGATCCGGTCGAGCTGCAGGCGCTTCTCGGCCACGACGGCGTCGCCGGAAACCGCGGCCAGCCGGGAGCGGAGCTCGAGGAGGGCCGGCACGCTGGCCGCCGGGTGGGCGGGGTCAAAGTGCGCCAGGATGTTGGCGGCCGCGGCGCCGATCGGGGCGCCTCCGGGGATGCGGCCCCAGGTGACATCGACGCCGTCCATCAGGTCGTGCGCGGCCGGCTCGCCCGCCAGGACCTGGAAGGACTCGATCCGCGGGCCGCCGCCCCCGGCAGCCACCGAGAAGTTGGCAAAGCCCTGCGTGCGGTGCATCGAGCGGCTCTTGGCCGCCAGGACCGCGAAGGAGGCTCCGGTAACGGGGTCGTCGCCGTCGATCGCCACGTGCAGGACGCCGGCCGGGGCGGCACCTCCCGCCGCCCCGAAGCCGTTCCAGAGGATCCGGCGGGGCTGCCAGGGCTGGAGGGCCGGCAGCTGGTCCGGGAACGCCGTGGGATCGCCGGCCAGGCGGAAGGCCTCGAGGGCGAGGGCGGCGGAGGCCGTGTGGTGGCCGTGGGTCGACGCCGGCTCGGGCGAGAAGCGGGTGATGATGACATCCGGCCGGAAGGTCCGGATGACCCGGACGACGTCGGCCAGCACCTGCTGGTGGTCCCACTTGGTCAGCGTCTGCCGGTAGTCCTTCGAGTACCCGAAGTCGCGGGCGCGGCTGAAGAACTGCCGCCCCCCGTCCAGGCGGCGGGCGGCCAGGAGTTCCTGGGTGCGGATGACGCCGAGCAGGTCCCCGAATTCCGGCCCGAGCAGGTTCTGGCCGCCATCGCCGCGGGTCAGCGAAAGGTAGGCGGTGCGGTAGTCCCGGCAGCGGGCGAGGTAGGTGATCAGCTGGGTGTTCTCGTCGTCGGGGTGGGCGGCGACGTAGAGCACGCTTCCGAAGGTCTCGAAGCTCCGCAGCTGCTGGGCGATCGCCGCCGGGTTCTCCGGCGAAATCGCGCCCGGGGCCGCCGGCTCGGCCGCCCCGAGCGCGGCGAGGCCCAGCGTGCCGAGGGCGAGGAGGACCGTCCGCGCCCTGGTCGAGACGCGGCCGGCGGCAGGGGCGGGACAGTACGTCACTTCAGCGTAGCGATCAGGGCCTCATCCAGCCGGATGTATTCGTCCTTGCCCGGGCCGGTGTCCTTGGCCGCGTCGGCCTCGGACTCCTTGGCGGCCGCCAGGGCCGCCTGTTTGTCGCCCTTCTTGGCGAGGATGCGGGCCTTCTGGTAAAGGAGATAGTACTGGCCCGGCTGCTCCGCGATGGCGGCGTTGATCCAGCCGAGAGCCTTGTCCATGTCCAGATTGTGCTCGAGGTAGAAGACGGCTGCGGAGTAGTACGGCTTGCGACCGCCGGCGGCCATAGCCGCGTCGATCTTCGGGAGCACGGTGGGCATCACGTCCACGGCGAGGTGGATCGGCACCTGGGTGTGCTCCCAGGCGAGGTCCAGCGTGGCGGACTCGCTCCGGATGTCGCCGAACTCGATCGTGAAGGTCTCAAGCGGGTCGGCGACGGCGACCGGCGTCGCCGTGACCCGAAGGATGTCGTTGTGCGGGTCGTAGGTGTAGGCGCCCCACTGGCCCTGGTCCTTCTGGAAGATGATGGTCCAGGAATCCTTGCCCGGGATGGTGAAGAGCTCGTAGGTGCCGGTATCGAGCTTGGAACCTTCGACCGTGACCGGAGTGGTGGTCGAGAAGCGCGTCGCGCTGTTGGCTCCCGTCCGCCAGACCGTGCCGTAGGGGTTGTTCCCGCCCAGCATGACCCGGCCCTTGGAGCTCGGCCGCGAGTAGACGACCTCGAAGTCGGTGAGGCCGATCCGCTGGCGCAGGTCCGCCGTCGGGCTCGCCTGCGGGAGCTCGAGCGCGGCGCCAGGGGAGGTGATCGGCAGCGAAAACACCGTCGTTTCCCACTTGATGGTGAGGGTGCAGCCGGCGGGCGTCACGTTCTCGAGCGCGAGGGTCAGCTGGTCCACCGGGGCGGAGAGGATGCCCTTCTTGATCGGGATCCGGGCGAAGTCGTGGCTGGAATCGACCGGGATACCCCACTGCCCGACGGTCCGGCTGATCGCGAGCATCGAGGGGCCGGTGTCGGAGGGGATCAGGTAGAGGGTGTAGGCGCCGGCCGGCACCGGCGTCTCCCCGAATACGACCGGCCGCAGGACCGTCAGGGTCGTAGCCTCGTCGGCGCCGAGGCGCCAGGGCTCATTCCAGGGAACCAGGTCGCCCCAGACCTTGCGGGGCTTCCCGGTCCTGGGATCCGCGGTGTAGGGCCGGCCATAGGTGATGGCGAGGCGGTTGCCGGTGTCGTAGGACCCGAAGACGGCGCTGACCGTCTCGTGCGGGCTCTTGCGGGGGTGCTGGGCGGGAAGCGCGGTCGCGGCCAGGAGGAATAGGGCGGCGACCAGGGGGAGGCGGGACGATCTCATGGTTTTTCGGGTCCGGACGGTTCAGAAGCGGGCTGGCGGAAGACGCAACCCCTACCTGAAGCGAATGCCACTCCGCAAGTTTTGCCACCCGCGCGCACCGATGTCACGCGGGCGCCGCGGCCGCCCTCAGGGGGCGGTGAGCAGCCCGCGGGCCCTCAGCCAGTCGGCGGCGCGCGCCGGCCAGGTGGTGACCTCGTCCTTCGTTGGCCGCAGGCCGTACCCATGGCCGCCGCTCGGGTAGACATGGAGTTCCATCGGGACCTTGGCCTGTTTGAGGGCCTGGCCGTAGGCGAGGACATTGGTCGCGTCGATCGGGTCGTCCGCGGCCATGACCAGGAAGGTTGGCGGAGTCGCCGGGGTGACCGCCGACTCGGGCAGGACCGTGGTGCCGCCACCCTCCTTCACGAGGTAGGCGGGATAGATCAGGAGCTGGAAGTCCGGGTGGAAGGAATAGTCGTCCGCCGCATCGACACGGGGATAGTCGCGGCCGGCGCTGGCCGACAGGATAGCGCAGAGGTTCCCGCCGGCCGAGAAGCCGAGGACGCCCAGGCGCCCGGGGTTGACGCCCCATTCCGTGGCGTGCTGCCGGATGATCCCCATCGCCCGCTGCGCGTCCTCGAGCGGGGCGGCCGACGGCTCGCGACCTGCCCGGCGCGGCACCCGGTACTTGAGAAGCACGGCGTCGACGCCGATCGAGTTGAGCCAGGTGCACACCTCCGTACCCTCGAGGTCCAGGGCGAGGATGTAGTAGCCGCCGCCCGGGCAGACGAGGACGGTGGTGCCGGTGGCCGTGTCCTTCGGGGCCGGGTAGAAGGCCAGCGTCGGCGTCGAGACGTTGCCGATCTTGGCCACCGTCCGGCCGCCGACCAGGTTGTCGGTCGGCTTGATCGTGTCGGCCTCAGGGGGAAGGCCGCCTTTCTCGCCCGGGGCGGCCCCGGGCCAAAGGGGGATGGCAGTAGTTGGAGCGCCGAGGGTGAGCGAGGCGAGGGTCAGGGCCATGGCGTAGCGAAGGGGGTGAGGGGTCACGCGGGGACTCAAGGACCCCGCGAATCCAGAGTCGAACCCTTTTGGTCCCAGGCACGTTGCGGTTGCCGCCGCTGGCCACCGCTGGCAGGTTGAACCCATGTCGGACCCGCGCCTCCCCGTGCTGCTCTACGACGGCACTTGCCGTCTGTGCAATGCGGCGGTTTTCTTCCTGCTCCAGCACGACCGGCAGGGCCTCCTGCACTTTGCGCCGCTCCAAAGCGCGCCCGGGCAGGACTTCCTGCGGATGCGGGGACTGCCGACGGAGGACTTTGACAGCCTGGTCTACGTGCGCGACTGGAACCGGCGCGCCGACAGCCCCTTCCTCCGGCGGACGGACGGCGCCCTGGCCGCCGCGGCCGAGCTGGGCCGGCCGTGGTCCCGCCTGGCGGTCCTGCGCTTCGTGCCCGCCTTCCTCCGGGACGCGGTCTACCGGCTGGTTGCGAGAACCAGGCGTTCCCTCTTCGGGGATTACGTGCCGGCTCCCCTGCCCGATCCGGCCTGGGCGGGCCGGTTCCTTGCCCGATGACCGGCGACCCGAACCGGGAGGTCCCGGTCCCGCCGATGCGGGCCTTCTGGCAACGCTGGGCGATTGACCCGATCCGGAAGCAGCTGACCCAGGGAGTCAGCCCCGGCAAGATCGCGCTCAGCATCGCGGTCGGCAGCGCGCTTGCCTTCTTCCCCATCCTGGGGACCACGACCACCCTCTGCCTGCTGGCCGGCGTCTTCCTCGGCCTCAACCAGCCGATCCTCCAGGGGATCAATGCCCTGTGCGCGGTCGCGTACTTCCCGCTGATCGTCGCCTTCGTCCGGCTGGGCGAGCACCTGAGCGGCGCCGCGGCCACGAGCATCAACATCCCGGCGATGTACGGGCTCGCCTATCATCACCCGGGTGAGTTCTTCCGGCAGTTCGGGGTGACTGCCCTCCACGCGATGCTGGGCTGGGCGGTCGTGGCACCGTTCTGGATCGTGGCCGTCTATTATATGCTTCTGCCGCCCCTGCGGCTGGCGGACAAACGCATGAGAGCTCGGTAGTACCGGGTCGGAAGAGACGAGGCCACGTCGTTCTCAAAGCGTCAGCCGATCGCCGCGGCGGCAGAAGTTCAAGTATCCTGTCGCTGTAATCGGATCACGGGGATCGAAAAAATCTGCTAGAGTACAAGGGGGCCGTTTGCCAGTGCCCCACGAAAGTGACGGGCCGAGCAGGTGGCATTGCCTGCCCAGGATCCCTGCTTCACGCCTTTCGGCTTGATATCGAGGTGTTTACTGTGCCGGGCGGCATGCCTCGTTGCGGAGGCGAACGACGGATCATGGTCAAGCGGCGGCGCTTCCGCCCCATTGAAACTGCGCGACCCAATTCCGGTCTATGTAGGTCGCGATCCCAACCCCAATTCGGGACGCCCCCAAAACCATGAAAACCCTGCGTTCGGTCTGTGCCTGCGCGGCCGCCTGTGCCGCATTGTCGGTATTGTCCATTCCGGCCGGAGAAGCCGCGACGATCAACGGTTCCACTCCCTACCTCAACGGCGCCAACATCCCCTGGGATGACTTTGGCTATGACTTCGGCGCGGGGGAGTACAGCTCGAGCTGGTGGAACACGGCCTTCTCCAGCCTCCATAGCGGCGGCGCAAATGCCGCGCGAATCTGGCTCCACTGCGACGGCCGCGCCACTCCCACGTTCAATTCCAACGGGGACGTGACCGGCATCAGCAGCACCCTGGTTTCCAACCTCCAGAACATGCTGACCGAGGCCGCCAACAACGACATCCACGTGTACCTGTCGCTCTGGTCTTTCGACCTCTTCAACAACAACCACGCGACCTTGGTCACGAACACGCAATACACCGCGGACTACATCAACAACGCCCTGATTCCGATCCTGAAGGGCGTCAAGGGGTACTCGGCGCTGGCCGCGATCGAGGTGATCAACGAGCCCGAGTGGGGCATTGCCTCGACCCCCAACACCACGACGCAGTCCTGCACGCTGGCGCAGATGCAGGCCTTCGTGAAATCGATCACGTCGGCGGTCCACTCGAACCTCTCGGGCGTCAACGTCACGGTCGGCTCGGCGTCGGTCAAGTGGAGCACGGCCAACGGCAAGGACGGGACGGTCGGCGACTGGTGGGCGGGCCTGGGCCTGGACCACCGCGACGTCCATTACTACAGCTGGATGGTCGGCAGCGGCTACAATTACAACCCCTTCGCGAGCGGGCACACCCCCTCGTACTACGGCTGGACCGTACCCGGCGTGGTCGGGGAATACCCCGCGACCAGCACGGCGCCCTACACCTCGCCGCTCCAGATGATGAGCAGCGCCTACAACAACGGCTTTGCGGGCAGCATGCCCTGGTCGTACGGCGGGGTCGACAGCAACGGGGACTTCGCGGACTTCCAGGGCGCGGCCGAGGTGTTCAACAGCACCCCGACCTATGTGCCCACGCTCACCTATGACTTCGAATCGGGCACGAGCGGCTGGGCGGTCGAGTCCGGCAGCGCCACGCTCTCGAGTTCTACCACGGAGGCGTACACAGGCAGCCACGCGCTCAAGGTCGGCTTCAGCAGCAACAGCGGCTCCAACATCATCGGCGTCGCCCCCTCCGGCAACCCTGAGGGCAAGTTCATCACCTTCTGGCTGTGGGTGCCGAGCCAGAGTGCGCTGAGCGGGGTCGAGTGCTACGTTGAGTCCGGTTCCAGCTGGACCTGGAGCAGCGGGATCTGGCTGTCCAACTCCATGCTAACCCAGGGGGCATGGAACGAACTCAACCTGATCGCCCCTGCCGGCGAGACGGTGGACCAGATCGGCGTGCTAATCGACTTCTCGTCGGCCTACACTGGCTCCTTCTACATCGACTCGGTCACCTACTGAGTGAGACCCGTCCACGTGCTCCTGCTGGCCGCCACGGCGACCATGGCCTGGGCGGCGCCCCCACCACCGCCAAATCCCTTGGCGGTGGACGCCGTCGCCCGCTTGCGCTCCGTCACGCAGGCTGAACCGGACGCGACCAGGCGCCAAGCGGTGCTGCGCGAGGGGGCGGTGGGTCTGCCCCGGGGACTGTACCCGCCGATCCTCTCCCTCCTGGCGCCGATTTCCCCAGGGAGCGCCGACCTCGACATCGCCCGGGCCATCTTTCTGCGCTGGGCCTGGGAGACGCCCGACTATGCGGCCCGCTGGGCCGCGGCCTCCCCTCCCGAGCCCTTCCGCCTCGAAGCGATGATTGTCGCGGGCGGACGGTGGGCGCAGGTTGATCGACCCCGGGCCGAACTCTGGATCGCGTCCCTGCCGCCTGCCGACCGGGATCATGTGGCCAAGGGCGTGGAGGCATTCCTGGGCCAGCTGAAGCCGAACCAAGATCGCGCGAACGGACCGTAGGCCGGGAAGGTCCTTCCGCACGAACGGGTACTTTGTCCTAAAATGCTACATCTTCGCTGGCACCTCCACCGTCCCAGGAAACGGTTAGTCTTTCCCGACGGGAGGCGTGCGCAAGGCCGCTGAAGTGGCAAACGGGTGTGATGTGATGTTGCACCACCAGCTAAACTTCAGGGCCTTTTTGCCGAGTGGATCGGAAGCATTGAGATGATTGAGAATCACCATCTCTGAAGACCTCCCGATCTCTTAACCGCTGATAGTCTATAACCAACAATGGGACGGCCAACGGGACTCGAACGATCCGATTGCCCTCAAGGCAAGCTGCAGAATGGCACCATCTTGGGAACCCAAATAGGTTAGAGCGGGAGCTCAATCGAGTGCGACGAGCAAGGCAAAGAATGCTCTGTTTTCCTCTCAAAATCTCCCTCTTGATCGGAAGACCTTAGTCGGGGCGCCACGTCTCGGGATCGCACTTGGCGCGCCAGAACCGCTGCACTTACACGACGGGTTGCGCTTCATCGACTCGGTAGTTGACAAGATACGGCGCGCTCACAAGCCGGCTGGATTCAGGGGGTCCTCTGAGCAAACCGCCACCCGACGAAATCGCAGCCAAGGATTCCGACAAGCCAACGAGTTCCAAGCCGACGCGCTCGGCAGCGGCCGGGTCATCGGTCGCGATGTATCGGGCGATTTCGGTCAAGTCTCGGATTGCCGGCCGGGAGAGGATTACTTTGTAATCCATTGGCTCAGGTTGCGGCGCACGTCCTCCAAAGGGACGCCGCCTTCCTCAGCCAGCGAGCGTTCAGCCTCGTCGATCGACGCGAGCATAGCCGGAGTTTCCGGCCAAAGCCTTGCTTCAAGCCACGCCGCCACTTCGCGCTGCTTCGCGACAGGCCGTTTTTCAAGGGCAGACCCGATCTCGGCAACCGTGCTCAAGACTCCAATAAGATGGATTTCAGCTGTCTTGGCAATCTCCGAGCCTTTCTCTCGATAACTCTTAGAACAGGCATAGAAAAACTGTGATTCACCTCGAATCGATATCAACTCAAGCGACGAGACGACGAACGAACCGAGTGGATTTATGCTAGATTTGCCACGTCAACTGAACAATCTGCATTGGTGCGCGGCAAGCAATTGCTAGCCGACGACTGAGCCGGAGTCATTCAGTTGAGGAGGTAGTCGCTAAGAGGCGCACCGTTTGGCGTTGTTGATGGTGTGAACATTAAAACAACACTAACGCCTCCGGAAGAGGCGAACCAAACGGTGCGGCTAGATTGGGGCACCAAAGACGGGGTGAAGTCGATTCGGATCGGCTTTACCGACCAGCGGCTGACGGCGCATGGCGGGCTGGCGGTATGGACCCGATTTATCACGGAGCGGGGACTGCGGGCCCAGTTGCGATCGGTGCTGCCCCATGAGCCGAGCAGCCCCAACGCCTACGATCCGTGCGACACGGCGCTGGGCTTCATTGGCGGCATCCTGTGCGGGGCCGACAAGCTGGCGCGGGTGGGCCATCTGGCGCATGATCCGGCAGTGGCCGAGGTGCTCGGGATCGAGGCCGTGCCCAGCCAATCCACGCTTTCGCGGTTTTTTGCCGGTGCGGCCGCGGGGCCTGCGAGGCGCTTTCGGGCCTGCACCGCTGGGCGTTGCAGGATCTGGCCGCGCGGGCCGAGGGCTTTATAAACAACGCCGCAGCGATCTGGAGGACCGAAAGGGGTTTGTCTATCAGTTGGCTCGTTTTGTTAAGGCCTTCCGTTTCCTCACCAATTTCTTCTCCTTCGCGGCGGAGTTGAAGGGTTTCGCAGTCTTTGCGGAATACATCGGTCCTCAGCTCATCAAGAAGGGCAGTGTCTCGGATCTACAAGGCCTCGAACCCCGATCTCATCGCCACCCAGCGCATTGTGGGGCACACGAGCCCGGGCACGACCGCACGCTACCTGGAAACCGACTCCGCCCAGCTCGACCTCCTCATGCTCGCCGTCGCCGCCTGAGGCCCCCTCCCAAAATGCACCGTGACCGTAGAAATGGTGCGTTCTTTACAAGTGGACCAATGAGAATTCCGCTTGTCTTGACCAAGATTAGCGAACGCCCAGAGATAATCTGATGGCGAGCCCAAGATTTGCGAATGTGTGGGGGCGTTTGGGGGGCAAATCTCTAAAGATAACGCTCGTCTTTCTAGGCCTTGGGGCGTCGATCGCAGCTCTTCAGCATTGGTTTGTGGGTACCAGGATCCAACAGGCTACCTCCAGTGACTTGGAGGCTTGGGCCACGCAGATCTCGGGCGAACTGAAGATCGGTGAGAACTGGAACCTCGAACAATATCGCCGCGCCTCGATCTCGGTACCGAGTTGGTACGTATTGAATCGAGACGGCCTTCTCATAGATGTGGAGGGGCTCATCCCAGGGATCTTTGGGGGAGTAGACCTCGGCCAGCTAAAGAGTGTGGGCCTTCCACAATCAGTGCGGAGCGACGTAGGCGAGGAGTGGCGGTTGTTGAGACGCGAAGTTTCCGGAGGAGTTGTGGTTGTGGGAATCAATGCCTCGGAAAAGGTTAATGATATTGATGGCAAATTGGCCTCAAATTCTGCCAAGTTCGGGTCGACGTTATCCGAGGCAGAAGGGATTAAATCACGGGACGTCGATCCCGAGGTTGACTATGCGGTGGTTGATTCCTCAGGAAGCATCAGAGCTGATTGGGGGGGCGTGCCATTGAAAATCGGAACTTGTGCGGTCCCCTTTCGGGAAGGCATCCATGCCGTCAACATAGGAACGGTCTCCTACCTAGTTTACGTTCGGTCCTTGATAGAGGGTAACGGCCAGGTTGCGGGATACATAATGACTCCAAAAGAGATCACGTCGGAGAGGAGCGCGGTTAAGGCGATCGACACATTCAACTATATGGCCGTGGGCGGGTACAGTCTGGTCGCGATTAGCGTCATACTTATGGCGACACTCATGCGGTATCTTGGACTTCCTAACGCTATCTCGCTTGAGAGCGCGCTTGAGACGGGTGAGAGCGGAACGATCGAATTCAAGAGTTCGCTATTCTGCAATCTTCATCAGGACGAGGTTGATGAGGAGAAAAAATTTTTCGCGCTAAAGGCGATCGCAGGATTCTTGAATTCAAACGGCGGTCAGATATTTTTTGGGGTCACAGAGGAGGCAGGGAGAGCCGGACTTTGCGGCCTTTCGGACGACTTACGCGTTATCTCAAAAGACTTATTGAAGACGTTGGAAAAAAGAAAAGACCTTCTTCTCCAGATGCTTCGGGCGATCGTAACGCAGGCGATAGGTGCTAGCTCCAGTCACCTTATCAGCGAGCACATGAAGGAAGCTGAGGGGAAATGCTATATCGAGGTTACGGTTGCGCCATCGCCCGAACCAGCGTTTGTAAAATGGAGAGTTAAAGGCAGGCAAGACGAACAGGTGTTTTTCTTTGTTCGAGAGGGTGTTCGCACGAACAGGCTAGATACCCGGGAGGCGGTTAGATACATAAAGTCCAAGTGGGGATAGGCATAATGGTTGCGAAGCTCGAAATGGTAGACCCACAGTCGATACATTCTATGGAGGCGGAGCTTGCCGCCAAACTTCCCGACGAGCGGTTCTATCTTGGGACATTTCCGCTCGCCTTCACCCCTAACGAACTCGCGCGGCATTGGCCCATAAACCGGAACATCGTCTTTCGCGTGCCGACGGACGCCTGACGGCGGTGCCAGCCGCCTGCCACCTCGAAACCGACTCTGCCAAGCTGGACGCTCTTATGCTGACCGTCGCCACGTCGCCGCCGGAAGGCACCTCCCAAACCGCGCCGAGCCGATGAAATTGGCTCCAAAGGTATCGCGGTTTTTGGTGGAATGGCGGTCCGTTGTTGGCTGTTGCCAGTTGACAGGTTTCAAGAAAAGCAAAAGCCCGTAACTCATTGGATTAAAAAGCTCTTGAAAACCTGGCGTCCCCACGGGGATTCGAGCCCCGGTTCTTACAGAAAATCTTGGAGAAACTGGCGCTGCATTATTACTTTTCCGAGACGTAATGTAGAAGCGCCTGCAGCCAGTCGAATCGACCGGGCAATTAATCAATGATGCCGACCTTCATGCCAGAAAGGCTGCTAGGCCGGCAGAAAACTTAAATTGAGCGCCCCCTAAATCGCCTCGGCAGCGAGCCTTGCACGATGTCCCGTCAGGGCTAGGGTTCCGGCTCATGGCTCTCACCCCGAAAACCCTGAGATTTCCCCGTCCGCGGTGCGCCTTGGCCCTTTTGCTGGCTCTTCCCTTTCGAATGCTCGCTGCCCCGGCGATCGGCAACCCGGCGGATGAAGCCAAGATCGACACGCTCATCGCCCAGATGACCGTGGACGAGAAGGTAGGACAGGTGACCCAGTTCGCCTCCGACACGCTCACTGGGCCTGGCCAGGTCGTCAAGGGTGCCAACGAACTCGTCCGGGCCGGCCGAGTTGGCAGCCTTTTTAACGCCGTAACGGCAACCGGTACCAACGCCCTTCAGATGGAGGCGGTCAAGGGGTCCCGGCTCCACATCCCTCTCCTTTTCGGCTTCGACGTGATCCATGGCTTCCGGACCGAATTTCCCATCCCGCTCGGCCTGTCGGCCAGCTGGGACCCGGAGCTCGTGGTGGCCACGTCCCGGCTGGCTGCCCGCGAAGCCTCAGCCCAAGGCGTGCGCTGGGTGTTCTCGCCAATGGTGGACATTGCCCGGGATCCCCGCTGGGGGCGGATCGCCGAGGGCGCCGGCGAAGACCCGTACCTCGGCTCGGCCTTCGCCCGGGCCTACGTGAAGGGCTACCAAGGCGACCGGCTGGACGATCCGGCTTCGGTCGTCGCCTGCGCCAAGCACTACGTCGGCTACGGCGCGGTCGAGGGCGGCCGCGACTACAATTCAACCGAGATTTCCGAGCGGACCCTGCGCGAGGTCTACCTGCCTCCCTTCCACGCCGCCGTCGATGCTGGGGTGGGGACGATCATGGCTTCGTTCAACTCGGTCGACGGCGTGCCGTCGACGGCCAACGCCTTCACGCTGACCCAGATCCTGCGGAACGAGTGGCAGTTCCACGGCTTCGTCGACAGCGACTGGACGGCGGTTCGGGAGCTGATCCTTCACGGCATTGCCGAGGACGAGGCGACCGCGGCCCGCAAGGCGTTCATGGCCGGCGTCGATGTCGACATGCAGAGCTCGATCTACTTTGCCCGTATGGCCGATCTCGTCCGCTCCGGCCAGGTGCCGATGGAGCGGCTGGACGGTGCGGTCCGCGCCGTCCTGCGGGTCAAGTATGCGCTGGGGCTCTTTGACCGGCCTTACGTCCCCGCGCCGCTGCCGGGTCCCGCGATCCCGGCCGACGGCGCGGCCCTGGCCGTCCGGGCCGCCGAGGAATCCTTCGTCCTGCTGCAAAACCGGGCGGTCCACGGGCAGGACGTCCTGCCGCTGGACGCCACCAAGGGCCGCCGAATCGCGCTCATCGGTCCGCTCGCCAACAGCGCCGCCGACATGCTCGGTTCCTGGGGCGGCGCCTCGCATCCCGAGGACGTGGTGACGCTAAAGGCCGCGCTGGCGGCGCGAGCCAAGCGGGCCGGCCTCAAGCTCACGGTCGTCACCGGCACGGACATTCCCGGCAGTTCCGAGGGAGGCTTCGCGGCGGCGATCGCCGCCGCGCGGGCGAGCGACGTCGCCATCCTCGCCCTGGGGGAGACGAGCCGCAGCTCGGGTGAGGCGTCGGTCCGCTCGAACCTCGACCTCCCCGGCAACCAGGAGAAGCTCCTCGAGGCGGTGGTGGCGACCGGCCAGCCGGTGGTGCTCCTCGTCTTCAGCGGCCGACCGCTCGCGCTTCCCTGGGCGGCGGCGCACGTCCCGGCCATCATCGAGGCCTGGTTTCCCGGCATCGAGGCCGGCCCCGCGCTCGACCATGTGCTCTTCGGCGAGGCGTCGCCCGCCGGGCGCCTCTCCGTCTCGGTCCCGCGCGCGGTCGGCCAGGTTCCGATCTACTACAACCACCTGAACACCGGACGTCCCCGGGTCGATCCGCAGGTCCCCGGCACGAACGCCGACAACTCCTATTACGTGACCGGGTATCTGGACCTCGAGGACGGCCCGCTCTACCCCTTCGGCTATGGCCTCACCTACACGACCTTCGCCTACGATCCCGTTAGGGTGGATGCGACGGCGCTGAGCGCCGCCGCGCTTAACACCGGCACGGCCCACCTTACGGTGACGGCCCAGGTCCGCAACACCGGGGCTCGACCCGGCACCGAGGTCGCTCAGCTCTACATCCGCCTGCGGGGCACGAGCGTGGCGCGACCGATCCGGGAACTGAAGGGTTTCCAGCGGGTGCTGCTCCAGCCGGGCGAGGCCCGGACGCTCACCTTCACGCTGGGGCGCGAAGAACTCGCCTTCTGGAACCTGGACATGAACCAGGTGGTGGAACCCAGCACGCTCTACGTCTGGGTGGCGCCGGATTCGGCCCAGGGAAGCCCGGCGAAGGTCGATATCGGCAATTAGGACCCGGGCGCCGCCTCGGGCAGGAGACGGCCGCCCGGGATCCGGAAGGCATAAGCAACCTGGCAGGGCAGCCCATCGGGGGCGACTGCGGGCATAATGATCCGAAGCGAGGTGCCGTTCACCTGCGAGGCCACCGGGCCCGCGCGGCCGAGGAGCGTGACCAAAGAATCGGATGGCACCTGGACATCGTGCAGGACCAGGTCGCCCGCGGGCCAGCCGACCGAGATCGCGTAGAGGTCATCCGTCCCCTGCGTGAAGTACACCTGCTTCACGGCATGGCCCTTCACGGGAGCTTGGCCGACCAAGTCCAGCAGGTCGTACTTCACCTTGTACTCGCCAAACTGCTGGGTGGGCCGCGGGCCCGAGGTCCACTGGCAGGAGCGGCCGGCGAAACGCGTGCCGTAGATCGCCTCGCCGTTCACCTTCAGCCAGTCGCCGATCTCGACCAGGCGCTGCTGCATGATGACCGGGATCATGCCGTCGGCCCGGGGCCCGAGGTCGAGGAGGAGGTTCCCGCCGCGGCTCACCGTGTCGATGAGGAGCAGGATCAGGTTCCGGCCGGACTTGTAGTCATCCAACGTCTCGGCGCGGTTGTAGCCGTAGGAGAAGCCCATGCCTTGGCTTTCCTCCCACGGGTGGGCGGCGCCCTCCATGCCGGCGGCGTACTCGGTCGTGTAGTAGCCGCCGTGCTTGTGGCGGGTGTCGCTGCCCCAGCGGTCGTCCACGACCACCTCGTCACGGGCCGAAGACTCGTTGTAGAGCCAAGCGAGGAGTTCCTCACTCCGCCATTGCTTGGACGTCATCTCCCACTCTCCGTCGCTGAAGATGAGGGAGGGCCGGTAGCGGGTCACCACGTCCTTGAACTGCGGGAAGAGGTGCTGGTCGACAAAGCGCGCCCGATCGGAGAGCCAGAGCGGGTTGTACCACTCGTAGAGCGAGTAGTAGAGGCCGAAGCGGAGCCCCCGGGCCCGCACGGCCTCGGACAGTTCGCCCAGGAGGTCGCGGTGCGGGCCGACCTCGACGCTGTTCCAGGGGCGGCCCCAGTCCCGGCTCGCCTCGGCGCTGGGCCAGAGCGCGAAGCCCTCGTGGTGCTTGGAGGTTGGCACGATGTAGCGGGCGCCCGAGCGGACGAAGAGGTCGGCCCATTGCTTGGCGTCGAAGAGCTCCGCGCGGAACATCGGGGCGAATTCGGCATAGGGGAAATTGGCCCCGTAGTTGGCCTGGTGGAACTTCCACCAGGGGTTGTCGGGCCGGTGGTCGGCCATCTTGTTCCAGTACCACTCGGCGTACTCGCCGCGCACGCCCCACGCCGGGACCGAGTAGACGCCCCAGTGGATGAAGAGCCCAAACTTGGCGTCCTGGTACCAACCGGGGATGGGCCGGGCGTCGAGGGAGGCCCAGTTGGGCTGGTAGGTCGGCTCGGCGGCCGGCGCGGGAGCAGCCGCGAGGATTCCTAGGACGAGGGTCACCAGGGGACGGACAGGGAATTTCATCGGGGGAGTCGCGCGACGAACGGCGGGGCGTCCGAATTTAGGACCGGGGGGGCCGCCGAAGCGAGCGCCGATGGCCGCCCAGCCTCCGCCGCCGGACCCGCCGCGGCGCCTGTCCTGCCGGAGCCGGCCGGGGGCCGCCGAAGGGCGACGCTTGACTCCCGGAATTCAAATATCCAAGTTGCCGCCCACGGAGCCCCCGGTCCCAGCACGCCCGTCGGCTGTTCGCCGTATCCCGTATCCCATTACCCTGCTTCCGCCCGGCCCCCCATGGGATCCCCGTGCGGAGGAACCGGGCCCACCCCGAAAGACGGATCCATGAGCGAGATTACCCGCATACTCCAGGAAGGAGGGCTGGCAAATGTCCACGCCTCGGAGGAGCTGCTGCCGATGGTCTACAAGGATCTGCGGCGCCACGCCGCCGTCCGGATGGCGCACGAAGGGCCCGGCCAGACCCTCCAGCCCACCGCCCTGGTCCACGAGGCGTGGCTGCGGATGTCCGGGGCGGAGGGGCAGCGGTGGCAGAACCGCGCCCACTTCTTCGGGGCGGCCGCCGAGGCCATGCGGCGCATCCTGATCGATAAGGCCCGCCAGAAGGCCCGCCTCAAGCGCGGCGGGAATCCGCAGCGGGTGGACATCGACAAGCTCGACCTGGCCGCCTCCTCGCCCGACGAGAAGGCGATCCTGATCGACGAAGCGATCGAGCGGCTGCAGGAGCGCGACCCGGAAAAGGCCCGCGTGGTCGTGCTGAAGTTCTTCGAGGGCCTGACCAACCAGGAGGTGGCGGAGTGCCTGGACTTGACCGAGCGGACGGTGGAGCGCCACTGGGCCTATGCCAAGGTGTGGCTGTTGCAGAGCATCCGCGCCCAGGCCTGAGGCGCCCCCCGGAATCACCGCGCCGCCCTGCCGGATGAACGCGACTCGCCACGGGGAGGAGGAACTCTTCGCCGGCGCCCGGTCCCTGGCCGATCCGGAGGAGCGCCGCGCCTACCTCGACCGGGCCTGCGCGGGCGACGCGGCCCTGCGGGCCCGGATCGAGGGGCTGCTGGCGGCGGAGACCGAGGCCGAGCAGTTCTTTGCCGAAGGGAGCCTCGCCATGAGCCTGCCCGGACCCGCCGCCGCGCCGTCATGGAGTTCGTCCACCGCCTCGGAGGCCCCCGCGGCGGTGCAGGCGGACGAGGAACAGGTCGGCACCCGGATCGGACGCTACAAGCTGGTCCAGAAGATCGGCGAGGGCGGCTGCGGCATTGTCTACATGGCGGAGCAGGAGGAGCCGGTGCGCCGGAAGGTGGCCCTCAAGATCATCAAGCTCGGGATGGAGACCCGCAGCGTCATCTCCCGCTTCGAGGCCGAGCGCCAGGCCCTGGCGATGATGGACCATCCCAACATCGCGCGGGTCTTCGACGCCGGCGCCACCGACCGGGGGTCGCCCTACTTCGTGATGGAGCTGGTCCGGGGGGTTCGGATCACCCGCTACTGCCAGAAGCACCAGCTCAGCGTCCGGGAGCGCCTCGACCTCTTCATCCAGATTTGCCATGCGATCCAGCATGCCCACCAGAAGGGCATCGTGCACCGCGACATCAAGCCATCGAACATCATGGTCGCCCTTCACGACGGCGTCCCGGTGCCCAAGGTGATCGACTTCGGCATCTCCAAGGCCACCGACTCCCGGTTGACCGACCGGATCTCCTTCAACGCCTACGCGCAGCTGATCGGCACGCCGGACTACATGAGCCCGGAGCAGGCGGACATGAACGGCCTGGACATCGACACGCGGAGCGACATCTACAGCCTGGGGGTCCTGCTCTACGAGCTGCTGACGGGGCGGACCCCGTTCGAGACCAAGGAGCTGCTGGGCGCGGGCCTGGATGACTTTCGCCGGATGCTCCGCGAACGGGCGCCCCCGCGGCCGTCCGAGCGCCTGGCGATGCTGGCCCCCGCCGACCTGCGCGCGGCGGCGGCGGCCTGCCGGACCGACCCCGCCCACCTGGGCGCCCTCCTGCGCGACGACCTGGACTGGGTGGTCATGAAGGCTCTGGAGAAGGATCACCGGCGGCGCTATGAAACCGCCAATGGGCTGGCGATGGATATCCAGCGCCACCTGAGCTTCGAGCCGGTGACGGCCCACCCGCACAGTGGACTATACCAGTTCCGCAAGCTGGTGCGCCGGAACCGGGTCGTGTTCGCGACCGGTGGCGCGGTGGCGGTCGCCCTCGTGATGGGTCTCGGGACCTCCACCTGGCTTTTCCTGCGGGAGCGCGACGCCCGGCAACGGGCCGTGACGGCCGAACAGCAGCAAGCCCACCTGCGGATCGAGGCCGAGTCGCGGGCGAAGGTGACCCAGGCCGCGCTCCTCGTCACCCAAGAGCGCTTCGCGGAAGCCGACCGCCTGGTGAACGAGATCACCTTCACCCAGCCCACGGTCGAGGGCGCCGCGGTCCTTCGGGCCGTCGGCGAATGGCACGCGCTGCAGGGCCACTGGAAGCTCGCCGCCGACCGGTTCGCCCGCCTGCAGCAGGTGGACCTGCTCGACGGCTCCGACGTGTACACCCTCGATTATCTCCGGCTGGGGCCCGCCTACCTCGAGATGGGCGACACCATCGGCTATGAGCGGTTCCGCGGGGAGGCGATCGCCCGGTTTGGCCGCGCCCCCTGCCCGGGGGCAGACCGGATCCTGAAGATCTGCCTTCTGCTGCCCGCCGACGCCCGCGTCCTCGCCGAGCTGCGGCCGATCGTGGCCGACACGGACCGATCATTCGCCGAGTCGGAAAGCGAGGGCGACAGCTTCAAGGCGGCCTGGGACTGCGTTTCCCTGGCGCTCTGGGAGTACCGTCGCGGCAACTACGCCAAGGCCGTCGACTGGAGCCAGCGCTGCCTCTCCAGCGCTGAAAAGAACGCCCCCCGCTCGGCCGCCGCCCTCGCGGTGGCCGCGATGGCCCACCTGCGCCTCAGCTCCGCCGAGGATGCGGCCAATGAGCTGCAGACCGGCGAGGAGATCATGGACGGCAAGCCCAAGGGGCGGCTCAATCTCGGCACCCCCGTCCAGGGGTTCTGGTTCGACTGGGCCTTGTCCCGCATTCTCCTTCGGGAAGCCCAGCTCGAGATCGATCCCCACAGCCATTGGCGCTAGCGGGGGGACGCCCGACCCCTCCCCGGGCCGGACTGGATGCGAAACCGGAGGATGGCTTGTCGGGTTTTGGCGGGAAACGACGCACGTAGAGGCAGGAAACCATCCCACCCCAGACCGCCGAGCCCACCACCCCATCGACTGCCGCCCGGAACATCGGACCGGCGGGTGGGGCTCGTTCCCGGCATCCCCAGACCGCCCTGCCTGCCCCGTATCCCACCAAACCTCCCATGATCAATCCCCCGCGTCACCCCCGTTTGCGCGTGCTGTCCGCCTTCAGTCTCGCCGTCCTCCTCGCCTTGGCGCTCGCACCCCACCCCGTCCAAGCCCAGTCGGCCCCGGCACCGGCCCCCACACCGGCCCCCACCACCGTGGCCGACTCGCCGGAAAGTTCGAATCCGGTGACCCTGGAGGCCGTGACCGTGACCGGCGTCCGTGCCAGCCTGGCCTCCGGCCAGGAACTCAAAGAGGACTCGCTCAACCTGATCGACTCCGTCGTCGCCCAGGATATCGGAAAATTCCCGGACAACACCGTGGTCGACGCCCTGTCCCGGGTGCCGGGCGTGCAGGTGTCCTATGCGGACGGCGAGTTCAGCGGCGTGGTGATCCGCGGGCTGCCCAACATTGAAACCACCCTGAACGGCTACGAGGTCTTCACGGGCACGGGACGCGGGGTGGCGCTGCAGGACCTCCCGGCGGAGATGGTGGCCGGCATCGACGTCTACAAGTCGATCAGCGCCGACAACATCGAAGGCGGCGTGGCCGGCCTGATCGACGTGCGCCTTCACCGGCCCTTCGACTTCGCCGGGCCGGCGTTCGCCCTGACCGCCCGCGGGTATGACAGCACCCAGGCCCAGGCGGACAGCTACAACGTCAGCTTTCTGGCCAGCGACCGCTGGAAGATCGGCCACGGCGAACTCGGCATCCTCCTCGACCTCTCCGACTCGCACCAAAAGTACGAGGACCAGATCGCCGACAACTACGTGCATTTCGGGGCCAACGGCGAGCAGTTCGACCTCGCGACCGATCCGTCCGGCAACCGCGGCTATTTTGCGGACAACTACGGCTTCCAGATCATCCCCGGCACCCGCACCCGGCCGGCGGCCTCGCTGATGCTGCAGTGGCGGACCGACAGCGGACTCAACCTCTACTGGGACAATCTCTTCACCGGTTACCGCAACGACAACGACGTCAACTTCTTCATCCCGATCCCGAGCTTCGGCGGGTACACCACCGACGTCACGCTCTGGCCCGCCGGGTACGAGGGCTACAATGTTCCCGAGACGTACGATGCGCTCGGGACGCCGGCGCGCTTCGTCGAGAGCCTGGTCGCGCACGACACCAACACCATCGCCAGCAAGCAGACGTTCCACGACACGACCAACGGGTACCAGGGCGCCGTCGGCGGCTACGAGGACTTTGGGGAGGTCCACTGGGACGCCGAGGTGAGCTACGACTTCTCGACCGTGAACTCCCGCGGCGCGATCCTCGACACCATCATCGTCTCGCCGACGCTGGCCGTGACCTACAACCTCAATTCGCCCACCGACATCAACCTTTCCGGCGTCGACTACACCGACGCGTCCAACTACCACCTCAGCGACTACTTCGACCAGTGGGAACGGGACCACAGCCAAGGCTACGCGGTGAAGACGGATGCCACCGTCCACCTGTCGACGCCCTTTCTCGATGCGCTGAAGTTTGGCCTGCGGTACTCGGACCGGGGCGTCGACTCCCACCAGGCGTACCCCGGCGACTATCCGCTCCCCTTCTCGACCCTGGCCTCCAGCATCCCGGGGCTGCTGGTTCCCTCCGAGACCAACCTCTTCGTTTCCTCGACCCAGCTGAATGTCCGCCAGTGGCTCTCCGGCAGCTCGGCCTTCCTGTTAAACAACGGCGACCTGAACATCCTGCGCGGACTGTCCGGCCAGCCCCTCGGCCTCCCCCCCTCCGACCCGGCGCTCGACTTCGTGGATGACGAGAAGGACTTTGCCGCCTTTGCCCTGGCCAACTACAAGACGCTCCTCGGGCGCATGCCGCTGGACGGCGAGCTCGGCTTTCGCTTCACCGACCTGCACCAGTCGCTCGGCGGGTACGAGCAGCAGAACATCAACGGCTCGACCACGGGCGCGTATGGGCTCACGTCGGCCGACGAGGCGCGCTGGAAGGCGCTCCCGACGGCCAATGCCCGGCTCAAGCTCCTGCCCGACCTGCTGCTGCGGGCCTCGTTCACCCAGACGATCACGCGGCCGGACTATTCGCAGCTGAACCCGGCCGTCGAGCTCTCCTCCCCGGGGCCGACGCTCCAGGGCTCGGGCTCGGGCGGCAACCCGAACCTCGACCCGATCACCTCCACCAACTATGACGCCTCACTGGAGTACTACCCGACCAAGACGACCCAGCTCAGCGTGGCGGGCTTCTACCGCACGATCGACGGCTACATCCAGGATTACGCCGACGAGGAGGTGATTGGGGGCAACTCCTACAGTGTCACCCGCCCCCAGAGCACCCACGACGGCAAGCTCTCCGGCTTCGAGGCCGGCTACCAGCAGTTCTTCGACTTCCTCCCCGACGGGCTGAAGGGCTTTGGCGTGCAAGCCAACTTCACCTACATCGACGGGCACACCCAGGACCCGCTGACCCTCCAGGCCACCCCGCTGGCCCAGGTCTCGCGGAAAAACTACAATGTCGTCCTCATCTACGAGCGGGCCGGCTTTTCCGCCCGGCTCGCCTACAACTGGCGTGATCGCTACATCGACAGCTTCAACCAGCCGGGCATCCAGCCGACGACGGTGTGGGTCCAGCCCCTGGACCGGCTCGATTTCTCCGGGAGCTACCAGCTGACCAAGAACCTCGCCCTCACGATTGATGCGACCAACATCCTGGGCCACTACTACCACGACGACTTCGGCAACCTGCCGATGTTCACGCGGGACACCCGGAACTACGACAAGACCTACGGCGTCGGGATTCGCTATCACTTCTTCTGAGACCTCGCCCTGCGCCCGGTCCACTGGGCCCACGGCCGAACAACGGGCAGGGGAGTTCCGCCGCTGCCCTTCCCTCGTTATCACCGAAACCATGCCGACCGCCGCCCCCCTTGAACCCCTGCACCGGCGATGGCGCGGGCCCCTCGCGGCCCTCGCGCTGGCCGCCCCGGCGGCGTTGTCGGCTGCGACCATAACGGTGGCGGCGGACCGTCCCGGTGCGGCCATCAATCCGGCGATGTGGGGGGTCTTTTTCGAGGACATCAACCTGGGGGCCGATGGCGGCCTCTACGCCGAGCTGGTGAAGAACCGCTCCTTCGCCTTCCCCAACCGCCTCACGGGCTGGAGCGTGCCGGCCGCCAGCGTGGATGCGACCCGCCTCTCGGTGCAAAGCGAGCAACCCGGGGAGGCGCCGGCCGCCCACTACCTGCGGGTCGAATCCAGCGGGACCGGGGCCGCACTGGAGAACGAGGGCTTCCGCGGCATGGGGATCAAGGGGGGGGAGGGCTACGACTTTTCGGTGCTGGTCCGCGGCGTGGCCGCCCCACCGATGCGGGTCGAGCTGGTGGCGCCTTCCGGCGACGTGATCGCCAGCGGGCCCCTGGCGGCCGGCGGCCAGGATTGGGAGCGTCGGGCGACCACTCTGGTCGCCACGCGGACCGAGATCCGTGCCCACCTGCGCCTGACCTTCGAGGGGGCCGGCCGCGTCGACCTCAACCACGTGTCCCTCTTCCCGGTGAAGACCTGGAAGCAGCGACCCGGCGGCCTGCGGGCCGACATGGTCCAGGCCCTGGCCGACCTGGGCCCGGGCTTCGTCCGGTTCCCGGGCGGCTGCATCGTGGAGGGAAGCCGCCTGGACCTGCGCTACCAATGGAAGAACACCATCGGCCCGGTCGACGACCGCCCGCTCCTTTTCAACCGGTGGAACGCCGAGATCAAGCAGCGCCCGACCCCGGACTACTTCCAATCCTTCGGCCTGGGATTCTTCGAATACTTCGTCCTCTGCGAGGACCTGGGGTCGGAGCCCCTGCCGATCATCAACTGCGGCATGGCCTGCCAGTTCAACAGCGGGCAGCTCGCCCCCCTGGACCAGCTGGAACCGTACATCCAGGACGCCCTTGACCTGGTGGAATTTGCCAACGGGGCCGCCACCACCCCGTGGGGCGCCAAGCGGGCGGCCATGGGCCACCCCGCGCCCTTCCACATGAGGATGATCGGCGTCGGCAACGAACAGTGGGGCCCCCAGTACATGGAACGCTATGTGCGATTCTCCGCCGCCTTCCGGGCCCGGCATCCCGAAATCGCGCTGGTGGGCGCGGCGGGCCCGGCGCCCGACGACCCGCGCTTCATCTACGCCTGGGAGCAGATGCGCGCCATGAAGGCCGACTTCATCGACGAGCACTGCTACGCCAAGCCGGAGTGGTTTCTCGACCACGCCCACCGCTACGACTCCTACAGCCGGGAGGGTCCCAAGGTGTTCATGGGCGAGTACGCCGCCCAGAGCGTCGCGACCGTAAGTCCCGACAACAAGAATACCTGGCGTTGCGCCCTCGCCGAGGCGGCCTACATGACGGGAATGGAACGCAACGCCGACGTGGTCCGGATGGCGTCCTACGCCCCGCTCTTCGCCCATGTCGACGGCTGGCAGTGGACCCCGGACCTCATCTGGGTCGACAACCTGCGAACCCTCCTGACCCCCAGCTACCAGGTGCAGAAGCTCTTCGCCCGCAACCGCGGCGACCGCGTCCTGCCCGTCACGGCCGGGGCCATGACGGCCGACGAGTCCCGGCGGGTCTATTTCTCCGCCGTGGTCGACGACGCCACCGGGACCGTCATCCTGAAAATGGTGAACGCGCTCGCCCGGGACTGCGCGTGCACGGTGCAGCTGGCGGGAGTGTCGTACCTGACCAAGGGCATCCTCACCCTGATCCGCGCGGACGACCTCGAGGCCGTCAACTCCTTTGCCACGCCCGACCGGGTGGCCCCGCAGGAAGCGGATTTCTCCCCGACCGCGACTTCGTTCACGGTGACGCTCCCGGCCAACTCCCTCTCCGTCCTCCGTGTGGGCACCGCCAAATGACCGCGGCCGCCAGCCGCCTGCCAGCCCCTGGGCGCGGGCGGCCCTGACCGGCCTCCTGCTGCTGGGGTCGGCCCGCGCGGCCGAGTGGCCGCTCACCGGCGCCCTGTTTGTCCATGATCCCAGCATCCTCGAGGAGGAGGGGCAATGGTGGGTCTTCAGCACCGGCCCGGGCCTGCGGGTCAAACACTCGGTCGACGGCCGGCACTGGACCCAGGAAAAGCCGCTGTTTTCGCAGGAACCGGCCTGGTGGCGCACCTACGCTCCCAACATGGGCCCGCTCGACGTGTGGGCCCCCGATGTCCACCGTTTCCGCGACCGGTGCTGGTGCTACTATAGCGTCTCGGAGTTCGCGACCAACCATTCCGCGATCGGGCTCCTCTCGTGCACGAGCCTGGCCAAGGGCGACTGGCGCGACGACGGCTTCGTGCTCAGCTCGGTTTCCCCCGCGGATGCCCGGTCGCTCTCGAACCCCGAGCGGCGCAACAGCCCGGCGGGCGAGCCGTGGTTCAATGCGATCGACCCGAACCTCACAACTGACCGGGAAGGGAGCCCGTGGCTGGTCTTCGGTTCGTGGTTTGACGGCATCCACGTCGTGCCGCTGGACCCGGTGACGATGAAGCCGGCGGGACCTTCCACCGCCCTCGCGTACAAGCCGAGGGGGATCGAGGCCCCCAACATCGTCTACCACGACGGGTACTTCTTCCTCTTCGTCTCGATCGACAAGTGCTGCCAGGGGGCCAAGAGCACCTACAAGGTTTCCTACGGGCGGTCGCGGGAGATCACCGGTCCCTACCTGGACCGGGCCGGCTCCCCCCTCCTGGAGGGAGGGGGATCAATCCTGGTCGCCGGGGGCCCGCGCTGGCGGGGCCCCGGGGGACAGACGGTGTATCATGCCCCCGGGGGCTGGATCATGGTCTACCATGCGTACGACGCCGAGCACGACGGTGTGCCGACGCTGAAGATCAGCGACCTGTTCTGGGATCCGGGCAACTGGCCGACCCTGGAGGGGCCGGGGAAGTAGCCGATGCGCTGGGCCGCCCTCCTTGGCGCGACCGCCCTGGGGCTGGTCGTTGGGCGCACCGGGGTTTCCGCCCAGGTGCCGTCCTGGACGCTCACCGGCAACCTCGGCGCCCACGACCCGACGATCATCCAGGAAGGGAGCACCTGGTGGGTCCTCAGCACCGGCCCGGGGATTCAGCTGAAGTCCTCCCCCGACGGCCTTGCCTGGACCCAGGCCGGGCAGATCTTTGCCTCCGAGCTCCCGTGGTGGCGGACCTACGCCCCCACGATGGGCCTCAACGATGTCTGGGCGCCTGACATCCACTACTACCAGGGCCGGTACTGGTGCTACTACTGCGTGTCGGAATTCGGCACGAACAACTCGGCGATCGGCCTGACGTCGTGCAGCAGCATCGCCGTGGGCGACTGGCGGGATGACGGGTTGGTCTTGAGCTCCGAAAGCGGCGCCCAGTCCTACAACGCGCTCGACCCGGACCTGTGCTTTGACGCCGCGGGCCAGCCGTGGCTGGTGTTTGGGTCCTATTTTGACGGGATCCACGTAGTGCCGGTCGATCCGGCCACGATGAAGACCACCGGAAGCATGTCCTCCCTGGCCGCGCGCCCGAACGGCATCGAGGCCTCGAACATCATCCTCCACGGCGGCTCCTATTACCTCTTCGTCTCGATCGACACCTGCTGCGAGGGCGTGAACAGCACCTACAAGATCGCCGTGGGACGGTCCGCCGCCATCACCGGCCCCTACGTGGACGAGACGGGAGCGGCCATGCTGGCGGGGGCCGCCACGGTCCTCGACTCCAGCGGCCCCCGGTGGAAGGGCCCCGGAGGCCAGAGCGTCGACCAGGACAGCGCGGGCACCTGGATCATCGCCTACCATGCCTACGATGCCGAGAACAACGGCAACCCGACCCTGCAGATCAGCGACCTCTATTGGGGAGCCGACGGCTGGCCGACCTTTTTTCCGCCCGTCGCCGCTTCCGCCCCGGTCTTTACGAGCCAGCCGCTCTCGGCCACCGTGACCGGAGGGTCGGTCGCCCTGACGGCCGTCGCCACCAATGCGCCCGCCTACCAGTGGATGAAGGGCGGGGTGCCGGTCGCCGGGGCCACGGGTTCGACGCTGCTGCTCAGCCCGGCCGTCGCCGGCTCCTACACCTGCGTGGCCTCGAATACGGCCGGGACGGCAACCAGCGCGGCCGCCACGGTGGCGATCACCTCGACCGGCAATCCCGGGCGCCTGGTCAACATCTCGTGCCGGGCGACGGTCGGGACTGGGGCCAATATCCTGATCGCGGGCTTTGCCGTCGGCGGATCCGGGACCGAACCGCTCCTGCTGCGCGCCTCCGGTCCAGCCCTTGCCAGCTTCGGGGTCGCGGGCACACTGCCCGACCCGGAGCTCGAGCTGTTTTCCGGCGCCACGGTCCTCGGCACCAACGATGGCTGGGGCGGGAGCGCCGCGATCGCGGCCACCGCCGCGGCGGTCGGCGCCTTTGGCTGGACCTCGGGCACCAGCCATGACGCCGCCCTCCTCACGGCGCTCGGCGCCGGCCCGTACACGGTCCAGGTGGCCGGACAGAGCGGCGACAGCGGCGTCGCGCTGGCCGAGGTCTATGACGCCACGCCCGCCGGAACGTCCACCACCGGCGCGCCCCGGATCATCAACCTGTCGGCCCGGGTCGCCATCGGGACGGGGGGAAACATCCTGATCGCGGGCTTCGCGATCGGCGGATCCACCTCCCGGACGGTCCTGGTTCGCGCCTCGGGACCGGCGCTGGCGGCCTTCGGCGTCGCCGGCACCCTGCCCGATCCGCAGCTCGCGGTCTACGCCGGCTCCACCCTGCTCGAGGCCGCGGCCGCCTGGGACGGCAACCCCGCCGTGGCCGCCGCGGCGGCCGCCGTTGGGGCGTTCCCGTGGACGTCGGCGGCCAGCGCCGACTCGGCGGTCCTGGTGACCCTGCCGCCGGGCGCCTACACGGCCCAAGTCTCGGGTGCCAGCGGCGACAACGGGGTTGCACTCATCGAGATCTATGAGGTTCCTTGATCGCCGGATGAAGCTCTCCCGCACCGCACTGGCCCTTTGGGCCTGCCTGCCTGGGTCGACGCTGCCCATGCAGGCGGCCCTCCGCTGGGAACACGAGCTGATCGCGGTCAAGGCCGAGCCCACCCAGAAGGTGCTGCGCGTGGACTATCGCTTTCAGAACGTGGGCGACCGACCCGTCACCCTGGTCACGCTCGAGGCCAGCTGCCGGTGTGTGGCCCCGGAGATCGCGAAGACGACCTACGCCCCGGGTGAAAAGGGCGACCTGGTCATGGCCTTCACCGTCGGGCACCAGACGGGGTTCCAGGAAAAGTCGGTGGTGGTGACGACGGATGAGGCGCAGGCTGTCCCCGTCCGGCTGGTCCTCCGGGTCACCCTTCCCGGACCCTGACGGGTCCCGGGGGTTCAAATCCTGCCCGGCGTCGGGCGTACTTGGGCAGCCGCTGGCCCGGGCCGGGATGGAACCCGATCCATCCCCGGCGGCATCCGTCGCTCCGGACGTTCCGGTTCCCTCCCTCAAGACCATGCGGGACGCGCTCGACGACGCGCTCCTGCAGCGGCGTTTCCAAGCCCTGCTGGGAACCGTGTTCGCCGCCACGGCCCTGCTCCTGGCCGCCCTGGGAATCTACGGCGTCGTTTCCTGCTCGGTCGCGCGCCGCACCAATGAAATTGGCCTCCGCGCGGCCCTCGGAGCCCGGGGGTCCGACTTGCGATGGATGGTGGTCTCGCAGGGCCTGGCCCCGGTGTTGGTTGGCCTGCTCGGCGGCATCGCGGCCGCCCTGCTCCTCGGCCAGGTTCTGGGCGGACTGCTGTTCGAGATTAAGCCCGATGATCCCTCCACGATTGCCACGGTCACCCTGATCATGCTCGGGACCGTCGCCGTCGCTTGTCTGCTGCCGGCACTGCGCGCGACTCGAGTCGACCCGGTGGAGGCATTGCGGAGCGAATAGGCGGGCCAGAAATCGGCCGTTGCCAAGTTCGTCGGTTCGAAAGCCGACCGCTTTCCGCGTGGAGGCGGGCGCGCCGATTCCCGCGTTACCGGACGCGGATCGGGGCGCGCCGGTCGCGGAGCAGGATGGGGACGCGCGCGGACCGGTGGCACTGGATCTCCGCCAGAATCGAGAGCGCGATCGACTCCGGGGTCGTGGCGCCGAGGTCGAGGCCGATGGGGGCGCACACGCGCTCCAGCTGCTCCGGCGTGGCCGCGGACTCACCCTCGGACAGGAGGCCGAAGAGGAGCTCCGTCCGCCGGCGCGCCCCGAGGAGGCCGAGGTAGGCGAGCGGCCGTCGCAGGAGGACCCGAAGCAAGCTCAGGTCCTCCTGGAAGCGGTGGGTCATCACCACGACGAAGGATTTCCCATCCAGCTCGAGGTGGGGAGCAATCTGCTCGGCGGAGGCGACCCAGATCTTGTCGGCCAGGGGAAAGCGCTCGCGGCTCGCGTAGGCGGGTCGGGAGTCAATGAGGGTAACATGCCAGCCTAGCTCCTTGGCCATGCGCACGAGCGGCTGGGCGTCGTCGCCCGCGCCGAAGAGGGTGAGGGCCGGCGGAGCCGGGACCACGTCCCGGAAGACCTCGGCGCCCGCCGGCAGCGGCGGCAGGTCGCGGGCGAGGCCGGTGCCGAGCCGGGCCATCGCTGCACCGCCCACGACGACCGCGAGTTCCGTGTCGGCGCGCCTTCCGAGGTTGCCGGACAGCTCCGCCACCCACGCCGGCCGCGCCGGCGCGATGGATTCGATCAGCACCCGGATGATGCCGTGGCAACCGACGCCGGTGCCCCAGATGAGGTCGTTCTCGCGGGTCGTGTCGTAGGTGACGACCCCCGCCAGGCCGCTCGAGAGCACCTGCCGGGCGTGGAGCACGATGTCGTCCTCCAGGCATCCCCCGCTGATCGCGCCGGCGCGGGCGCCACTCTCGAGCACCACGAGCCGCGCTCCCGGCCGCCGGTAGGATGAACCCTGCACCGAGACGAGGGTCGCCAGCGCGGCCTTCTCCGTTGGGGCGGAGGCGAGGGTCGAGAGGATCAGCGGGATCTCGGTCACGGATTGTCAGGCCTGACAGGAGGGATCGTGGCACGGGGATTGCTGGTCCAAGAGACCAAGTAAATTAGCAAACCGAAGGGTCATCACAGGGGGGAGCATGACACGTGCCGCATGCCACCCACAACCCTGGCCTTCCTCGAGGTTACCCTGTTTACCGTCAAACGTAAACCTATGCCGGGGAATGATTTTCAAGCACCCACGAACCGCTAGCGCGCCCGCTCCCAGGCGGGCTGCGTCCTAGGTTCACGCGTCCCGCCATGGAAGTCGCCCTGAAGGGAATCACGAAGCGCTTCGGCGCCGTGCTGGCCAACGACGGCATCGACCTAACGGTCCGCTCCGGCGAGGTGCTGGCGCTTCTCGGGGAGAACGGCGCGGGCAAGAGCACGCTGATGAAGATCCTCTACGGGTTCCACCACCCCGACGCGGGCGAGATCGCGGTCGACGGGAGGCCGGTGCGCTTTGCGGCGCCGGGAGACGCCCGGGCAGCCGGGATCGGGATGGTCTTCCAGGACTTCAGCCTCGTGCCGGCCATGACCGTGGCCGACAACCTCATGCTGGCGTCCGCCGGCACGGCCTGGTGGTGCGGGCCCGGCAGCCGTTCCCGCGCCGCCGCCGACCGCGCCCTGGCCGCGGCGACGCCGGACGGACGGCCCGGGACCCGGGTCTGCGACCTGGCGGTCGGCGAGCAGCAGCTGGTCGAACTCTCCCGGGTCCTCGAGTCCCAGGCGCAGGTCATCATCCTGGACGAACCCACCTCGGTCCTGACGCCGGCCGAGACCGAGCGCCTGTACGCGCGGGTGCGGGCCTTCGCGGCCGAGGGCCGCGCCATCATTCTCATCACCCACAAGATGGACGACGTGATGGCGTGCGCGACCCGGGTCTGTGTCCTGCGCGGCGGCCGGGTGGTCTTCCAGGGGGATCTGGCCGGGACCTCGCGCCAGGACCTCGTCGACCACTTCATCGGGGCCGGGGCGGCGGCCGAGCCGGCACTCCGGCCCCAGTCCGGGGAAATCCGCTACCGGGCACAGGCCGCCACCGCCGTCCGCGGGGCCGAGCGCATCGGCCCCTTCACCTTCGAGCTGGCGGCCGGCGAGATCCTCGGCGTCGCTGGGGTGTCCGGCAACGGCCAGCACCTCCTCAGCGAGCTTCTCGCCGGGCTCGTCGCCCCGGAGGAGGGTTCGGTCGAACTCGCCGGAAAGCCCCTGGCCGGCGGCGTCGCCCGGGACCGGATCGGCTTCATCCCGGAGCAGCCCAAGCACAACGCGGTCGCCCGCGACCTCTCGGTCGCGACCAACCTTCTCCTCAAGCGCCTGCCCCGCCTGCGGTGGTTCCACCCGCTGGGCGGCGCGGCCGAGGAGACGGCTCCGCGGCTGGAGTCCTTCGACGTGCGGCCCCGCAACCCCGACGCGGCCGCCCGGGTGCTGTCGGGCGGCAACCTCCAGAAGCTGGTCCTCGCCCGCGAGCTCGGGGTCGCCTGCGACGTGATCGTCGCCTGTTACCCCACGATGGGCCTCGACCTCGGCGCCTCGCGCTTCGTGCACGGGCTGCTGGCCGAGCAGGCCGCCGCCGGCGCCTGCGTCATCTGGATCTCCGAGGACCTGGACGAGCTCCTGGCGAGCACCCACCGGCTGGCGGTGCTGGCCAAGGGCCGCTTTGCGGGCCTCACCCGCACCGCCGAGGCGGACCGGCGCCAGGTCGGCGCCTGGATGGCGGGCACGTCATGAAGGCCCTGGCCCGCAAATCCTGGCCGGTCGCGGCCGGCCTTCTAAGCTTCATCGCCATCACGGCGCTCCTCTTTGGCCGCGCCACGCCGTCCGTCATGGGCTTCTTCGCCATGCTCTGGAAGGGCGCCTTCGGCGACGGCTACGCCTTTTCTGAAACGCTGGTCAAGGCCACCCCCACCCTCTGGTGCGCGCTCGCGGTCGCCGTGCCGGCGCAGCTGGGGCTCGTCTCCATCGGCGCCGAGGGCCAGATGTACGCCGGGGCGATCGCGGGGGCCGGCGTCGTCCTCCTCTTCCCGCACCAGGCGGCCTGGTTCCTCCTGCCCGCCATGCTCGCCGGCGCCGCCGTCTCCGGGGGGGGCTGGGGCGGCCTCGCCGGCTGGCTGAAGGCGCGCTTCGGGATCAACGAAACGGTGGTCTCGATGCTCCAGAATTTCATCGCGATCAACCTCCTCGAGTACCTGATCCACGGCCCCTGGATCGCGTCCAACAGCGGCAACTGGCCGGAGACGGCCGAGTTCCCGCGGGCCGCGATCCTCCCGCCCATCGTCGCCGGCCTGCGGACCCATGTCGGTCTCTTCTTCGCCGTGGGCGCCGCCGGGGCGCTCTGGTTCGTCGCCCGGCACACCCGCTGGGGCCTCGCGGTGCGGGTGCTGACCAGCAACCCGCGGGTCGCCGGGCAGGCCGGCCTCAACCACCCGGCCTACCTCATCGGCGCCATGGCGCTCGGCGGCGCGCTGGCGGGCCTCGGCGGGATCATGGAAGCCTCGGCGGTCCAGAACCGCCTCGAGTCGAACTTCCTCCAGGGCTATGGGATCAGCGGCTACCTGGTGTCGTGGCTCGCCGGCCATGACTTCCTGCTGATCGTCCCAATGGCGCTTGTGATGGGCGCCATCCTCACCTCGGCCGACACCCTCCAGCTGAACGCCAGCCTGCCGGCGTCGAGCGCGATCATCATCCAGGGCGTCCTCTTCACCTGCATCCTCGGGTGGACATCCTTTGTCCGGAGCCGCCGATGACGATCGCCCAGACCGCCGCGGACCTGTTCATCTCGGCCCTCCGGAGCTCGACGCCGATGGCCTTTGCGCTCTGCGGGGAGATCATGGGGGAGCGGGCCGGCGTCGTGAACATCGGGATCGAGGGCGAGATGCTGGTCGGGGCGGCCATGGCCTTCGCGGTCACGGCCGTGACCGGCAACCCGTGGGTCGGCCTCCTCGCCGGGGCCGCGGCGGGCGCGGCCCTCTCGGTGGTCCACGGCGTCCTCTGCCTCGTCTGCCGCGCGAACCAGATCGCCTCCGGCGTCGCGGTCCTGGCCCTCGGGGCCGGCTGCAGCTCCTACTTCGGGACCCCCTACGTCGGCCGGCAGATAAACAGCTTCGCCCCGTTCACGCTGCCCGGCGCATCGCCGGGTCTGGCCGCGGTGCTGCGGGCGGTCTCGCCCACGATGGTGCTCGGCCTGGTGGTGCCGCTGGCGCTCGGCGTCCTGCTCTTCATGACCCGCACGGGGCTCCGGTGGCGGGCGGTCGGCGAGGCGCCGGCCGCGGCCCGGCTCCTCGGGATCAACCCGAACGCCTACCGGTGGGTGGCGATCCTGCTCTGCGGGGTCCTGGCCGGCCTGGGCGGCGCGGCGCTCTCGGTCGACTACGCCAAGGGGTGGTCGGAGGGAATGACGACCGGCCGGGGGCTGGTGGCCATCGGCCTCGTCGTCATGACCCGCTGGAACCCGCTCTGGACGACGCCGGTGGCGATGATCTTCGGCGCCGCCGAGAGCCTGTCCCTCAGCATCCAGTCCCGCGGCGTCGGCATCTCGCCCTACCTGCTGGCGCTTTTCCCGTACCTGACGCCGCTCGTGATCCTGGCGCTGCACGCGCGGTTCAGCCGGCGCCAGGGCACCATGCCGGCCAGCCTGGCCGACATCCTCCAGCCCGGGACCTGACTTTCCCCCCATGCCGACCCCCCCCGGTCCCGACCCCTTCATGGAAGCCGCCATCGCCGAAGCCCGCCAGGGCTTCGCGGAGGGCGGCCTGCCGATCGGCTCCGTCCTCGTCTGTGACGGAAAGGTGATCGGCCGGGGCCACAACCGGCGGGTCCAGGACGGCAGCGTGATCCACCATGCCGAGATGAACTGCTTCGAGAACACCGGGCGGCAGCCGCCTGGGGTCTACCCGCGCTGCACGCTCTACTCCACCCTCTCGCCCTGCCACATGTGCAGCGGCGCGATGATCCACTACGGGATCAGGAAGTGCGTGGTGGGCGAGAACCGGACGATCATGGGGGCCGAGGACTTCCTCCGTTCCCGGGACGTCGAGGTCACGGTCGTGGACAGCGCGGAGTGCTTCCAGCTGATGGAGGCCTTCATCCGGAAATCCCCCGAGATCTGGAAGGAAGACATCGGCGCCTACAGCCTGGCGGACGGTTTCGCGACCTGAACCCGGCCCCACTTCCCCTCCCATGACCTTCCGACACCCCCTCCTTCCCCTCGTCGCCGCCGCGCTGCTGGCCGTGCCCGCCCACGCCGACCCCTACAAGGTGGGCTACATCTACGCCGGCCCGCGCACCGACTCCGGCTGGTACGCCTCCCACGACGCCGGCCGCAAGTACGTCGAGGCCCACCTGCCCGGCGTCACGGCCATCGTGGCCGAGAACATCCCCGAGACCTCGGACGCGGAGCGGGTGATGGAGCGCATGGCCCGGGGCGACGTGAAGGTCATCTTTGCCGCCAGCTACGGGTACTTCGAGAAGGCCGAGCGCGTGGCCAAGCGCTACCCCGGCGTCGTCTTCATACACAGCGGCGACGGCCAGGTCGCCTACCACGTCGGGAACTACTTCGGCTCGACCGAGGAGTGCATGTACGTCGCGGGCATCGCCGCGGGCCTCAAGACGGCCTCGAACAAGCTCGGCTACGTGGACGCCCACCCGATCCCGCTGCAGCTGCGCGGCATCAACGCCTTCGCGATGGGGGCGCGCTCGGTGAACCCCAAGGCGACCGTGCAGGTCATCTTCCTCGACACCTGGAAGGACCCGACCAAGGAGGCGGAGGCCGCCAACTCGCTGATCGACCAGGGGGTCGACGTCCTCGCCCAGGAGCTGGACTCCAACATCATCACCGCCCAGGTGGCGGAGAAGCGCGGGATCTCGTTCATCGGCCAGTACACCGACGCCTCCTTCCTCGCCCCCCATGCCTGGCTGGTCGGCAACTACTTCGACTGGGGTCCGATGATGGTCTCCATCATCAAGGAGGTCCAGGCGGGCACCTGGAAGGAGCGGGCCATCCTGGCGACGCTGGCGGGTGGGCAGCTGAAGATGACGCCGTACGGGCCGGGCGTCCCGGAGAGCGCCAAGCCGCTCCTCGACCAGACGGTCGCGGAGTTCACGACCGGCGGCCGCAAACTCTGGCAGGGTCCGATCCTCGCCCAGGACGGCTCGGTCGCGGTCCCGGCGGGGACGGTGCTGAGCCCGGACAAGGTCACCAACATGGACTTCTTCGTGCAGGGGGTGGTGGGGACCCTCGCCAAGTAGCACCGGTCCGCCCCCCCTCCCCCCGCGCCTTCCCGCCCTCCCTCCACCCCCACCCATGGACCACAAAGCCGACGTGCGTGAGCGCGTGTTCAAGGACCTGCGCCAGGTCGCCTATGCCGACAGCCGCTTCCACTACGACTTCGGCGAATTCATCGCCGACTTCGCCGGCAGCGAGGCCGCGCTGGAGCGGCTGGTCGCCCACCGCTACTACCAGCAGAGCCGGTACCTCTTCATCACCCCCGACAACTGCGTCGAGCAGCTGCGCTACCGCGCGCTCCGGGACGGCAAGCGGGTGCTGATGACCACCTACTCGATCCGGCGCGGCTTCTGGATCCTCGATCCCGCCGCCATCCCGGCCGACAGGCTCCTCTACGCCGCCACCCTGGACGGGATGGAGCGGATGGGCCGCCCCCTGAGCCTCGAGCAGATCGCCGCCATGCCCGGGCCCGATTACATGATCACGGGCACGGGCGCCATCAACGAGAAGGGGATTCGCTTCGGCAAGGGCCACGGGTTCTTCGACGTCGAGTGGGGCATGCTCTTCAAGCTGGGCAAGATCACGACCGCGACCCCGGCCGCCGCCGTGGTCCACGACTGCCAGGTCCTGACGGAGGAGCTCACCCCCGAGGTCTTCGACACCGTGGCCGACGTGATCTTCACCCCCACGCGCACGATCGAGGTGGCCGGCGCCCAGAAACCGACGGGCGGCATCCTCTGGGACCTGCTCGACCCGAAGATGTACGCCACCATCCCGCCGCTCCGGGAGCTGAAGCAGCGCGAGGAGGAGGGCCGGTCATGACCCCCGCCCTCTTTCCCGCCGACCCGGCGACCTTCTGGCCGCTGCGCCCCTGGACCGACTTCGCCACCGATCCGCGGCGGTCCGAGACGGTGGTGGTAATCCCGGTGGTCGGCATGGCCGACTGGGGCCTCGGCCTGCCGCTCGACCTCGAGGAGCGGGTCCTCGCGGCCGTCCTGCAGCACGCCTCGGAGCTGCGGGGCGATTTGCCGCTCCTCGTCACCCCGCCGGTGCGCTTCGTGGTCGGCCCCTCGGCCCAGGCCGCCTTCACCGTGACCCCGCCGGTCGCCTGCGCCCTCCTGGAGGAGATGGTCCGCTCGGTCCAGGCCGCCGGCTACCCCAAGGTCGTGTTCCTCAACTCGAGCCCCTGGAACGAGGAGCTGTGCGACGCGGTCGCCCGCGACCTGCGGATCGAACACGGGGTGCAGATGTTCTGCGTCAACCTGTCCGCCCTCGGCCTGGACCTCGACCCCGGCCGCAACCCGCGGCGGGAGGCGATCGCCGCCCTCTTCGCCGCCGCGCTCGCCGCCGACGGGTCGCCGGCGGAGAGCGGGCCCCCGGGCCGGCACCTCGTTTCGCTCCTCCGCGAGATCCAGGCCCGGCCGCCGCTCCGCCACGGGGGCCGGATCATGCCCGTCGCGCCGCCATGAACCCCTTCCCGAGCTACCGCGCCCGCTACCTCCCGGCCATGACCAGCGGGGAGATCGCGGCGCTGCCCGACAAGGACTGGGCGCCGGTCATCCTGGCCACCGGCGCGATCGAGCAGCACGGCCCCCACCTCCCGGTCGCGGTCGACGCCCTGATGGGCCAGGTCTGGCTGTCGCTCGCCCTGGAACGCCTCCCCGCCGGCGTGTCGTGCTATGTCGCGCCGCCGGTGACGGTGGGGAAGAGCAACGAGCACGTCGGCTTCCCGGGCACGCTCATCATCTCGAAGTCGACCCTCCGGGAGCTGGTGCTCGCCGTCGCGCGGCAGGTGCAGGCGTGGGGCTTCCGGCACCTCGCGGTGCTGAACACCCACGGGGGCAACATCTCCGTCCTCCGGTACACGCTCCGCGAGATTGGGGACGCCGGCGGCCTCTCCGCCCGGTTCCTGCGGGGCAACGCCGCCTACGACCTCTCCGCCCAGGAGTCGACCTACGGCTTCCACGCCGGCGAGCTCGAGACCGCCTGGATCCTCGCGGCGGCCGGCGACCTGGTGCGGATGGGCCGCGCCGCCTGCGAGTTCCCGGCGAAGATTTCCGACCCGGGCGAGCTCCGCCCGGAGTTTGCGCCAGCCACCTTCTCGTGGGCCAGCCAGGACCTCTCCCGGACCGGGATCATGGGCGACGCCACCGTGGCGACGCTGGAGAAGGGCCGCCGCTGGCTCGAGCTCGGGGCCAGCCACTACGCCGCGCAGATCGCCGACCTCTGCCGGGAAACCCGCGGCCCCCTTCTGGCGTGAAGCCCATGAGCCCCGAACCCGTGATCGACCTCGACGCCTACTGCGAGCGCATCGGCTACGGGGGATTCCGCGAGCCCACGCTCGCGGTCCTGCGGGAGGTGCACTTCCGCCACGCGGTCTCGATCCCGTTCGAGAACCTCGCCGTGCTCGCCGGCCGGCGCATCTCGATCGCCCCGGCCGACGTGGAGCAGAAGCTGGTCTGCGCCCGCCAGGGCGGGTACTGCTTCGAGCACAGCACCCTCATGATGCACGCGCTGCGGGCGCTCGGCTTCGAGGTCGAGCCCCTGATGGCCCGGATCCGCTGGCAGGTGCCCGCGGGAGTCACCACCAACCTCGGGCACATGCGCCTCAAGGTCCGCCTGCCGGAGGGCACCTTCCTGGCCGACGCCGGCCTGGGCAGCACCACCCTGACCGAGCCGCTCCGCCTCGAGCCGGGCCTCGAGCAGCGCACCGCGCTCGACCGCCGTCGCCTGCGGCCGGTCGGCGCCGAGCTCCTGGAGCAGGTGAACTTCGGGCGGGAATGGGCGGACGTCTGCCTCTTCAGCCCCGAGCCGGCCGCCCAGGCCGACATCGAGCTGGGCAACTGGTACTACTGCACCCACCCCGACTCGACGTTCCTGCGCAACCTGGTGGTCGCGCGGCCCGACGTGGACCGGCGCTACTCGATCTTCAACCGGGAGTTCGCGATCCGGCCCGCCCACGGGCCGGCGACCAAGGAGATGATCGCCTCCCCGGAGCGCCTGGGGACCATCCTGCAGGAATACTTCGGGCTCGAGTGCCCCGACCCGGCTGCGCTGGCCGTCCCGGAATTGCAGTGGGACCGCGCCCCGCGCTGACCAGCGTTTTGACGTCCGGGCGGCCCTGGCCGCGATTTCCCGGCAGGATTGGCGGCCGGCGGAAATTCTGGGAGGATCCAGGGTCATGGAAGAGACGCCTCCGTCAGGAATGGCCCCCGTGCCGGGCAAATCCTGTTCGGTTTCAATTTCGGCGACGACCTTGGGTGGTACCATGCCCTCCGACCTCGAACTGCTCCAGCGCTACGTCGTTGAAGATTCCCAGGAAGCCTTCGGCGAACTCGTGCGCCGGCATGTCGACCTGGTCTATTCCGCGGCCCTGCGGCGGGTCGGGCTGGATGCCCACCTCGCCGAGGATGTCACGCAGGACGTGTTCGCCGAACTCGCCCGCAGGTCGCCCCGGCTCCTGGACCGCCAGGCGCTGGAAGGCTGGCTCTACACGACCAGCCGCTTCAAGGCGGTCGACGTCGTGCGGCGGGCCAGCCGCCGGCGGATCCGGGAAACTCTCTTGATGAATGCCAACCAGATGGCGGACACGGCCGAACCGGATTGGGAGCAGCTGCGTCCCGCGATCGACGAGGCCCTTGATTCCCTCAGCAAGGCCGACGGCGAGGTCCTGATCCTCCGGTACTTTCGCAACCGGTCGTTTGCCGAACTGGCCCGCACGCTCTCCCTGAGCGAGGACGCGGCGCGGATGCGCTCCGCCCGGGCCCTGGAACGCCTCAAGGCCGCTCTGGCGAAACGCGGAATCAGATCAACGGCCGAGGCCCTGGGATTGATCCTGGCCAACACCGCGGTGGCCGCCGCCCCCTTCAGCCTCGCCGCCCGGGTCACCGAGCGGGTTCTCGCCGTGGCCAAGGGAGGCGCCTCGGCGGCCGGCACGGCCCTCCACGCGACCCAGGCGGTGAAAATAGCCGCGGGCGTCGCCACGCTGGCCCTCCTGCTCGCGTCGGCGGCGACCGCCGTCCATGAGGCCCGGGCCCACCAGCGGGCGGATGCGCTGCTCGGCCGCGCCGAGCGGGAGACCGCAGCCGCCACCACGCGGCTTGCCGCCGCCAAGTCTCGGCTGAAATCCGACCAGGACGAGGCGGCCCGACTCGCCGCGGCGGCGGACGCGGCGCTGGCCGACGTCGAAGCCGCCAAGGCCCGGAGCGCCGGGGCCTCGGACCGGGCCGGCGTCGGCCGCACCTTCACCGCCCAGCATGCCAATGCCGCCGGCCTCATCGTGGGCCACGACATCGCCCACAATGCCGAAAAATACTCGGCCTTGTTCGCCTCGCTGGGACTGGGCCCGGACCAGCAGGCCCAGTTTCTGGCCGTGCTGGCCCGGCGGTCGGACCTCGGGCTCACCTGGTACTCCGCGCCGGACACCGGGTCGCCCGCTGCCTCCATCGCGGGCAGCGCGGACCTGCTTTCCCCGGATGAGGTGGCTTCCCAGCTGCAGGGCCTCCTGGGCGATGCCGGGTACAAGGCCTACCAGGACTTCAACCGGATGGGGGGAGCCGTGGACCTGACGCAGAAGCTCGCCGGGTCCCTCTACGCGACCGATGCGCCCATCTCGCAGGCGCAGGCCGCGCAACTCGTCCAGATCCTGGCGCAGTCCAGCCCCGACTACCAGAACGGCAAGGGGCTGTGGGACCCCTCGCAGGTCGGCTGGGACAGGGCGCTGGCCAACGCCCAGACCGTGCTCTCTCCGCCCCAGCTGGATGCCCTGAGGGCGCTCAGGCAGACGTCCGCATATGAACAGGCCATCAACGCCGCCGCCGGCCAGGCCACCGGGCAGGCGATCGACGCCATCACGGCTTCGCTGGCGGCGGCAAATGTGCCCAAGTGAAGGCCAAGACGTTCCAGACCCTGCTGACGGCCATGGTCTTCGTGGCCATCCTGGGCTTCGCCCTCCGGGAGGTCCGAATGACCCGGGAAGCGACGGCCCATCTGGCCTCGGCCCTGGATCGCCAGGGCGAACTTCAGGCGGAGCTGCGCCGGACGGAAAAACTCCTGGCCGAGGGGGCGCGCCGCAAATCCGACCTGAAAAACCGGCTGGGCATGCTCCAGGCGGCCAAGCAGGACCTCTCATCCTACGAAGCCGAACGCCGGATCCTCGCCGAACTGGGAAAGCCCTGGCGGGAGATTGTCCTGCGCAAGGATCCCCGGCTGCAGGCCATGTACCTCCAGTCCGAGCGGACGGCCATTCCCCAGCGCTACGCGGCTTTCGTGAGCGCCCAGGGGTTGTCGCCGGACCAGGCCGGGAAGCTGCAGGCCGCGATCCTGGCGGATACCGAGCGCAGCCTGGACATCAAGGCCTCCGCCCAGACCCAGGGATTGGATCCCACTGATCCCGCGGTCGCGACGCTGCTGAACCAATCCGGCGATGAGCTGAAGGCCGCCCTGACCAACCTTCTCGGCGCCGACGGCTATTCCCAGCTCCAGGACTACCAGCGGACGCTCCCCACGCGCGATTTCGTGAACACGCTGGCGGGCGAACTCGCCTTCACGGACTCTCCCCTCGATGGCCAGCAGGCCAACCTCCTGGTCGAGGAGTTGTCCGCCGCCAACCTCAGTTATCAAAATGGAGGCATTGCCGTCTCACCCCGCGTCCGGGACTTCAATGCGATCATGGCGACCCAGAGCCTGGCGCAGGAGCCCGTCGCCTGGGACTCGATCAAGCCGCAGGCCCAGGTCCTGCTGAACGCCACCCAGTTCTCGCTCCTGAACGCCACGATGCAGAACAACAGTTCAACGATCCAATTGTACAACATGCTCGTGCAGGCGTCGCCCGCTCCCTTGCTGGGCTTCTCGTACACTTTGAAATCCCCCTGAGGGGTCCGAGCCGCCGGACCCTTTTCTTTCTGACCGGACCTATTCCGCCCGCAGGGCCACGGTCGGGCTGATCTGGGACGCCCGCCAGGCCGGCAGCCGGCAGGCCAAGACGGTGATCAAGGCCAGGAGCACCGCCACACAAGCCACAACCCGGGGATCGTAGCCCGGGACGATGGGCAGCAGCTTGGTCAGTCCAAGGCAACCGGCAGTGGCTCAATCCGTGACACTCGTGAAGGGCATGGCCATGGCCTCGAATCGGAAAGTGGTTGAGTCCGAAGAGGGGGTTGGGAATCGTAAAGGGAGTAACGGCGAGCTTTCCAGCGGACCCACCGAGAAATGAGCGAAGAGCCGAGCACCGACGGGCGACGGTCGGAAGTCCGAGAGGGCGTTTATCACATGATGAGGCGATTTCCGTCCAGGCCCGCCCAGGGCCGCAATCGTTAGGCAACGGTCTCTCCCTTGTATCATCTCAGGTTCGCCTTCCGCCAGCTGGTCAAGAGCCCGAGCTTCACCGTCGTCGCCGTGATCACCCTGGCATTGGGGATTGGGGTCAACACCACGATCTTTTCGATGCTCGACGCTTTGATTTACCGGATGCCTCCCTTTCGGGAGCCGAACCGGCTGGTGACCATTCATGCCACGACGGCCGGGAACATCCGCGGGGGACTGGGGCTCGCGAATGTCCGCGACCTCGGCGCGCAGAACTCGGTCCTCGAGCAGGTCGCGACCTACAATTACTTCACCCCCAACGTGGTTCTTCCCGATTCGCCGCCGGAGCGGTTCCGCGGCTTCGGCGTGTCGGGCGATTTTTTCCGGATCCTGGGTGTCAACCCGCTGCTGGGCCGGTACTTCACGCCCGAGGAAACCCTGTCGGGCCAAAACGATGTGATTGTGGTCAGTCAGCGCTTCTGGAAACGGACGCTCGGCGGAAGGGCCGACGTGATCGGGATGAAGGTGCGGCTCGACGGGAAGCCCGTGACGATCATCGGGGTCATGCCGGCCGACTTCAAGGACCTGGGATGGGCCGACTGTGACCTGTGGCAGGGAAACGCGTGGACCAGTGCGGACTGGGCGAAGCGCGAAGGGTACGACTGGCAAAGGGTGCTGTCCCGGCTGAGGCCGGGCGTGACCCTGAAGGAGGCCCAGGTCCAGATGGACACGATCGCCCAGCGCCTCGCCCAAGACTATCCCAAGAGCAACGACCGCTTGGGCATCCGGCTCGAACTCCTCGAGGAATACCGCAACCGGAACGGACATAGTCCGCTCTGGATCTACCTGGGGCTGACGCTGCTCGTGCTGCTCATCGCCTGCACCAACCTGGCGGCGCTGCAGCTTTCCCGCACGGCCAGGCGCACCTATGAGCATGCCATCCGCATCGCCCTCGGCGCCTCGCGCGGCCAGCTGATCCGGCTGCTGCTGTGCGAGAGCCTCCTGCTCTCCCTCATGGGGGGAGTCCTGGGACTGGTGGTGGCCTATTGGGGCAACCTGCTGCTCGGAAAGGGCATCGAGCAGGAACTTGAACTGGACTACCGCGTCCTCGCCTTCACCCTCCTCGCCTCCCTCGCCACCGGGATCGGCTTCGGATTGACGCCTGCGTGGAGCGCCTCGCGCACCGACGTGAATCAGGCGCTCAAGCAGGGAGTGAAGGGCGCCAATGCCGGACGCTCCCGGCACGGCCTCCGAAACGCGCTGGTGATCGCCGAATTGGCCCTGGCCCTCGGGCTGCTTGCCGGCGCGAGTTTCTTTGTCCGGGGCATGCAGCGCTACTCGCGTCCCCCGACCGACCTAGAGTGGCACTCCGAAGACCTCCTCACCGGGTCGTTCATGCTTTCCTACACTACCTACACGAACGACGACCAGACCCGCGCCGCGCTCGAGCGGGTCGTCGCGAGCCTGGCGGAAATCCCCGGCGTGGACCACGTGGGCATCGCGGGCGCCCTGCCGGTTTTTCGCCTCGCCGGGGGCGAGAGTTTTCAGGTCGAGGGCCAGCCGCCGCCCCCACCCGACCGGAGGTCATTCGTGCTCACCGACCAGGTCTCGCCGGACTTCTTCCCCACCCTCGGCATGAAGCTGCTGGCCGGCCGGAACTTCACGGCGCACGACCGCTCGGACTCCGAGCACGTGGTCATCATCTCCTCCACGATGGCGCGGAGATTCTGGCCCAAGGGCGATGCCGTCGGCCACCGCATCGGCAGCATGGACCCGGCAAATCCGAACTGGCAGGAAATCGTCGGGATCGTGAACGACATCAAGTTCCCGGGCCTGCCCGAGAGCTTCCAGACCCAGTACCAGACGTATCATCCCGTGACGCAGGACCTGAACCAGCACTGGCTCGTCTTCGCCCTGCACTGCCGGGTCCCCCCGGAGACCCTGGTCATGTCCGCGAAACGGGCCGTCGCCAAGGCCGACCCGGACCTCGCCATCTCGGAGGTCCAGACCGTCGACGCCACCCTCCGGTCGTCGCGGGCCGGGATGTACTCGATTGAAAGCATCCTGATCGCCGCCGCCCTGCTGGGCCTCCTCCTGTCCATGGTCGGGATCTACGCGGTGATCGCCAACCTGGTCGTGCAGCGCACCAATGAGATCGGGATCCGGGTCGCGCTCGGCGCTCCCCTGGGGGCGATATTCTGGCTCCTCCTGAGTGACGGAGTCCGCCTGGCGGCCTATGGAACCGGGATCGGCCTCGTGCTGGCCTTTGCGCTCACCCGCGTCCTCGACACGAGAATGCCCTTCCTCCAGGGCCAAGACCCGTTGCTGACCTTCGGACTCGCCGGACTGCTGGCGGTCGCGACGCTGCTTGCCTCCTGCCTGCCGGCACAGCGCGCCACCCGGGTGAAGCCGCTGGAGGCGCTGCGGGCGGAGTAGACCGCGGGTCCTTCCCCTGCCGGGTCGGGGTATCCTTCAACCGGAACTCGCGGACGGCCCCCGAAGCGCGGCGAAGGAGAATGCGCCGCGATTGGGGCACGTCGCTGCTGACACATGGCACGCGATCTGCATTTCTTGGTTCCGCAACGCGTGGAGCTGCGGCCTTACCCGCCGGTTGCGCGTGGCCACAGGAAAGCCTTGTCGCCATGATTCGAGCCACGCCCTGCCCCTGCATCGCCTTTGCCGCGCTGTTCGCGACTGCCCTTCTCGCGGCCACAGCCCAGGCCAGCTCCCTTCCGGTGCGGGACGGACCCGGGGCCAAGTTTGACCTGCCGATCAGCGGCATGCTGGCGGGGTTCCCACCCGGGGCGCAGGGCCACCTCGACCGGTCCGACCTGATGGCGCTCCCCACGTCCGTGATCGACGTGACCGGCAAGTTCGGGACTGAGACCAAGGTGGCCCGCGTGCTCTTTCTCTCCGATCTCGTGGCGGCGCTCCCGGCGAAACCGGGGGCGGACGTCCTGCTCGCCTCCTGCACGGACGGCTACCTGTCGGTCTACCCGTTCGAGTTCATCCGGCGCTACCGGCCGTACCTCGTCCTGCAGCTCGGGGACCGCGGTCCGGAGCGCTGGCCCCCGCCCGGGCTGGCCTTCAACCCGGCGCCGTTCGCCATCGACGCGTCGGCGGCCCTCGCCGCGGGCGTCGAGGAGTACCGGGACATCGGGCACAAGCGCCCCTGGGGTGTCGTCTCCGTCCGCCTGAGTTCCATGCAGGAGAGCTTCGGGGCCTTCTTCCGCGGCCGTTGGGCCTCCCCCAGCCCGGAGGCCGCGGCCGGCCGCGAAATCTGGATCAATTCCTGCGCCAGCTGCCATCCCGGACCCCCGGGCGCCATCGGCGGAACGAAGTCGGGCCGCCCGATGGAGATCGTCCAGGCCATCGCCGGCGCCAACCGGAGCTTCTTCATGCAGTACGTCCGCCAGCCGACCTCGCTGGATCCCGCCGCCAAGATGGAACCGCATCCCTGGTACTCCGATGCGGAGTTCGACCAGCTGATCGCCTTCCTGACGACGCCGGCGGCAGGCTTGGCGGCCGATTCAGGCCGCCCGCGCTAACGCTGCGGGTAAATGCCGTCGGCGAATTCCGGGGCCCGTGGCCGCATCAGCGGCGATTGGAGGGCCTCGACGTACCGCCCGATGTAACGCGGAGTGTCGACGCCGTAGACCCACGTCACGGGCTGGCCGCCGGCAGGGCCGGCATAGAATGCCGCGCGGGCGAGAATCGTGCGGCCGAAGTCCGGGCTCCGGTCATCGAGCTGGATGTCGAGGCGGGCGGTGACGCGATCCGACCCGGTGACCAGGCTGGGGTCGGCCACAATGGCGACATGCTGGGCCCAGAGCGGAAGCCCCAGCTTGCCATTGGCGACCAGGTAATTGGAGGCCGCCGTGGCGTGCCGCTGGATTCGGTTGACGATGTCCGCGGTGAGGCTCGGCTCGGCGCCGGCGGTGTCGATCACGACCAGCTCGTTCCAGCCGGCGGTAAGCACGATGTGGGCGGCCTCCGGATCGAACATTTCGTTGAAATTGGGTTTCGCCGACGCCGGGTGACCGGAGAGCGCGCCCCCGACCGAGAGCCCGAGGACCAACCGGCGGGCCTGCCGGGAGAACTCGGGGTCCATCCGCGCCGCCAGGGCCACGTTGGTGAGCGGGCCGCCGCAGACCAGGGTCACCCGCCCCGGATAGGCGTGCACCAGTCGGACCATGAGGGCCGGCGCGCTCTCGGCCGCCGGTGCATGGACCGGAAGGCCCTCCCGGGCCGGCCGGATGGCGAAGGGCGTGTCGGGATGGGGATCGCCCTTCTCCTGGGCCCGCGAATTCCAGGCCCCCCGCCAGGAGAGCGGGCCGAAGCGCGCCTCCCAGGCCCCGAGCCGGGCCGGCGTGTTAAGGAGCGGCCAGGTCGCACCGCGGGCGACCGGGATCTCCGGCCGCCCGACCTCCTCGAGGAACCGCAAGGCATTGGCCGTCCCCTCGGCGCACCAGGCATCGCCGGTCACCCCGGTGAGCGCGAGCAGCCGGACGCCGGGCGCGGTGAGGAGCATCGGGAGGTTCGACTCGCAGATGGCGTCACCCGGCACGTTCCAGTCCTCGTCCAGGATCACGAGGTCCCGGCCGTCGTCGCCCGGCGCGGCCGCGCGAAGTTCGGCGGCCAACGCGGCCCAGAGGCCGAGGGCCGCGAAAAGAGCGCGCCGGGAAGACGCGCTCAACTTCCGGGCGCCTTCGCGGCGGCGTCCTTCTCCCGCGTGTCGTCCGCGATCCAGTTGATCTCCCAGGTCTTGCCGCCATCCGCCGAGAAGGCCTGCTCGAAATGGCACGAGTCCGGACCCACGGGCGTGATGACAAAGCGCAGCAGGACGGCGCGGCCCTTGTACATCTCCTGGTCGTAGAACTCGCCCCGCCCGTTCTCAAATTGCCCGATCGAGGGCTGGCCCAGCGAGCCGTCGCCGGAGGAGGAGAAGTTGAGGCTCCACTGGTGGGACTGGGAATTGTACAGCCGCAGGCTCAGGCCCTCGAATGTGCCGGCGCTGCCGACCGCGGTCAGTTCCACCAGGTTCGCCCGGCCGCCCCAGACGGGACGGACCACCGTGATCCCGTTGAGCTCCACCCAGGTCGTGGAGCCGGTGAGGGGGTGCAGGAGGCGCCGGGCGTGGGTCTTCCAGGTCCCGAGTTCGAAATCGAAGTCGTGCTGGCCGTTGTGCGCCGGAGGCGCGGACGGGGCGGCCTGGGCGAAGCCGCGGCCGGGCAGCGCCAGGGCCAGCAGGACGATGAGGGTCAGGTTCTTCATGGGAAAAGGGTCCGGCGGATTAAAGCAGGGCCTGGGCGATCGCCCTCCATTCCGCGGCGGAATCGCCCTTCCCCACCGGCTTGCCGGCCCGCCGGTACCAATACGCGGCATTGCCGAGGTCGCCGTCCTTCCGGTGCAGGTAGGCGTGGACCCAGGCGCCCTCGGCGCTGCCGTCGTCCTGCACCGCCTCGTGGGCGCGGTCCCACTCCCCGTCGGCGTCGCGCAGGAGGGCGCGCTGCGGCGCCGTCAGGCCGGCCGGTTCCGGTCGGCCCACCAGCTGTTCAAATTCCTCGATCGAGCTCACTGGCTCGACTGTGGAGCGGGAGACGGTCCCGGGCAAGGGTCCGCCGGATTCAATCGCGCTTCCCGGCGGCCACCGGGACCCGGGACTCCGCCAGCTGCCAGGCCACGAGCCCCGGCAGAAAGACGACGAGGTCGCGGACCCGCCGGGCGCCGGCCAAGGCCAAGCTGGTGGGCGGGTCGAGGCCGAGCGCCCGGCCGATGAGGACGAAGCCGCCCTCCTGCACGCCCAGGCCCCCGGGAACGAAGAACGCCGCGCTGCTGACCGCCTGGATGAGGGCCTCCAGCGCCGTGGCCTTCAGGAAGCTGACCGGGGAGTGGAGGAAATAGAGCGCCGCCCAGATCTCGAGCGTGCAGGCCAGGTTCTGGAGCAGCTGCCAGAGGAAGACATAACGCACCACCACCCCGGTCCGGCGCCAGATGAGCATGATCTGGCGGTCGATCCGGGACGAGGTCCCGACCAGCGCGGCCAGCTTGCCCCCCACCACCCGGTTGAGGAGGCGGCTGACGCGCTCAAAGGGGCTCGCGCGGACGGCGAACGCGAAGGCGGCCAAAACCGGGACCGCCGCCACCAGCCCCCAGGCCACGTTTCCGGCCAGGTGCAGGGCGCCCGAGGCGGCCGACTGGGTGAGCAGGTAGCCCACGCCAACCAGGGTGAAGAGCAGCTGGCTGATGACCGTGAGCTGCAGGTCGACGACCAGCGTGGCGGCGGCCACCGCGGCCCGCTGGCCCAGGGCGCGCATGAGCCGGAAGGAGGCCAGCTCCCCGCCGATGCGCGCGACCGGCAGCAGGTTGTTGACCGACTCGCGGATCCAGACGACGTGCAGCATGGAGGCGAGCCCGGGCCGGCGGCCGCGGATCAGCGTCCGCCAGTCCACCGCGTTCACCAGCATCCCCAGGACGTGCAGCAGGCCGGCCAGGACCAGACCGAAGCCGGCGGTCCGCATGAGCCCGAACACCTGGCGGGGATGGCCCTGCCAAAAGATCCAGACCGCCCCCACCAGTCCGAGGAACGCCGCCACGCGGGCGAGGTGCCTCATGGGCGAGGACTCCTTCGGGCCCCTCCTCCGTCGAATGCTGAGCGGAACGGCATCCCGGGTAGAGACGGGCCTACTTCCGCGGTTTGGGCCAGATCTTTCGCACCGACCCTCCGGAGCGGCGTCCCCGTCCCGAGGCCGATCATGCCGCCCCGGCGGCCCTCCCATCTTTGCGACAAAACCCCTGCGTCATAAATATTCGGATACGCCGTCACCGGGGAACCCGCGGCCTCGGCCCGCCGGGTCCCAGCCGTTGCGACCTCGCCCCGCCTTGGCAACCCCGTTCTGAAAGCCCCGCCGGGGCTCGATCCGACGCCCTGGCGGCGACTCCCCACCAGACGATCGGTCAGTCCTTCCGTCGGAGGGGATTGATTTGTTTGTCATTCCCCGGTAATGACTAACAAATTCAGGCTGGCGGAGGGATCCAGGCGTTTAAGGGCCCGAACCCCGCACCCGAACGTAACGGATCGCGAAATTCTGGGTTTGTAGCTTCGACGGTTCGTGACAACCCTGTCCCCGTGCTCGAACTCACCCGCCGGCCGGGTGGGATCCTTCGCCCCCTTGTTAGTCGATGACTGCGGCCCTTCCCTTTTTCTCGCGACCATGACTGCTGGCAAAGCTGCGGCTGGGGGCCTCCATTTTCTCGTCGTCGAGGACCAGATGCTGATGCGGCAGCTGCTGATCGCGGACATCCAGAAGCGCTTCCCGGATTGCCACATCACCCAGGCGGGCAGCCTCGAGGACCTGCAGAAGGCGGACAACGAGGGTCTCTCCACCATCAGCCTGGCCATGGTGGACCTTGAGCTGCCCGACGGGAATGCGCTCGACTGGGTGGAGGCCTACGCGGCCCGCCCCGAGGGCCCCAAGGTGATGGTGCTGTCCTCGGTCTCGGAGGATTTCATCCTCTTCCGCGCGCTGCGGAGCCAGGTGTCGGGCTTCGTGCACAAGAACGACGGCCGCGAGAGCCTCATCCTCGGGATGGAGATGATCCTGGGCGGAAACATCTTCTACTCCCCGACGGTGCAGCGGCTCCGCAAGGCCATGAACTCGGACAAGAGCTTCTTCAGCAAGATCCTGTCGGAAAAGGAGCAGCAGATCCTGCGGCTCATCGGGGAGGGAAACTCCAACGAGGAGATCGCCGAGATCGAGGGCAGCAAGGTGGCGACGATCGTGGACCACCGGAAGAACATCATGGCCAAGCTGGACATCCACAGCGCCCCCGACCTCATCCGCTACGCCCTGCAGAAGGGCTTTGCGCGGATCTGACCGCGGCCAGATCAGCGGAAGGCCTTCTTGGACTCGGCCCGCGCCTTGGCGGCGATCTCCTCGACGATCGGGCTCAGCAGGTCGGTCAGCCGCCGGGCCTCCGCCGGGCGCCCCAGGCGCACGGACGACTCCAGCTGCCCGACGAGGTTCGCGGCGTCGAGGGCCTCGATGACGAGGACGCGCGAGCGGAAGGCGTGGACCGCCTTGGCCGCGTCCGGCATCTCGCTCTCGATCAGCTCGATCGTGAATCCCCAGGACTGGAGCAGGTCGTCGGCGTAGCTGGCGAGCGCCCCGGGGCTGCCGGTGGCGGACAGGAGCGGCTCGAAATTGCACGGCACCCGGGCCGGCGCGACGTCGAGCGACCGCCGCCCGGTGGGTTTGGACAGGGCCATGATCGCCGTCCGCAGCTTCTCCATCGACACCGGCTTCGTCACGACCTGCGACACCCCGGCGGCCTTGAGCTCGGCCATCTTTTCCGGGGTGGAATAGGCGGTGACCGCGATCACCGGCGGCTTCGGCTGGGGGGCTTCGGCCAGGATCTTGCCGGCCAGTTCCGCGCCGGTGATATCGGGCAGGAGATAATCGGTCAGCACGAGGTCGTAGCTGCCGCTGTGGATGCGCTCCATCGCCGAGGCGCCGTCGCTGGCCCAGTCCACCTCGTAGCCCAGCTGGCTCAGGATGTGCCCGAGCACGGTGCGGTTGTACTGCTCGTCCTCGATCGCCAGCGCCCGCGACACCCGGGGCTTGTGCAAGGTCGGGGTGACCTCGATGGGCGCATCGGAGATCGCGAGCATGACCGCGAGGGTGAAGATCGTCAGGCCCTCGTGGCTCTGGACGGTCAGCGACCCGCCCATCGCCTCGGCCATGCGGCGGGACACCGCCAGGCCCAGGCCGTGGCCGGGGATCCTCCGGCGGATGGCGTCCTCCCCGCGCGCGAACCCCTTGAAGATGTTGGTCAGGTCCTTCTCCGCGATGGTGGCGCCGGTGTTCGAGACGGAGATCTGGACCGAGAACCGCCCGTCGCGGGCCACCTCCGCGGCGAACGTCACGCGGATGCGCGAGGGCACGCCGTACTTCAGCCCGTTGGAGGCCAGGTTGGTCACGATCTGGCGGAGCTTGCCGCAGTCGCCCGACGCCCACACCGGGTGCTGGGGCAGGAGCAGCTCGGAGCTGTCGAGGCTGACGTCCACGGACCGCACCGACCCCTCGACGGCGGCGACCAGGTCGAAGGTCTCGTTGGAGAGCTGGATCTCGCCCCGGTCGATGCGGGAGAAATCCAAGACGTCATCCAGCATGGACCGGAGCTGGCCGGCGCACCCCTGGAGGGTGGCGACGATGCGCTTTTCGCGCGGGCCGATGGAGCCAGGGGGCGCCTCGGCCAGGATGGAGCAGAGGCCGACGACGCCGTTCAGGGGGTTGCGGATCTCGTGGCTCAGGCTGGAGAAGAATTCCTCGCGGGCCGCCTGGGCCCGCTTGAGGTCCGCGGTCTTCTCGTCCACCAGCAGCTTCAGGCGGGCTGCCTCCGCGCCCAGGCGCTTGGTCCGCCACCCGAGGACCGCGAGGAAGCCCAGCGCGGCCACGAGGATGTAGCCGATGAAGGCCGGCCAGCGCAGCCAGAGCGGATAGGCCCGGTTCACGCCGAAGGAGGAGACCCACGTGTCATCCCCCAGGGAGGACCGGACCTTCACCTGCGAGACTCCATAGGGGAGCCGGGCCACCCGGCGCTGCGCGCCCGGCGCGACGTCCTCCCACCTTCCGTCTCCGACCTGGAACTGGTAGGTCGGCGAAGCCCAGGGCCCGAGGCGGGCGGGCGGCACCGTGAGGAGCACCGTGTCCTCGGCCGCGGACAGTGTGAGGTCACTCTTCCCGCCGAGCGAAGTGACCTTGGGCGAGACCAGCGGGAAACTGAGGGTATCGGCCGCGGCGACCTCCAGCACATAGCCCATGCAGACCACGCAGAGCTTTCCCTTGTCCACGGCCAGCGCCAATGGGTTCTCGACGGGAAGGTCGAGGTAGGAAAGCGGCCCCCCGCTGTTCAGCCGGACGACGGCGGAGCTGCCGTTGGCGAGGCGCCCGAGCAGAACCGTTGCGCCCTTCCACGACACCGCTGACAGCAGCTCCGTAAAAGGCAGGGTCCCCAGCTGGAAGCCGGTGGAGTCGTAGAGGTGCCCCAGCGAGTCCAGCGCGACCGCCCGATGGGCCCCGAGCGACCTCACGGTGGTGTGCCCGACCCCGATCTTGACCACCTGCCCGGAGGGCGAAAGGCGCAGCGCCCCGCGGTCGGACCCGAGGAGAAGCTCGTTGTCGACTTCCGCGACGGAATCCACGGGCCCGGGGAGTGCAACTGTCGAGAGGGCTCCATTGGCGTAGATGCTGAGCTTGAGGTTGTGGACGACGGCCAGGCCATCGTCATAGGCGACCATGGAGGGCGGATCCTTGTCCTCCAAACTCAGGGTCTTGCCGTCCGGTAGGTGGATCGTCCCCCCGAAGGTGTCCACCGCATAGCCACCTTCGAATGGAGCCACCGCCATCGTGCCCTCGGGAAAGTTGAGCGGTTGGCCATCGATCTGATAGACCTTGTCGCCCTGCAGGAGCAGCGGTCCGGACGGCGAAGGGACCACGGAATTGAATTCCGCGACCGGCACCTTGTAGTAGAGGTAGCGGGCCGGATCCGGCACGATCGCGACGCCCGAAGTGGACCCCACCATGATGCCGTCCTTGACGTGCCGCAGGAAAAAGATGCTGCCGCCAAAATCCGAAGAGGGGAGCGTCCATAGCCGGCTTCCATCCTCGGTCGAATACCCGGATAGCCCGTCAAAATACGATGACACCACGACCTCGTGCCCGAGCGGGATGGCGCCGTCGATGGCCCGGCCCTTCAGCCGGGTCAGGAGATCGGTGAAAACCGGAGCCGCCTCCTTGCCGTCCGGTGAGGAGTAAAAGCTGTTGGTCGCGAGGGCAAAGTAACCTTTTCCGGAGATGTAGGGCTCAACGAGGCGAACTTCCTGATCGTCCGCCCATGGGTAGTCTTCGGTTGGCCGGAAGGCCCCGTCCGCAAAGACATAGATCCCATTACCGGGGGCGAACAAAACCAGTCGGCCGTTGATGCAGTAAACCCAGGGCTGCCGAGGATCCGTTACTAGTTCGATCGAGGCGATGACGCCTTCCTCGGTGACCGCATAGACCTTGGTAGAGGATACAACCAAGGAGGTGACGCCATCGGTCGCGAGCCAGTAGAAGCTGCCTTGGTTAAGGAGCATCCGCTCCTTTCCGTCCAGCGAGAGAAGCGAGCAGAAACCGTAGCCCGCCAAGAGGATAGAGCCTGACTTGAGCGGGGCCACGCAGCCCATCTGGGAGCCATGATTTCCCGCCCAACTCCGCCACACGTCGGTTTGGAACACGACCCCGTTCGCGCCTCCGAACACCCATCCTGCGCTGGATTCCTGGGCATCCCGGTAATCGTGGATCGCCGCCGGCAGGCCATGCACCGGAAAAATCCCGGGCCGGGCAGCATCCGATCCCCTCAAAAATGGGGTTGAAAACACCCCAATAAAGAGGGGAAGTGCCCTCAAAAAATGGGGAAAGTTCATAGCGCCTTATTGATACAAAATTCCCAGGTTCACCGCGATTCGAAAAACTACGTAGCAACCATCTTCAACTATGAAAAACGACATCCGCTCCATCGCCGCCACCGCCCTGCTCATCGTCGGCCTCACCAAAGCCTCGTCCAAGATCGAAAGCGCCTTGGCGCCCAAGGTCGCCAAGTTGGATTCCGATCGCCTCTTCCCGACTCCCTGCCTCGTGCTCTAAACGGTGCTGTCCTTCGCCCCCTTCAAGTACCGCAACGTTTGGGCGGCTAAGGGGGGACCGATACAGCGCGTTGAGAATGCCGGGACGCTCGATATCGCCGGGCGCCCCGAGGTTCAGGTAAACGCCTTCCTCCGGCCGGAGCTGTCGGCCGGGAAGATGGGTCACTCCGTCTATGGGGACGCCGACGGTACGGGGTCGGCCGCTTCGGCCGCGGTGGCCCAGCACAAGGCGATCTCGGAGGCCCTCGAGCGCTGGGCCTTCCTCGCCGTCCACAACTCCGGAGACGCCGGGAAGTATGGCTTCACCCATGACCGTTCCTCGAACGGCATGGCCGCTTATCCCGGTTTGAAATATCAGGCGCGCGAAGCCGCGCGTTCCGAGGCAGTCGAGCGCTGGGCCATCATCTCGTGGTGGTCCGGCCACCTCGAGGCTTCAACTGAGGCTTTGCCCGGATACGCGGACTTCGGCGCGGTCCGGATCCTCCATGGCCAGCCGCGGGAAGTCGTCATCCTCTACCGGAAGACACCCACGGGAATCTACGCCTATGGCCACGCGGCCGCGGCGAGCCTCGAAGAGGCTGCCGGCAAGGCCGCCGTCGAGCTGGCCCGGACGGAGTTTGTGCTCGCCCGGTACCGGGCCAAAGGGGCCTTGGGCAATGTCTCGAATTTCATGGAACGCCGCGCAGTTTATTTCTCGTCCCCGGAAGGCTTTGCAGAATTCAGCGAGCGCCTGAACCGAAGGCCGGACAAGCCCGCGCCGGTGTGGAAGACCATCTTCGACGGGGAAGTGCCGGGCCCGTGGTCAAAATGGGCCACCGTCTGGAGACACTGCGTCGAGATGCCGACCCACGCTTTTTTGAAGAAGGAAGAGAACTTCTTCTTTTGGTAGGTGCGACTTTAGCCGGAACTTTTGTAAAAAATCCCTCAAATTTGAGGGGTATTTAGTTCTGACCCGGCGGGGGCGGGGCGCATAGGATATTCGCTTATGGCGTCTTTCCTTTCAATTTCGGCGGTCCGCGCGCGGGCTCGCCGCTTTTCGGTGAGGACCGACGCCCCCGTTTCGCCATGAATATCCCGCTGTCCTCGGGAACCGGAAATCGGGATGGGAACGACCCGGCGGCGGAGGGTCCCCTGCGCTGGGCACCCGAAGCCGTCCAGGCAAACAAGGTCGAAATCCTCGGGCGGATGGCCGGAGGCATCATCCATGACCTCAACAATATTCTCGGTGCGATGATGATGCAGGTGAACCTGCTGGAGAGCGACCCGAGCCTGCCTTCGGGAACGACGCTGCAACTCCAGGAACTCGGGGAACTGACCGAGCGGGCTGCCGGGGTGACCCGCCAGCTCCTCACCTTCAGCCGTCGGCAGAACATCGAGATGCAACTGGTGAACATGAACGTGGTGCTCGAGCGCGCGTACATGATGATCAGCCGGATGATCGGGGAGGACATCTCGTTCGAGCGCAAGTTCGCTTCCGCCCCGCTCTGGATCGAGGCCGATTCCGGCATGGTCGAGCAGGTGCTCATGAACTTCTGCATCAACGCCCGCGACGCCATGCCCTCCGGCGGACGGCTCACGATCGAGAGCCACCTCGAGGAGTCGACCGCCTCGTCCCCGCGGCCGGGGCGGTTCGCGTGCCTGTCCGTGACCGACACGGGAGTGGGCATGGACGCGATCACGCGCCAGAACATCTTCCAGCCCTTCTTCACCACGAAGTCCGCGGGCAAGGGCACCGGCCTCGGCTTGGCCACCGTCGACGGCATCCTGAAGCTGCACCGCGGGTGGGTCGACGTGCAGAGCGAACCCGGCTGCGGCAGTACCTTCCGGGCTTTCTTCCCGATCAAGGAGCCCAAGGCGGTCGCCGTTGCCCCGGCCAAGCTCCCGGGAGCCCGCGGCGCCGGCGAATCAATCCTGGTGATCGAGGACGACAGCGTCATCCGCGGTATGATGGTGACGATGCTGCGGCGCGCCGGCTACCGGGTTGCCGAGGCCTCGTCCGCCACCGAGGCCATCCGCCTCTGGTATGAGACCCAGAACTCCTACGACCTGCTGATTACGGATTTCCTCCTGCCGGGCGGCCGCGATGGGACGCAGCTGGCCGCCCAATTCCTGAAGGACAAGTCGACGCTGAAGGTGATTGTCATGAGCGGCTATTCGAGCACCCCGACGGGCGGTTCCATCGCCCTGCCCGAGCACGTCGTCTGGCTGCCGAAGCCGTTCCGGACGCGCGAATTGCTCGACGTGGTCCGCCAGTGCGTCGAGGCGCGGGCCGCGAAGGGTTAGACCGGAAAAGTCGGTGCGGGTGATTTTCGCTGACTGCGACCTGAAACGTTTCAAAACCTCAAAAACGCCCCTTTTTGATGCCTTTTTCGCCCGAAATGGCCGTTTTTAAGATAGTCGCCGGCTCCGCAGGGACGCTCTTTCGGCTGGTGTTTTCGGGCATCGTGGCCGCCTCAGCAGGGGTGCTGGCGTCCGAGCCGCCAGTCGTCCCGGTTGGGCTCGATGCCTACCGGATGTGGGACCGCTGGCCGGAGCAGCGGATTGGGGTGCGGGCCTACATGCGGAGCACCTATGATCGGAGAGGCGGCAACCCCGACGAATCCCATTTCCTTTACCAGACGGCCGAGGACCGGAATGTCACCCTCGATGTCGCCGGCGCCGGCATCGTCTACTTCGAGCGGTTCAACCACTGGCATGGCAGTCCCTGGCACGAGATCGTCGATGGCGAGGACCATGTGATCCGGGAAAGCGCGACGGCGGGTCCCACCAGGCCCCCGCGCGATTCCGTTTTCATCCCGGCCGACCTGCTCCCCGCGCCCCTCGCCTATACCTGGGCGGCTACCCGCGGCGCCGACCTCATCTGGGTTCCGATCCCGTTCGAGCGGTCGTTCCAGCTCGCCTACGGCCGGACCCACTACGGGACGGGCTACTACATCTACGACCAGGTTGTGCGGGGAATCCCCCTCTCGCAGCCCATCCGCTCGTGGGACGGGGCCAAGCCACCGGCGCAGGACGTGCTCGACCTGCTGTCCCGGGCGGGATCCGACTTGGCCCCTCCGGCCGCCACCCGGGCCGCCGGGGTGATTCCCCGGCTGGCGCGGGGCCAGGCCAGCACGGTCGCGGATCTGAGCGGCTTCGCCGGCGTCCTGCGAAAGCTCTCCTTCACCGTGCCAGCCGACGAGGCGATCGCGTTCGGAAGGGCCCGGCTGCGGGTGACATGGGACCACCGGTCGGAGCCGTCCATCGACGCCCCGGTGGCGCTGTTCTTCGGCGCCGGCACCCTGTTCAATCGCGACAGCCGGGAATACCTGGTCAAGGCGTTCCCGGACTTTATCCGCTTCCACGTGGGGAACGTCGAGTTGGCCTGCTTCTTTCCCATGCCGTTCTTTCGCTCGGCGCGGATCGAGCTGGTCGGGCCGGAGGGCGCCGACCTCCGCCACGTCGCCTGGGAGATCAAGCATGTGCCGCTCCAGGCCCAACCGGCGGCGGTCGGCTATTTTCATGCGACGTATCGGGACATGCCAACGCCCGAGGCCGGGCGCGACCTCGTGCTGCTCGACACGCGGTCCGCGGAAGGGGGCGGCACCTGGTCCGGCAGCTTCGTGGGAACGTCCTTCATCTTTTCCGACCGGGCGGACCTCGGGACCCTGGAGGGCGACCCCCGCTTCTTCTTTGACGACAGCCAGACTCCGCAGGCCCAGGGCACCGGCACCGAGGAGTGGTGCGGCGGCGGCGACTACTGGGGCGGCCTCAACATGACGCTGCCTCTCGCCGGTCATCCGGTCGGGGCCCGGGATGGCGCCCATGCGGTCAGCGCGGAGGACAAGATCGAGTCCGCCTACCGGTTCCTGCTCGCCGACCTGATGCCGTTCGGACGGAACGCCGTCATTCGCCTCGAGCACGGCGGGGTGGACGAGTCCACCGAGCACTACCAGACCGTCGCCTTCTGGTATGGCGCTCCCGCCGCCTCGCTCCTCCCGACCGACTCGCTCAAGGTGGGAGACCGCGGCAGCGAGGCGGCCCATTCCTACCGTTCTCCGCAGGCCTCGGCGCCGTATTCCCTCACTTCCCGTTACGAATGGGGTCCGGACACCCTCCCCGGGGGCGGGGAGATCTACCCCGCCGAGACCGACACCGGGCGAAAAACCACCGGGACGACCGAGTTTGAGCTGAAGCTCGAGCCCCGGAACTTCGGCGTCCTGCTGCGGCGCAAGCTGGATTACGCGTTTCCCAACC